>Ga0164290_1000964_pt1 | contig 62374 bp, 65 predicted proteins | sample Micstemetagenome_FD_108782 | JGI IMG/M metagenome (GOLD analysis project Ga0164290, IMG submission 108782) | Contaminated culture microbial community from soil near Moab, Utah, USA - Microcoleus steenstrupii SON62 (Illumina Assembly) | ecosystem: Environmental > Terrestrial > Soil > Soil crust...
CCCGTCAGCCCAAGCTCCAGCCACATGGCGGAACGGGCCTTGTCGGAAGAGCACAGGCTGATCAGAGGAGGTGCGGAGCGACGAACTCTGAACGCCGCACTTTGAGGCGCGTCGCTCAAGACAGGGAGCAAGTCGGCGTGCCGATGCTCCCTGCTCCGCGCACGACTCCGGGCACCGCCTGCCGATTACGCCCAACCGTGTCCGGCAAGACGGAAGAGCGTTACCAGCGATCGTGCACGTGGCCGCGAATTTGGCGCTCATAGAGGCCGCGCAACGCCTCCATAGTCTCGTTCGACAGCGGCGGCAATGCCGAGGCCGCGCAATTGTCCTCAACCTGCTGCGGGCGCTTGCCGCCGGGAATGGCGCAGGAGACGCCGTCGAACATCAGAATCCAACGAAGCGCGAATTGAGCCATGCTCATTCCTTCCGGAACTAGCGGACGGATCTCCTCCACTGCCTGAAGTCCCGCCTCGTACGGCACGCCGGAGAACGTCTCGCCGCGATCGAAGCCAGCCCCTTCTCGATTGAAGGCCCGGTGATCGTCCGCGGCGAACTGACTGTCTTGACGCATCTTGCCGCTCAACATGCCGCTGCTGAGTGGCAACCGAGCGAGCACGCCAACCTGACGGCGCTTCGCCTCCTCCAAGAAGAGAGCGGCCGGACGCTGCCGGAAGACGTTGAAGATGATCTGGACGGACTGGCAGCCGGAGTACTCCATCGCCTTCAGCCCCTCTTCCACCTTCTCGACGCTGACGCCCCAATACCTAATCTTTCCGCTTCGTACGAGGTCCTCGAGCGCTCCGAACACTTCCGGCTCGTAGTAGACCGGAGTCGGCGGGCAGTGCAGCTGCAGCAGATCGAGCGTGTCAACGCCCAAATTCTCGCGCGAGCGATCCACGAAAGCCGAAAGGTTCTCGGCGGTGTATCCCTCCGCCGCGTGCGGATCCAAGCGCCTGCCCGCCTTCGTCGCGACGACGATCTCCTCGGACCGCTCCGACCGAAGTTGGCGAATGAGCCGCTCGCTCCGGCCGTCGCCGTAAACGTCGGCGGTGTCGATGAAGTTGACACCGAGGTCGACGGCTCGGTGCATCGCGGCCAGTGATTCTGCGTCGTCAACAGGGCCCCAAGTGCCGCCCACGGCCCACGCTCCGAAGCTGATCTCCGCCACGTTCCACCCGGTTCTCCCTAACGGTCGGTACTGCATGCCGAGAGGCTACCTTTCCCCAGCGGCACGGGCGGGAGGCCACTCCCACAAACACGAAGGGCGCGGACCGCGTGGTCCGCGCCCTTCGCTGAACATGTGTGGTGAACCGTTACTTCTTTTCCTGGTTCGCCAGCTGGTTGCCGTAGCGGCGCATGAACTTCTCCACGCGGCCGGCGGTGTCCACGAGGCGCTTTTGGCCAGTGTAGAACGGGTGGCTGAAAGCCGAAATTTCGACGTTGACGACGGAGTACTCGACACCGTCGACAACCCGGGTCTGGTTGCTGCGGGTGGTCGAGACGCCGGTCCACTCGTGCTCACCGTCCACGAAAAGAACGGGATAGACCTTGGGATGGATGCCTTGCTTCATTTGCCTGCCTACTGACGTGAAACGCTATTGTGGCATCTCCCCCCTGGGCAGGTCAAGGGCCGGTGGAGAGCGGTACCCTTCTCGCGTGCCCCGAAAGCCCACGCTGAGCCCTAGCAAGATCACGACGTACTTGGCCTGTCCGGTCAAGTACAAGTGGACCTACGTGGACGACCGCGGGCGATGGTATCTCCGTTCGAAGAGCTACTACTCGTTCGGCACGACCTTGCACAAGGTCCTCGAGCGCTTCCACGACGCGGGAGATACCGGCGTCACCACCACGGACGAGGTGCTCGCCGCTTACGAGGAGAGTTGGATCGACGCGGGATATGGGTCGGCCGAGGAGATGGCGGAGGCATTCGGCGAAGGGCGCCAGATTCTGGAGCGGCACGTATCGGAGGCGATCACCCGCCCGCCGGAGGCCAAGACGATCTACGTCGAGCGCCAGTTCCGGCACGATCTTGGTCCCTTCGCGCTGCTCGGTCGCGTCGACCGTGTGGACGAGTACCCGGACGGCACCCTCGAGATCGTGGACTACAAGTCGGGGCGCCAAGAGGTCCTCGAGGACGAGGTGCGCACCGACATCGCGATGTCGTGCTACCAGCTTCTGCTGCGCCGCAAGTTCCCCGACCGACCGGTCCGGGCGCGCATCATCGCCCTCCGCACGGGCTCAAACGCGGCGGCGGCACTCTCGGACGAGGAGCTGGACGAGTTCGAGCGGGACATCATCGCCCTCGGCCAGGAGATCCTGACCGAGGACTATCCCGAGCTGATTCCGGTTTTCAAGCCGATCTGCACCCACTGCGACTTCCTTCCCCTTTGCCGCAAGCACCCCGACTTTGAGGAGCTCTGACCCCCGCGGGCTCAACCCTTGAGAATGCGAATCGTGCCGGTCGCAAGACCTTGTTGCGCCGCTTCCTTGAGATCCGCGAGGGTGACCGACCGCATCCGGTCGAGCAGAGCGCTCGCATTCCATGCCTCGCCTGTCTTGAACCGCCAGTACGTGTTTAAGAAAGTGCGCCCTTCGAGTTGATGTCCCGCCGGTCCACTTGCCGTCACGTAGAGTGGATCGAAGTCCACATCGCGCAGCAACACCCCCTCGGCCATGCCGAGCGCTCGACGCCGCTCCGCCTCCGACCACCCGCGAACGTCCTCGAGCAAGGCGGAGCGGAGCGTTTCCGCCCGCGTGGCCGCGTCGCCGACGGAGCGCATCGTGACCAACACACGAGGCTGCCACCCTGATGGAACGGGGTACAGGATCGCCTCTTGCCGGTAGCTCCAGCCGAGCTTCTGGCGGGCCACGCGAAACACGCTCGAAGCCTTCCCCGCTCCTAGGGCGAAGGCGGCGAGAATCCGAGTGGGCAGCGCGGCGTCGCGGGCACCAAAGGGAGCCCCACCGAGTTCGATGGTGTCGACGCCCTGCTCGCCAGCCGTCACGAGGCTTTCGGGGCCGTCTGCGAGCGGAGGAAGCGTCCGCGCCGGCCGCCACGACTCGGTTCTCTTGTGCCATTCCTCGGCGGCTTGCCCCGGTGACAACCGTCCGCCGATGCCGAGCACGATCGTGTCGGGACGGAAGAGTCGTTCGTGCAGTTCGTTCAGGTCTCGCAGCGTCGTCTGGCGCTTCTCGCGCTCGCGAGGGCGGATCGCAAGCGTCCAGTAGTCCGGGGCGCGGCGTGCGAGCGAGTCGTTGGCCGACTGGAGCGACTCGGCCGTATAGCGTGGCCGCCGCACCAGGGTCTCAAGCAACGACAATCCCGAGCGCCAGTTCTCGGCCGGCACGATCATTGAGACTCGAATGTGATCCGGACCGAGTTCCGCCCGAAGGGGCATTCCACCGGTCACGGAGAGCACGTCCCGCCGGCTGTACCCTTCCACCTCGCGAGGGAGCGCATCCACGAGGGTCGTGGCTGTCGTAAAGTCTCGGTTCGTGAGCCCGGGAGTCGGAATGATCGCCTGGATGGAGACCTCTTGGGCCTCCGGGTCAATGACCTCGACCACTTGTGGCCCTTGGACCAAGGCCGTCAGAAAGAGTGCGGCGGCGATCATCGGCCCACCACCCGAACCGCGCGATCGGTCTGCAGCGATTCTAGCGCTCGAACGAAGGTCGTGGGCTGCATCGTTCCAAGGTTCTCAAGCAACGTCTCTGGACGGAGATCGATGGCCTGAACGAGCAGCGATCCACGGAACTGCGCGATCGCCGATGGCCCGCTCAGTTTCGTTCGAACCCACCGGCGGGCAAGTTCCCGTCCCCGACCGAAGGCTTCGTCCGCGGAGACGTTCTTCAGCGCGGCGTCGATACCGCCTTCCGGCGCGACGAGCGTGATCAGCCCAGGGCCGGCGGTCGGCGTGTAGACGACCGAACCCTTCGGAACCTCGGCAGCAACGGCAAAGATCGCCGCGAGGCCCGCTGCCAACTCTGGATCTCGGAACCCCTTGACTGGGAGCGCGATCGCCTCACCTCGGACGTTCGACACGACGCGTCCCCCTTCGCCGTTCGAGCGTCTGGAGACGGCCGCTGCCTTCACTCTCGGCAAGCTGGTCAGCAGATCGCTCACCTGACGCGTCGCGTCGTCGAGGTCCACGTTACCGACTACAACCACCGCGAGGTGGTTGGCCGCGAAGGTCGTCTGATGTAGCTTGCGCAAGGAGTCGGGCGTCGCCTTGAGGACGCTGTCCAGCGTTCCAAACGGGTCGAGGCCGCCCGCGCCGTACGCCTGATCCCACGCGGCCTGGGACAACCTCGAAACAGGGTCTCGGAGCGCCTCCTCCTGATTGAGGATTCCGGCTTCGCGAGCAATCTGATCTGGAGTAAATCGATTCGCCCCGAGCAGGTCCCGGAGAGCGTCGATTCCGAGCTTCAGCCCCTTCGGAGGGAGCCGAAACTCGAAGGAGATCGCATCCCGGGAAGTCTGTGCATGGAAGAACCCTCCCTCCGCCTCGACCCGAGCGTCAAGGTTGCCGGACGTTCCGGTCGCCATCAGATGCTCCAACAGGTGCCGATGCCCGTGCGTCGCCGCCGTTTCCGGCGTCTGCCGTGCGGACGCGAATAGGGTCAGCGCGAGCGACTTAGACCCCGCCGCGCGCTCAACGAGAACGACGGCTCCATTAGGAAGAACGGTACGAAGGCGCGGAGGTTGGTCCACGGGGACCTGCGCCACGGCGAAGAACGCGAGGAGGCCGAGCATTAGGGGAAGGCCTAGTATCCCTCACAATTCGGACGGACGACCTCGATCAATGGAAGTAGCTCGCACCGTTGATGTCGATCACCACGCCACTGAGGTAGCTCGCCTCATCCGACAGAAGGAACGCGGCAGTGGCACCGCAGTCTTCCGGCGATGCCATCCGCCCAAGGGGGATCGTCGGCAGGATTTGGCTTAGCCGGTCGTCCATGCCATCGCGCGCCATGGCCGTGTCCACCCAACCCGGCGCGATCCCGAACAGCCCGATGTTCTGGGGCGCAAGCTCGACGGCTAGGCTGCGAGTGAGGACGATCAGCGCAGCCTTGGAAGCGGCGTAGAGCGCCGCTCCGCCCTCTCCTTTGAACCCGACGCGACTGGCGACGTTCAGGATCTTGCCGCCGCCTCGCGGGCCGAAGTGCTGGCCCGCGGCCCGCGTGAGCGCTAACGGAGAGGCCCAATTGACGTTGAAGGTCCGCTCGTGATTTGTGTTGAACTCGGCATCCTCGCTCCCAAGGAAGTCGAGCGGAACGTACACCCCGGCGTTGTTGACCAAAGCGTGGATCTCGCCGTCCGAAGCGACCTCATGCCAGAGCGATGCCGCGTTCGCGGGCAGGCTCAGGTCGGCTCGATACACCCCGCTCGCGCTCGCTCCCAGTTCCCGTTCGGTCTCGAGCGCCTCCGCTTCGTTCGCGGTGTAGTGGATGGCTACCGACCAGCCGGCCTGAGCCAAACGAAGAGCGATCGCACGGCCGATCCCTCGTGAGCTGCCCGTTACGAGCACCCGCTTCTGCATGGGCGCGATTGTACTGCGACGGGACTTTGCGGCGAAACGAAAACCCGGCGCCTTCGAAGACGTAATATCGTACAGATATGAAGCTTGCGCCCGTTCTCCTTGGTACCGCTGCCGTCGGCGTGTTCGTCGTCGGAGCAACCGCCCAAAACCCGGGAACGGTGCCAGCGGACCGCACCCCATCGCCCAAGCCCGCGAAGCAAGCCAAGGTGACCTACGCTCAGGACGTTGCGCCGCTCCTCAACCAAAAGTGCGTCTCGTGCCATCGGCCGGGCGAGGTCGCTCCCTTCTCCCTCGTCGGCTACGAGAACGCCAAGAAGTGGTCAGGCATGATCAAAGGGACGGCTGAGAAGCGGATCATGCCGCCCTGGAAGGCGGTCCACGGCTACGGCGAGTTCCTGGACGAGAACCGGCTGACGGACGACCAGATCAATGTCCTGCGCCAGTGGCACGAGCAAGGCGCTCCCCGTGGCAATGGCAAGCAAGAGCCGAAGCCGCCGACCTTCTCGAGCGAGTGGACGCTCGGCAAGCCGGACCTCATCATCAGCCCCAGCAAGCCGTTCAAGCTGGACGCCGAGGGCGAGGACGTGTATCGCAACTTCGTGATCAAGACGGACTACAAGGAGCCGGTCTGGATCACGGGCATGGACGTTCGGCCGGGCAACAAGAAGGTCGTCCACCACGTGATCGCGTTCCTCGACAAGGCGGGTGCCTCGCACAAGCTTGCCGACGCCAACACCGATGGCCAGGAGGGGTACGTGGGCACCGGCGGCGGCGTTGGCATTCTCCCGAGCGGATCCCTCGGCGGCTGGGCTCCCGGCGTACGTGCCCGTCACACCCCGGAAGGCACCGCCTTCCGACTCGATCCCGGCACCACGGTCGTAATGCAGGTTCACTATCACAAGTCGGGGAAGCCTGAAGAGGACCAGACGAAGATCGGCCTCTACGTGACCAAGGAAGCCCCGAAGAAGGAGATCGACCTCCACTGGATGTTCAACTTCGCGGTCAATATCCAGCCGGGCGACAAGGAGTACAAGCTCTCCCGCACCTACGTCTTCAAAGAGGACCGGACGATCTACGGCGTGATGCCGCACATGCACCTTCTCGGCCGTTCGATGAAGTCGTGGCTGGAGTTCCCGGACGGCAAGATCCAGCCGCTGGTCCACGTAGACGACTGGGACTTCAACTGGCAGCTGAACTACGCGTTCAAGCAGCCGATCAAGGTGCCGGCGGGCAGCAAGCAGATCGTTGAAGCGATCTACGACAACTCGAGCGACAACCCCCGCAACCCAAACAATCCGCCGAAGCGCGTGACCTGGGGTGAGGGCACCAACGACGAGATGTTCTTGCTGATCACGGCCTTCACGCGCGAGGCCGCCCCGGCCGGCAAGTAACGGCACCGAAGACACGAAGAAGGGGGCTGCCGATGTTCGGCAGCCCCCTTCTTCGTGTCTTTCGTGCCGCTTAGCCGCGGCCGTTGAAGAAGCGATCGAGCTCCTCGACGGAGGAGTTCTCTCCGCGGAGTCGACCGATCGGCGTGAACTTCACGTGACCGTCGAGCCATGTGACCAGGACACTCTTCGGATCGAAGCGTCCCCACAGTTGCCCCTGGCTGCCCGCGTGAGGCGCTGCGTAGCGGCTCCAGGCCGCAGAAGGGGACGAAGCGCCTGACGGCGGCACGATGCGGTGGTAGCCGACGTCGACCGTCGGACCCGGTCGGCCGGGCGAGCCGGTGTCCTTCGCCGTCGCCTCGGCGAACATGACCGTGGACGCGGTGCTTTCGAAAGCCGTCATCGACTTGCCGGCGTAGCTCTTGGTGCCCGTCGCGCCGACCGACACGTTGTTCAAGTACTCGGCGTTCATGCCGTAGCTGGGCGCGAAGCCCATGTTGTACCAATAGAGCGACGAGGTCTTGTCGAACCTTCCCTTCCCCTGCGCGTCGTTCTGGGTGCCGTCCTGGTTCCGGTCGGCCGGGCAGAGGAACATGTCCGTGTTCTTGGTGAACGGCTGCAGAAGCACCGGATAGAAGAAGAAGCACGCTCCGGACTGGCATGCGCTGGGGAACTGCTGCGCGAGCGGCTCGCCCGGGCCGAAGCTCAGCCACCGGAGAGGGACGATCGTGTCGTCGTAGTCACCGGAGTAGAGCATGGTGGCGGTGCCGATCTGCTTGCAGTTGCTGAGGCTGGCGGTCTTCTTCGCGGCTGCCTTCGCCTGGGCGAACACCGGGAAGAGGATGGCGGCGAGAATGGCGATGATGGCGATCACCACCAGCAGCTCGATCAGCGTGAAAGCTCGGCGCAGGTTCATATCGTCATTCTTGCGTAGCGAGGAACCTGCCCAACTTGCCGAAAATGACGAACGATGCGGCTGCGCAAGGATGGGTCGCGCAATCGTCATGTGGATCAAGGCCCCAGCATCGATGCGCCGGTACTTTTACAGGCCGACACCGCTGTAGACCTTGAGGCCACGGTTCCAGACGAAACGGGAGAGCAGGTAGCAGAGCACAGCCCAAAAGATTTGGATGCCGAGCGTCTGGTACAGCGCCGATCCGGTGATGCGCCCGATCAGGATCTCCGTCGGGGCACCGGTCGTGAAGTAGAACGGGAAGAACTTGGCGAGGTTGGCCGCCCAACCTGGAAGGAGGGAGACGGGAAAGAGCTGCCCGGAGAGAAAGAGCATCGGCACGTAGTACAGCTCGAAGATTGAGAACACCTCTTGGGTGATCAGCGCCAGCATCGCGATCAGCATCACGAAGGTGAAGCTCACCAAGTGCCCGAGGATCAACGAGGCCCAGAACTCCCAGCCGAGGAACAGCGCCGGTTGGCCGATGAAGTCGCGGTACAGGTACAGCAGCACCAAGAACATCGGCGCGAAGAGGCTGAGCCGAATGATCCGCCATGTCAGGTTTCGGATGAAGCTGACCTGATAGAAGCTGATCGGACGCAGCAACGCGGTCGAGAACTGCCCTTCCCGAATCTCCGTCGCGATCTCCCACATGATGTGGCTCGTGACGAACGAGCCGAGCAGCAGCATGCAGAGGTAGTAGAGCACGAACCCGCTCGTGGTGAAGCCTCCGATCGGTCCGCTGCGGGTCGCCGCCGCCCAGACCAGCGGCATGGTGACCGCCGTCGTCAGGTCGGTCATGATCCAGATGATCCCGCTGGCGCGGTACGCCAAGCCTTCTTGGAAATAGATCCCAAAGACGGCTCCCCACTTCCGAAGTGTGCGGCTCACCATCGCAGTTTGGCACGCCGTGTTAGCCGCTCCGATTGGCAATCGCCCGAGGATGCAATTGTGTTCGGGTGATCTAGATGAAACGAAGATCGGCCCGTATTGATACGGTGCTTTTTCATGCAATTTCAAGCATGGAAAGCTATAGCCTTCCGCCTCTTTCGAACAGATACTGTCGGCGGAGCCGGATATGCGCAAAACTCTCTTGACCCTAGCTTTGGCCGCCCTCGCGGTCGCCTCGTCGTTCGCGGCGAGCGTTTCGGGCACCTACCGCCTCGTCCCTGACGCGGAGACCCGGGCGTTCTGCAAGCGCCATCGACTTCCCCTTCCCACGGGCCGCCTTGTGCTCCGTGAGGACCGCACGTTCACCCTCACCGTCTCGGACGACGAGGGCGTGCACAAGACCCTTGGCCGCTACGACATCGAGGCGGACGAGATCTTCTTCGACATCGAGTCTGGCGAGGGTGTCGATCTTCCCAAGAACTTGCTCGTCGAGGGTAGCCGCCTCGAGGGATCCGGCGCGAGCTTCGAGCTCGATACGCAGATCGCCGAGCGGCCGGCGCGGCGCAAGCCCCGCCAGCGTCCGGTTGAGGTCGTGGTGCCGCCTGTCGTGGAGCGAGCCGCTCCTCGCGTGGAGCGACCGATCGAAGTCGCGCCGGCTCGCCCGCGGATGGATTCCGTCCAGGGCGTCTGGACGCTCCGCCGTAACGGCAACGAGGATCGCACCTGCCGCTTCACCTTCGAGCGAAACGGTACGTTCAGCTTCACGGGCATGAACAGCACCTCGCGCGGCCGCTACACCTTCGATGGCACCGAGATCGAGCTGGTGTGGCACGAGATCGACGGTGCGCCGGTCGAGGCGGGTCACGTCGTTCGCAAGCGACTGCCGATCACGTTCGACGGTGAGGCGTTCTTCGTCGACCAGTACCGCTACGAGCGTGGCCGCTAAGACAGCCCGCTGACGAGCAGAAAGGGGCCGGGAGCGATTCGCTCCCGGCCCCTTTTCCTTTTCTTCGATGAACGACTTACTTCTCGCGGAGCGGGAAGCCGAGCGCCTTGAGAAGGACTCGCGCCTCTTCGTCCGTCTTGGCGGTCGTGCAGATGATGATGTCCATGCCGCGGATCCGGTCGAATGTGTCGTACGGGATCTCCGGGAACACCAGCTGCTCCTTCAGGCCCATGGCGTAGTTGCCGCGGCCGTCGAAGCTCTTGGGCGAGAGGCCCTGGAAGTCGCGGATTCGGGGGAGGACCACCGTCGCGAGCTTGTCGAAGAAGTGCTGCATCTTGGCGCCCCGCAGGGTGACCTTGCAGCCAACTTCCATGCCCTCTCGGACCTTGAAGTTCGAGATGGCCTTCTTCGCCTTCGTGACGATCGGCTTCTGACCCGTGATGAGCGTCAGGTCGCGCAGGGAGTTCTCGAGGTGCTTGTCACCCGTCTTCTCCTTGCTGCCCGTGCCCATGTTGATCACGATCTTCTCGAGCTTCGGAAGCTGCATCGGAGACTTGTAGTTAAACTGCTCCTGAAGCTTCGGCACGGCCTGCTCCGTGTAGCGCTGCGCAAGTCGCGGCTTCGGCAGAGTCACCGGCCCTGCGGTCTCTTCAACCTGATTCTTTCGTGCCATTTCCTTATGTGGGTTTCCTTTCGCCTGATTGCCGACCAGGCACTCGAGGAGTCACCAGCCGTCAGCGGCCAGGGATTTGAGAACTAATCCCCGGCCGCTGACCACTTACGACTCGCTTACTTGCTCTCCATCACATCCGCGTTCGGGATGTTGTCACCGCTCTTCTTCGCGAAGCGCACGAGCTTGCCCGTGGCGGCGTCGAGGCGGCGGCCGACGCGCGTCGGCTGGTTCGTCTTCGGATCGAGCACCATCACGTTGCTCACGTGGATGGGCATCGGGATCTTGAGACGGGCCGATCGCTCGCCCTGCATCTTCGCCTTGCGGTGCTTGATGGCGGCGTTGAGGGGCAGCGGCTGCTCCGGGTTCTCCGCGTTCTCCTTGAGGATGATGACGCGGTGCTCCTTCGGCGAAACCGCCGCGACGAAGCCGATCTCTCCCTTGTCCTTGCCGGAGATGATCATGACCTTGTCGCCCTTGCGGACCTTGAGCTTGATGTGCTCTTTCTGCTGCTTCAGTTCAGCCTTGGTCGCCATGTTAGAGGACCTCCGGAGCGAGCGACACGATCTTCATGAAGTTGTGGTCGCGAAGCTCGCGGGCCACCGGGCCGAAGATGCGCGTACCGCGCGGCTCGTTGTTGTTCGGGTTGATGACCACGCAAGCGTTGTCGTCGAACCGCAGGGTCGAACCGTCGACGCGGCGCGAGGCGCGCTTCGTGCGGACGATGACGGCCTTGATGACGTCGCCCTTCTTCACCGGCATGTTCGGCGTAGCGGCCTTGACCGAAGCGACGATCACGTCGCCCACGCGGCCATATCGCGGCTGCGAGCCCTTCAGAACGCGGATACACATGACGTCTCGCGCTCCTGAGTTGTCGGCCACCTTGAGCCGAGTGAACTGCTGAATCATTGATTTGTTTCCTTAGTTTCCAGAGGCCATTCCGGCCGTGACCGGGGGAGGCTTAGTTGATTGCTCGTTTGCACGAATGCTCGACTGCTTGATTGGAATCGGAAGTCGACTCAGTCCGAGCCGCTCTCCCCATCCGAACAATCAAGCAATCGAGCAATCGAGCATTACTTGACCTTCTCGATGATCCGAGAAACGCGCCAGTGCTTGTCCTTGCTCAGAGGACGCGTCTCCATGATCTCGACGCGGTCGCCCTCGTCGCAGCCGATCTCGTCGTGCGCCTTGAACTTCGTCGATCGGATCACGACCTTGCCGTACAGCGGGTGCTGCGTGCGGCGCTCGATCTTGACCACGACCGTCTTCTGCATCTTGTTCGAGACGACGATGCCCTCTCGGACCTTGCGGCGGCCGCGCTCGTCGACCTGACCCTCGGTGGCCGGGACTTGGTTCTGATCTGCCATTAGACGTTCTCCCGCTTCTTCTCAGAGATGACCGTGAGGATGCGGGCGATGTTGTGGCGGCGCACCTTCAGGCTGGTCGTGTCCGTAAGCCGGCGGAACACCAGGTCGCGTCGGGCTCGATACAGGTCGGCGCGCGCTTCCGCGACCATCTGCTCCAGCTCCGGCACGCTCTTGTCGCGCAGCTCGGTTACCTTGTTATCCTTCATAGTTCCTATCCGGGCTTACGCCTCGGTGGCCTCCTCAACCGGGGCCTCGTCATTAGTGCCCGTCGCAACCGGCAGCGCAGCGAAGTCTCGCTTCGTCATGAACTTGCACCGGATCGGGAGCTTGTGGATGGCGAGGCGCATTGCTTCCTTCGCCAGCTCCTCTGCGGGACCAGCCATCTCGAAGAGCACGCGGCCCGGCTTCACCACTGCGACCCAGCCTTCCACCGGAGCCTTACCCTTACCCATACGGGTTTCGAGCGGCTTCTTGGTGTACGACTTGTCCGGGAAGATCCGAATCCAGACCTTTCCTCCGCGCTTGATGTGGCGGGTCATCGCGATACGAGCGGCCTCGATCTGGCGAGAGGTGATCCACGCCGCTTCGAGCGACACGATCGCGTACTCGCCGAACGAGATGCGGTTGCCCTGCGTCGCGTTCCCCTTGCGTCGGCCGCGGTGCATCTTGCGGCGGCCTTCTTTAACCCTCTTGGGCATCAACATGGTTAACCTTCACCTCCCGGCTGAGCAGGGGCTGGGGCGGCTTCGGCCGGAGCCTGCGGAGCGCGGGTCGCGCCGAAGGCCTGAGCCTCGTCGCCACCCGGGCGCGGGCCTCGGCGATCGTCGCGGCGATCTCGTCGCTCGCGTCGCTCGGGCCGGCCGCCATCCTGCTGGGCGGCGTCCATCTCGCGGAGTCGTCGCTCCGGGAGGACCTCACCCTTGTAGATCCACACCTTGCAGCCCACGGATCCGTAGACCGTGTGCGCGGTGGCGACACCGAAGTCGATGTCGGCGCGGATCGTGTGGAGCGGGATCTTGCCGACCTTGTCGCCCTCACGTCGTGCGATTTCGGAGCCGCCGAGGCGACCCGAGACCTGAATCTTGATACCGCGGCCGTTCATTCGCATGACGCGAGTCATCGCCTGGCGCATGGCGCGGCGGTGGCTGATTCGCTTCTCGAGCTGAAGGCACACGTTCTCGGCGACGAGCTGGGCGTCGAGCTCCGGCTGGCGGACCTCCGTGACGTTCACCTGCACCACCATCGTCGGGTCCTTCTTGCGGACCATTCGATTCAGGGTGTCGGTGAGCTCGTCGATGCCCTTGCCGCCGCGGCCGATGATCGCGCCGGGACGAGCGGTGAAGATGGTGACCTTCACGCGGTTCGCCGCACGCTCGATCTCGACGCGGCTCACGTTACCGAGGCCGGTTCGTCGCTTGATGAACTGCCGGATCTGGTGATCCTGCAGAACGGCGGGGCCATACCCCTTCTTGTTGTAGTACCACTGGCTGTCGAAGCCACGGATGACTCCGACGCGCAGGCCTACCGGATGGATTTTCTGTCCCAAAGTTACTGCGCTCCCTTATCGTCCGAGGCGCCGGCCTCGTCGCTCGTGGCCCCCTCAGCGGTGGGCGTCGTCTCTTCCTGATCCGCGGCCGGAGTGGCCGAGCCCGCCTCTTCAGGGGACTGGCTGGCGGTCACGGGCGTAGCCTCCTGCGGCGCAGGAGTGGCGGCTGCCGTGACTTCCTCGGCATCGGTGTCGGTCGTCTCGTTCGGCGTCACCGGCGAGGTGGCGACGGGCGATACGACGGCACCCTTGCGGCGGCGACCAGGCTGATCGAACGTCGGTCGCGGCTTCGGCTTGGTGCCGTGCGGCTTAACCGGAGCGACGGCCTCGAAGTCCTCGACGACCACGGTGATGTGGCTGGTCTTCTTGATGATGCGGTTGGCGCGACCCATGGCGCGGGCCTGGATGCGCTTGAGGCGCGGACCCTCGTCCACCATGATCGTGGCGATGCGGAGCTGCTCCGGCGCGAGGCCGTTGTTCTCCACTGCGTTGGCCACGGCCGAAACCAGAACCTTGCGGAGCGCCTTGGCGCCCTTGCTCGGGTGGTAGCGCAGCAGGCCGGCGGCCTGGACGGCCGTCTTGCCGCGGACCTCGTCCGCGATGATCCGAACCTTGCGCGGCTGGACCCGTACGTATTTAGCGATTGCTCGAACTTCCATCGTCGTTTGCCTCTGCGGTTGCGCCTTAGCGCTAAACCGCGTGTTTTAACCCTTGAGGGGTATTAGCGGACCCTGGTCCCCCTCTCGGCGAGGCCCCCGGCATGGCCCTTGAACGTACGAGTCGGCGCGAACTCACCCAGCTTGTGGCCGATCATATTCTCGGTCACGAAGACGGGGACGTGCTTGCGGCCGTCGTGCACCGCGAACGTGTGGCCGATCATATCGGGAATGATCGTCGACCGGCGGCTCCAGGTCTTGATGAGCCGCTTCTCGTTCGTCGCGTTGAGACCCTGCACCTTCTTCATCAGGTGATCGTCTACAAAGAATCCTTTTTTTAAGCTTCTTGCCATGCGTGCTCCGTTGTTTAACGCCCGCAGCCGTGTACCGAAGCACCGTGCCGAGCGCAAGTTAATCAGGAGACCCGGGCACGCGAAAACACGCGCCCGGGGCAAATCGCAGTATACCCACCGGTATTCCGTCTACGCCACGGGGCGTTGGCGTGGGATGGCTGACGCTTTGAGCGCAAGATCCGCCGCTTTGTGGCACCGCCCAACCGACTTACCTAGGATCTAGGAGTTTGAGTCTGTTGCCGCGGCTGCCGGTCTGGTGAGCACGAAACGCAGAAGAGAGGGATGGCTCGTTCGAGCCATCCCTCTCTCACCGATGCGACGAAGTAATTGCTTACTTCTTGCCGCGGCGTCGAACGATGTACTTGTCGGTCGACTTGTTGTGCCGCGTCTTCTGGCCGAGGGCCTTGTTGCCCCAGCGGTCGACGGGACCCTTCTTGCGGCCGACTGGCGACTTCGCCTCACCACCACCGTGCGGGTGGTCGCGAGGAGACTTGACGACACCGCGCACGTGCGGCTTTCGACCGAGTCCGCGGTTCTTACCCGCCTTACCGATCGCCTCGTTCTCGTGCTCGGCGTTGCCGACCTCACCGACCGTCGCGCGGCAGGTGTTGTGAACCATGCGCATCTCGCCGCTCGGGAGACGGAGGGTGACGTAGTTCCCTTCCTTCGCCATGACCTGCGCGGAGGCGCCGGCCGAGCGAACCATCTGGCCACCGCGCTTCGGCTGCAGCTCGATGTTGTGCACGAGCGTACCGAGCGGGATGTTCTTCAGCGGGAGCGCGTTGCCGGGGAGGATGTCCGAGCCCTCGCCGCTCGAGACGCGGGTCCCGACGGAGAGGTTGCGCGGCGCGAGGATGTATCGCTTCTCGCCGTCCGCGTAGTGCAGCAGCGCGATGCGGCAGGTGCGGTTCGGGTCGTACTCGATGGCGGCGACGAGCGCCTGAACGCCGTCCTTGTCCCGCTTGAAGTCGATGATGCGGTACTTCTGCTTGTTGCCGCCGCCTCGGTTGAAGGAGGTGATTCGGCCGTAGCTGTTGCGACCGCCGGACTTGGACTTACCTTCGGTAAGGCTCTTTTCCGGCTTGCCCTTGGTGACCTCCTCGTAGGTCGCGCCAATCATGTGGCGACGGCCTGGCGAGGTCGGCTTATACTGTCTGGTCGGCATTCCTTAGACTCCGTAATCCTCGAGCAGCTGGCCCTTGGCGAGCGTGATCACGGCCTTCTTTCGATCCGGCTCGTAACCCGTGCTCTTACCGCGGCGGCGCTTCTTGCCCAGCACCTTGATGGTGCGGACCGACGCGACCGAGATCGCATCCTCGCCCTTCTTGCCCTCGTTGTAGATCGCCTCGATCGCGGACTTGATCTCGATCTTGTTCGCGTCGGTGGCCACGATGAACGTGTACTTGCGCACCACGTTCTCCTCTACCTTGATCCGAGGATCGCCGTAGGAGAGACCCACCGACTTCTCGGTGATGTGCGGGCGGATAATGATGTCGTGCGGGTTCTTCACTTACCCCAGACCTCCTGAATGCGCGTGAGCGCCTCCTGGGCCACCACGATCTTGTGGGCGACGAGCACGTCGCGGGCCGAGAACGCTTGCGTCTTCGGCGCGGCATCACCCTCGGTCACGCGGGCCGGCGCGGTGCGCACGGTCACGTTCGGAAGGTTGCGGAAGCACTTGTAGGTGACGGCATCCGACTCCGGAAGCACCACGAGAAGGCGGCGCTGACCCTGCAGGCCGAGCGCGCCGAGGAACGCCGTGGCGTCCTTGGTCTTCGGCTCCGCGAACGTGATGCTGTCGACCACGGTCACGTTGCCCGCCTCGAGGTGGGCGCTGAAGGCGGCGAGGATCGCGGCGCGCCGCTCCTTCTTGTTCACCTTCTTGGAGTAGTCCCGCGGGGTGAGCGCGAGCGCCATACCGCCGTGGGCGTAGTGCGGCGCACGGATCGAGCCCTGGCGCGCATTACCGGTCTTCTTCTGCTTGTACGGCTTTCGACCGCCGCCGCGAGCCTCGCTGCGGGTCTTGGTCTTCTGCGTGCCCTGTCGCTTGTTGGCTTCCTCCGCAACGATCGTGCGGTGGAGCGTGACGAGCTTGACCGGAGCGGTCGCAATCGACTCGGCGACGTCGAACTGTCCGACGACCTGGCCGTTCTTGCCCTTGATATCGATCTGAGCCATGGTTACCTAACCACCTTCGTGATGATCACGGGAGCGCCGTTCGGACCAGGCACGCTGCCGTCGAGCAGGATCAGGTTGCGCTCGGCGTCGATCTTGACGACCTTGAGCCCCTTCTGCGTCACGGTCGCGTCGCCCATGTGGCCGGGCTTCTTAACGCCCTTGAACACGCGCTGCGGACCGGTCGCACCGCTCGAGAGCGGGCGGCGGTGCGTCATGTAGCCGTGCGTCATGTGCTGACCCTTGAAGTGGTAGCGCTTGACGCCGCCCTGAAAGCCGCGGCCCTTGCTCTTGCCGGTGACGGTGACCTGCTCGCCCTCAGCGAAGATGTCGACCGCGATCTGCTGACCGAGGGTGAGCCCGTCGGTCGAGTTCACGCGGAACTCCTTCAGCCGGCGAAGGTTCTTGGAGACCCCCGCCTTCTTGAGGTGACCGTACTTCGGGAAGCTGAGGTTCTTGTCCTTCATTTCCCCAAAGCCGACCTGCACGGCGCTGTAGCCGTCGGTCGCCTCGGTCTTGAGCTGCGTCACGTATACCGGGCCCGCCTGCACGACGGTCACCGGAACCATTCGCCCATCGTCCGTAAACAGATGGGTCATACCAATCTTCGTCCCCAGGATTCCTGGAAGCATGTGTTCTCCTTGCGCTTCCACTGGTGCGCGAGCCATGTCGGCGGATTTGTGTTCCGCGAACGGCGTTGCCCTCGGGGGGTCGCCCTGGCCGTGCACCTTTGAAGCGTCTGTTCGTGCCTTCACCCGGACGCGCAAAGACGCGCCCGCATGGGTCACAAGGGGGAACTATACCTCGTGGCAGCGCCTCTTATCTAGGTTCGGCTGTCGGCCAAGACCGCATGAAGCAGGTCCACGACTCGCGTCTGGACGGTGGGATCCTTCACGGCGATACGCACGTACGAGCTTCCCAGCGAGGGGGCACTCTTCCCCGCGTCCCTTAGGTGTAGCCCGCGTTCCGCCGCGCCTCTTACGACTTCCTCGGATGAAGGCATGCCGTCGGGGAGTCTGGCGAGCACCCAGTTCGCCACGCCCCGAACCGGTTGCCATCCGATTGCCTTCAACGAGGCCGAGAGCTCTTCCCTGAGGACGTGCGTTTCCTCGTAGCGCTCGGCGTAGTAGCTCGCCGATTCCAGTGCGCGAACCGCCGCCGCTTGCGCGGGCAAGCTGACCCACCACGGTGGCGACCATCGCCGGAGGTCGTTCACGGCAGGCTCCGGACCGACGAAGTAGGCGACGCGGAGCCCGCTGAGCGCGAAACCTTTCGACATGGAGCGGACGACGAAGAGGTTGGACGAATGCGCCGCCGCGCCAACGACGCTCTCGAGCGGAGTGTAGTCGCCGTACGCTTCGTCGACGAGAATCTTGGCCGAAGTACACGAGGCGATCTCGAGGATGTCGCCGCGCCGCAGTACCGTTCCGCAAGGATTGTTGGGGTTCACCAGGACCACCAAGTCGTACGAACCAAGTTGCAACTCATGCCTTAGGCTTGGAACGTCGATCTGGAATCCGTCACTTGGCTCGAGGAGGAACCTCTCGACCCGACAGCCGATCGCGTGCTCGCACAAGTGGGCGTACTCTCCGTACGACGGTTCGATCAGCAGGACGGCCGAGTCGGGCCGCAGCCACTGCCTCAGGGCGTGATACAGCAGGGCGGACGAACCGGGTCCGGCGAGCACAGAAGCCTCCGACAAGCCCTTGTTGCGAGCGATTGCCTTCTCCAGCCCTTGGGCGTGAGTTGGCGGCGACGTCATTGCCTGCCAGACCACCTCCTCCTTCAGCCCTGCCACAACCCGGGGCGCAGGTGGAAACCACGCGTCGAGGACGTCGGCGTTGATGACGTCCGCACGAGGCCCAAGTCGCTCCAGCCCGTCTCCGAGATCGTTCCAGAAACCTCCACCATGAAAGCAGGTCGCCACCTCCCCATCATCCGTCAGGCAGGCTGGCGGCACCTCCGAGGTGGAGAAAAGCAAGACCTTCCTCCTCTCGCGATCGAGAGGAGGAAGGTCTTGCTCACCTCGGCCGCCGGTGAGGCGCGCGGCGGCCGGCGTGGACGGCGTGTTACTCCACGACGACCATGTACGGGCTGGACGGATAGTTGAACCCGCCGTAGTTGTGCGGCCGGCTCGCGTTGCCGTTCATCTTCTTGCTCGAGAAGTACCGCGCATGGCTGTCGGCCATGCCGTAGTTCGCGCCTTCGCGGAACGGGTGGTACTTGGGGTCGACCGGATTCGGCTTGCCGTGGTCCGACGACATGACGGTGGTGCAGGGCCAGCCGAACTTGTTCTTCTGGGCCGCACGCGGGTAGGTGACGAACACACCCGGGATGAGCACCGCGGTGTTCGAAGGCTCGGCCACCTTGGTCATGCCCGTGCAGGACGCCCACGCCGGAAGATCCTTACACGTACCGGTGGAGGTGATCGCGTTGTTCTCGATGGGGAAGCCCGCGAACATCGTGGTACCGGACCAGTTCCAGTAGCTGTAAGGAACCCAGAGCGGCATGATGTAGTGCGAAACGATCTTCGGATTGAGGTTCGCCGCGCATCCGTAAGCCGATCCCTGCGCCGAGGAAGACGGATTCAGGAAGATGTCGGTGTTCTTGAGATACGGATCGACGATCTCCATCCAGGTCGTCCACTCACCGTCGCCGCGGTTCTGCCAGAGGTCAGGCACCTGGGTGTCGTCGTTGTCCCCGTTGTAGAGGATGACGCCCGTCATGATCTGCTTGACGCTGCTCAGGCTAGACGACTGCTTTGCGGCCTGCTTCGCCTGGGCGAACACAGGGAACAGGATGGCGGCGAGGATTGCGATGATGGCGATAACCACCAGCAGTTCGATAAGGGTAAAGGCTCTGCGAATCATTGCATGAACTCCTTGCCGACGCACCGGTTCTCCCGTGGCACGACGGCGGCTAGTACAGGAAGGAATGACTTAGTTAGTGGGAGGCGGAGGTGCCGTCGGAGCACCCGGGGAGGCCGTCTGCGCGGCCGCGCCGCCCCCAACGTTGGCGGGGCTAATCGTGCCCGGTCCCGTCGGCGGCTTCACCGGCGGCGGAACGGTCTCATCACTGGCGGAAGACGAACATCCGGCGGCTACGAAGAGCAGAAGAAGAGCGAAAAGTGAACTCAAGCGCTGCATGAGAATTGCCTGCCATCCAATCGACGGCAGCCCTAATCTAACGCAGCTTTCGTAGTGTCCCAAACACTATGGCGATCTGGGCACAAGATGCAAGATGTTCAGACATTTGCCGCTCCGACTGAACGCCGGCAATAGCGTTTTTTACACTAGCAACATGCTTCCGCAGAACAAAAAAAGCCCCCCGGTCGGCTGACCGGGGGGCTTTCTCGTGAGTTAGAAAAGTTAGGCGCTCTTGATCTCGATGTCCACGCCGCTCGGAAGGTCGAGCCGCATGAGGGCGTCGATCGTCTTGTTGCTCGGCTCGAGGATGTCGATGAGGCGGTTGTGCGTGCGCAGCTCGAAGTGCTCCATCGACTCCTTGTCGATGTGCGGGCCGCGGATCACGCAGAACTTGCGGATGTGGGTGGGAAGCGGCACGGGGCCGGCAACGCGAGCGCCGGTGCGCTTGGCCTGGTCGACGATCTTCTCCGCCGACTGGTCGATGATGCGGTGATCGTACGCGCGAAGCTTAATTCGAATCTTGATTCCTGCCATAAGATGCTCTGGATCCGTCCCGGAAGCCTGTTCCGGACGAGTTTGAGTCGTGAATTCCGAGCGCCGGCAAGACGCCCCAACCTCACAACCGGAAGATTGTACCCCGGAGCACCTGCGTGGCAGGCCTGACGGGCTCAGGGGCGGTACAGCCCCGCCCCTGAGCCTTGGCAGCCGACGACGAGTGTCGCCGTCGGCGGCCTCCGTGCTTCGCTTAGTAGCGGTAGTTCTCGGTCTTGTACGGGCCCTGGACGGGAACGCCGATGTAGTCGGCCTGCGTCTTCGTGAGCTCCGTCAGCTGAGCGTCCAGCTTCTGCAGCTGGAGGCGAGCGACCTTCTCATCGAGGTGCTTCGGCAGCACATAGACGCCCGGGGCGTACTCGCCCTGCTTCGTCCACAGCTCAATCTGCGCCATCACCTGGTTCGCGAAGCTCGAGCTCATCACGTACGACGGGTGACCGGTGCCGCAGCCCAAGTTCACGAGTCGTCCACCCGCGAGTAGGATGATGCGCTTGCCGTCCGGGAACACGATGTGATCCACCTGGGGCTTGATCTCCTCCCACTCATACCGCTTCAGCGACGCTACGTCGATCTCGTTGTCAAAGTGGCCAATGTTGCAGACGATGGCGTTGTTCTTCATGCGAACCATGTGATCGTGCGTGATCACGTGGTAGTTGCCGGTGGCGGTCACGAAGATGTCCGCCTTGTCCGCGGCGTACTCCATGGTTACGACCTTGTAGCCTTCCATCGCCGCCTGCAGGGCGCAGATCGGGTCGACCTCGGTCACCCAGACCTGGGCGCTGAGCGCTCGAAGCGCCTGCGCACTTCCCTTACCCACGTCCCCGTAGCCGCAGACCACGGCGATCTTGCCCGCGACCATGACGTCGGTGGCGCGCTTGATGCCGTCCACCAGCGACTCGCGGCAACCGTAGAGGTTATCGAACTTGCTCTTCGTGACGGAGTCGTTGACGTTGAACGCCGCGAACGGCAACCCGCCTTCCTTCTGGAGCTGGTACAGGCGGTGAACGCCGGTCGTCGTCTCCTCGCTCACGCCCTTGATGTTCTCGCGGATGCGGGAGTAGAACCCAGGCTTTGAATCGAGTCGCTTCCGAATCGATCGAAACAGCGCTTCCTCCTCCTCGCTGGTCGGGTTGTCGAGGAGACCGGCGTCTTTCTCCGCTCGGCTGCCGAGCAGCACGAGCATCGTGGCATCGCCGCCGTCGTCCAAGATCATGTTCGGCGTGCCGCCGTCGCTCCACTCCATGATCCGGTGGGTGAACTCCCAGTACTCGTCCAGGTTCTCGCCCTTGAAGGCGAAAACCGGAACGCCGGCGTCCGCGATCGCGGCCGCGGCGTGATCCTGGGTGCTGTAGATGTTGCAGCTCGCCCAGCGAACGTCGGCGCCGAGCGCGACGAGCGTCTCGATGAGGACGGCCGTCTGGATCGTCATGTGGAGCGATCCGGCGACGCGTGCGCCCTTGAGCGGCTGGCTCTCGGCAAACTCCTGCCGAATCGCCATCAGGCCGGGCATCTCCGTCTCGGCGATGCGAATCTCTTTCCGGCCCCAGCTCGCGAGGGCGAGGTCCGCGACGTGAAAATCGGTTTGAATGGGATTGTTGGTGACGGTGTTCATCGTTCCTTTGCTTAAGCCCGAGAACGACAAAGCGCCCGCGAGCCGGTAGGTTCGCGAGCGCCGTTGAGTCACCGCGCGGAAGCGGTCGCACCGAGCCTGGTCCAGCGGATCGCAGCGCTCCTCGGTGCCTCAACTATTATACGTAAGGCGATTCGGCCCCATTCGCCATCAGTCGGCCTGTTCGAATGAATGTGGCGCCTGGCGCATCCTCTTCGTCCAGTCGTCGCCGGCGTCGTCGCCTTCGATCCATATTCCGCAGATGTGTCGGGGTTCGAAGGAGATCTCCGTTCCCGCGGACAGCCCCTGGATCCGGGTCGGATCGTTGTCAAGAGTGCCTTGGTAACCGGCGTCGGTCACCTGAACGACGACGACCCACATCCGCTCGGTGACGGCCTCACCTGCGGCATCCGCCCCCATGAACAGGAGCTTCACGAGGTCACCCGCACGGACACGCGCCCGCAGATCCGCATTCGGGATCTGGAAGGAGTCCGGATATCGCGCCGCCCGCGCTTCCGCGTCGTCGAGGGTGTACGCCGCCGCCACGAGCGAGATTGTAGCAGGCGACAAAAAGGGCCTGCCGGTCGTTAGACCGGCAGGCCCTGAGTTCAGCGGATCGAGCTTAGAGCGTGATCTCGGTGATGGAGCCGGCACCAACGGTGCGGCCACCCTCACGGATCGCGAACTTCGATCCAACCTCCATAGCGATCGGAGCGATGAGCTCGATCGTCATGGTGATGTTGTCGCCGGGCATGACCATCTCAACGCCCTCGGGCAGGTTGAGGGTACCGGTCACGTCCGTCGTGCGGAAGAAGAACTGCGGGCGGTAGCCCGTCACGAACGGCGTGTGGCGGCCGCCCTCGTCCTTCGAAAGCACGTAGACCTCGGCCTTGAACTGGGTGTGCGGCTTGATCGTGCCCGGCTTGCAGATGACCTGCCCGCGCTCGATCGAGGTTCGCTCCACACCGCGGAGGAGAAGGCCGACGTTGTCGCCCGCCTCGCAGTAGTCCAGGGTCTTGCGGAACATCTCGACGCCGGTGACGACGGTCTTGCGAGGAGCCTCGGAAAGACCGACGATCTCGACTTCTTCCATCGACTTCAGCTGACCGCGCTCGACACGGCCGGTGGCGACGGTGCCGCGACCGGTGATCGTGAAGACGTCTTCGACGGCCATGAGGAACGGCTTGTCCTTGTCGCGCTCGGGCGTCGGGATCCAGCTGTCGACGGCGGCCATCAGGTCCGTGATCGCCTTGACGTACTGGTCGTCAAAGTTAACGGAGCCCGACTCAACCTGGTCGAGAGCCTTGCGGGCCGAGCCCTTGATGATCGGCGTGTTGTCGCCGTCGAAGCCGTACTTCGACAGGAGCTCGCGGATCTCCATCTCGACGAGCTCGATGAGCTCGGGGTCGTCGACCGCGTCCACCTTGTTGATGAACACGACGATGTAAGGCACGCCCACCTGGCGAGCGAGCAGGATGTGCTCGCGCGTCTGCTGCATCGGGCCGTCCGTACCGGCCACGACGAGGATCGCGCCGTCCATCTGGGCGGCGCCGGTGATCATGTTCTTAATGAAGTCGGCGTGTCCCGGACAGTCGACGTGCGCGTAGTGGCGCGTGTCGGTCTCGTACTCCTGGTGCGAGATGTTGATCGTGATGCCACGAGCCTTTTCCTCCGGAGCGGAGTCGATCTCGTCGTAAGCGCGCTTCTGCGCCAGGCCCTTCTCGCTGAGCACGCCGGTGATCGCGGCGGTCAACGTCGTCTTGCCGTGGTCAACGTGGCCGATGGTGCCGATGTTGACGTGCGGCTTCTTTCTCTCGAACTTAGCTCGTGCCATTGGTGATTGAAGTCCTCGTTCTAGGGTTAGAGGGCGACCCGTCGCCCGATTTCGGTCTCACCCCAACCGCACGGAGGGGCTTGCGACAAGCGGAAATTTTACCGCCATCGCCTAATGAACCGCAACCCATAGGAGTCGCGGGTAGCGCGGAGTTTCAACGATTACCGGATTCTCTGCCGAAGAGTTGTCGATAAACGCAACGAAGGCCGCCCGACGGGTGTCGGGCGGCCTTCGCCATCGTCGCTGGAGAGTCTTAGCCGCGGTGGCCGGACTTCGCCGTGATTTCGGTCGCGATGTTGTTCGGGACCTCTTCGTAGTGCGACGGGGTCACGTTCGGCTGGGCTCGGCCCTGCGTGAGCGACCGGAGCGTCGTGACGTAGCCGAACATCTCGGCCAGCGGCACGTGCGCGTTCACGATCGTGACGCCACCGGGTCCGTTGTCCATGCCCTCGATGCGGCCACGTCGAGCGTTGATGTCGCCGACGACGTCGCCGACGTTCTGCTCGGGGGTGGTCACCTCGACGTGCATGATCGGCTCCTTGAGAACCGGGTTCGCCTTCTTCATCGCCTCGCGGAAGCCGATTAGACCGGCCTGCTTGAAGGCGTTTTCGTTCGAGTCGACCTCGTGGTAGCTACCGTCGATGACCGCCACGCGGACGTCAACGACCGGGTAGCCGGCGAGCACGCCCGAGAGGAGACCCTCGCGCACGCCCTTCTCGATCGCCGGGATGTACTCCTTAGGCACCGAGCCACCGACCGTCTTGTTCTCGAACACGAAGCCGGCGCCAACCGACAGCGGCTCCATCTCGAGCACGCAGTGGCCGTACTGACCCGAACCACCCGTCTGGCGGACGAACTTGCCCTCCGCCTTGACTCGAGTGCGGACCGTCTCGCGGTAGGCGACCTGGGGCTTGCCCTGGTTCGCCTGGACGCCGAACTCACGGTTGAGTCGGTCGACGATGATCTCGAGGTGGAGCTCGCCCATTCCGGAGATGATCGTCTGGCCGCTCTCGGGGTCGGTCATGACTCGGAAGGTCGGGTCCTCCTGCGCCAAGCGGTGCAGCGACTGACCCAGCTTCTCCTGGTCCGCCTTCGACTTCGGCTCGACGGCGATCTGGATAACCGGCTCGGGGAACTTGATGCTCTCGAGCGCGATCTGGTTGTCCGGATCGCACACGGTGTGACCCGTGTTCACGTCGCCGAGACCGATGACGCCCACGATCTCACCCGCGTACACCTCGTCGATGTCGTTGCGGCTGTTGGCGTGCATCTCGAGGATGCGGCCGACACGCTCGCTTCGGGTGCGGAACTCGTTGGTGACCGGGTCGCGGAACGCGACGGTTACCTGGCTGCCCTTCTTGAGCATGCCCGAGTAGACGCGAAGGAAGGTCAGACGGCCAACGTACTTGTCCGACATGATCTTGAACGCGAGCGCGCTGAAGGGCTGCTTGTCGTCCGGCGTGCGGACGAGCTCCTCTTCGGTGCGCGGGTTCACGCCCTTGACCTCGCCGACGTCGAGCGGCGACGGGAGGTACTCCACGACCGCGTCGATCATCGCCTGGACGCCCTTGTTCTTGAAGGACGAGCCGGAGATCATCGGGACGACCTTGTTCGCGATCGTGCCCTTTCGGAGCGCCGCGCGAACCTCGTCCTCACCGATCTCCTCGCCTTCGAGGAATCGCTCCATGATGGAGTCGTCCACGTCGGCGACGGACTCGAGCATCTTCTCGCGGAACTCGGCGGCTCGGGCCTTCAGCTCCTCAGGGATCTCTCGCTCCTCGTACGTCTTACCGTCGTCCGAGGTGTAGATCGTGGCCTTCATCGTGATGAGGTCCACGTATCCCTGATAGTCCGACTCGGCGCCGATCGGGATCTGGATCGGGGCGCAGTTCGCACCGAGCCGCTCCTTCACACGAGCGAGAACCGAGTAGAAGTCCGCACCCAGGCGGTCCATCTTGTTCACGTAGATGATGCGCGGAACGCCGTACTTGTTAGCCTGGCGCCACACCGTCTCGGACTGCGGCTGAACGCCACCGACCGCGCAGAAGACCGCGACGCATCCGTCGAGGACGCGCAGCGACCGCTCCACTTCGACGGTGAAGTCGACGTGGCCCGGCGTGTCGATGATGTTGATCTTGTGCTCCGGCTTGTCCTTCTTGGAACCGGACCAGAAGCACGAGGTCGCAGCGGAGGTGATGGTGATGCCCCGCTCCTGCTCCTGCTCCATCCAGTCCATGGTGGCCGCGCCGTCGTGGACCTCACCGATCTTGTGAGACTTACCGGTGTAGAAGAGGATCCGCTCGGTCGTGGTGGTCTTACCCGCGTCGATGTGCGCGGCGATGCCGATGTTCCGAACGAGGTCTAAGGGATGGCTACGGGGCATGGTTGTCCTTTCGTGTGATTAGAATCGGTAGTGGGCGAACGCCTTGTTGGCTTCCGCCATGCGGTGAGTGTCCTCACGCTTCTTGATGGTGCTGCCGGTACCGTTGTAAGCGTCGAGGATCTCGTTGCTCAGACGATCGATCATCGTCTTCCCAGATCTCTTACGCGCGTTCGCGATCAGCCATCGCAGCGCGAGCGTGCGACGTCGATCCGGACGAACATCCATCGGAACCTGGTAGGTCTGACCACCGACGCGGCGCGGCCGAACCTCGACCACGGGCATCGCGTTCTGGATCGCCTTGTCGAAGATCTCGACGGCCGGAACGCCCGCGCGCTCCTCGGCAATCTTCATCGCGCCGTAGAAAATCTTCTCGGCGGTGACCTTCTTGCCGTCGACCATCATGCGGTTGATGAACCGCGTCATCATCTCGGATCCGTAGATCGGATCCGGCAGCGTCGGGCGCTTGGGCGCCGGTCCCTTACGTGGCATTAGCGCTTACCTCCCTTGCCCGCCGGCGCAGCCTGGCCCGGCTTCGGTCGCTTCGTTCCGTACTTCGATCGGCCCTGCATTCGCTTCGCCGTGCCGGCCGTCTGCTGCGTACCGCGCACGATGTGGTAGCGCACACCCGGCAGGTCCTTCACACGACCGCCGCGCACGAGCACCACCGAGTGCTCCTGCAGGTTGTGGCCCTCGCCCGGGATGTAGGCGGTGACTTCGATACCGTTCGTGAGGCGCACACGGGCGGTCTTCCGGAGAGCCGAGTTCGGCTTCTTCGGCGTCATGGTGCGCACGATGGTGCACACGCCGCGCTTGAACGGATTGCTCTTGAGCGCGGGCGACTTGGACTTCACTTTGGGAGCTTGGCGGCCCTTGCGCACCAGCTGATTAACGGTCGGCATTCACACCTCGATTTCGCTTCATTTGTCTCGCCTGTCTGTGGGGCTTGCGGCCAAGCGGGCAACAAAAAACCCCATCGCAACTGCTTGCGAGGGGGCACACTGGCACCGGGAGCCTGACTTAGTGTCTGAACGTAGTTCCTCGGAACCCGGACCGCGCCTCCTCTGCAAGATTACGTCCCGGAATCCACACGGAGTCCCCGGACAATCGGAGAGTATGACGTTCCGCAACCTTCCCTGTCAAGCCGGTCCCCCAGGTGGGCTGGATTACCCCCGCTCGAAACGAATCATTTTTTGATGATTCGTTGACGCATATTTAGATCATCCCTGCGTAGCTCTTGTGGACGGGGCCTCGCCCCAACAGGAGAAACGCACGTGAACCTCAAGCAGACCCTACTTCCCTTCGTCGCGGCCCTTACCTTCGGTGCGAGCGCCATCGCGGCCGCCCCGCAGAGCAAGGACATCGTCGACACCGCGGTCGGAGCCGGCAACTTCAAGACCCTCACCGCGCTCGTCACCCAGGCCGGTTTGGTCGACACCCTCAAGGGAGACGGTCCGTTCACCGTCCTCGCCCCGACGGATGCGGCGTTCGCCAAGCTTCCGAAGTCGCTTGTGCAGCAGGTCACCTCGAACAAGGCCCTTCTCACCAAGATCCTCACCTACCACGTGATCTCGGGTCGCGTGCTCAGCACGGACCTGAAGAACGGCATGCACGCGAAGACGGTCCAGGGCGAGACGGTTCGCGTTCGAACCGGCCGACGCGGTGTCTACTTCAACAACTCCAAGGTCGTCGCGGCGAACGTCAAGGCCAGCAACGGCGTGATCCACGCGATCGACACCGTGCTTCTTCCCCCGTCGGTTGTCAAGGCGATGAAGAAGAAGTAAGAATGGTCTGAGACTCTTGTTTTGTTCTCCGCCCCGGAAGCATGAAGCTGCCGGGGCAACTTTTTGTCTGGGGCGGTGCCATCCACGCGAGAACGACGTCAGATGATGACGGACTCGTAAATATGCTGGTTACCGCCTTCCGTATATCGACCTGCGCCCTTGCTCTATCCGCGTTCGAGGCTCCCTCGGCTCAACGGAACGCGCCGCCGCCCAATGATCAGCGCCTCGCCTTCGGCCGCGATCTGGCGGACGCGCTCCGGGCGGACGCTCGCTATCGAACGTTTGGCCGGATGGCTTGGGAGACGGGCGTGGCCGATTACCTGAGGACGGCCGGTCCCGACTCGCGGGGGTTCACCGTGTTCGCTCCTTCGGACGCTGCGTTCGCCGCTCTGGCGAGGCCCGTGCGGCAGGCACTAGAGAGCGATCGCGAGCTGCTCATCCAAGTCCTTCGCCACCACGTCACACCGGGAGCGTCCGTTGCGAACTCGCTTCCGGCGGGCCGAGCTGCGCAGACGGTCAGCGGCGACGCCGTGCCGGTCACGAAGAACGGTAACCAGATTCAGTTCGGAGAGGCGCGGATAATCGCCACCGATCACCGCGCGACCAACGGAATCATCCATTCGATCGATCGCGTCCTGCTACCGCCCGCCGTGGTCCGCAGCCTCATCGACCGCGATGTGCTGCCGCGAGGCACGACCCCGGCAGCATCTGCCCGGGCGCAGGTTCTGGATGCATCCGACCTCTCGGTGATCATCCCTCAGCGGAAAGACGCCGCGACGCTCACCAGGCTTATCCAGCGCGCCGGGCTTGCCGACCAGCTCCGCACCGGTTCCTACACCGTGCTCGTACCCACGGACGAGGCGTTCGAAGAACTGCCGAAGCTTGCCCTAGCCGCCCTGGAAACGGATCGTGAGCTGCTGCGCAGCGTCATCCACTATCACATTCTGCCGGGCCGCATCATGCACCGCGACCTCCGGTCGGGCACGGTCAACGCGACCAGCGGCGACTCAATCGTCATCAAGATCGGCTCCGGCGGAGCGGCCAAGTTCAACGAGGCGGTGCTTCTCGACCGAGACATCGCTGCCTCAAACGGCGTAGCGCACACCGTTAGTCGAGTCCTGCTGCCGAAGAAGGCGATGGCCGCGATGATCGCTAAAGGAATCACATTCGAAAAGGACTGAAGAGGAGACCGCTGGGGGGTGAGAGCTCGGGCTCACTCCGCTCCCTCTCCGGCAAGTAAACTCCGCGCTCCGATGAGCGAAGAGTTATCCCTGCGCGAAGTCCGCCTCCTGAAGCTCCAAAAGATGCGTGAGCTCGGCCACGACCCCTTTCGGGTCGAGAAATTCGAGCGCACGCACTCGGCCACCGAGTTGCTGGAGGGATTCGAAGAGGGGAAAGCGGTCGCGTTTGCCGGTCGCGTGGTCTCGTATCGCTTGATGGGCAAAGCAGGCTTCGCCCACCTCGGCGACGGCGATGCCCGCATCCAGGGCTATTTCAAGAAGGATGAGCTCGGTGAGGTCGGGTGGGAGCTTTACAATCTGCTCGATCTCGGAGACCACGTCGGCGTGAAGGGAACGCTCTTCACGACCCGAACGGGCGAGAAGTCGATCCACGTGTCGGAGGTCACGCCTCTGAGCAAGGCGCTGCAAAGCCTGCCGCTTGGCAAGGAGAAGGATGGGCAGGTCTATTCGGGCCTGACCGACGTCGATCTGCGCTACCGGCACCGTCACCTCGATCTGATCGCCAACCACGAGGCGCGCAAGACCCTCATCGACCGAATGAAGATCGTCCGCGCGGTGCGGCACTACTTCGACGGTCAGGGGTACTTGGAGGTCGAGACTCCCCTGCTGCAGCTAGAGGCGGGCGGCGCGGCCGCCCGGCCGTTCCTCACGCACTTCAACGCGTACGAGACGGACGTCAAGCTCCGGATCTCGCTGGAGCTCTACCTTAAGCGGCTCATCTGCGGCGACATCCCGAAGGTGTACGAGATCGGCCGCGTCTTCCGCAACGAAGGTGTGAGCCAGCGGCACAATCCCGAGTTCACACTCCTCGAGTTCTACGAGGCGTACGTCGACCTCGAGACGATGATGCAGCGCGTCGAGGAGTGCTTTGCGAGCGTCGCCCAAGAGGTCTTTGGCACCACGTCCGTGCACTTCGCGGCATCCGAGGAAGGCGCCGAAGAGCGCACGCTCGACTTTGGCAAGCCGTGGCGGCGCGTCAACCTGCTCGAGGAGATCGAGCGGCACACCGGCCTCTCGCACGATGATCTCTCGTCGCTCGCGCGAGCTCAGCACGCCCTGGGCAGTCGCGAGGTCATCAATCCGGCTACCGGCAAGCGAATCGTTGCCGGCGAGGAGAGCAACCTAGGTGGCCTCATCGAGAAGCTGCTCGAGGTGTTCGTCGAGCCGACTCTCATCGAGCCGACCTTTGTCGTCGGCTACCCGATCGAGACGTCGCCGCTTGCGAAGAAGGACCCGAACAACCCCCGGATGACCCGCCGGTTCGAGGGGTACATGCTGGGCAAGGAAGTGTGCAACGCCTTCTCGGAGATCAACGATCCGATCGATCAGCGGGAGCGCTTCGAGCAGCAGCTGGGCGAGCGGGCGAAGGGAGACGACGAGGCGCACCCGATGGACGAGGAGTTCATCTACGCGCTCGAGTGCGGCATGCCCCCGACGGGAGGGTGCGGTATCGGCATCGACCGGATGGCGATGATGCTCACCGGCAGCCACCACATTCGCGAAGTCCTGCTCTTCCCCTTCATGCGACCCGAGCACTCCTCAGGCGCACCGCAAGAGGACGAAGCGTGATTCCGTTGCTGCTCTCCTTTGCGCAGCAGCCTAAGATCGCGGACCTCCGTTCGGAGGTCCCGCAACTCCTGAGAGTCTCTCCTTCTCCATTGTCCGCTTCGGAGAACGCTTACAACGATCTGCTCCGGCTCACGAGAAACGTCGATCGGGCTTGGCTCCGTGCCTACGAGGCAGACAAGACGTCGAACCCGAGACAATGGCTGAGACAGACGAACGCGTTGGCGCGGGAGATGGACCAGGCGTTAAGCCGCAAGCGATTCGAGTGGCCGGCGATTCCCTTCAGCAAGTGGAGCGACCCAATCGCGGTTCCCGATCCCTTGCTCAACCAATCGCGAACTTTGGCAAAGGTCCGGATCCTTCGCGCCCGATGCTTCGCGGCGACCGGACGCCCGGCCGAAGCGGTGGGAGAGTTCGTGGCGATTAGGCGCTTTGGGACCGCTCTACTGAGCGGCCGACCGTTGCTCATTGCGCACTTGGTCGGCACCGCCGTCGAAGCAATGGGAACGAAGGGGCTCGTCCGGTTCTGTCAGAACCGCCGCATTCCGGCTTCGGCGCTTCGCATCGCACTCAAAGACTTACCTCGCCCGAGCCTCGTGGACCCTCACTTTGCGCTTGCGCTCAAAGTCGAGTTCAACGACTTCCTCGTGGACTCGATTGAACGCGCCACAGTTGCCCAACTTGCGGACGCCAACTTCTCTATCGATCCCGAGGAAGCCAGTGGGTCCGCGGAGAAGACATGGCCCCTTGAAGATCCGGATCTACTAGACCGACCGGCGACCGTCCGCCTTTCCGGTCGCATCTACGTGCGGCGGGTCCTGAGCGCGCTTCGGCCTCGGCCAAGACGAGATCGGAGCATCGAGAGCTTTGCGCAGTCATTAACGTCGGCCGCGCCCAAGTTGCCGATGGTGAGCCCAGGGGAGGGTTTAGAACCCGAGCCGAGTACCAATCCAGCAGTTGTGGCGGCTTTCCGCAAGCGAGCGCGAGAGGTGCCGAATGCGCTTGGACTTTCCATCGTTCGCGAGGGTGCGGTGATGGACTATCAGACGAGCGCCCTGTTCAGGCTCATCGGAATCGAATTGGTGAGAGCTTGGCTGATCTCCGCTACGAGCCGGCTCTCGCCAGGCAACCTGCCGATTGACCCCGCGACCGGTCGAAGTTTGCGTCATGACCCTAAGCGACGCCTCGTTTGGAGCGTTGGACCGAACGGTCGAGATGAGAACGGTAGCGGCGATGACCGCAGTGAGCAGCTGCCGAACTAGCGCGGGCCGGTATACCGGCCCGCTAAGGTGATGCTTCCGAACGATTACGCCATGTAGGCCGACGTCTTGCCGCCGGTCTGCTGGAGCACGTTGCGGATGAGCTGCTCGTTCTGGGCGTCGCCCTGAGTGTCGACGGCGACGAACACGCCGCCCTCGTGGAGGCGGCGCTCGTAGTACTCCGCGTCCTCCTTGCCGACGCCGTACTTCATCAGCGCGCCCGCGAGCGCGCCCGAAGTACCGCCGACGATGGCGCCGGCCGCGGCCGCGCCGGCCGTCGTGCCGAGCACCTCGGCGAGCACACCCGCCGTGATGAACGGTCCAATTCCGGGAATGACTGCGGCGGCGAGGCCGAACAGCGCACCGACGCCGGCACCCGTGGTGAGGCCCTTGGCAAGTCCGCTTCCCTTGTTGTCGTGGTCGTCGAGCGACTTAACGTTGGCGCCACCGGTGTTCATGCTCTCGGTGTGCTGAGCGATTACCGAGATGCTCGAATCCGGAACGCCGCTCGCGCGGAGCTGAGCGATCGCCTGGTCCGCGTGGGCGTGAGTGTCGAAGACCGCGGAAACAATACTCTTCATCTAAGGTCCTCCTGCAATCGTGGGCTAGCAAATTTGCTGGCCGTTGATCTGACCCGACGTATCGCATCACAGTTCCTTTGGAAAGTAACCGCAGCCACTGAACGTCAGCCTTTCGAACTAGCACTCACCTGAGTGCTGTGCGCTCTCCTAATCTCCATCACCGCGACGTCGACTGCGCCACTCCTCCCTCATGCCTCCGATGAGGCGATGCCTAACGGCATCTTGGTGGTCACGGGCAAGGATGCGGTTCCTATCCCGTGCGTCGTGCCGGACGGGAAACAGTCGCCGGAGCACTGGGACGGAATCCGAAAGCCCGTCCCGATCCCAAACGTCTGCGAACGATCCTTTAAATTTGGCCGAACACCTCACGCGTCGCGGACTCGTTGAGCATGTCGCCCTGCGTGTCGACCTCAACGACGTAGCCGCCCTCGCCGGGCTCAGCGGTTTCGTTCTCGTGCTGTTCGACGATCGCCAGCGCCGCGTCGACTGGCACTCCCGCACCGAGGTTGAGGCCCTGAGGCGGCAGTTCGTTACGCACGACGACGTTCTGGAGCGGAACGCCGCGATCGACTAGCTGCTGCACCACGTGCTCCGCCAGCTCTTGGTTCGGAAATGGATTCGAACGAATCGTGCTCATGCCACTTAGGGCAAGAAGGCGACGCGATCAGTTCCCGCAGACCTACGGCAGGGATTCGTACCCGGGCGAGTCGACCACGACCAATCCGTCTTCAGAGATCTGGATCTGGGCCGGGATGAATTGCCGGACGACCCAGGCGACCGTCCGGAGATGCTCGGTGACGACGTCCGTTTTCCAGCGGCTCGTTCCCTTTGCGAGGACGGCAGGCAGCATGAGTTGATCCGCCAAGTGCTCGTCGACGGCCGCATCGCTGCTCCACCACCGCTGGTAGGCTCGGCCGGCCTCTTCGCTCACGCGTTCCATGGTTTTGCCTCGCTCGCCCAGCCCAGTGAAGCCGCCAAAGCCGCCTTCGCACTCGAGTGCGATCAAGGCCGCCGCGCCTGCGCCAAGAGACGGCCGCTCGATGACGTCGACCCTCGCCTGGGCTTCGGGGAGGAACCGCTGGAGCGCCTTCGCTCCACGTTCCGCCACCGAGGCTGGCAACTCGCTGGTCAGCACGTTTGCGTACAAGGACCTCACCCGGCCTCGAGTGGAGAGGTCGACGGGAGACGGGCGACCACCGGAGATCGCGACGTTCACGACACCTCCTCCCTTTGGGAAGAAGCCGGCCCGGGGCCACTCAATTCCGGCCGTCACGCCCATTCGCCGGAATGCCGGCAGCGCCACGTGCTCGAGATACTCGACGCTTGGCGCCATAGTGTTGTGGGTGCCGCCGACGACCGTGACGCGAGAGTCACCGGCGAGCGCAAGTGGTAGCAGCACCGTCTGCACGACCAACGCGGTGGATCCCGCGGTGCCGATCTCGAAATGATAGGACCCAGCTGAGACAGGACGCGACGGCTCAAAGCTCAGAAAGGAGGAGCCAACCTCAGCGCCCCGCAGCTTGGCACCGCAAATCTCAGCCGCCGCCCGCACGGCAGCCAGATGCTGAGGCTTGAATCCGGGAGGTTTGCGGTTCGCCCGCACGCTCGTGATTTCAATCGGGTGTCCAGTGATGGCGCTGAGCGCGACGGCGGTTCGGAGCACTTGCCCACCCCCCTCGCCGTGTGAACCGTCGATCTTTACAACGTCTGCCATCGTTCTCTTTCCAAGAAACCAGACGCGGCGCAGCCGATCGAAGCGCCCAAGTCGAACTCAAAAGCCGGTCAAACGCCGCTTTCTCGACGCTCGGCCTTCTCCATCTCGATGTCGAGGAAGAAGTTGAGCACGGTCCGAAGCACGATGATGGCGCCGAGCTTGCCGATCTCATCCCACGTCGGGGCGACTGCGGTCGCCAGGATGTCGGCGGCAAGCAGGAACTCGAGAGCCAAGGTTAGCCAACGGCCGAGTCGCAGCCGGATTCGCTCCTTGGCGTGAGGATCTTCAGGACGTTGGATCACCACCTGGATCGTGCGCGCGAAAGCTTCTACCGCCGCGATCCCGATCAGGATCGCGGCAGCAATCTCGATGCCCGAGGCGAGAACCTCGACCCACGCCTTTAGGTGTGGAATCAAGCCGCCTTAGACCGCGGGGTGGAGGGTCAGCTTTCGGAACGTGACAGGACCGTGGTCACCCTGGATGAAGATCGGACCCGGTTCTCCTTCCGAGCTGTTCAGGGCTCCTCCGGTAATGCCTGGGATCTCCTGCCGATCGTGGATGGTCTCGCCGTTCAGGACCACGGTGATGTACCGGCCTACCAGGGTGATTTCCGCCGTGTTCCACTCTCCCGCCGGTTTGATCGCGTTCTTCGTCGGAGCTAGGAAGCCGTAGATCGCGCCGCTATTGCCCACGCCATTTGGGGAGCCCTCGTAATCGTCGAGGATCTGGAACTCGTAGCGCCCGCGGAGGTAGATGCCACTGTTGCTGCCCGCCGGATATCGGTACTCGGCGATCAACTTGAAGTCAGTGAACTCAAGCGTGGTGACGTAGTCCGTTCCCACCTCCGAATTGTGGAGGCCGTCGTTGGTCAGCGACCAGTGGTCCGGCATCTCGATCGAGCGCGGCTCCCACACGTCGGTGCTGTTGTTGACGAGTTCGATGCCGTGCCCAAACTCGACGTCACGGTATGGGAGCTCGGGCGCGCGGCGTGCGACGAAATGAACTTCGCTACCGTCCTCAAGCGTGGTTCGGCCGTCGATGCGGTCGCCGGAGAGAGTTCCCTCGAAACGGAGGTCGGTGTCACGCTGCTCGTACTGCTTCGGGAGCGACCAGACCACCTTGTCACCATCGGTCTGCAACGAGGCGATCGGGCGGGCGCTGCCGACGCGGCCGACGAACTGTCCTCCGTCACCCGTGAACTCCGCCCAAGAAGGGTACGCCTGCACTTCCGGATCCACGGTGATGTTCCACCGTCCATTGAGCTCTGCCATACCGGGAAGGTTACCGGTAACCCAACTTCCATAGAGTGTCCCTCCCCAAGTTATAATTTCGGGGATGGCACGCTGCGACGCCTGCGGAACCGAGGCGACGGCCCCAGGAAAGTTCTGTGCGAACTGCGGTTCGAAGTTCGTCCCTCGTCCCGAGCCAGTGTCGGCCGGAGAAGACGGCGCGTATTACTGCCAGCGTCACCGAAAGGAAATCACTCGTGTCAGTTGCGGCCGGTGCGAGCGCCCGATCTGCCACCGCTGCACGGTGATGAGTGCGGCCGGCGTGCGATGCCGCGACTGCGCTCGGCACCGCCGCCCGCTCCGCGTTCGCGGAATGGTCCACAACGCAGCCTCGGCCGTCGGCCCGATCGATGGCAAGAAGATTTGGTACCTCTATCTCTTCTCCCTCATCGCGAGGATGTTCTCGGGTTGGTTCAGGTGAGAGCCCGCCAAACGCGCGGATCGCTCTGGGTTGAGTAGTCGTCTGGCTACACCCGGGGAATTCTTACCGCGTTCTTCTTTCGTTGGCCTTCGGCCCCAGAGTCTCGAATCGCCTCACTCGCGTGCTCGGTCGAGCCTGCCGGTAAACTGCCAGGCAGACGAAGATGTCCACGACTACTAAGCCCAGTTCGCCCGTCGGCTGCGAGTTCTTCAGCCGAACCCCCGAGTCGATCTTCACCCCGGAGAAGTTTATCGGCGATGAGGCGCTGATGATCCAGACGGCGGAGCAGTTCAGCCGCAAGGAAGTCCTTCCCTTGCTCGAGCGCCTGGACCACCAAGAGGACGGCCTCATGCCCAGCCTGATTCGTAATGCGGGCGAGCTTGGCCTCTGCGGCGTGGACACGCCCGATGAGTTCGGCGGTCTCGGACTCGGCAAGAACCTTGCCGCCCGAATTCTTGAGTTCATGAGCCTGAACGGCTCCTTTTCGGTGACGTTCGGCATCACCAGCGGCATCAGCCAAGTCGGCTTGACGCTCTTCGGCACCGATGAGCAGAAGGCGAAGTACCTTCCGCGGCTCGCCAGCGGAGAGTGGATCGGGGCGTATGCGCTGAGTGAGCCAGATTCCGGCAGCGATGCTCTCTCCGCAACCACTCGCGCCGATTTGCGCGGCGACAAGTACGTGCTGAATGGCACGAAGATGTGGATTTCCAATGCGAAGTGGGCCGACCTCTTCTTGGTGATGGCCAAGATCGACGGCGATAAGTTCTCGGCATTCCTCGTCGAGAAAGACTTCCCTGGCGTCTCTGTGTCGCGAGAGGAGCACAAGATGGGCCTCAAGGGTTCGTCCACCGCACGCCTGGTGCTGGAGAACGCCGAGGTTCCCGTCGAGAACCTCCTCCATCAACCGGGTCAGGGGCATCACGTGGCGTTCAACGCTCTCAACATCGGCCGTTTCAAGCTGGCTTCGATGTCGATCGGACCGTGCCGCGACGCGATCGCACTGGCTGCCGCGTACGCGCAGGATCGAAAGCAGTTCGGGCAACCGATCGCAAGCTTCGGGCTGATCCAGAAGAAGTTTGCCCAGATGGCGGCTTGGTTCTACGTATCGGAGTCGATGATCTACCGGACCGGGGCCATGATCGACGACGCGTTCGAGATGCACGGCGGCAACATCGACGGCAACCGGAAGGCAGCCGAGGAGTACGCCATCGAGTGCTCGGCCTGCAAGGTCTTCTCGACCGAAGCCGAGTCGCTCATCGTGGACGAGGCGCTCCAAGTCTACGGCGGATACGGCTTCACGGAGGAGTTCCCCATCGCACGTCACTACCGTGACGCCCGCGTCAGCCGAATCTACGAAGGCACGAACGAGATCAACCGCCTCTTCATCGCGGACCGCCTTCGGCGCCGCATCAAGGACGGCCGAGTCTCCGCGATCGCGGCGGGAGATTCCTTCATCAGTGAGCTCGCGGGCCGCGCGATCTCCCTGCCGACCTCCGATCAGATCGCAACCGGAGCCCTCTCCGACCTCTTGATGCTCGCGTACGCAGAACAGTCCGCTCGACTCAGGGCGGAGCAAGTGGGCGGGAACGCACAGAGTCTGTACGCCGTGGCGCTCCCGTGGCTGAACGCCAAGGCGGCGGAGGCCTTCCAGACGCTGACGGGTGAGTCGGTCACCCTGCCCACCGTGGCTGCGGTCGACTACGCTGCCGTGGCCCAGAAAGTCTACGCGGCTTCAGGGCCCCTGGCCGGCTAGGCGCGCAACGCCCAGATCGAGATCTCACCAACGCTCCAGAGCGGCGCTCCCGCCGGAGGATCGATGGCGATCTCGATCTGGGACTTTCCCGTTGTGAACTCCGCGGGAATGCCAAAGTCGGAGACAGCCCACCGGGCAAGGCGGTCCTGCCCCGGCTCGTACCACCAGCCGACGAACCTACCGTCGACGTGTACTCGCGCTCGTTGCCGGCCATGGAACCGATCGTACGTCTTCCGCAGCAGCAAGCCGTCGTTCGCCTCCGGGAGGCTGACTCGCCACGCCGCCACGTTCAGATGGCTCGCAACAGAACCCGAGTGCGAGTCGCCGTCAATGAATCTGGAGGCCAAGAGATTCACCTTGCTGATGTTCTGGACGCGCCAACCGCGCGCCTTTAGGGCCAGAGTATCGTCGATCGAGAAGCGGTCGATCATCTCGCACCTGGTCTCGGCCGGAACGATCCACAACCGCGCTGCCTCCGCGATTCGGAAGAAGGGGACCGGCAGGGCTTCGGATGGGGCGGGAGCGAAGTCGTGACGCTCGTCGACGATCAGCGGCCCTTCGGCGCGCACAACCCAGCCGGCACCCGCGAACTTACCGGGGGCCTCGATCACGTCCAACGATTGAACGGGCTGATCTCGGCCTACCATCACCGCGACAGAAACATCACCAGGTCCCCCTGTATGGGCCAAGAGGCTCTGAGTGAAGGGCGTACGGAACGACGCTTCCGTACCTTCATCTCTTACTAGGTACAGCGGCGCTTCGGTGACTTCCACCCAGGCAACGCCGGCTCCCTCGACGTCTGCGACCACGCGACGGCCGAGGTGGTCGACGTAAAGGCCGTCCGAACCGAAGAACCGAAATCGGCGGACGGACTCTTGGGGGAGAAGAGTCGGGCGCATGCAAGTTGACGCGGGGCATGGTGAGGACCACCTACGGCTCCGCCGAAGAAGAGATGGTACACGACATGGACAACTGGCCTGAAACCCGGACGTTGAGAATGGATGCCCAGCGTCGGCTGGCGGCGGAGACGCTGAAGCGCTGCCCCCTCTGCGGAGCCGTTAACGCCCTGACGAACGACGAGTGCTTCGTGTGCCGCTGGAGCGGCCAGTTCGACCGTGACCCGCGTCGCGTGGAAGAGGGGCTGGACGAGCTTCTGATGCGATGCCCGGAGCTCGTGGACGCGATGCTCGAGAACGCACCTCCCCCCCGGCAGCGGCTGTGGATGCGGGTCTGCGGTTGGTGGCGCGAGCGATTCGGCCTGCGCGACCGGCTCGGCTACTGAGTTCCTCGCCCTTCGAGAAGCCAGTCGATTGAGATCCCCTGGAGGCGCACGGACGCGACCTCCAGGGGATTTCTGTTAGTCTTCCCCGCCGCCGCCCCGGTAGCTGTCTCGGCTGAGCGTACGGTAGCGCGCATAGGAGGCCTGGAAGCCGAGGATCACCTTTCCGGTCGGTCCGTTTCGGTGCTTCGCGATGATGATCTCCGCCTCCTGCACCTCGTCGCGGTTGACCGCCTCGGGCCGGTGCTCTTCCTTCGCCTTGTAATAGCTGTCTCGGTAGAGCAGCATGACGAGGTCGGCTTCCGCTTCAATCGAACCCGATTCGCGGATGTCTGAGAGCTGCGGACGCTTGTCTTCGCGATTCTCAACGGCACGGCTCAGCTGGCTCAGTGCGATAACGGGGCACTCCAGTTCCTTCGCCATCGACTTACACGCGCGGGCGATCTCGGAAATCTCCTGGACGCGGTTTTCGGTCCGCCGACTTCCCTTCATGAGCTGAAGGTAGTCGACGATGACCATGGAAAGACCGTGTTCGGCCTTGAGACGCCGACATTTGCCACGCATCTCGAGCGGGGTGACGTCGGATGCGTCGTCGATGTAGATCGGCAGCGAGTACATCGCTTCGCAGGCATTTGCAAGCTCCTGGTACGCGTGGTCGGTGAGCGCCTTCTCCTGCTTCAGCACGCCCATGGAGACGCCGCTGAGCATCGACACCATTCGGCGGACGAGCTGGATGGAGCTCATTTCGAGCGAGAAGATGGCGACGGAGCCCTTCGTCTCGTCCCGCGCAATCGCCCGGGCGACGTTCAGGGCGAAGTCGAGGACCAGAGACGTCTTACCCATGGCGGGTCGGGCACCGACGATCACGAAGTCGCCGGGATAGAAACCCGTCGTCATGTTGTCGAGGTCGGTGAAGCCGACCTTAAGGCCGGTCATTGGGGTGCCGGTCTCGACGATGTTGTCGACGTCGACGAAGAATTCCTTAGCCAGCGAGCGGACGTGCTGGAAGTACTTCCCCATCGCCTTTCGGCCGACTTCGAAGACGAGCTGCTCAGCCTTGTCGACCTTCTCGTCGACGCTGCCATAGTCCGCGTCGTGAACGACGCCGCGAATCTCATGGCTCGCGCTCTCTAGCCGTCGGAGAGTCGACTTGTCGAGGACGATCTGGGCGTAGAAGCCCGAGTTCGCCGGGCTCGGGACGAACTCCGCGATCTGCAGGAGGTAGTCCTCGCCGCCGATGTCGCTGAGGTTTCCGCGGGCTTTCAGCTCCTCGCGGAGAGTCAAGAAGTCGATCGGCTTGTGCTGGTGCACAAGCTGGCGCATCGCCTTGTAGATGAGGCGATGCGCGGGCCGATAGAAGTCCTGCTCGTCGAGCATCGCCGAAACTTCTTCGGCGGCTCGCTCGGACAGAAGCATCGAGCCGAGGGTGCTCATCTCAGCTTCGTAGCTGTAGAGCGGAACAAAATCTCCGGATTCGGTAATGGCAGCCAAGGTAGGTGCTCCAGCGGGGGAGTCGATTATGGGCCGCGAAGGCCCACCCAGGAACACCCTACTGCCGTCTTGTCCGCAAGGTTCTTTGGCCCTGTTCAGGGAGTCTGAGGGGGTCCCATCGTCGCTAGCGAGGTGAAATCGAGTCCGGCTCGAGATCGGTTGCCCGCATTCGACACCCCTGTCATCCCTCGGTTGCGCTCGGGATGACAGAGGCACCCAACGGTGTCTCCGTGACTGCGAGTTGGATTCACCGGCAGCCAAGCGGCACAGCCAGGATGCACTGTTGCCCTGCAAAAAATCACGGCCGCGCCAAGGCGCGATCGAGTTCCCGGAGATGATCCTGGTCCGTCCAGTTCAGAGATATCGGAGTGATCGCAACAAACCCTTCGGAGACCGCCTGTACGTCCGAGCCCGGTTGATCGCTCTGCATGACAACGACTCCGCCCTGCCAGTAGTACGGCCGCCCCCACGGATCCTCGCGGTACTCGATGCGATCCTCGTAGACGCGCTTTCCCATCTCGGCCAGGCGATGTCCGCGGATTTCGGCGTAGTCTCCGACGTTCGGCACGTTGACGTTGAGGAACGTCAGGGGCTTACGCGGAGCTTTCAGGAGGGTGCCGAGGTTCTCCTCCAGCCACTGCCGACCGGTGTCGTAGTGGATCGGGGAGTTCGTCACAAACTGCGCCATCGAGATCGAGATGGAGAAGACGCCATTGATCGTGCCTTCCATCGCTCCCGCCACGGTGCCGCTGTAGGTCACATCGAACCCGAGGTTCGGTCCGTTGTTGATGCCGCTGAGCACGAGGTCGCAGCCGTCCGGCCAAGCGAGCGTAAGGCCCACGTTCACGCAGTCGGTTGGAACGCCGTTGACCTCGTACGCCTCGCAGCCGTCCCAAGAGAACGCCTGAGCGCGGAGCGGGTCGCGCATCGTCATCGAGTGGCCGCAGGCCGAACGCTCACGGTCGGGGGCGACGATCTTCACCTCGCCGAATCGCTTGGCTACCTCGACGAGAGCGTTGATGCCGGGGGCTCGAATGCCGTCGTCATTCGTGATCAGGATGCGCACGGCTAGAGCGTACCGGCCCGAAGCTCGGCCAAGAAGTCGCCGGCCTGCCGGAGCACCTTGCCGCGGTGAGAGATGCGGTGCTTCTCCTGTGCCGTGAGGTCTGCCATCGAGCGACCGGGCGCGTCCTCCGGCAGAAACACCGGGTCGTACCCGAATCCTCCGCTCCCACTCATCTGATGCGCGATCCTGCCCTCGCACGTGGCGATGAACAGCTTCGTCTCTCCGCCGCCTCCCGGAGTGAGAGCCACGCAGCACCGGAACCGAGCGGTTCGCGCCGGATCCGGAGTGTCGCGCAACATCTCCATGATCCGGGCCATTTTCTCCGGGAACGGCAGGTCTTCCCCACCAAAGCGTTTACTGTAGAGACCGGGAGCTCCATCGAGGGCATCGATCTCCAAGCCGGCATCGTCCGCAAGAGACCACTCGCCCGTGAAGGCAGCTGCGCTCTCCGACTTGATCGCGGCGTTCTCCTCGTACGTACTTCCCGTCTCCTGCGGCTCGGGGGCGCCGTCGAAGTCGGCGAGGGTTAGCAACTCGAGGTCGGGGAATCGTGCGGACAAGATGGTGACCATCTCGCCGGCCTTCTTCCGGTTGTGGGTGGCGATCACGAGGCGACGGAGCGAGGACACAACAAGTTCATACCGCATCCCTCGGTAGAGTTACGTCATGTCAGAGCAGTCGGCACCCGTCCCCGAGTGGGCGTCCTTCTTCACTTCCGAGCGGCTGACTCACTTCGTGGAGCGCCTTGAGGTGCGCCTAGCGACCCGAGGGATCCGCCACACGATCAACGTCGAGGACGGCTACTGGTCGCCGACGCAGGGCGAAATCGCAGGGCGTCGTTTCGGGATGGTGAACCTCGCGCAGCTGTGCAACCAGATTCCTCTCGATGACTGGGATCGCGAAATCGATTCTTTCATCGAGCGCCTCATGAACGAGCCAGAGAACGGTGAGGTGCCGGTCGCCTACGACGACGCACGCCCAATGCTCCGTGTCCGGCTCTTCGGCGAGGCGTACGTCGAGGGTGCCTCCCTCGTCTCTCGCAAGTACGCACCTGGCTTTGTCGCCTGCCTTGCCGTCGACCTTCCGGATCGTGTGGTGACCGTCCGCCCCGACTCCGTTGCGGCGTGGGGCCGTTTGGAGGACGACCTTTTCCAGGTGGGCCTGGACAATGTCGCGGCCACGAGTGGGGCCCAGGTGGAAGAGATCGAGACCGGGAGAGGCAAGATCACCGTGGTCCAGAGCGCCGACTACTTCGTAACCAGCTTGGGCCTCCGACCAGCCCACATCCTCGGAGACGAACCCGCCTACGGCTACCTCGTCGCGTTACCGAACCGCCACCATGCCCTGCTCTCCCGCGTCGACGACGCATCCTCGCTCGACGCCCTGCCGGTCATGGTCAACGCGGCTCGCGGCATGTTCCGGGACGGTCCTGGCTCGGTCACTCCTTACGTCTATTGGGTTCGGTTCGGCTTCTGGAGCCGCCTTGAAGCCGACCTGACCGATGAGGGTTTGGGAGTAGAGGGTCCGGACGAGTTCATCCAGAAGGTGCTCCGACCGCTGCTCGGGTAGAAAACCCGAGCGCTTCGCCCCTCTGAGCGGGATACGTCGGGCCACCGTGGCGAGGGGGAGTCACTCGCAGCCGCGACCTTCCTCCCGCGGCTCGATGGCAGCATCAGAATCGCCGCGGCGACAAGGCAGCCCGGGGCGGCGATCGCCGCCCCTCAGGTGAGCTACTCGATCTCGAGAACGCGCTTCTGCTCAGCGATCAGCTCGCTGATTCCCTTCTGCGCGACCTTGAGCATTCGGCCCAGCGTGTCAACGGCAAACGGCTCGCGCTCGGCGGTGCCCTGGATCTCGATGAACTTGCCCGACTCGGTCATGACGATGTTCATGTCCGTGTGAGCCGTCGAGTCCTCTTCGTAGTTCAAGTCGAGGAGCTCGTAGTTCCCCTTGATGCCCACCGACACGGCGGCGACGGCCTCACGCAGCGGATTCTTCTTCAGCATCCGCTGGCGCGACATCCACTGGACCGCGTCGTAAGCGGCCACATACGCGCCGGTAATCGCCGCGCAGCGCGTGCCGCCATCGGCCTGAAGGGCATCGCAGTCGAGATGGATCGTCCGCTCGCCGAGGTTCTCAAGGTCGAACACCGAGCGCATGCAGCGACCGATCAGCCGCTGAATCTCCATGTTCCGCCCGTTCGGCTTCATCAGGTCGCGCTGATTCCGCTGGCGACCCGATCGAGGAAGCATCGAGTACTCGGCCGTCACCCATCCGCTTCCCTTACCCTTCATGAAGGGCGGCACCCGGTCCTCGACCGTGGCCGTCACCAGCATGTGAGTCTCGCCCATCTTGATCAGGCACGAGCCCTCGGCGAACTTCGAAAAGTTTCGCTCGAGAGAAAAAGGGCGGAGTTCGTCAGGCTGACGACCATCGATTCGCATGCACGAGATCGTACCGGGCTCGGCGTGATATGCGCTTATTGGCTTGCGTCGTGTTCGACTGGGCGAGCCTGGTACCTAGCCAACGACGTACACTGTCATCCCGAGGGAGCCGAGGGACCTGACCGCAGGCACTGACTACTCCTGGTCAAGCTACAACCCAGGCTCCGGTACGCCCGCCGGGGCGTCTAGCCAGCGCTCCTCGCGCCGCCTTGAGAGACTCACGCCATTGGGAGGTGTCTTGCCCGTGGGTAGGCAGTGCCTCCGGTCAGGTCCCTCGGCTCCGCTCGGGATGACAGGGGCGTGCCCCGGCACCGCGCGCGGCGCGAGAGCCTTCCACTTACTGCTCGCTCCTAGTGAGGGCAGGTCCCGGTCCGGAGGGTCTCACGCCACGGCGCAACGTCCGCAACGGGGTGGGCACCTCCGCGACCTCACGGATCTCAGCGGTGAAGAGTCTATCGAGCTTGCGCTCGATCCGCGGCAGGAATGCCGCAGCCACGGGTGGTTACCTCGGAGTCGCCTTGACCGGGAGAAGTCGGTGCCTCCCGTTAGATCCCTCGGCTTCACTCGGGATGACAGCTGGCAAAAAGGGGAGTACCAGCCTTACCCCAGCGAGGAGGGGGAACGTCTAGAACTGCCGGGCTGGGCGGACGACGTTGCCCGTTCGGGCACTCTCCAGAGCCGCGAGCGAAAGGCTCAGCGCCATCAACCCGTCGTATCCCGAGACCGGAACCTCACTGCCGTTTCGGACGCACTGCAGGAAGCAGGAGATCTCCTGGTAGTACGGGTCGTCGAACGGCGAGAGGGGGTGTTCGAGGGTCGTCTGGCCGGGCTTCGCGGTTCGGACGGCCGGGTTCTTCATGCTATCGAATTCGATCAGGCCTTCGCTGCCGGCCACCTCGTAGCTCGTGCGGAAGCCGCTCGGATCCATCCAGGTCGACTCGACGTGCGCCACGGCGCCGGAGTCGAAGGTTAGAGTCGTCAATGCGTAGTCTGGTCCGTGGCCGATCAAGGCGCCTACAGATCGGCTGTAGAGGTGCTTAACCTCCCCCAACGTCCACCGGAGCCAGTCGAAGTCGTGGATCGCGAGATCGAGCAGCACGCCGCCCGAACGGCTGTGGTCCATGAACCAGTCCTGGTTCCCCTTCGGAGCAGGGCCGCCGCGCCGCATTCTGGCTGCGGCCGGAGTTCCGACGGCGCCCTCTTTGACGAGACGGTTTCCCATCGCGAAGTCGGGGAAGAACCGCACGACTTGGCCGATCATCAGAGGCACGTTCGCTTTCGCCGCGGCATCGATGATCTGCATTCCTTCGTCGATTGAGCGACCGATCGGCTTCTCGAGGAAGACGGCCTTGCCGGCGGCGATCGCCTTAAGCGAGTACTCGAGGTGGAGGTCCGTGGGCAAACAGATGTCGACGACGTCGGCCCAGGCGATCAGCTCCTCCGACGAGCCGCACGGATTGGCGTCCCAGCGAACCTTGAACGAGTCCGCCCGCTCGGGGTTGCGGTCGCGGTAGCCAAGCTGCACGCCCGGCATCTTGCGGAGCTGCCGCGCGTGCACGTTGCCCATGTGACCGGTGCCTAGGATCCCGACTCTCATCGCGTCCGCATTATCCCCCAACCCTTGCGGCATCGACCGCAATCTCAAGCAAGCATAATTACCTGGTACCGTCAGCGAAAGTCCTACATGTCGCTCGACAATCGCTCGCCACGACCCGGAGGTCCATCCTTGAGAGTACGCACTCGAACCTTTGCTCTTCTCGCCGCCGCACTCATCTTCACCGCGTCCGCTCCGGCCGCTCTCACGTTCAACTTCACGCCAACCGGATCCATGAGCGACGCTTCGCTCAACGGATTTCGACGGGCGGGGGAGGCCTGGTCGTCGCTCCTTGGCGACAACATCACGGTCAATCTGAACATCGGGTTCCGCTCGCTGGGCTTCGGCACGCTCGCACAGGCCGAGTCTTTCGGCACGTCCTACGACTACAGTCGCTTCACCCAAGCCCTCGCTGCCGACGTCAAGACTGCCGACGACGTTTCCGCGCTCGCTTCGCTTGATCCTGGCAATGAGTACTCATTCCTGATCAATCGAACCACGACGAACGCGAATCCGCACTTTTCGACCTCGCCGTTCATCAACTTGAACAACGCGAACGCAAAGGCGCTCGGCATTATCTCGGGCACTGACGCGGCGCTAGACGGCCTCATCGAGTTCAACAGCGACTTCGAGTTCGACTTCAATCCGGACGACGGGATCGACCCGAACGCGTTCGACTTCGTCGGAATTGCCATTCACGAGATCGGCCACGCCCTTGGTTTCGTAAGCGGCGTGGACGTCCTCGACTTCAACGCCGACCAGTTCTCGGACGACGCGTTCGACGAGTTCCACACTTCTCTCGACCTGTTCCGATTCCAAGGCGGCGACCGAAGCTTCGTCGCGGACAACACCGACAAGTTCTTCAGCCTGGATCGCGGTCTGACGAATATCGGACTGTTCTCAAACGGCGTCACCTTTGGCGACGGACGTCAGGCGAGCCACTGGAAGGACGACCGTGGCCTGGGCGTGATGGACCCCACCGGAGCGCGAGGCGAGCGACTCCTGATCACCCAGAACGATCTGAGAGCCTTCGATGCCATCGGCTACGATGCCGCGCCCGTACCTGAGCCAACGACGCTAGCCGTCGTCGGTCTTGGCGTTGCGGCGATGATGCGCCGACGAACGAAGCGGTCGTAGCGCATCAGCAGAAAGGGGGCGGGGGGCGACGATGCGCCCTCCGCCCCCTCTTGTTGTCAGCCTCGCAGGCTACTTAGCCGACTCGACTTTGGTGCTCTCCTTCTTCGGGAGCGCGAACCTCTGGACGTCGACGGCCAAAGCGCCGAGGATCAGTGCGAACACGAAGGTGACACCCACCAAGCTCACGGCGTTCTGCACTTTCCAGCTGAGCCGGCGGCCGCCTCGGACCATTTCGGCCAGAGCGATCGCCATCTGGCCACCATCCAGAGGCGGTGCCGGCAGGAGGTTGAAGATGCCGACGGAGATGCTGAGCATGGCCGAGAGCCATAGAACGTACGGCAGCCCCATACTGACCGCGCCGGCCGTGGCGGCAATCATCGTGCCCGGCCCGCCGACGTTCTCCTTGAACTTCGATGGCTGGGCGAAGATCTTGAAGAGGCCCTTGACCGCATCGACGGGCGTCTGGAGCGCAGCCGTCGTTGCCGTGGCGAAATCGAGCCGAAGCTTCTCTCGGCTGGTGCCCGCAAGTAGCTTCGCCTGACGTCGGGTGTCACCCGTCGGCTCCATGTCCGGTCCCAGCACCGCGGAAGGCGACTCCTCCAGTTCCGGAACGACCGTCGTCGTTCTTCGGGCGCCCGCGCGCTCGTAGACGAATGCCAGCCCCTTCCCCGGGTTGTTCCTAACGGTGGTGACGACGTCGTAGAACGTATTGATCGGCTTGCCGTCGATGCTAACGATCCGGTCGTTCTCCTTCAGGCCGGCTTTCCCCGCGGGACCGTTTGGCAGCACCGTCTTTAGAACCGGCTTGTTGGACATCTGGTCCTTGCCGTCGATCATGTAAAGCGGCACTAGGATCAGGACGCCGGCGAGGATTGAGAACGCCGGGCCCGCGAGCAGCACGATGAACCGCTTCCACGGCGCGGCGTTGTAGAAACCGCCGGGAATCTTGGTTTCGCTGCCGTCCTCTTCCGGAATCATGCCCTTGATGCGCACGAAGCCTCCGAGCGGCCACGGTCGGACGGTGAAGTCGGTCGTCTCCTCGAGAGCCTGACCCTGCGGCGTGTCGACGATCTTGACCTGACGCCGCTGCGTGCCTCCCTCGAGAGCGGGGCCGCGCGAGACCACTTCCCCTTCTTCCGGCGACGAGTGGTACGGGTCCTCGCCGGGGCGGAGCTTCAGTTGGTACGTTCGGCGGAGGTACGTCACGAGTGGACGCTTGCCGAAGCCGATGGCGAACTCCTCCACGCCCATCTTGAAGAGGCGCGCAAACAGGTAGTGCCCGAGTTCGTGGGCGGCCACCAAGACGGAGATCATCAGCACGAACACAACGCCGATGCCGATATAGTTGACGACCTTGAGGAGCCAATCCATGGGTTGAGCCAAACCTGGCGCTTCTACACGCCGGTTAGTAATAGCTTACGTGCGAATTCCCGCGCCGATGCGTCCGTCGCGAGAAGGTTCTCGAGAGTCGGGACGTCCGGTTGGTGAGCCGCCATCGTGCGCTCCACGATCTCAGGGATCTGAAGGAAGCGCACTTCGCTTCGTAGGAAGGCGTTTGCCGCCTCTTCGTTCGCGGCATTCAAGACGCACGGCATCGTTCCCCCGATCTTGCTTGCCTCGCGGGCAAGCGCGAGCGAACGAAAGGTCTCTTCGTCCACTGCTTCGAACGTCAGGTTCGGCGTGGAAACGGGATCCCAAGGCTTCATCTGATTCGGCAGACGCTCGGGGTACAGCAATGCGTAGGCGATTGGGAGGCGCATGTCGGGCCAACCGAGCTGTCCCAGTACCGAGCCGTCGGTCAGCTTGACCATCGAGTGCACGACGCTCTGCGGATGAACGACGACCTTCACCTGATCGATGTCGACGTCGAACAGCCACTTCGCCTCGATCGTTTCCAGCCCCTTGTTCATGAGGGTGGCGGAGTCGATGGTGATCTTTCCGCCCATGCGCCAAGTCGGATGGTTCAGCGCTTCCTCGACGGTGATCTCTTGAAGCTCGGAGGCGTGACGGCCCCGGAAGGGGCCGCCGCTGGCGGTGAGGATCAACTGCTCGATCTGATCCGGCCGGTAACCCTGCAGGCATTGGAAGAGCGCGGAGTGTTCGCTGTCGATGGGCGTCAAGGCGATTCCGTGCTCTCGCACGAGTGGCATTACGACCTCGCCCGCGGCGACGAGAACTTCCTTGCTCGCGAGCGCGATGTCCTTCCCCGCTTTGATGGCTTCCACCGTCGGCAAGAGCCCGATGACGCCGGCGACGGCCACCACGACCAAGTCCGCCGCGGCCAAGGTCGCGAGCTTGACGATCGCGTCCATGCCGCACGGGATGCCTTCGGCGTTGCCTTGGAAGAGAGCGAGATTCTTGACCGATAAGCGCTTCGCCTGGTCGATCAGCGCGCCTGCGTTCCGACCCGCGGCAAGGCCAACGACCTTGAGCCGATCTGGGAACTGGGAGATCACGTCCAAGGTCTGGGTTCCGATGCTCCCGGTGGACCCGAGGACGACGACGCGCTTCATGTGCGGCTAGTTTAGCCGCTCTCGCAGATGCCAAGTTCGCGCCGAAGGACCTCTGAGCGTCACGCAAGCACGCGAGCCCCGCACCTTTACGAGGGTTCTCGACTCGGGTCACCTTCGCTGCCGCATGCCATACTTTCCGCATGATCTCGGCATCCCGGCGCGACACGCGGTTCCGTGTCTCCGCGGACCAGGCCCGGGCGTTGGTGGCCGCCTACGGTACGCCGCTGTACGTTATCGACGAAGCGCACCTCCGTGAGAGAATCCGCACTTATCGCGACGCCTTCGCCGCCGCGTATCCGCGTTGCGAGACCCACTACGCCTCGAAGGCGAACTCGACTCTGGTCGTGCTCGCGATTGCCGCACAAGAGGGATGCAGCATCGACGTCGCTTCCGAGGGTGAGTTCCGTGCGGCCTTAGCCGCTGGCGTTCCCGCGAGCCGATGCCACCTCCACGGCAACAACAAGAGCCCGGAGGAGATTCGATTCGCCGTCGACCAGGGGGTCGGCAAGATCGTCGCGGACAACTTCGGCGAGCTGGAGTTCCTCGGTGAGCTCGTGCGAGGCGGCAAACCGATGCCGGAGATCGTCCTGCGCCTGGCGCCCGGGGTGGACCCGCTGACTCACGCGAAGATCTCGACCGGCCAGGCGGACACTAAATTCGGATTCAACATCACCGACGGCTCGGCCGAGAGGGCGACGCTCCGATGTCGTGCGCTCGGACTGCCGCTCGTCGGCTTCCATTGCCACGTGGGTTCCCAGCTCCTCGACCCTGAGGCGCAGCGATCGGGCGGCGAGCTCATCGCGCGGTTCGCAGTCGAGATGAAGGCGCGGCACGGCTTCGAAACGAAGTACCTGAACGTCGGCGGCGGCCTGGGGGTGAGCTACACCCCACAGGATCAACCGATGGGCATCGCGGATTACTGCCGACTCGTCGTGGAGGCGGTCATCGCCGTTCTGGATGGGTCCGGACTGGAGCCGACCCTCGCTCAGGAGCCCGGCCGTGCGTTGGTTGCTGAGAGTGGGGTGACCCTTTACCGTGTCGGCAACGTCAAGACCGTGCCGAGCAAGGCGGTAGGGCAGCGCACCTACGTCTGCGTGGACGGTGGCTTGAGCGACAACCCTCGCCCGGCGCTCTACGGCGCACGTTACGACGTCGAGCGCGTGGCTACCGCGCGGGGAGACGACTGGACGTACGTGGCCGATGGCCCGGGAGCGCTGGCGTTCTCGCTCTCCGGTTCGCAGATCGTCACCGTCTCCGGCAAGCACTGCGAGACGGACAAGCTCTTCGAGGACGTTGAACTCCCGACCGATGTAGAGGCCGGCGACATTCTTCAAGTTCTTGTCACCGGGGCCTACAATGCCTCGATGGCGAGCAACTACAACCGCTACCCCCGTCCGGCGACGGCGCTGCTTCGGCGAGACGGCACTCACGTGCTGGCCCAGAGGCGCGACACCTGGGACGAGATGTTCGCTCGCGAGAGCGTGCCGGAGGGCCTTTAAAGCGTGAACATCGACATCAACGCGGTCGCCGCGCAGATCATCGTGCTCTTCTTTGGGATCGGCCTCCATGAGTACGCCCACTGCAAGTTCTCGGACCTTGCCGGCGATCCGACGCCCCGGTACTACGGTCGCGTCACGCTGAACCTCTTCAAGCACTTCGAGCCGCTCGGCACGCTGATGATGGTCCTCACGTCGCTCTCCGGCTACGGCCTCGGGTGGGGGCGAGCGGCACCGGCCGATCCCTCCAAGATGAGAAATCCCCGATGGGACTTCTTCATTTCCGTGATCGCCGGTCCGCTTTCAAACGTCGCGCAGGCCGTGTTCTGGGCGCTGCTGTTTCGGATCGCCCTCAGCACGGGCGTGCTCGCGTCCATGGGCCCTGATAGCTTCCTTCTGAACCTGCTGGCCTACGGGATCCTGATCAACCTCGGTCTGGCGATCTTCAACATGATTCCCTTTGGGCCGCTCGATGGCCACTGGCTTGTAGGCCTGCTGATGCCCGAGAAGCAGCGGTACTACTGGTTCCGCTTCAACCGGCAGATTGGAATGCCGGGCCTCTTCATCGCGATCATCCTCCTCCAGCAGGCCAACATCAGCCTGACCGCCGGCCCTGTGAACTACTTCTTCCGCCTGTTGGCAGGAACCAACGTCTGATCATGAGCGAACCTCGACGCATCCTCAGCGGCATGCGGGCAACGAACCCGCGACTTCACATCGGCAACTACGAGGGAGCGCTGCGCAACTGGGTCGATCTTCAGGAGCAGGGCTACAAGGTGTACTGCATGGTGGCGGACTATCACGCGCTGACCACGATGTACGAGCAAGCGGGCGAGGTCAGCCGGAATGCGCGCGAGGTGGCCAAGGACTACGTGGCCGCCGGCATCGACCCGAGCCGCTCACCGGTCTTCATCCAGTCGCACGTTCCCGAACACGCCGAGTTCCACCTGATCCTCAGCATGATCACGCCCCTGGGCTGGCTCGAGCGCACGCCCACCTACAAGGAGAAGCAGCAGGACCTCGGTTCGTCCGAGCGCGAGCCGTACGGTCTTCTGGGCTACCCCGTCCTTCAGACCAGCGACATCCTGCTGTACAAGCCTTACGGTGTGCCCGTCGGCCGCGACCAGGCGCCTCACCTCGAAATCGGAAACGACATTGGACAGCGCTTCAACCGGCTGTACGGCAAGGACGTCTTCGAGCCGTACAAGTACATGATTCCGGAGGACGAGAACCGGGCCAAGCTGCCGGGCCTCGATATGCGGAAGATGTCCAAGTCGTACGACAACTGCATCTACCTGGGCGACACCGAGGACGAAACCGCGGCGAAGGTGAAGACCGCCTTCACCACCCCGACCAAGCTCCGCAAGACCGATCCCGGCATCCCCGAAGGGTGTGCGGTCTGCCAGTACCTCAAGGTTTACTCGCCGAACTGGGAAGCGCTCTGGGACGAAGACCGGCGCGGCGAGCGCGGCTGCATGCAGAACAAGAAGGAAGCGACGGAAGCGATCAACGAATACCTCCGTCCGATTCGCGAGCGCCGAGCCCAGCTCGACGACGCCACGATCGACGAGATCCTCCGCAAGGGTGCCGAGGAGGCGCGAGCGATCGCCTCGGCCACGATGGCGGAAGTTCGCGCCGCGATGGGCATGTACTAAGGATGCTCTTCCGTCGGTTCACGAGCCCCGAGGAGCGGTTCTGGACTTGGTTCTCGGCCAACGCGCCGAAACTGGCCGCGGCTCCCATGGGCTCGCCGATCTGGACGCGGCGAATCACCAAAGTGCTGAAGCGTTATGATCAGCAGCTTGCTTGGGAGATCGATGCGTCCAAGAAATCACCGCTCGACTTTGTGATCAGCGCTGACGGAAGTCGTCAGGTCGCGCCCGCCGTCGAGAGATTAGTCGCGGCCGCTCCACCGATTCCGGGGTGGCGGTTCGTCGCATTCAGGCAGCGCTCCGTCGAGGACGTACTCCTTGAGGTTGGCGGCATCCAACTTGACCCCAGGTCCCTACTGTTCAGCGCGGAGTTGTCGCCTCGAGGCACGTTGGCTTTGAAGTTTTGGGTCAATGGCATCAACGATCTGAGCCGATAGGCGATTTTTGGGGCATGCGTTATCCTCCTCGACACAGTTATTGGCGAGCAGGATGCCATGACCTACGTTGAGCATGCAGAAGTCTTCCCGCTTCACCGACTTCGAGAACGGGCGATGCCACTGATCGAACTGGTGCCTGTGGTTGATACGTTGAAGGGCGGCGGAAACCCTCGGTAGAAAGCGGTACGCTGACAGGCGAGATCCAACATCTCAGCGCCATGACCGATCCCGACACGCAAGCCACCCTCGACGCCAACGCTCCCGCTTTCGCCGATCCTGCCGAGCCGACCTCCGTCCCGGAGCAGACTCGTCCGGACTTGACTGGCGTCCGAGGGATCTATCTCGACCTCGACGACACCCTCTGCGGCTACTGGGATGCCAGCAAAGCCGGCTTGCGCGAGACGTTTGAGCTGCATCGGCCCGAGGGCCGCTCCGTCGAAGAGATGGTCGAGGCCTGGGCGCGCGCCTTTCGGCAGTTCGCCCCCACCCTCAAGAAGACGGGCTGGTACGAGGGATATCTCCTGCGCGGCGAGCCGACTCGGACGGAGCAGATGCGGCGGACCTTAGCCGAAGTCGGTGTGGAAGACGAGGCTCGAGCGCAAGCGATGAGCGAGACGTATATGCGTCGACGCGACGCCAACCTCAAGCTCTTCCCCGACGCGACCGCCGTGCTCGATATTTTGAAGGCGCGCTATCCGTTGGGGCTGATCACCAATGGCCCAGCCGATATCCAGCGTCAGGAGATCGGGACCCTCGGGATCGAGTCGTACTTCGCCCACGTTTACATCGAGGGCGAGATGGGCGAGGGTAAGCCGCTTCGAACCGTGTTCGACCGAGCGGCGAGCGCCATGGGTCTGGAACCGTCGCAGCTCCTGATGGTGGGCAACTCGTTCGCCCACGACATCACTCCCGCGATCGAGTACGGCTGGCACGCCATCTGGGTCCGGCGCCCAAGCGACGTCCCGCCGAGCGCCACCAAGGGAGAAGAGATGCCCGAAGGTGCGCGGACACCCGACGCGGTCATCGGCCACCTCACCGAGCTTCTCGACCTGCTCCCGAAGGCGTAGCGGACCGCTACGAGTCGACGTGGATCGTCTTCTCGTGCGTGTAGAGCGCGCTCCCCTTGGGCGCTCCCTTCGGCTTGCGAACGTACTTCTTGAGCGTGTAGTCGACGGGGACGTACCCGCTGTGCTTCACGGAAGAGTTCTGCACCGCAACCTTCGCGGCGAACTCTAACGCATCGCGCTGAACTCGATCCGGCTGGTTGCGGGTAACCACGATCACGTGCGCCGAGGTGTGGCCTCGCACGTGGAGCCACCAATCGTTCGGCTTCGCCACTCGGAGCGTTAGGTAGTCGTTCGCTTCCGCGGTCTCGCCGTACAGCACGGGAAAGCCGCCCGGGCCGACGAGTTCACGGATCCGATGCCCCTCGTACGGACGCTCCTCTTTGGTGCGGGTCGGCGCGGGCTGCGAGGTGAGGTACCTCCCACGCTTCGCTTCCTCTTGCAACTCTCGGAGTCGCTCAAGACGCGGCTCCTCCAAAATCCTGGTGAGGAGATCAGCGACCTTCTCTCGGTCGGCCGAAAGCCGGGCGAGCTGATCTCGAACCATGCCCATTCGCCCCTTCGCCTTCTTGGCGCGGTCGAAGTAGGCATTGGCGTTCGCCTTGAAGTCGAACTCTGGGTCCAGCTTGATCGCGACCTCAGTGCCGTCGTAGTCCCACGCGTCGAGGCTGGCAAGCCCTTCTGGTGCCGCTGGCCCGTAGGCGAGGATCAGTTCCCCATACCGCTGCCATCGGCTGGCCTTTTCGCCGGCTGCCGCCGCCTGGCCCAGATCGTCGAGGGCGGCGTCTCGGGCAAGGAGGACGCGCTCCAGCTGCGTTCGAAGCGATCCCCGAAGGGCTTCGGTCTCCGCTTCAACGATGGCGCGCTCGAAGTGTTGCTCCAGGGCAACGCTGATCGAGGCCCGCGGGTGCTCGGTTAGGCCGAGCACCGCCACGCTCGCCGGATACGCGCCGTTGCCCGGAGAGAGCACCGGCTGATCGGGGGTCGGAACGTCGCCTCGCGCCTCGATCAAGCGGCGGAGGAACGGAGACATCTTGATTCCTGGCTCGCCCGTCATGACGGGGGGCCGGACGTACCGGGCGCTGGGCTGGATGGCGCGGCTGCTCTTGCTGCGTCCGACCCACTTCGCCGCGGCGATCACCCTTCCTTCGGGGTCCACGAGCATCAGGTTCGCGTGCTTACCCATGAGCTCGGCGACGAGGACGTGTTCGCCGAGCGGCGTGCCGATCTCAAGTTCGAGAATACGATCGCCCTCGATCTGCCGGACGTCGAGGAGCCGCCCGCCGTCGAGGCGGGACCGCAAGGCTTGGGCCAAGGCCGGAGGCTGCGGCGCATTCGCGGGGCGCCTTGTTACGAAGTGCGCCCGGGCGAAGACAGGATGGCAGCTGAGGAGCAGCATCGCTTCCCCACCATTGGCGTAAAGCCCCAGATACACCTCAGTGTCCGTCGGCTGCCGAACTCCCTGGATCTTGCCGCCGACGAACGCGCTCAGCTCCGCCACGACGGCACTGAGCGTGAAGCTGTCGAACGGGATTCGAAGGTGGCCGGCAGGCATCATCGCGTTGTACCTAGCGAAGCAGAAGAGTCATGCATTGAGACTCCGTAACGGTTCTCCCAAGATCGTTAGCGGCCTACCGCAGCGATGTTAGGAGAACCGAAAACGGAGGCGAGGCGGGGGCTGAGCAGCCCCCGCCTCGCATTCCGGCGATCCAGATCTGCGTGTTGAGACGTATCAGAGCCGCTCGAAGGCGTCGATGTCCTCGCGAATCTGATCCAGACTCGCGCGCCAGAAGTCGGGCGTGCGGATGTCGATCCCGAATCGGCTTGCGAGCGTGGCGGCGTCGGCAAGCCCTGTCGACGCGAGCAAATCGTCGTACCGCTCGTGGAAGCCCTGCGGCTCCCGCCGATAGATCGCGTACAGCCCGAGACCGAATAGGAGGCCGAACATGTACGGGAAGTTGTAGTACGAGGCTCCGTAGTAGTGCGGCTTGGCGGCCCACATGTAGGGGTGGAGCGTGTTCTCGTCGAGTCCATCCCCGTACGTCTCCCGTTGAGCGGCCAGCATGAGCTCACACAGCTCACGCGGCGTCGCCTCGCGGCGGGCGCGGTGCTCGAACACCGATTGCTCGAACAGAAATCGGCTCGAGATGTCGACGACGACTTGGCAAGCGCCTTGGATCGAGGCCTCGAGGACGATCAGCTTTTCTTCATCGGTCCCGTGGTCGATGACGGCGTTCTTCACGATCGTCTCGCAAAAGATACTTGCCGTCTCAGCGAGGGTCATCGGCGTCTCGCGCTGGATGGCGGTTCGCGAGCTGAGGCAAACGTTGTGGTAACCGTGGCCAAGCTCATGGGCGAGAGTTCGCACCGAGTCGAACGTCGGCTTGAAGTTCATCAAGATGCGCGACTCGTCTCTTCGAAGGCCGGCGCAGTAGGCCCCGTCCACCTTGCCGGCTCGGGGCTCGGCGTCGATCCAACGCTCCGAGTAAGAGCGTCGGGCGAAGTCGCCCATCTTGCTGGAGTAGCGGCCGAACTGATTGGCGACGAAGTCGGTGGCCTCGTCCCATTCCCACGACTTGGAGTCGCTGGAGAGCGGAGCAAACAGGTCGTACCAGGCGAGGGACGGGACACCGAGCTTTGCGGCCTTCGCGCGGAGGTAGCGCCGGAAGGTCGGGAACGACTCACGAGCCGCCGTCATCATCGCCTGGAGCGTCGCCTCGTCGATGTTCGCACCGAAGCACGCCTGCTCTAGCGGCGAGCGCCAGCCGCGTCGCTGATTCAGCAGCAGCGTCTCGCCCTTGATTCCGTTGAGCGCGGCGGCGATCGGTACTTCGACCGTCTTCCACGCCGCGAGTTCGGCTTCGAAGGCGCGCTGCCGGGTCGTCCGATCAGGATCGGCAGCGAGCGCTCGCGCGGAGGACATCGGGATCAGCTGAGGCTCGCCCCCGATTTCCAGCGCGACCAGCACCTGGCTCGACACCGCGCTGTACTGTTTGCCCCAGGCGACGGATCCGGTGAGCTCCAGGTCGCTCACGAGCGCCTCTTCGGCCGGGCTCAGCATGTGGCGGGCAGATTCCTGGGCCTTCAGGAGCGCGTACTGGTGCGCCTTCGCCTGTGAGGAAACCGTAAGTGCCTCTTGGAGATCGAGCGACCCGAGCCAAGCGGTGAGGCGCTTCATCAGCTTCCGAGTGCGGGCGAGAATCGGATCGAGCTCGCTCTCCGCCGCCAGCGCGGCCTCGTTTCGGGTGTCCGTCGTGACCTCGCACGAGACGTAGGTTCCGAGCGTCTCCAGCCGCTCCAAGATCGCGTTCGTCTCGACGAGCACCACGTCGAGCGAAGCGACCGTTGCCTGACCCTGCTCGGCGACGCCGAGCTCCTCGAACCTCGCCTCCAGCGAGGTGAGCTGCTCGGTGATTCCCGTGAGCTCTTGCCGGTACTCACCGGACTCTCGGCCGGGGAAAACGATCTCCATGTCCCAACGCGGGAGCGCCGCCGTGGCTTCCATAGCATCAAGTCTGGCACCTGAACCGTCCCCTCCAGTAGGCTTAAGCCTGCATTCCGATGAAGACCCACCTCGATGAAGTCGACGTTCAGATCCTGGCGATCCTCCAGGCCGACGGACGTATCACCAACGCCGACCTCGCGAAGCGGGTCGGGCTCTCGCCGCCATCGGTGCTCCAACGCGTCCGCGCCCTTGAGAAAGCGGGGCTGATCCGAGGCTACTACGCGATCCTGGACGCGGATCGGCTGGGGCTCAAGATCACCGCCTTGGCGATGATTACCCTCTCGCTCCACCAGGAACAGCCGATCGAGCGCTTCCGACGGTCGATCCAAGAGATCCCCGAGGTCTTGGAGTGCTACCACGTCAGCGGCGAGTTCGACTTCATGCTGAAGATCGTCGTCAAGGACATTCGGGCGTACGAAGTATTGGTCCGCGAGAAGCTCAGCAAGATCAAGGGCATCCAGCACATCCGAACCTCATTCGTTCTCGGCATGCCGAAGCACACGACGCAGTTGCCGTTTAAGTAACTGCGGATTGGGCAGCGGAGCAATCACCGCTCTGACGCTGCCCCAAGGCGTCGAAGAACGAACTCACCCCATCACACTTTCACCCTCCATCTCCATCATGGCCAGCATCCTTCCCAACATCCTCCACGCCATCGGAAGCACGCCACTCGTTCGGCTGAACCGGGTCGGTGCCGAGTACCCCTGCGAGATCCTGGCCAAGTGTGAGTTCCTCAACCCGGGAGGCTCGGTCAAGGAACGGGTGGCGTTCCGCATGATCGAGGAGGCGGAGCGATCCGGGCGCATCAAGCCGGGCGACACCCTCATCGAGGCCACGAGCGGCAACACCGGGATCGGACTTGCTATGGCGTGCGCGGTGAAGGGCTACAACCTGATCATCACGATGCCGGAGAAGATGAGCCGTGAGAAGCAACTCGTGATGGAGCGGCTAGGCGCTAAGATCGTACGGACGCCGACGTCGGCCTCGCACGATTCGCCGGAGTCGAACTTCGGCGTGGCCAAGCGGCTCCAGCAAGAGCTCCCGAACGCCCACATCCTCGACCAGTGGACGAACCCGAGCAATCCGGACACCCATTACCACGGCACCGCCGAGGAGATCCTCGAGCAAACCGACGGCAAGCTGGATTACTTCGTCTGCGGCGTCGGCACGGGCGGCACGATCACCGGCGTGGCTCGTCGGCTGAAGGAGGCGATCCCCACGGTGAAGATCGTGGGCGTTGATCCCGAGGGCTCGATCATTGGCGGCGGAGAGCCCGGAGATCCGTACCTCGTCGAGGGAATCGGTTACGACTTCATCCCGGACATCCTGGACCAGTCGCTGGTCGACGAGTACGTGAAGACGAACGACCGGGTCTCGCTGCCGCTTGCGCTAAGACTGATCCGCGAGGAGGGCATGCTCGTCGGCGGCAGTTCGGGCTCCGCGATGCAAGGCGCCTTGGAAGTCGCGAAGCGATGCCAGGGCGGCGAGCGGATCGTCGTCGTGCTCCCGGACAACGTCCGGAACTACATGACGAAGTTCCTCGATCCTGAGTGGATGGCCGAGAAGGGGATTGCCGGCGCCTAGGCGATTACCGCCCGTCCGGCCCCTCCGTTTTTTCGAAGCCAGCCACTTTGGCCTGGTCTAGGCGAAATTCGGAAGGGTCGAATTTCTGGTCAGTCTTCTGGACCGTCCGAATGAACGTGCCGGCGATCTTCTTGCCCTCCTCCCCGTAGCCTAGGAGTTCCGCTCTCCGCATCAGCCAGCGGTCCCCGTCGATCCAAAGGGTGAGGTTCATGTACCGCTCCGGCAATCGTTCTGCCCGGGCAGTCACTTTTCGGACCTTCTTCCCGTTCTCAACTTCCTCGGTGATCGACTTCAGGACGAACTCGGGGTTCGCGCTGAAGAGCAGGTCGTACGCCGTCTTGAACGAGAGATGCACCGTACCGTCTTCAAGCTTGACCACCTCGAACTTATCGGTGAAGGCGGAATTGGGTGCCGTCTTGGCCACGTACCGTTTCGAAGGGGGAAGAATCACCCAAAACTCGTTGCCATCGTGCCCGGCCTCGACGTGGGTTTCGCCCTTGAACTCAATGGTTTGACGATATCGGGGGCCATCTAGCCAACGCCGAGAGATGGTCTTTCCCTCATCCCCTTCGAACTCGAAGGTCCATTCCTCGTAGTAGCCGCGAACCTGTCTCGATTCCCGATAAAGGTTCTCAGCAAGCTTCTCATACGTCATCGAAGGCTTGTCTTGCAACACCAAGAGAAGGGCGAGAGCAGGGACCATCGAATCTAGTGTAGATGATGGCGTCTAAACTTGGATATGGAACCAGCGATGCGGTTCGACACGAAGGTCATCCACGCCGGCATCGAGCCGGACCCCCAAACGGGGGCAGTCATGACGCCGATCTACCAGACCTCGACGTACGCCCAGGCCTCGCCGGGCGAGCACCGGGGTTACGAATACTCCCGCACGGACAACCCCACCCGGACGGTGCTTCAGGCGCAGCTGGCGGCCCTCGAGAGCGCCGAACGTGCCCTCGTCTTCTCGTCCGGGCTAGCCGCCATCGATGCCGTGCTCAACCTCCTCAAGGTAGGCGACCATGTCGTCGCGGGGGAGGACCTGTACGGCGGAACCTACCGAATCTTTACCAAGGTCGCCGCGAACCGAGGCATCGAGTTCTCCTTCGTCAACTTGGCGGACGAAGCCGCCCTGCGGGCTGCGATGCGGCCCACGACTCGGCTCGTTTGGTTCGAGACGCCCACGAATCCGATGATGAACGTCATCGACGTGGCGGACGTTTGCCGAGTCGCCCGCGAGCACGGTGCCCTGAGCGCGGTAGACAACACCTTCCTCTCCCCGTACTTCCAGCGGCCGCTCGAGCTCGGCGCGGACATCGTCATGCACTCGATGACGAAGTACCTGAACGGCCACTCGGACGTCGTCATGGGGGCGTTGATGTTCAACGACACGCCCCTGTCGCAAGGCGCCCGCCCGCAGTCTGGGGACGCCGACGCCCAGGCGGAGAACGCGGACGCCGGAGGCGAAGAGCGCCTCGGCGACAAGGGCGACACGCTCTACACCAGGCTGAAGTTCCTACAGAACGCCGTCGGTGCCACGCCCGGACCGTTCGACTGCTTCCTCGTTCTTCGTGGACTCAAGACGCTCGCCGTCCGCATGGAGCGACACGCGAAGAACGCCCTGCGCATCGCTGAGTATCTGGAGGCTCATCCGAAGGTCGAGCGTGTCCTGTACCCGGGCCTGCCGTCACACCCGGGCCACGAGGTCTCGAACCGTCAGACGAGCGGGCACGGAGGAATGATGACGTTCTTCGTGCGTGCCGATCTCGAAGGGACCCGGCGGTTCCTCGAAACGGTCAAGCTGTTCACTCTGGCCGAGTCGCTCGGCGGGGTCGAGAGCCTCATCGAGCACCCGGCGATCATGACGCACGCGTCGATTCCGGCCGAGGTGCGCCGCGAGATCGGCATTCACGACAATCTCGTGCGGGTTTCCGTGGGGATCGAGGACGTTGAAGACCTAATAGCGGACTTGGACCGAGCGCTCCAGGCCGTCTAGGCCTCGCCGTTCTGCCCAACCTGGCCGCCCCGATCGAACCGGGGCGGCCAGTCGCGCGCCGTAGAGGAATGGACCTCGGCAATCCCGTTTGGTACGCGATCACCAGCATCTTCTGCGCGCTAGTGCTCCTGTTCGGCTTGGCTCTGCTTTGGGTCCGCGCGACCAACATCGAGCGACACATGCTCGTCGGCGGCCTCACGATCCTGACCGCCGTGATTGCCATTTCCGTGCTCGCCAACCTGCCCGAAGGGTCCCGTGGCGGGCCCGTGCTCGTCAGCACCGCGCTCCTCGCGCTGGTCGGTTACGCAGTTGGGCGAGTGGTCGACGCCATTCTCGGTGAGCGCGATAGCACCACCGAGAGCGTGGAGTCGACCCTAGGAGCGGATCTAGCTGACTGACGAGGTCTTGCTGTCGTAAACGAGAGCGCCGTCGACCTCGTCGAGAATTCGGATCCAGGTCGGCTTGTCCATCGGCCCGTAAACCACGAGCGCCTCGGGCATGTCGATCTGCTCCACGGCAATCTTCACCGCCTTCTCGCCTTCGTCGCCCTTGGTGATCATTCCCGTGCGAGGCAGCACGAAGAGGACCAACTGGGGGCGGTTCGGTCGCGACGGCAAGACCTTTCGGGCGATGTAGACCCGCTCGAACTCCTTGCGACCCACGAACTGCTTCGCCAGCGCCTCGATCTGCTCGGACGTGAGCTCGGGCGGGAGGAACGTGTCCGTGGGTAGGAAGTTGTGCGCCTCGTGGTCCGCGAGCGCGTTCAGTGCCGCCGCGTCGTACGCCTCTTCCTTCAGGGCGGCCAGCCGTTCGTGTTCGCCGCGGCGAGCGTAGAATGCCGCGATGCTCTGCATGATCGTCGGCGCCGCGTCGGGCTGCAGGCGTCGAGCGTCCTCCAAGTACGGCAAACCCTCCTCCCGGTCGAGATCCACCAGGACGTCGCCCAGCAGATAGTTGGCCAGAGCATTCTCCGGATACTTCGCCACGGCACGCTGAAGCAACGGCAGCGCGGCCTCGTCGCCCTCGATCCGGCGCGTGACTCGCGCAAGACGGACCTCTTCCCCTTCAGTAAGCGGCGTCGTCTCGGCGCGCTCCCGAAGCTCGGCAAGCTCGCGTTGCGCCTCCTTGAACTGGCCGTGCGTCTGCGTCCACCACGCGGTCGCCTGCTCCCGCAAACGCGCTTCGACCTTGCCGACGATGGCCGGGAGGTTTCGGCCGAAGAAGCGCTCCGCCGCGCTCTCGGTCATCGGCGTCGCCAGTTCAGCCGCGGTCACGGCGGCATTGGCCGGGATCTGTCCCATCGCCTCCAGCCGGTCGCGGAGGGCGGGGTGGGTGTCGGCGTAGTCGGTCGACTCTCCGAGTCCCTTCTCAAGGTGCGACTGCACGAAAGCGGGATCGATCTGCTCCCGGGCGATGGCGTCCATCCCGCTCAACATCTGCTGCGGTGGTTCGGGCTCGGCGTCCGCGCGCTTGTACAGCGGCTCCCAGAATCGCTTCTGCAGGTGC
>Ga0164290_1000965_pt1 | contig 62367 bp, 47 predicted proteins | sample Micstemetagenome_FD_108782 | JGI IMG/M metagenome (GOLD analysis project Ga0164290, IMG submission 108782) | Contaminated culture microbial community from soil near Moab, Utah, USA - Microcoleus steenstrupii SON62 (Illumina Assembly) | ecosystem: Environmental > Terrestrial > Soil > Soil crust...
AAGACCGTCGATCCGAAAGCGGCCATCGCCCCGATGGGCTGTCGCCGCGAGCCAAACGCCGTCCGCGCGCTTGCACAGCACCAGCCGTACGAGTGGAAACAGTTGCAGATAGGCCCGCTGCTCGCCTAGCTTCGCTTGTCGCACAAGCATTGCCGCCGTCGCCGACGTTGGCTTGAAGACACCGAACCCGACGAAGTCGGCTGGCGATATCAGAAAGCGATTCACTACGCCGGCAATTCGCACCGCAGCTTCGCCCGGCTTGACGACCGGCGCGAGGAACTCACTCGCGCGAAACCGCTGCTCCACGGCAGCCAGTTTGTTGAACGCGTCGCGGAATCGATCGGAGCGCATAAAAAGCCCTGCGCGAGTTCCAAGAGCACAAAAGGCCGTCGGTCTTACGACTTCCGGACACTCCATTATCAGTGGGTTTGTAAGCTCAAGCGGTTGGGCGCAGGGCGTTGGTAGTATAAATGATCAAATTATGCCACAGCCACAGTGAATTGACGAAATCCGTGTTCTACCAGCCACGAAGTGGCGGAATTGATTAGCCGTGGGCGTGAGCCCACGGTGTCAATGCGGCGAATCGATCGAAGCCCCGAATGGGGCGACATTTCCTGCGCCGGCTAGGAATGTCGCCCCATTCGGGGCTCTCGTTGTGAGCGTTTATGTTCCGTGGGCTCACGCCCACGGCTAGTGAATGGCGCCGCTGCGCGGCTCATCCCGACGCACCATTGCGCCCAAATTGCTCACCACGCAAAAACGCCGAACGGCCCGGTTGCGATTGCAACCGGGCCGCCCAAACGTTCTTCAGCAAATCACCAATTCCCATCTACGCAGCCTGACGCTGCGGCAGCGGGTAGTCCATGATCTCGAGCAACAGCTCCGCCTTCGACGGCCGAGCGAGCAGCGGAACCAGATTCGGCAGCGAGTAGTAGTCGCCGCTGAACTGGAACACGTCGACCACCAGCCCCGCCGCGCGGCACTGACTTTCGAGGTGCTTCTCGCCACCCGGCGTGCGGACGATCACGACGCTCGGATCGGCCTGCAGCTCGGCCCGGTACTGCTGCAATTCGTTCACGAACAGCGGCGGGGTGTTTTCACCCTCATCCGTCACGATCACGATCTGCTCCACGTACTGCTTCCGGCGCCGCAGGTTGAACAAGCCGACACCGCACGACGTTCCTCCGCTGGCCGTGATGCCGCGGAAAGCCCGTTCCCAAGAAGCCAGGTCGGCGCCTTGAGCTGCGATGTCGTAAGCCATCGTATCGAACGCGTAGACGTACAGCTCCTTCTCGCACACGGTCGAAACCATCGCGCCGATTCGCTTACCGAGTTCGATCGCCTGCTCCATCGAAGCCGACTTGTCGACCAGCAGTGCCGTCGGCCGCGAGATGCGACCCTTGGCCTTCACCTGCGCGTCGGCAACCGCCGCCAACCGCTGCTGCACGTCGGCCGACACGCCCGCCGCCTTCGCCGCCTCATCGGCTTTGAACGCGCTCACGCGGTCGGCTGACTTGGCATCGGTCAGCTTCGCCTCGATCAGCGACTTCAGCTCCGGGTTATCCAACGCTCCGCGCCGCTTCAGCGCGCCCAGATTGTTGATGAGCTCTTGCGGGCTCATCCGCTCAATCAGGGCGAGCAAAACGGTCGGCGTCATCTGCTTGATGACGGTTGCCGCAACGCGGTACGGGATCCGGTGCTCGATGATCGCGCGAGCCTGCTCGATCGGTTCGCTGGCCTGAGCCAGCGTTCGTAGTGCGAACAGGCGGCTGTCGGCCGGCGGGTCCTTATCGAACAGGATTTTCTGCGCGCGCTCGTTCGGCTGCAGGTGCAGCACGGCGTACAGGCGCTTCAGCGATTTGCGAGCCACGAGGACCGTCGAGTCGAACCAATCGGCGTCGGCTTCGCGCTCCGCGAGGTAGCGGGCCACTTCGGTTTTCACCGAGCGCGGCACGTTGCGGAACAGACCGAACGACTCGACCTTGGTCTCGAACTTCAGGTCAACGGCGTCAGCGGCCGGCTTCTCCTTGGCTTTCTTACCGCGATTCTCCTTCTTGGCAGCCGCGAACACACCGCGCGCCTTGCGCTGCCGCTCGGCCTTGGCCGAAACAAGCACGCGCCGCGTTGCTTTGCGGCCGTGGATGAAGTCGATCACGCGCACGAGCTGGTACGGCGGCAGAGCGCGGAGCATCGCCAGGCCGACCTCGCGGTGTCCCTCGAAGTCGCTTAGCGCCAGGTTGATGATGAACATCTCCTTGTGGTCGCGCACGTCGCCGTGATCGTTGTACCAGGCCGCCAGGCGGACATAGAACCGCGGATCACGCTGGACCATCGCCTGATGCACCGGCCAGATCTTGTCCAGCTCGCGGTGCGGCGTGGTGAGCAGCGTGTTGAGGATCTCCAGGCGTATATCCTGCTCAACCTGAGTCATCGGGCTACCTCCATCAAAAGCAACCGCTCGCGAGTTCGGAAAGCGTCAAAGTGACTGGCACCGAAGTGCCGTTCCACGACCCTAACATGGTGTCTGTAAGCTTTCCCGGTCGGGCGAGCGTGTTGTGCAGTGCGGCGATGCGTACGAGTCACCTGAGCATTGACTCCCTCCGTGTGATTGCTGCAAGGCGGAGGGAGCGGGATTCGAACCCGCAACGATTACTCGTGGTTACCAGTTTGTAGGATCAGATCGTTAGGTACGCACTGCCGCGTGTATCAAAAGCGTCCCCGTATGAGTCGCGCAAGCTGTCGAGACCCGCCCGAAATGTCCAAGTGGACGGGCTTGGATTCGAACCAAGTCTCAGCCGAAGCTGAGGTTGCCAGTTTGTAGGCTCATGCCGTTGGATACGGGGACGTTGTTTCCTATTGTGCTGTTTGATCAATTCGGGGTGACCAGCCGCGCTGGGTGCCGGGGCCTAAGGAGCGAAGCGCCGTGGCCCCGAGTCGAGCCACAACTCGTCCTCTCGCGCACGGGGCCACGCTGTGCTTAGGCCCCGCCACCCATGTCCTGTCTAAATGTAAAAAGCGTGCGAGTCGCGAAAGCTTGCGATGGTTACCCTGTGCGGGATTCGAACCCGCCGAACCTCAGCCGCCTGGATGGGCAGCTCACGTCCTACCTCCATCTTCACTTGGTGGTGTTTGTATGCTTTTGCCGTTGGGCACGCTAGTTTTTCTGTGTTCGTTCCTCGTAGCTGAATTCGCCAGAATTCAGAGGTCCTGCAAGTGGTGCGTCCGCTCTGCTTCGTCTGAATTCTGGCGAATTCAGCTACAGATGAAAGGGATCCCGCGCGAGTCGCGAAAGCGTTGAAACGTAAGTGCTCTACCGTTGAGCTACTGCCCGAGGTTATGAAATCAGTCGGGCAGGAAGGATTCGAACCTTCAACCACTTCCTTCTGGAGGTTTGTAAGCTTCTGCTGTTGGGCGCGGGAGCGTTTTCTCCTGACTTCGTGTTCAGTCGCATCGGTAGCAATGCGTCCAAAAAAGCGTCGCTAACCGGTGCTGTGTAGTAAAAATCCCGTACAAGTCGCCAAAGCGTTCAAGTAAAGCGCTCTACCTCTGAGCTACAGCGTCGTGTTTGCGTGGAAGCGACGCTGGAAGGATTCGAACCTTCGACCTCTCCGTTCGTAGCGGATGTTTGTAAGCTTCTGCCGTTGGGTACGGGATTGTTCTCTCGTGATTTGGTTTGTGCGCAGTTCTCGTTCTTCGGCCGGTTAGCGACGCTTCTCAGAAGCGTTCGCTCGCTGCGGTTCGTAGCAACGCTTCTGAGAAGCGTCGCTAACCGGTTCTAGGTTTTCGAAACATTCCAGCCCGTGAGCACTCAACCGAAAACCGCTTCGGGCCGAATGGTCAGGTTGCCGGTTGCGTGGCGGTCGACCACGTAGTGGCGGAACTTCTCGACCGGCACGTTCAGGTAGCGAGCGACCGACAGCTTCACATGGTCGTCCGCGGTCAGGCGACCGACGTCGAGATCGGCCAGCGGAATGTCGGCGCTGCGACCATCGAAGCGGATGTGCAGCATTGCACCGTTATGTACAGCCATTGTTTTCCTCCTTCCACTTCGTTTGCCCGGTAATCTTCTACTTTATCCGCCGCGGTTGCTTGTGTTTGAGCACGAAAAAACCCGGCGTCACCGCGAGCGACGCCGGGCCTGGATGTTCGTCCATGCCATGCTTCACCCTGGTCAAAAGTAACCGCTCTGGGTCGTGCTCGTCACAATCCTGCCCGCACCTCTGTCTGGAGGGCAGTCGTTGGTCTGGTTATTGCCTGTGGAACGTTGCACCGAAGTGGGCTTTCGTTGGTTTGTTTCTTTTCCTGCGTCGCCAAGCGGCAGGTTATAACACTTAGATCGCGCTGCGACGCGAAAGGTTCGCTGCAGCAGCAAAATTTTATTCGGCTGCTGCTCCTTGCTCGGTACCGAACCAGATGCGCGCAGCGGCTCCATTATTCCCCACACCTTGGAACTCACAACGATTCTTTATGCGCACACTTGCTTGCACGCTCGCCGCTAGTGCGGCTTTGTTCGTTTCCGCCTTCAGCGGAATGACCGTCGCTCAAGATCAGCCGGCGCCGGTGAAGCAGCTCATCTTGCCCGGTGAATCGTTTTTGGTGAACGAGCGGCCTGCGTTCATTCTTTGGCCGGCGGAGGAAAAGCGGACGAAGCCGCAGCCGTGGGTGTTCTATGCTCCGACGCTCCCCGGCTATCCCGACTCGCACGAGAAGTGGATGCACGAGCAGTTCCTGAGCGCCGGAATTGCAGTCGCGGGGATCGACGTCGGCGAGGCCTATGGCAGTCCCGAAGGGCGGAAGCATTTCACGGCGCTCTACAACGAACTGACTGTCAACCGCGGCTTCGCCAAAAAGTGCTGCCTGCTCGGCCGCAGCCGCGGTGGGTTGTGGGTCACCAGTTGGGCGGGCGAAAACGCCGACAAGGTCGCCGGCATCGCGGGGATTTACCCGGTGTTCGACCTGCGGACCTATCCGGGGCTCGACAAAGCAGCGCCGGCTTATGGTTTGAAGCCGAACGAGCTGGAAGGCGAGCTTTCCAAGCTCAACCCGATCGAGCAGGCCGGACGGCTCGCGAAGGCCAAGGTCCCAGCCTTCCTCATCCACGGCGACGAAGACAAAGTGGTGCCGCTCAAGGAGAACTCCGCCGAATTCGTTGCGCGCTATAAATCGGCCGGCGCCAGCGACCTGGTGACGCTGATTGTCGCCAAGGGACAAGGTCACAACTTCTGGGAGGGCTTCTTCCGCTGCCAGGAACTGGTCGATTTTGCGATCAAGAGCGCCAAGGCAGGGGCAAATTAGAAGATTCTCGCGGCAAGAATAGCGAAAATTGCTCCGTCGGAAACGGTTCGCTGGTGTCCGCCGTCTAATCCTTCGGCGGATCGATTGCGGTCCGCCGTGCGCCGCAATCTTGTCTATCGGGCCCAGTTATGCCTCGCGTTTTGCTGCTGCTCGTGATTCTGTCTGCTGGGTTGATAGCTGCCTCGCAGAGTTGGGCGGGGAATGTTGATCTGTCCACGGTTCCCGCGCGCGATGCGGTTCAGCTCACAATCTACAACAGCGAAGACCTGACGTTGGTGCGCGACCGGCGGAAGATCACGTTCAAGAAGGGGAACAACCCGCTGCAGTTCTCCTGGGCTGGGACGCTGATAGACCCAACTTCGGTACAGCTCGAATTCCGTTCCCAAGCCGACAAGCTGGAGATTCTCGAGACGTCGTTTCCACATGATCGGCCGCAGCTGTTGCGGTGGGACGTGGATAGCGATTTCGACGGCGAGGGGGTCGTCGAGATCAGCTACTTCACCAGCGGCATCAGCTGGACGGCCGACTATTTGTGCGTCGCCGATGCGGACGAAGAGACGTTGCGCCTCGAAGGCTTTGTCCGAGTCACGAACAACAGCGGCGAAGAGTATGAGAACGCCCAGGTTCGCCTGGTGGTTGGAACCATCAACCTGGTGGAGAAGATCGCGCAGTTGGCTCAGGTGGGCGTCCAAGACGTATCCGGAATCGCTGACAAGGAACTGGCCGACCACCGGTGGCATGCTGCCCGTGGAATGATGGGCGCCGGCGTTGGTGGGCGTTGGGCCGACGACAGTTTCGAGCGGGCCTCTGGAGCGAAGGAGATCGTGAAGGAAGGGCTGAGCGAGTATTTCATCTACACGATCGAAGGAACGGAGAACATCCCGAACGGTTGGTCGAAACGGATGCGGTCGTTCGAAGGAGATGGTGCGAAGTTCAAGATCGAGTACCGCTACCGCCCAGCCGAGTACGGTGAGCAGCTGGTGCGAATGTACGTGCTGCGGAACGATGAGGAGTCAAAATTGGGCAGCACGCCGCTGCCTGACGGCATCGTGCGAGTGTTCCGCGACAACGACCGTGACGGCCTGGCGTATCTGACGCAGCAGACGATTAAGTACGTTCCGGTCGGGGACAAGATTGAACTGAACCTAGGCGTCGATCCGGAAGTGATCTTCGAGTTGGTTAAGTTGCGATCGTTCCGCGACAACTTCTGGCTCCAGATCCACGGAACCACCGAGTATCGCAAGGTGGGCGGTGGCGAGATCGCGAAGGTTGAGAACGCCACGGTCGCCGGCTGGGATGACCATGAGCTGTATACGCAGCGGATTCGCAATTACACGCAAAAGCCGATCCGTGTCGAGGTGCGGCGAGCATTCCCGGGGCACCTAGTCTTCCGTAGCAAGCTCGAGCCGACGCTGCACGACTATCAAACGCCAGAGTTTCACGCCACCGTGCCAGCCGGAGAGCGGACCGATTTGCGGTTCGAGATTGTCCGCTCGCAAGGTTACCTGGCAAAACAGAACAATGTGACGTTGAAAGAGGCCGATGACTAAGCCGCGCCTTTCATCGCTTGTCCCTGGATTGCAGGTCGCCTTGCTGCTGATCTTCGCTCTTGTTGGCGCCGGCGTGCACGCGGAAGATGCGCCGCAGTTCCAGATCACCAGCAAGCGGGGCGACGACCGAGTGACAGTGAAGGTAGACGATGGCCGGGCGGTCGTCGACATTCGCAGCCCGTTCGGCATCAGCAATGCCACGATCGAGCGCACTGCAAGCGAGTGGCCCAAAGCGGTTGTGCTGCGGCTGCATCTCAAGGGCCTGGAGCATTATCAGGTGACCAGCGGCGAACTGGTGATCGCCGGGTCGGCGCCATCGCGACCGAAGCCGGAGCCGGTTGGCGATGAGGAGGACCGCGCGGCGGATGGCGTGGAGAAGCTTAAAGCGACTATTCGCATGTTCCATGAGGACGGCAAACCCGCGAGCGAAATCCCGCTGAAGAGCGGCTATTTCGAGATTGAGCTTCCCGGGAAGCTGCTTGAAGGAAATGCGAGATCGCTACGGGTGGAGTGGGTCGACTTTTACCGGGGTTAGCTTATTGGTCCCGCCGATTCAGGAGGTCTACCAACGCAGGCCGGGATTCAGCTCCCGGTAGATGCGGCGATACTCTTCAGGGTCGGTTAACCACTCGTCGAGAGCACCTGGCGTGACAGAATGCTCGTCTCCGAATCGGCGTACTCGTGTTAGCCACTCCTCGACTGAGCTGCCGAGGTAGAGAATGTTCTCCAGCCAGTTCGGGTCTTCCGAGTCCGGACCACCGACGTCGGGTCCGTGCATATAGACGGCCGAGCGGGCAGGATGAATTGGCGAATTGGTTGTCAGAATGACCTGATCGCCGAAACAGGAAGTGGCAATCCACAGATACTCCAAATCCTTCCAGGCCGGCGACTCCTCTCGAAGCCAATCCCAAAAGTACGCTCCTTCGGTCCGACCCTCCCACGGATCGAAGATGTGAATCAATGGCTCGCTTCGACCAATTCTGAATTCTTCCATCACGGATTCACTGAAGCGATTCGTGTGATTCGAACGGCCAATCAGCTGGAGAGTTGGTTTGTCTGAGTTCTGGCGAATTCAGCTACGCGTTGACGGCAGCATGCCTGCCTTAGGGCACCATGATTACCTTGGCTGGTTCGAGGGATACCTCGCGCTCCTTAAGCCGTTTTTCGAGCGTTTCTCGGTTGGTCTTTGCGGGGTCGATCAGCACCACCGCCTTCTGCTCCTTGAAGCTGGCGGCGGCGTATTCGACTCCGTCCGCTTCGGCGAGGATCTTGTAGCAGGCGAACGAACAGGCTTTGCAATCGAGCCCGTAGACCGGAATCTCCAGGCGCTCGAGCTTGTCGCGCGGTGTGCTGCTCAGCGGTTTCACGCCGAACGTGCTGTTCGAAGCGCCGCGGAGCATGTTGTTCAGCCGCTCGGGGATCTGATCGGGCGTCGGCGAGCCGAAGGCTTTCTTGATGTTGTACTCGAACGTCGCTTCACCAGCGTCAAAGTCGACGCTGGCTAGCGTCACGTTCTCTACCTTCTGCATGACCAGGCGCAGGTCGGCTTCGCGGTCGGGAGAGAACAAGCCGTAGAGGCGGAACTTGCCGGTTGTCTTTTCGCCGTACTCCGCTGAACTAACCATCGGTGAGAGGATGGCCGCGGAGAGCAGCAGCGCCGGAATCATTCGTGGAATCTGCACGCGTTTTACCTTGCTCTGCAGTGACAGTTATTTCTTGCTCTGACTTCTATTTGATTTGAAACAGCTCACTCTGCGTCAGTTCATGCATGAGAGTCCGCAGGCCGCCCCCCTGCTCCGTCGTCTTCTCGACGATGGCTGCTACTTTAGCGCGGTCGCTGAATGACACAGCCCGGCCGGTTGAATACACGGCCAACTGGTTTGTGAAGTTGGTCAGCAGCACGTTCGGCTGAGCGGCGAGCAGCGTTTGGAACTCGGCGAAGCTGGCGAACCTCTGCCCATCGGGCAATTCACCCGAGGCATCAACTGCCGGCCCTAGTTTGAAGCCGGGATGAATCCGGTCGAGGATCAGCCCCCGCTCGGCGGGGTCGCCGGCGCCGATCGAGCGATAGCGAGTGCGGAACCCGCCGAGTACGTCGAACGATTCCAGGGCGAACCCGGGGGGATCCATCTTGCGATGGCAGGAGGCGCAGTTGGGATCGGAGCGATGCTTTTCCAGTTGCTCGCGTACGGTTACGGTGCCGCGCACGTCGGGTTCGATCGCTGTGATGTTCGGCGGCGGTGGTTCCGGTGTCTGGCCGAGGAAGCGGGAGAGCACGAACGCTCCGCGCGGTACGGGAGAGGTGGTCGTGCCGTTGGCCGTGACCTTCATGACGGCCGCCTGCGCGAGGAACGGCCCGCGCGGACAGTCGGCGGGCAACTCGACGCGGCGAATCTGCGTCCCCTTCACATCGGTCAGGCCATACAGCCGAGCGAGCGGCTCGTTGATCATCGCGAAGTTCGAGCGCACGAGGTGCGTCACATCGAGATTCTTGTCGAGCAGTTCGCGGAGGAAGGCCCGCGATTCGGCCACCATCGAATCCTGCAGGAAACCGTTGAATTCCGGATACAGCTGATGGTCGGGATCGTTCGCGGCGATCTTGTTGAGGCTGAGCCATTGGGCCAGGAAATCCTCGACGAACCGTTTCGATTTCGGATCGTTCAACAGCCGATCGACTTCGCCGCGGAGCACGGCGGACTCGTGTAGCTTGTTTTCGCCCGCCAGTTTGAGCAGCTGATCGTCCGGCATCGAGTTCCAAAAGAAGTACGAAAGTCGCGAGGCGAGGGCGTAGTCGTCGAGCTTGCCCGCCGGTTCGATGTGATAGAGAAAATCGGGCGAACAGAGCGCGGCCCGATAAGTCCATCGCATCGCGGCTTCGAACGAATCCCCCTGCTGTAGCCGCTCGTCGACTTTGGCAACGTACAGCTCCCGAATGTCGCTCGGCACCGAGCGGCGGAAGGCCCGGGGCAGGAACGCGGCGAGCAGCAGATCGGCATCTTCGAGCGGCTGATCACTTTTGACCGTCCAAATGCCCTTCACCTCGTCGGGCCGGTTTTTTCCGTGGACCGTCTCTTGCCGGAGAAGCTTCCTTCGCGGCGGTCGAACCTGTGGATGTTCCTCCTGCTTGACCTCGACGAGCGGCAAGTCGCCGAATAGCGCCTGGTGCGATCGCGGTGGCCACACATCGTGCAGCGGCCCTTCGATCTCGAACCAATCGCACGCGACACCCGGACCGCGATACGTGAGCAGCCGGTTGTTGTGCCGCGTCGGCTGACCGGGGATGAGTTCCGAAGTGTTGTAGCCGATCGTGTCTTTGAAATTCAGCCAGGCGGTGAAGTCGTGCACCTGCGAGTCCATCGAGGGGGCATCGAGGTAGGTGAGCGGGTAGTTTGGATGCCCCGTGTGTCGGCCGTCCCCTTGCAACTGCACAGCGGAGAGCCGAACGGGCTCGATGCGGTTCGACCGGAGCAACTTCCCCTTCTCCCAAAAGTAGCTCCAGAGCGAAATGCGAATCCGATAGTTGCCCGGATAGAGGCAAGCGAAGTCGATGAAGTAGGGCGCAAACGATTCGTCCTCATGGCGGAAGAGGCCGACCGTGGTGTCGCGCTCGAACATGCCCATCTGCTGATGCGCACCCTGGTCGATATGGTGATAGAGGCCGGCTGGCGGAAACTCGGGATCGGCCTGCTTGTCTTTCAGCATCAGGGCATCGCCGTGCATCAGCACGTGAGCGACGCCGGCGCCGGGAGTGGCGAGCGAGATGCGTTGCTTCTGCACCTTCGGCGCTTCGGGCTGCGTGGCAATCGCCAGGTCGAGCACGCGATCGGCTGTCTCGTAGTACTTGGCAAGATTCACGTGCGAGATGCTCAGCGCCTCGTCGTTCTTATCGAAGCCGTGGGCGACTCCGTCGGGCGGCAGATCACCTTGCAACGTGATGCCGCCGAGATGAAAGAGGTCGCGGATGGTGTTCTCGTACTCGCTCCGTGTCAGTCGGCGGATGGTGGTGCGGCTAGGATCGTCTTTGGCTGTCTCGGCGGCGATGAGGGCTTGCGAGATCGCGGCGGTTGCTGCCGACCGCTCGCTGCCCGCTGGTTGAGGGCTATTCTTGGGAGGCATTTCACCAGAGGCGATTCGATCGTGGATCTTCACCCAGCGGGTGAAGCTTTCTGGCTTATTGCCTTCGAGCGGGAGCTTACTCAGGTCGAGTTGGGCCTCCGGCTCATCGCCCGAATGGCACTCGATGCAGTGCTTGGCAAAGAAAGCCTGGGCCGGAGCCTCGGCACCCGACGCGTTTGGCACCGCGACCAGTAGCGCAGCAAATCCCGGCAGAGCGTTTCGAAGAAGCTTGAGAGACGTCAATGGATTCGCCCTTGAAGTGTGCAAAGTGCCAGAGCGATTGCTCGTCGTCGTCGCTCTGTAACGGTAACCAGGCAGGCAGTAGACCGGTTGGCTACACCATTTCCAACCCGCGCATGGTGCCGGTTGCCGTCGAATACTTGTCCGTCTCCATTCCCAGCCGCTGCAGCATCGTCAGGTAGAGGTTCGAGAGCGGGTAGTTGTTCTCCTGGTCGAACGCCAGGTGCTGGCCGTGCTTGAAGCCGCCGCCGGCGAGCAGCACCGGCAGGTTCACGTTCGAGTGCGAGTTCGCACTTCCCATGCAGGTGCCGTAGAGGACCATCGTGCGGTCGAGCAGCGTCTGATCCTGTTCTTTGCAACCGGCCAATGCGGTGAGGAAGTCGCCGAGCGCGGCGAACTGTCCTTCCTCGTGGCCGCGAAGCTCAGAGACCACATCTTCGCGGAAGCCGTGGTGCGTGATGTTGTGAATCACCGTCGTATCGACGAAGAGCGTGATGATCCGCGTCGAATCGGTCTCCAGGGCCAGCTTCATCACGTCGAACACCAGCTTGGTGCGCTGGACAAATTCGCGAGCATCGTCAATGTCTTGCGGAGGCTGGGCGGTGACGGTCGGCTTGGGTTTAAATTCCCACGCTTCGCTCGTGTGCAGGCGTTGTTCCAAGTCGCGCACGGCGCCGAAGTATTGTTCCATTCGCTGCTGGTCGGTTTTCGAGAGCTTGCGGTTGAGGCGATTGGATTGCTCGCCGATGAAGTCGAGCGTGCTGCGGCCTTGCCTCAGCGCTTCGACCTTGGCTTCTACCTCTTCTGGTTTGCCTTGTACGAAGAGTTGCTCGAACAGCTTGCGCGGGCTGCGCTGAGCGGGGATTGGAGCGCCGCTGCGCGTGTAGCTGAGGGTCGACTGCGGCTCATTGCTGTTGGCGAGCGTCAGGTAGGGGAACCGCGTATTGCCTCCCACATGCTCGGCGGCGAGTTGGTCGAGCGAAATCCAGTTGCGAAAGCCACCGCGCTCGGGATGGGGAGTGCCGGTGAGGAAGCACCGCTCGGCTGCGTGGCCACCGGTCACGCCGGGCAAGCTGACACCGGAAAAGACGGTCAGCTGATCGCGATGGGGGGCGAGCTTTTGCAGATAGGGCGTCAGCTCATAGTCCTTGCCAGATTTCTCTGGGAAGAAGAACTGAGGCAGGATGCCCATGTTGGTTTGAATCGCGACCACGCGCCGCGGCAGGCCGGTTTCCCCTTCGGCAGCTCGAGCAGGCCGCATCGCATCGAGCATTGGCAGCGCCAGGCAAACACCCGCCCCGCGCAAAAACGTCCGCCGATGCAAAGCAGGCATAGACAGCTCCCAAGGTTCGCCGCGGTGAGATCGGGCAGCCGAAGAGGCTGATTCCGCAAGGAATTATGACCATAAACGGGCGTTCGTTACAGCGAATTCACGAGATTCGCACTTGGCGATAGCACCTCCTCTAGCACCATAGAAAAGTCAGAACCTTTTGCAGGCCCTTGACGCTGACGCGTCACAAATTACCTTGGAGGGCACTTGAGATCGAGTCTCAAGACCACTTGCCCCATCCCGCCTGACTCTCATACCCGCCATGAAGAAGTTTGACCGCCGCGCATTTACGCTCGTTGAATTGCTCGTCGTCATCGCGATCATCGGAGTGCTGGTTGCCTTGCTCCTGCCAGCCGTCCAATCGGCCCGCGAAGCCGCCCGCCGTATGTCGTGCGGCAACAACATGCGGCAGATCAGCCTCGGCATTCACAACTATCACGACACGCTCAACCTGCTGCCGCCGGGGCGCATCAGCATCACGGCCCCTTCGGGCTCAACCAGCGTGAATGGCGTTTTGACGCTGATCCTGCCCTATCTAGAGCAGACGAATCTCGAGAACCGCTACGACTACAAAAAAGGATATGACCACGCCGACAATCAGGCAGCCGTGAACACGCACGTGAAGATCTACGTGTGCCCATCCAGCCCCGGCGGCTTTCGGACGGTGAAGATGGTCAACATCTTTGGAACCTTGCAGACACCGGACGGCACGGCATCGGTGACCGATTACTACGCTGTCCGCAATCTGCGGAACGCTGCGGGCCAATCGGTGACGGGCATCCTGGGCGCATCAAGCCCGCGGTTGGCTTCGATCACCGACGGCACCAGCAATACGTTCTGGTTCATGGAAATGTGTGGCCGGCCGGATCACTTCATCGCCGGCAAGAAGCAAGGAACCACGCCGACCGATTTCACTTGGTACTCGCCGTGGGCCGGCAATAACGGCATGGCCCTGAACACCTATTCGGCGGATGGGCTCATGAACCCGGGACCTTGCGTGATGAACTGCAACAGCGAGTTCCAGCCGTACGCATTTCATCCGGCTGGAGCGATGTTCGCCTGGGCTGATGGATCAGTGAGTTTTCTGAGCAAGTCAATCGATGCCACCACGTTTCGCGCATTGGGCTCGCACGACCAAGGCGAGGTAGTGTCGCCGCCCTAATAGAAGGTCCGCGTGACGATGTCGAATAACGAGATCGCTACGGCTCGGTTGCTGAAGTGGATAGCCGTAGCTCTGCTAGGTTTCGCCGCTATCTCCGGCTGCTCCAAGGGAGGCAGTCCGATCGAGGTGCAACCGGTTGTCGGCAAGGTGCTCTACCGCAACCAGCCGGCCGCGGGAGTGCAGGTGATGCTGCACGCTGACTCTCCTGCCGCGGGTGCGGATGGGAAACCAGCGGCCGCATTGAACCCTAATGGCCTCACTGGCGCCGATGGCACGTTTCGTCTGACCACTTACGTGAAAGACGACGGTGCACCGCCGGGGGACTACCGAGTTACGTTGCACTGGCCCGACGAAAGCTATCAGCCGCGCACGCTCGAAGAAAAAGAAGCCTTCCGTATGGGCACCCTCAAGCCGGACAAGCTGCGGGGCGCCTACGCAAACCCGGCGAGCACCAGTCTTAAGCTTACGGTGACCAAGGGGCAGTCTGAGTTGCCGCCGCTCACCATCCAGTAGTCGTTCGCCGTTCCGCCGGACCTGCAGTCGCCCGATGCAACTAAAGCCCCTGATTCGCCGAATTCATCTGATCGTGGCGATCGCGTCGTGCCTGCCGCTCATGATTGTAGGCGCTACAGGGACGCTGCTGGTATTTCCGGAGTGGCTGCAGAATCTGACGTCCCCTGTCGCTCTGCAGGTGACACCGGCGGGAGAGCATCTTTCTTCGACTGCGATTGTTGAGGCAATGAACGCCTCGCTGCCGAGCGGCGACCAGGTGATTCGTCTTGTGTATCCCGAATCGGACGGCTGGGCAGTCACGGCAACAACAAAGAAGGGTTGGCACGTCGCCGCCAATCCCTACACGGGCGAGGTACTCTCCACGAGCGAAGACGGCGGCGTGTACGAAATCATTCTGCGGCTGCATACGCGGCTGTTGCTCGGAAAGTACGGCACGTGGGTGACGGGCCTATCAGCGATTTCGGCCTGCCTGCTGTGGGCAACTGGGCTGCCACTCTGGTGGCCGGTTGGCAGTTGGAGCAGGCAGTACTTCTCAATCGCTTGGACCAAGCCCTGGAAGCGAATCAATTTCGACCTGCATCGGGCGACCGGTTTTTATCTGGGTCCCCTACTCTTTTTGATCGCTTTGACGGGGGCGACTATTGCCTTCTGGCAGCCGGCGGAGTCCCTTGTCTATCTGCTCACGTGGTCGAATCCGTCCCCCGAGGAGCCGCGGAAGGTAGAGGCGCCGAGCGATGCAGCAATGATCTCGCCCGATCAGGCTGTCGCCGCGGCCATGGCCGAGGTTCCAGGTACGAAGCTCTATCGCTTGTATGTCCCCGCCGATGCCAACAAGCCGTATCGCGTCTTCCTCAATCCGCCGGAAAGCTTTCGCGTACGAACCGATGAGAGCCGCCTGGTCATCGACTCTTATACCGGCAAAGTTCTCTTCGCGAGCACGTCTCAGACACGTTCTCGCGGTGACCAGGCGATGATGTGGGTGCTTCCCTTGCACTACGGCACACCCGGTGGCTTGCCGCTACGAGTGGTCTACCTCTTCGTGTCAGCCAGTCCGCTGCTGCTGACCGTGACCGGGCTCGTTATTTGGCTGCTGCGACGCGCGAAACTAAAACGAGCCCGCGAGTTCGCCGAACGTGCCCTTCGTGAGCCAAAACCGGCCGAACAGCCGATTCGCCCAAAACCGGCGATCCCCTTGGAAGAGCCCATGGTGACGGCGGGCCGCTAAGATCCAATCCGTCTGATTGCGACACTACCTTCAAAATACCCGCAGGTCTATGAAGCGCATTCTTCTCATTGCTCTACTCGTCGGCTGTGTGGCCACGATCGGCAACCTTCCAGTGGCGCTCGCGCACGATCACCACGTTCAGCCCAAGCGACCGATCGCCCACAGCAAGCAAACCGGCGATTGGTCGAACCCGGCAACCTGGAGCACCGGCAAATGCCCGGGCGAGGGTGACGTCGTTCAGATTAAGGCGGGCCACGAAGTTCGCTACGATGTCGACAGCGCCACGCCCATCCGCGGCGTGCATGTGGCCGGGCGACTGAGCTTTGCCACCGACCGCGACACGCGCCTCGTCGTTGGCTTGCTTCGCGTGCAGCCGGGGGACGATTGCACAGAGGAAGGTTTCGACTGCACGATTCACGTCGACGATGCTTCTGCAACTGGACACCACACCAAGTTGCACGCTGGCAAAGGGGCGCAAAGCGATCGGCCCGAGTTGCTCGTCGGCACTCCCGACCAGCCGATTGGCGCTGGCCATACGGCGCGGATTCAGCTCGCTTATTTCGAAGGGATGAACAAGGAATCGCTGCCAGCTGTCGTCTGTTGCGGCGGTCGCATGGAGCTGCACGGCCAGCCGCTCGACCGCACCTGGCTGAAGCTTGGCCAAACGGCCAAGGCGGGCGATCGGGAGGTCGTTCTGGAGCAAGCTGCCGGCGGCTGGCGGATTGGCGATCGCGTGATCTTAGTCGCGACCAATTTTCCGCGACTCACTCGCGAGAACCCCAATCGCAACGATCCAAAGCTCTATCGCGAAGCCTTCATCAACACGGTCCGCGAAGCGACCCAGACCGAAGAACGGATCATCGAAGCGATCGACGGCAACCGGCTGACGCTCGACAAGCCGCTCGAGTTTGAACATCGGGCCGAAGACGCTTACCGCGGCGAAGTGGCCAATCTCAGCCGCAATGTGGTTGTCGAATCGCTCGATCCCGCTGGCGAGCGTGGCCACACGATGTATCACGCTTACTCCGCGGGAAGCATCGGCTAGGCAGAGTTTCGCAATCTCGGCAAGAAGGACGTGCTCGGCCGCTATAGCCTGCACTATCACCTGGTCGGCGACACCATGCGGGGCAGCTCGGTGATCGGCGCTTCGATCTGGAACAGCGACAATCGCTGGCTGACCGTGCATGGGACGAATCATCTCATCGTGCGCGACTGCGTCGGCTACAACAGCATCGGCCACGGGTTCTTCCTCGAAGACGGCACGGAAATCGATAACGTCTTCGATCGCAATCTGGCTGTGCAGGCGGCGCTCGGCAAACAACTGCCGAAGCAGGTGCTGCCGTTCGATTTCAATGACGGCGCCGGCTTCTGGTGGGCAAATTGCCTGAACACGTTCACGCGGAACGTCGCCGCCGAATGCGATCAGCACGGCTTTCGCTTCGAGGCTGCCCCCGAGCATGGCTTTAGCCCCGTGCTGCCGATCCGTCAGCCGAGTGGCGAGTTCAAGAACACGGACATTCGCACGCTCCCCTTCGTCAAGTTCGAGAACAACGAAGTTCATTCCCAGCGGCGGTTTGGCCTAAACCTCGGCGGCATCCGCGGTGTGGCCACCTACGACGAATTAGTCGCGGACAGCGAGATTCAGAGCCAGAAGGTACGTGCAGGGCACGTTCAAGGCGTCGGTCCCGACACCGAGCATCCGTTTGTCATCAAGGGCTTCAAGGCGTGGACGACGCACTGGGTGTTCCACGGCGGCTCGCCGAGCGTGCTCATGGATGGTCTCGATGCGTTCGATTGCAATTACGGGATCTGGCGCAGCCGCATGGACATGCACGAGTACAGCAATCTCAGCATGCGGCAGATGAAGCAAAAGCACTTCTACCATCCGTGGGGCGGCACGTCCGAAGTGAACGATTCGTACGAACAAAACTTGAAAGTCACCGACGATCGACCACCGACAACTGTCATCACGCACATCACGCGCGCCAGTGACGGAAAGGTGAAAGTTCACGGCACGGTCGCAGACGCTTCCCCGATTCGGCACGTAATGGTCAACGGCCAGCCAGCATCCGTCGATGAGCACGGTCAATGGGAAGTGCTACTCGACGCGAAGAGCGGAAGCGGTGTAATCGAAGCAGCCGCCGAAGACGTGCACGGCAACAAAGAAGCCCTGCCGCATCAAAAGCGGCTGACTGATGACGAGCGACTGTAGACACTGGCCCCCGAAAGATTGCTCGGGATTTGCCTTACTCTCCTGCGCGTGCAATTGCGCTCGTTTCAACTGCGAAGCGGCTGCGAAGATCGCTCGGCGAACCCGGAGAAGCCATCCACTCGAGTGGTCGCGGCTGAAAGCCGAGTTCGTGTTTCGCCTTGGCGTTTGAAACACCGCGCATCCGCGTGCCGTAATACACCGCATCGGCTCCAGCCGCCTGGAGAGCGCCTGCAACCGAGACCTCCGGCGGCGGTGGTGCATTCAGCCAGCGGGCGAACGCGGGCAACCACTTTCGGACCGGCAAAGGCTCGTCATTGGCGACCACATAAACACCGCCGCGGCCACGCTCCGCGGCTGCGACTGTGGCGAGCGCCGCATCTTCGATGTGCAGCCAGGACCACACGCCCTCGCCGCTTCCCACGATCGGAAACTGCTGCTGTCGAACCTGCCGAGCTACATCGCCGTCCGGGTGAAACCAAGTGCCGGGCCCGTAAAAAAATCCGTAGCGGAGGATGATCCCCTCGATGACTGTAGCGGACAACAAGCGCTGCTCCAACTCGGTTACCACTTGAATGTCAGCAGCAACGGCAGGCGAAGCATCGACGGCGAGTGGTGTTGCTTCGTCGGCCAAACCATTTCCGGGAGCGGCCCAGAAAGCGATCGACTGCCGCAGATAACGCTGCACCCCGGCAGCAATCGCTGCGGCCAGGACATTGGCTCCTCCTTCCAACCGCAGACGAGTATTGAGTGGATCCGCGTCACGCATGGCCTGGCGGGTGTAGCTTTTGGGCAGGGAAGTCAGCTGTTCAATTACGACGTCTGGCCGAGCCTGACGAACAACCGCTGCGACCGACTCGGCATCAAAAACATCCGCAATGACGGGCTCGATCCCCTGCTCTACTAACAGCTGAGCCTTCTCCTGAGAGCGTGTAAGAGCCACGACCTCGTGACCGGTCGCCAACAATCGGCTAACCATAGGACGGCCGATTGCTCCGGTCCCTCCCGCAATGAAGACCTTCATCGGATCAGCTCCTTGTTAGTTGCGCGAGGTTGACCAATCAGCGGCAACGGTGCGCCAGGCTTCCGCCAGTAGCCACAGCGACGCACCGAGTAGCACAAAGTCCTTCACGAGAAACTGCCCGGGGACTACCGAGAGGGCCGGGAACCCGCCCGCCGACGCTTCCCAGACTCCTGGCGTGGTGACGAGAAAGCTCAGTGTGGTCAAGAACATGCCGACTGCCGCGGCGCTACCGAGCAGTGCTGCTTTAGCCGAGATCGGACGGGCGGCGATCAGCAGAGCGACTGCGATCTCGGTGATTCCTAGAATGGCAGAGAAGCTTCGCACACTGAACACCGAGTACGCCCAGTTCATCAGTGGACTATGCGCCACGAAGCCAACAATGCCCTCCGCCTCATAGGCAGTGAATTTCATGGCACCAATCCACAGCAGGACCAGCACCAGGCCGTAACGGAGGGAATGCTGTCCCAACGCTTCCACAACTGGGGTGACCTTGGCAACCGACCGGCTAAAGAGCCGCTCCGATGGTTGTTGGACGAGAGTTCGGTGGAAAGATGTGGTCGACATGGCGAGGCCCTTTCTGGGTGACGCATTCCCTGGGGGGTTAAACTCACAGGGAATTACCAATGCCGGACGATGGCCTTACAGCGAACTTGTGACACGCGCGATTGTTGAATAGCCAGTGCAGCCACCGAGTATTCGTCGCCGGGCCGATACAGCAAGCGCCGTCTAAACGCGGGGATTAAGCCAAGATTGCCTTAACCACGCGTCCTTCCACGTCGGTCAAACGAAAATCGCGACCCGCATGGCGATAGGTGAGCTGCTCATGGTCGAAGCCAAGCAGGTGCAGCACCGTAGCGTGGAAGTCGTGGATATGCACCTTGTCCTTTACCGCGCGGAAGCCGAAGTCGTCGGTCTCGCCGTAGGTCATGCCACCCTTCACACCGCCGCCGGCCAGCCAGGTGGTGAAGCCCCAGTGGTTGTGATCGCGGCCGTTGCCTCCTTCGGAGGTGGAGGTGCGACCGAACTCACCGCCCCAGATGACGAGCGTGTCTTCGAGCAGGCCACGCCGCTTCAGGTCCTGCAGCAGTGCCGCGGTGGGCTGATCGATGTCTCTGCAAAGATTCTTCGTCGTGTTGTCGTGGTCGCGATGCGTGTCCCACGGTTGACCGTCGCCGTAGTACACCTGAACGAAGCGAACACCCCGTTCGACCAGGCGGCGGGCCAGCAGGCATCCGTTCGCATAGTGCGAAGTACCATACTCCGCGCGAACGCTTGCCGGCTCATGCTTCAGGTCGAAGGCGTCGCTGGCAGCGAACTGCATGCGAAAGGCGGTCTCCATCGCCTGCATGCGGGCCTCGAAGCGGTCGTCGCTCCCTCGCAGCTGCGCATGTTGCTGGTTGAGTTGTTGGGCAAGGTCGATCTGACGTCGCTGAGCCTCCGGCGGGATCCGCGTGTTGCGAACATGCGGAATCATCGTGGCTGGATCGAGCTTGGAGTGATTGATGTACAGACCTTGGTGCTCACCCGGCAAGAAGCCGCTCGACCAGAGTTCCGAGAATCGCACCGGCCGGCCGGGGCAGAGCACGACATAGCCGGGCAGATCGGCGTTCTCCGAGCCGAGCCCATACAGCATCCAAGAGCCCATGCTCGGTCGCGTCGGCGTGATGGTGCCGTTGTTCATCAGGAACAGGGCCGGGCCGTGGTTGGGATTGTCGGTGTGCATCGAGCGGATCACGCAGATGTCGTCGATACACTTGCCGATGTGGGGGAGCAGCTCGCTGACTGGCAAGCCGCTTTGGCCGCAGTTTTTGAAAACGGTGGGGACCGGCATCAAACCGCCAGTTTCGTTCTCAGTGCGGAACTGCACTTCGCTCGGACGCTGACCGGCGAACTTATTGAGCGCCGGCTTGGGATCGAACAGGTCGGCCTGGAACGGTCCGCCGTTCATGAACAGCTGAATCACGCGCTTCGCTCGAGGAGCGAAGTGCGTGGGCTGTGCGGTGGGGCCTCCGAAGGCATCGCCGCCGAGAAGGTGCGCCAGCGCGAGCGACCCCAAGCCACCGCCGACCGCTTGAATCATTTCTCGTCGTGAGTAGGGAAGCGATCGCATGCGGGAACCTCAATCCACAAACAGAAACTCGTTACTGCCCAGCAGAGCATGACAGTACTGCCGCCACGCTTCCTTTGTCTCGATCCCAGCAGCCTGCGATTGCGCGAGAAACTCGTTACCGAGCTGGATCTCTTCGGCAGTCGCCGGCCGGCCGAATAACTGTGGATAGAGCCAAGCCACACGGTTGCTCGCATCGCCTGGAGCTTCATGGTCCATTCGTGCGACGAGCGCGGCGCTCCGCTCGTACAGGAATGGAGCGTTCAAGGCGAACAACTGCTGTAGCGGCGTGGTGGTCGGTTCACGCGAAGCCGAATGGTTCACAGGATCGGGGAAGTCGTGCAATCGCAGCAGGACATCCAACTCGCGCCGCTTCACTCTGCCGTACACCGTCCGCCGCCGCTTCTTGGGGTCGCTAAGCTCCACCGCCTCACCGCCGATCGTTCGATCGAGTTCGCCGGTGACCAGCAGCGCGGCATCGCGCCAGGCTTCCACTTCCAAACGACGCGGCTTCATCCGGGCGAGCAACACGTTTTCAGGATCGACGGCATGTTTCGCGTCGTCGCGGTGGCTGGATTGCTGGTAGGTAGCCGACAACACGATCTCGCGGTGGAGCCACTTGAGCGACCAACCACTCGCCATAAACCGAGCGGTCAAGTCGTCGAGCAATTCAGGATGCGAGGGAGGCTCCGCCTGCGTGCCAAAATTGCTCGGCGTTGTGACCAGGCCGCGACCAAAGTGATGTCGCCACACGCGATTTACCATCACCCGCGCGGCGAGCGGAGCCGAGTCGGTCACAATCGCTTCGGCAAGCTCCCGCCGGCCGCTCCCCTCGCGAAACAGGCCCGAGTCTCGAGTCAAAACCGAGATATACCGTCGCTCGACGACCGGTCCTTCGTTGGCCGCCATGCCTCGGATATGCAACGGAACATCCTGTGCTTCGCCCGGTTTGTACTCGATCTTCGTGCGGTGAAGCCCATCCGGAGCGACGACGATTCGAGCTTCCGACACACCGAAAGCTTGCGGCGTATGGAAATGAGGCGTTTGCTGCAGCGACGAGATTTCGGCCCTCAGCAATTCGACCTGCTTTTGCTGTTCTTCGGAGCGCTCCTTCACTTTGAGCAGCTCATCGAGCTTCTTTTGCAGCTCCTTCACCTTGGTGCGAGCCGCCTGGGCGGGGCCAGCCAATTCGGCTGCCAGAATTGGGCGATCGTCCAACTTCGAGCTGGCCAGAACACCGGCGAGAGCGTAGTAGTCGCGCTGCGTGATCGGGTCGAACTTGTGATCGTGGCAGCGGGCACAGGCAACGGTGAGGCCGAGAAAGGTTCCACCGATTGCCTCAATGTGCTCCTCCCATTCCTCGGCGACCACTTGCTTGATCATCGTGTGATCGAGCTTGAGTTCCTTCCAATACGTCGGGCTTAGGCCGAGATAGCCGAGGGCTGCGTTGTCAGCCGGTGTGGCGCCAGGCAACAGGTCGGCTGCCAGCTGCTTGCGCACAAAGTCGGGGTAAGGCAGATCGTCATTCAGCGACTGCACCACCCAGTCGCGATACAGATAGGCTTTGGCCTGCGATTCTCGCCACCCTTCCAAGACATCGGCATAGCGCGCCAGATCGAGCCAAAATCGGCCCCAGCGTTCGCCGTACTGAGGTGAAGCCAGGTAGCGATCGACAAGCCTCGAGTACGCCTCCGGCGAATCATCGGCCAGGAACGCTTCGACCTCCTCGGGCTCCGGCGGAAGTCCGATCAAATCGAACTTAACACGACGGATCAGGGTTTCACGAGCCGCACGCTCGGCGGGCTGGAGGCCCGACTGGCGCATCTTGGCCAGGACGAACGCGTCGATTCGTTGTTCAATCCAGGGATCGCCCAGCGGAACGTCATGCATGCGAGCGGGCTGAAACGCCCAGTGCTTACGGCCCGCCTCCAGGTCGATCTGTTTTCTCGCTTTGGCGACCGCGTCGGTCTTGAGGAACGGCAGCCCACGCCGCACCCACTCTGCGATCAGCTGAATCTCCTCGTCCGGCATTTTGCCGTCCGGAGGCATCTGAAGAATGTCGTCTTTGTAGGTGATGGCCGCAACGATCCGGCTTTTGTCCGGCTCGCCCGGCATTGCACCTGGGCCGGATTCACCACCGTCGAGAAGGGCCTGACGGCTGTCGACAAAGAACTCGCCTCGCGGTTTTTCGGCTTCCGCCGAATGACATTCGTAGCAGCGGGCAACCAGGATCGGACGCACGCGCTTCTCGAAGAAATCGAGGTCGTCTTGAGCGAAGGTGGGCTCGGGCGCCGGCTGGGCGAGCAGCAAAAGCACGAGCAGCGAGGTGGGACTCATCGAACGCTCCGCGAGGTAGGCCGAAGCACGATTGTAGCCGTCGGGCGATTCGAATGTCACTATTTTGAACGACAGCGGCCGCGAGCAGGAAAGTCGCCGCGGACTGAATTATGATGCGGCAACTGCCAGCGCCACCCTCGCCAGCTCTACCGCTCCCGGAGCAATTTTGATGAGGCCGAATCGAACCTTTGCCCTATTCGTTGCGATCGTCGTCCAGCTCGCCCAAGTGGCCGGCGGTGGCGAGGTGGTGCTCGAGCAGATCATCTCGCGTGAGCATCCACAATTCGATCCTGCAGCGGCGATGATGACGGCGGGGGGCGATGGGTCGGTCTATTTGGGAAGCATTGGACCTGAGAACACGGCCTATGTGCTACGTGCCTCTCCGGACGGCAAGTCGCTTTTCGGTGGCAGCGTGACCTATGCCCTGAACGGCATCGCCGTGAATCGTGACGGAGTTCTGGCGACGGCGAACGGCCACTTCGCCCACAAGATCGCCCTGTACGACAAGCAGTTCAAGCAGTTCGCCGAGGCCAGCGATTTCCGCGTCGGCGATGATGTGGGTTACGACGCACCCTCGCATGTGGAAGCCGGTGAAAGTGGCGACTTCTACGCCTTGGACAAGCACCGCGACCGGATTGTTCGGCTGAGCGCGCAAGGCAAAGTGATCACGGCCTATCCAGTGCCGCGCGAGCCGGCCGGCAACGCAGGAATGGTCGATCACTTTCGAGTCTGCGAGAAGCTCGAACGTTTCTACCTCACGCCGCGACAGGGACCGCTGCGCGTCATTGATTTCGCCGGTAAAACGCTGTGGACGTCGCCACACCGAGCGAGTGTCTCACACGTCGGCTTGCAAGGTGGCTACGACGTCGACGACGACGGCAATCTGTACGTCATCCAGCCACGGTCAAGCAGTCTCGTGAAGCTGGATGCAGCTGGTATGAAAGTGAACGAACTGGCGATTGACATTCCTGGTTTCTCGCCTAGCCAACAGACCCACGACGGAACGATCAGCGGGCTCGAGCTCTTTGGCGATGAACTACTGCTCAAACGGCGTGACGCCACAAAGCTGTTCGAGCGATACGACCTGACAACCGGCGCTCACAAGGGAACGGTTGCCAGTCAGCACGAGCGGTTGACGGTAAAGTACCCCAGTGACCTCTGGACGGCAGGTGAGTCGATTGACTTTCAGGTCGACTTTGGGAGCGCTGATCCTCAGGCTTCGCCGCCACAAGGGCGTATTTGGCTTCGGCCGCTGCATCGGGCGGACTATTGGGAACTCAAGCTAACAGATGGCAAGGTGCAGGTCCCGGCGGACCTGGCCGGCATCTATCAACTGAAAGTCACGCCGGAAGTGTGGCCCGAGGAACGGGCGGGTGAGTCGGAGTATCTCGTGCGTGGCTGGGTGGAGATTCGCTCGCCCGGTGCGAAGGGCTCGCTCAGCGTGTTCACGCCGCAGAACCGCAGCATGTACGCGTCCGGCGAAGAAATTCCTCTCACGGTGCTGGCCCGCTCTGCGGAATCAGCACCTCTGAGCGTGCGCGTGACGCTTACCTCCGGCGATCAGGAACTCGCGAGCAGCGAGGCGACCGCGATTCCCGGCACCGTGCTGCCAATTGGGCTTTCTGCCAGCGTCACCAAAGCGCTCGGGCCCGGCAAATATCAGGCAGTGACGTCTGCGCCGGGCCTGACCTCGGTCGTCTGCACGTTCCAAATCGGCCCCGGCATCGAGGGACCGGCATTCTGGCGGATGCGCTACGGCGACTACGGAGCTACGTATCCGTCGTCCAGCATCTGGAATGCAGCCGACGTCGTAGCGGCTCATGCGGAGCGCGAGCGGAAGCTCGGCTTCAATTTGTTCGTCGACCGCATCGGCACGCACACGCAAATCGGCGCATTGCAGTGGGAATCGGCCAGCAAAGCCAAGCTTGACGAGCTGGTGAAGCGATTGACCGCCGATGCGGTTGCGGTCGCTCCCCAAACGGTGGAAGCGGTCTCGCCGCTGCAGCAGGTCATGGCGGCTTATAGTGCGCACGGCATGCGACAAATGGCAATTCTGCTCTACATGGACGCGGGCCTGCCGCTCGGTGGTCCTGGCTTTGAGCATCGCAAGCCGGAAAAGATGATCGAAGATTTGCAGACCGTCACTCAAACGCTGCTCCCCTACCCTGCCTTTCGCGGCTGGGCCTGGCACGCGAACTGGTGGATCTACAACCAGCGCGGATCGGCCGCAGCGAAATCCCCCGACGAGAAAGCCGCTTACGAAGCGGCGTTAAAGAAAGCCAAGGAGACCGGCGAGTGGTCCACCGTGCTCGACGAAGTATCGGAGCGTCGGCTCGGTTACGCCGTCGAGGCTCAGGACTTCTTCGCAGATGGGCTACGAAAGGTTGCACCAGAAAACCGCCTGGTCACGGCCAGCGCCGGCACCTACCGAAACGTCGAGTCCTATCCGCCCATCAGTTTTCGCAATGTGGATGAGGTCGATCTTCAGGGTCAGTTCGAGCAGATCTTTCTGCCGTACTTTCCGGTCCACGCCGTCGACTTCTATCGCCGCCCTGGCAAACCCGTGTGGGGCCACCCTGAGATCTGGAACGATTCCGGAACCGGTGAGCAGATTCTGCCCGAGATCTTCTCGATGCTAATGCGCTCGCCCGATGGTCTCGGCGCTTCCGGAACGGTGCCGCCATGGACTGGCAAGGCCGGCATTCTTGAAGACCCGCGTAACGCCCACTTTGGCAGTGCCTCCGTCTTCCGGGCCATGAATGGTGTGCTGCAGCGCTACGGCCACTGGATCAGCACGCTCGAGAGCGACGACCACGTCGCCGTCGTTGCCTCCGGCCGGCAGTTCAAGATCGACGAGTGGAAGCACGTCACCGGCCTGCACTTTTCGCGGCTCATGGAAGCCTATGTCGGTTGTCTGCATGCGCACCACCCAGCGACCATCGTGTTTGCCGAGGACGTTCAGCCGGAGACCTTGAGCAAGTACAAAGCGGTGCTTGTCGTCGACCAGTGGGTAGAACTGGAACCGACGCTGAAAATCGCCTTGCAGAATGCACAGCAGAACGGCACTCGAGTTCTCTACGACGGCACGTGTCGCGAGTCGCTGATGCAGGGCTTCACGCCGCTCGGCTTTGCCTTCGATACGTTCGAGAAGGACAAGCATCCCGCCTCGGACGACTCGGCCTATTATCGCTTCCCGCAATACGTCCGCCAGAACTTGCCGGTCTTGCAGCGCGCGCTCGACGAAGCGGTTCAGCCAGCCGCCAAGGTGTTGAATCCCGAAGTCTGGATTTCGCAGCTGAAATCGGCAGAGGGTCGCTATCTGTTCGTCGTAAACAACAGCAGCGTTCCGCTCGAGCCGAGCCAGATGTGGCGCACGAACCTGCATGTGGCATCGCTCCTGCCGGTCGTGGAACCGATCGAACTGAGCGGCGAAGCGCCGGTGGTGTACGATGTTTTCGCGCTGCGGCGAGTCTCACCGGAAAACAACATACTCAAGGCAGATCTGCGTAGTCTGCCAGCCCGGCTTTATGCCATTCTGCCCTCAGCCATCGAGTCCGTAAGCCTCCAAGGCCCCGCCCACTTAGCTGCCGGCCAGACGTTCCAGTGGAAGGCTCAGGTGCTAGATGCCGCGGGACGACCGATCGCCGCCAGCGTACCGCTGCAGGTTCGCCTGCTGTCGGCCGACGGTCGTGTGATTGGCGAGCAGTACCTGGCCGCGGATTCGGCTGGCGGAGTGGGGGACTTCACCGCTCCAGTGGATCGCGGCGGTTCTCAACTGACGCTCGAAGCGACCGAGTTGTTCAGCGGCCGCTCGTCGAAACTGAATATCGAAGTACAGCGTCGGTCGCTGCCGTTCGACCTTGCGGCGCCGAAGCTCGAAGCAAAGGTTGCGGTGGCAGATTCGACAGGCAACACGGCGCCATCGAGCCTGTCGGCGACGGAGCGAGATTTCGGCCCGCATGTGCGAGATATCGCCGTGAGCGCCGACGGCAAGACGGCACTGCTGAACACGATGACCTGGGATCACAACCTCTACGCAATGAACACGGAGACTGGAGCAGTCGAGTGGCGAAACAAAGTCGGCCACTACTTTGCCTTCTCACCGCAGGCGATCGGCAACGGCTGGATGGTGCAAGGCTTCGACTATCACTCAGCCGAAGGCTACCATCTGCACGCGCTAAGTCACGACGGCAAAACCCAGCGCCGATTCTCCTTGTATGGCCTGCCACGGCGGCTGCCGCATCGCTTCATCCCTGGGCTATTCGGCGATCGTGCCTTAACGGCGAGCAACTTCGTCAGCGCGCCCGACGGCAGTTGGGTCGCCAGTTCCGGCGACCTCGGTCTGGCCGTCTGGGACGCGAGCGGAAAGCTCCTCTGGAAGCAGGACCGATCGGCAGAGCGCCGCCCGCTACGGCTCGCTGCCCTCAGCCCGTCCGTTCTCTTGACAGCCGACGGCATGACGTTGTCAGCGCACACGTCTGCCACCGGAGAGGCGATTTGGACCAAGACGCTCGCTTCCACTGGCACGGTGCGTGAGATGACTGCCAGCCACGACGGCAATACCGTAGCGGTGCTCTCGAACACCGACGGTGGCCGAATCTTCGTTCTTCGCGATGGCAATCTGCTGAAAACGTTGATCACCGGCAGTGACGATATCGAGTTGAGTAGAGACGGCGCTCGCGTCGTCGCGATCGACGGCGGTCAGTTGAAGTACTTCACGGTGGAGGAAGGGCTGCGCTGGACGTTCGCCGGCGAAGACCGCCTCCGCAACGCTCGTCTCTCCGTTGACGGATCGCGAGTTGCCGTCAGCAGTGAACTTGGAACTGTCTACGTTCTAGGTGCGGACGGCGAGTTGCTCCATGAGCGAGACAACGCTGCTCTCACGGTGCCAGCCTGGCTGGAAGGTGGCGATTTGCTGCTGGCGAATTGGATGGGCCGGATCACTCGACTTGATAAAGGCTGCAAGCCGATCTGGAACCATGTGCTGCGACCGGCAGAGGTTGACGTCCCCGCATCGCTGACCTCGAAGGAGCCAGTGCCCACCTCGCGAATCACTGGGTGGGGCAATGCGGCCAGCGAATCACTGCCGCTCCAGCCGAATCTACTGCAGGAAACCAAGGCGCTCATCAAGTTCGTCGCCGAAGGCTCGCCGCACATCGGCCTCGTGAGAAAGCCGGACGGGCTCACCGACGGCAGCCCGCAGCCGCCGGAAACACCGTGGCTGGAATGGGGCGACGTCAACTGGTTCGCCGAGGCCAGTCCACCGACCTATCTCGAGCTCGACACCTTTCGCACGCAGCTGCGAGTCACCGACATCACCTTTGTTGAGGATGAAAGCCGGCCCGATTCCTGGCTGCGCGATGCCGTGTTCGAGTATTGGGATGCAGCCGAGGAGCGTTGGGTGCGCGTGCAGTCCCTTCTCTCCGATCAGGCAGTGCATACGCACAAGTTCGACAAGCCTGTGGAAGCTGCCCGGTTTCGCGTCCTGATTCCCGCCGGATTCTACGGCAACTTGCGACTGGCAGAACTCGTGCTGCACGGCGAGCAGCTTGGCTCGTCGCATCCCGATGTCATAGCCCAGCGCCCGGTCGCCGTGCTCTTCGACGAAAGCGAAGAGTTCAAGCAGATCTTCCCCTATCACGATCGCTGGAGCTTTCAGCTGCAAGGCGCTCTGGCCGGCGGGCGTTTCCTGCAAGTGAACGCGAATCAGATGATCGCGCCAAACTTCTTTCCCACGTTCGGCCACACGATCCCCAATTGGGGATTCGAGATCGCGGAGAACCCGAAGCCGGGTCAATACCGCTGGGTCGAGTGGAGTTGGAAAGCTCTCACGCCCGAGGCGAAGGGAGCGACGCTGCAGATCGCCGGCCTGCGACTACATGCCGGAACACCCAGCGGCGAAGCCCATCTGCCGCCGCACCCGGTCGCCGACTCACTCTCGGGCGACTGGCGTACTGTGCGCGTCGATCTCTGGAAACTACTGAATAAGCCGACCACCGTGCAGACCATGTATCTCGGCGCTGCCGGCGGACCGGTCGGCTTCGACCGGGTGCTGCTCGGTCGCACGGAGGCCGATCTGGATCGCGCTCGAACCTCGCAGCCCTAGGCGGAGGATGTGATACAACAATCCAGGAACCCGATGCAGCAAGTAGTACCAACGAAGGAAGAGAGAATGACTCAGCAAGCGAAGAATACGGTTTGTCTCTGGTACGAAAACGGTGCGGAAGAAGCCGCGCGGTTTTACGCTGAGACCTTCCCTAATTCGTCCGTCCGCGCGGTGCATCGCGCGCCAGGCGACTTCCCGTCTGGGAAGGAAGGCAGTGTGCTCACAGTCGATTTCACCGTGATGGGCATTCCCTGCATCGGTCTCAACGGTGGACCGGCCTTCAAGCACAGCGAAGCGTTCTCTTTTCAGGTCGCCACCGAGAACCAGGAAGAGACCGACCGCTACTGGAACGCGATCATCGGTAACGGCGGTCAGGAGAGCCAGTGCGGCTGGTGCAAGGACAAGTGGGGCATCTCCTGGCAGATCTCTCCACTCGTGCTGACGCGTGCGGTCACCTCTTCGGACAAAGCAGCCGCCAAGCGCGCGTTCGATGCGATGATGCAGATGAAGAAGATCGACATCGCGAAGATCGAAGCCGCGGTTCGCGGGTGACAAGCCACCTAAGGGAAATGGTTCAGCCACGGATGAAACACGCGTTCACGCAGATCAGGTCTGACAACGCGTGCGTCGGCACCTAGAGGTGCGTGAGTGGCCGGACGACTCTTTGAGGCTGATTCCGAGGCGGAATAACAACCGCTCCGCTTTGGCATCCCGATTGCTTCTTTGGGAGATGACGGTGAGTTACATCCAACTGACGATCTGACACCTGCGATTCATCCGGAAGGTCTCCCATGCTCGAGTTTTTCAAATCGAATCCGGCCATTTCCCTATTAAAGGAAGATCACGACCGGGTGCAGGCGCTGTTCGATCATTTCGAGAAGGCCGAGGGGCGGGCTGAGAAGAAGAGAATCGTGCGCGAAGCGCTCACCGAACTCAAGGTCCATGCGGCGCTCGAGGAAGAACTGTTCTATCCGGCTGTGCGAAAGGCGATCGGCAAGGAGATCATGAACGAGGCGGATGAGGAACATCATGTCGCCAAACTGCTGATTGCCGAACTGGAGACGATGAAAGGCTCGGAGAGCCATTACGACGCCAAATTCACCGTACTGGCCGAGAACGTTCGTCACCACATCAAGGAAGAAGAGAACGAAATGCTCCCGCAGGCACGGAGCGTTAAGCTCGACTTTGAGGCGCTCGCCACAAAGATGAGACGTCGCAAGGAGAAACTACTGAACGACGGCGTGCCGCCGGTCGCAGAAGAGCGGATGGTGAAAGCCAGCCGCGGCAAGGGAGACTCGCCCGCCCAGGCCGCCCGGCGGAAGGCGCCGAAGGCTGCCAGCAAAGCGAAACACTCGTGAGTTCGCCCGTCGCGAGATACCGCCACGCGTGTGCGGTTTGCTCCATCTAGCGATCATTCAAACGTCGATCACCGATCTGCCGCAGGTTTGATGTCGGCGGATTCGATCGTCACGTTGTTCTGCTTCGCGAGATAGCCTTGCGACCGGACGAGTTCAAACAGTAAGTCTTTCTGCTCTCCTGCAGGCACTGTCGCAGCAAATTGCGGCGTCTGATAGTCGTGCAGTGTCGGTTCAAGTTGGCTGCGAAACACGATGTGCCCTGGAAACGAGCGGCGCACTTCGACACGGATTGGCTCGTCTCGGTAATTGCGAATCCGCTGTGAGTAGACTTCGTGATCGTCCCAGCCGGCGACGGTGGCGTTCTCGACCTTGGCGATTCCATCGCCACCTACCTTGCGGTACTCGGTGGTGCCGTGGATCTGCAGCCAGAAGTTGTCGCGGTACGAACGCGACTTGATCAGTTCGAAGATCACTTCCGGATCTGGGCCGAGGTTCAGTTCGATCTTGTCGCCGATCGGAATGTACTTGATCTGCTGCTGGGTCAGATACGACAGACCGTCCCGGCCGTTGTCGCGGAAGACTCGAACGATCCCATCCGGAAGCGGAGTAGTGCCGAGCTTCGACTCTTCGTCGTTGCGAAGCACGTACATACGAACCAACTGGTCGCCATACTCGCCAGGCCGGTAGCGGTATTCGATGTCGCAGGGCACATCGGTGCCTTCGAAGGAGCGCAGCCTCTTCGACCAACCGTTAGGGATGGTTTCGGTTCCTTCGATGGTGTAGATGAAGTACTCGCTTAAACCTTCCTTGATCACTTCCTTCTGCCGGTCCAATTGCAGACTGAACTCATTCGTCTTTTCCTCTGCCCGGTCGCCCAGGAACATGTTTTTCGCTGCTTCATTGCGAAGCCGGGCCTTGGTCCCTTCCGTCAGAGTGCTCAGCGTTTCGACCTCGACACCCGCAAGTTGAGCAATCTTCTCGACAAGGTTGATGGTTCCGACCACAAGCCGGATTTGTGCGTTCTCGTACTCTTCGCCGCTGTGATTGGTCACGCGGACAAAGCCCTCGAAGCTCAGCCCCCGTTCCTCTTTGTCCGACACGCACAAGTAATCGGCGGACCAGGTAATGCCGCTAGTGAAATAGCTGATCTCGACGGTCGCTTCTCCGTCGAACTGGCTCTCGACATTCCAGCGAAGGAGTTGTGGGCGATCGTGGGGGAAGCTGGTATCGAGCACTTCCAACTTGTCTGCCTGGGTGATGAACCTGAGCTCGACGGAGGTCGGATCGATCTTGGTGTTGGCCCAAGAGAACTGCAGCGGATTACTCCCTTCTTTGAACGTAATCTTTCTCCGATCGCGGACGAGAGTCAGATCCTCGCTGTTGTAAATGGTCAGCTGGACCGCGTCGCGTGAGGGAACCGTGGAGAGATCGACATTGCCCGCCCGAGCGGCTTGGGGCAGCAGGAGACAGAGACCGAGGAAGAAGAAGGCCAATCGATGCATGGATGACTCGGTTCGATTAACTGACTGAATCACTCGACCGAATGATTCGACAACGGGCCGGGAGCGCAAACCGCATGGCCCGCCAAGAGATAGACGGCTGAGAGGGACGGAGCGTTTCGCCAGGTACGGATTAAGTCACCGCCAAGCGGTCGGAGAGAGCCCGAGTTGCAAACCGATGGCAGGGAGCTGTCGCGCGGCCATTTGACTAATTCATAATTTTTTAGTAATATATCGCAACAACTCTTCGCGTGATCCTGTGCGCGTGGAGCCGTTTCCGCTGCGCGGTTCTTGGCGCGCTCAGTTCTTTCTCAATTCGGTGGTTAATTCGAGATTCGCCGTTTCGTTGGGCGGAACTGTCTCGGGAAGAGGCATCTGCAAGGGTTGTGAAACGCCAGATAAGGCCGGCGGCGGATCGGATGTGTGCTTCGTCGCGTCACGTACTCGAGCCCAATTCTCTTCGGGGGCGACGACGAGGGATTTGTTGCTGACGAGCGGTTCGCCCTGTTCACGGTCGCGCAAGAGGTGTTGTACTGAATTCAGACCATCTCGTCGCAAGCGCCCTAGACGAAATAGCTTGCAGCAAAACGACGTCCTGCGAAAGGGGTTGTGAAGCCCACTGTTCACGGTCTGTTCAGCCAATGATGCCCGTCCGGCGGCTGGCGAGGTGGCGTGTCGCAGCGAGCACTGTTCGGGCCTGTTCCGGCGGGCATTGTGGGTCTGGAAAGGGGTTGTGAAGAAAGTAGCCCGATTTGGCGCAAGGCGTTCATTTGCCGGAGGTTATCATCCTATTAGGATCGCGCGCAGGGGTTGTGAACCCGCCCGCCGACGACCTGTGCAGGCCCTGTTCAGCCTGTTCAGCGCCTCTGGGCGAGTGAGACCCGCGGCTTGCGGGACTTGCGGACAGACTGAGGGGCCCAAGCGCTATCGGCGCAAAGAAAAACCACCTGCCGCAGGGCAGGTGGTTCGGGAAGGTGGAGGATAACGGACTTGAACCGATGACCTCTTGCATGCCATGCAAGCGCTCTCCCAACTGAGCTAATCCCCCGCGTTGGGTGGCCACCACTCGGCTTCCGGCGGCAGAACTTGCCCGACCGAAAGCCTCATCGCGACCAGAATATGTCAAATTATCGGTGCGGTCCGGCGATGTCAAGGACAGCCGCAGGGCCCGTTGCCGATACCATATCTCGGTGGGCGGTTGCGCCCGGCCAGATGCTGGTGTGCGGAGAGACTGGGCGATTGTGGTCGACACAGCTTCCGTTGCAACCCCTCAACCGCCGCTAGGGAGCGGCGGTTGACGAGCGACCCACCGTTTATCGACGAGAACCCTGCGTGCGATTGAAAAAGTTTGTTCTTACCGCCGGAAAAATTGGCATTTCGCTCGCGCTGCTTGGCTACCTCGGCTATCGAGCCTGGCACGACTACCAGTTGAATAGCGACTCGTTCGAGGAACTGCTAGCGGGTCCCAAGGATTGGACATTCCTCGCACTCGCATGGTTCGCGGTGCTTATAGCAGTACTGGTGACCATCCTTCGCTGGCGGCTGCTAGTGCGGACGCTGGAGATCCCCCTTTCGATCGCAGATGCTCTGCGGATTGGGTTTGTCGGCTACATGTTCACGCTAGCCGCTTCGCTGGTTGGCGGTGACGCTTTGAAGGCAGCGTACCTGATTCACCTGGTGCCGAAGCGCAAAACGGAAGCCATCGCGACGGTGGTGATCGATCGCGCAATCGGGCTCTACGCACTGGTGTGCGTGGCCGCGGTGGCTTCTTTGTTCTTAGACATTGCAGCCTTGCCGATTAGTGACACGGATCGAGTCGTCATCACGCAGCTGTGCAACCTCTCGCGGATTTTGGCGGTGGCCATCTCGGCTGGAATCGTCCTGTTGATGATTCCAGGAGTGACAACCTCGAAGACGCTCGATCGCCTCGAGCATCTGCCAGGGCTCGGCGGGCAGCTTCATAAGCTGGTGGTGGCAATTCGCATCTATCGGCGGCGGGTAGACCGGATGCTGTTTGCCTTTGTGCTGAGCCTCGGTGTTCATAGCCTGTATGCGATCATGGTGTACTGCGTGGCGCTCGGCCTGCAAACGCCGCATCCCCCGCTGCGGTCGCACTTCGTGATCGTGCCCGTATCGATGGTGGCCGGAACCTTGCCGGTAGGAGCTTTTGAGCTGATCCTCGATACGCTCTACCGGAGTGTTTCGAGCGCCAAGGTGCTGCCGAGCCAGGGATTAGTAATCGCCCTGATTTACCGCGTGCTGCAGATTACCGTAGCGAGCGTCGGTGTGATCTACTATCTGGGCGGGCGACGCGAAGTGAAGGAACTGCTGCACGAAGCCGAGGCAGTCTCGAAGACCGATATCGATGAGCCGTTGCCTTCCAGCGGCAGCGAGACTGTCACGGCGCGGTAGCGAAGCGATCCATTCAGGCGAAGCATGTCCGTCGAGAAGTATCTCAAGCCGGAGGTTATCAATCAGATCAAGCGGCTGGACTTGCGCGCGCAGTTCGTGGTGAAGGGGTTCCTGCAGGGCTTGCACGCCAGTCCGTTCCATGGCTTTTCAGTCGAGTTCAGCGAGCATCGGCGGTATTCGACCGGCGACGATCCGAAGGATATCGACTGGCTTGTATTCGCGAAGACTGACAAGTACTACGTTAAGAAGTTCGAAGCCGAAACCAATATCACCGGCTATCTGGTGATGGACTTGAGCCAGTCGATGGGCTTCACGCATCGCCAGGAGCTGACAAAGTTCGATTACGCGATTTGCCTGGCCGCTTCGCTTTGCTACTTGATGGTACATCAGCAGGACCCGGTCGGGCTGATTACATTCGACGAGAAGATCCGCGACAGCCTGGCTCCAAAATCGAAGCGGACGCAGCTGGGCACCATCCTCGCCCACCTCGCAAAGCTGCAGCCGACCGGGCCGACCGATATCGCCAAGAGTCTGATTCAGATCGCTGCGATGCTCAAGCATCGCAGCCTGGTGATGATCTTCTCGGACCTGCTGGCTGATCCGGCGACGGTATTTCCGGCACTTCGTCGGCTGCGGCATCGCGGAAACGATGTGATCCTGTTTCACATTCTCGACGAGGCGGAAGTGAACTTTCCTTACGACGGCATCATCGAGTTCGAGGATCCGGAAAGTCACGAGAAGGTGGTGGTCGATGCGACCAGCTATCGCCGGGATTACAAGAGTGAGGTGGAAGCATTTCGCGAACTCTATCGCCGCGAGTGCTTTCAGACTGGCGTGGATTTCCTGCCGCTCGATACGAGCATGCAGTTCGACAAGGCGCTGCTGGAATATCTGATCAGCCGGTCAGCTCGCGGCTAGTAAGCGGCTAAACGACTCGCCCGCCTGAAAGTGTCGGAGTCCGGGGCTTCACGCATAGGCTCCAGCCCCGGCCACCCGGAAGCTCTAGTCTAACCACTCATGGCGTGGTCAGTGGGCGTTCTGCAGCCCCGTGCGAGGATCGACCTTCTTGAGGGCCGTCTTGGCGAGGCCGCGGATGGTTTCGTCCTGCTTCGTGTCGTTGAGCAGGGTGGTCAGTTTGTCGACGAGCTTGGGTTCGGCCTTACTCGCGGCAGGGCCGATGGTAGCCAGAGCGGTGAGAGCGGCCTTACGCTGGTCGAAATCCTTGTGTTCGAGTGAAGCGACAAGGTTGTCGACGATAGCTTTGTCAGTCGGCGTGATACGCCCAAGGCATTCGGTGGCTTTCAATCGTAGCTGACGCGGCTCTGCCGACGATGCGTTAAGAAGAGGCTCTTTCCCAGCTGCGCCGAGTCGCGAAAGGGCCCGGCAGGCGGTAATTCGCACGGCAAGATGGCGGTTGGAGTCAGCGAGTGCGGTGCTCAGTTCCGGGGCCGCCTGGGTGCCTTTGCTGCTGAGCCACTGCTCAATTCGCATGAGCTCCTGGCTCGACGGGTTGCCGCTGGCGCTCATCTCTTCGACTGCGGCAAGGGCTTCGGGCACACTGGCGTAGGTGGCTGGAGGGACGTCGGCGACCGGCTGCACTTCGACCGCTTCCGACTTCTTTTTCTTCGCCGGCTTGCTGCTCGCAGTTGGACGATCGCCGCACCCCATTAGATTCAGAGCGACCAGAGTGAGAAGAAAGAGCTGCCGTGCCTTACCCAGTTCCATAACGTCGCGACTGCCCAAGGAGGAGAACGATGCAAAGGGCTGTAGTTTGGCGAGTTGACCGGGTTGAATCAAGCTCCATCGACCGGCGAGCTTATCGGTCGAAGCTTCGTCGAGGAACTTCGGGGGCCGGTTGCAGCAGGTCGAGCATCAGGGCCGGAACTGCGACAGCCGCATCGGGACCAATGTTCCCGAGCGCTTTGGCCGCATACTTGCGAACCAACTCGTCCTCATCATCAAGCAGCTGCGTCAGCTCGGGCGCGGCGGCTTTGGCATCGGGTCCCATCCGCATGAGCACGCGCGTCGCCTCGCGGCGGACTTGAGGGTCGCGATGCTGCAGCGCCTGCACCAACGACGGAACCGCCGGCGGACCGATCCGTGCCAGCGCTTCGGCGGCGAGTTCCTGGTCAGGAACTTCGCTCAGCGGCTGCGGCCGGTCGATCGCTGGCGGCTGGTACTGCACAGTAACCCGGGAGCCCGAGTTCGGATTGTCGTTCCTCGTCGATGGAGGAGCAGTCAGACTTGGCCGGGCCATCTCTGCACCGGCCGGATCATTTTCGGCGGTGACCGCAGGGTCTTCACCAACGAAGGTCCGCGTGGGATGAACTCCGGTGGTCACCGGCTTTGGCTCCGGCTTGCAACCGATCCACGCCGCGGCTCCAAGAAGCAGGCAGCCCGACGCGAAGAACTTAGCTCTGCCAACCATAACACCGAGACCTTCGGGGAGACACAAATAAGAGCCTCCTTTCAGCATGGTCGACTTGCGTAAGCCTGTCCAGTAATTGCGGCCGCCGTGCAGTCTGGCCCGAGATTTCGATGTTGCAGTTTCGCAACAGGCTGCCGCAGGACCGGTACCGTCGTTCAAGACTGAACTGTCGAGGCTGAAATCGGCGTTAAGCTTCCCGGCAGCACAAAAAGAGCCGGGACAGAAACGTGTTAGGGTTGTGACGGAGGACCGCGGCATGTTTTCCTATCACGAGTTCGCTGGACAGGCGTCGTACCACAAGACTGGCGAAATCCAGGTCAACGAGCATTACTACACGCGGGTTAAACCCGTTTGGCTGATCTCGCTGAAGCTGCTAGGGCTCGCGGCGATGGTTGCTGTCGCCTACGCGATCGCGATCCCAAGCTTGATCAGCTACTTGCCGCTGTGGCAGGCAGTCGTGCTGGTCGCCGGTGTGATGCTTGTCTATACGGGCATCGCGTTTTTCGTCCGCCCCGAGCCCAACACCGATAACATGGGCATCGCGGGCGGCCTGGCCAACGATCCCTTTCAGTACTCGGACAATATCAACCGCTGGCTTTGGAACCTGCACTGTCTGCTGGGGCCTGGGCGGTTTGCCTCTGAAACACTGCTCGATTGCTGCGTCCGGCTCGGTATTGCGGGCGGTGAGGAAGTCGTTGACGAGCCGATGAAGGATTCGTCGGTCAACGATACGACAACTGGCCGGCCAGATACGGGCGAGATAGAGTACTGGCAAACCGCCGGTGAAGTGGAGACACCACCCTCATATCCGATGACTGCACTGTCACCGGACCGATTCGCTCGTCGCTGATTCGCGTTCGGCTGCCCGCTCACTTCACCGGCAGTAGCTGCACGGCATCGACGACCACGTGGCCGTCCGCGCCCTCGTTGGTGATGGTCACGACGGCCTGATCCTCGAACCGATATTTGCCCACAGCCGACCACAAACCGTCGATGCGCGGCGATTCCTGCTGATTCACCGACTTCGTCGCCAGACCATCCGCATGCTGGATGAGGACAGGCACTTTCTTCGCTCGGTTGCCGTTGGCAGTGTAAGCGACGCGAACTTCGTATTGCCCTGGTTCTTTGATTGGAAGGGTGAACGTCACCTTCCGCTGACCTCGCTCCTGAGCGCTGTCGTGGATGTAGCCTGCACCAACGAAGGGACCGAGAACCGCGCTCGGCGACCACTCGCCGGTTTTTGTCGCTTGCTCGTCGTCGGCGACGATTCCCGGCAGCTTTTTCGGATCGATGCTCTGAGCGCTGTTACGCGTCGGCCCAGTCCAAACGAGCACCTGTCGGTCGGCGAGCAATCGCTCTTTCAGCTTTGCATAGTCGACCTTCTGAACGGTCACCTCATCATCGATCGATTGACAGGCCGCGGTAGCTGCTGACTGACCGAGCACCATAAAGACCGGCTCCATGCGGATACTGCCGTAGGAGATGTGCGAGGCCGATAGGCAAACAGGTACCAGCAAGTTCGAGCATTCCGACTCTTTCGGAACGATCGAGCGATAGGCGATCGGATACGGCGACACGCCGACCTGCACGTCTCCCTCGTTACGGGCGTGGCCGCTGGCATCCACGTACCGCTGGGTATTGTGCGAGTCCATGTTATAAGCGCCCAGACCCACCGAATCCTCCGCCGCACGCTTACCCTGACAGTCTTGCTGAGTCATGACGTAGTCAGAGATCATCCGCCGAGCTTCCCGCACGTAAAGCTGGTGCGGCCAGCCTCCCGTCTCTTTGAACTCATCCTTCGCAAGTCCCCAGCGAGCGACTTCGTTGCGAATCTTCTCCGGCACTCGCGGATTGCTGACGAGCGTCCACAGGAGCCCTTTCTGATAGAGCACATGCTCGTTGAAGATCTTTTCTCTCGTCGCGTAGTCGCCATCGGGATAGTCGTAATTCATGCCGATGTTGTCCGTCGAAAAGCCGAAGTTGTTGTTCACATCGGTCTTGCGATTGGGCATCATCACTGGGGCCCAGGGGATGCGGGTTTCGCCTGCTTCGAAGTTGCGTAGCAGCAGTTCATACCGAGCGGCATCGTATCCCTCTGGCTTGCTCCAGGAGATTTGATTCTCCTTCACGTCGGTGGTGCACATGCGGAAGTTGTAGGCCTGCACCCGATGATCGCCCGCTCCTTCTACGCCCGGGCCGTCGCCATGCACACCCGGCAGCAGGCCGCTCTGCGGATCGCCCGGGCGAACGTAGGCGTCGACGCCGGGCAACATCTGATGGTGTTTTGCGTTCTTCACCTGCACGCCGTTGAGCGATTCCTGGTAGACGTGGTACCCCTCGCGACCGACGTGATACTTCACGCCAGCCAGGGCCATCAGGTCGCCTTCGTAGGTGGCATCAAGGAAGCGCTTGCCGCGAAACGTTCGGCCACTCTCCATCCGAATTGAGGCGATCTGACTATCCTTCTTCTCGACGCCGCGCTTCAGATCGAGCCGCTCCTGGAGCACCACGACAACTCCGGCTTCACGACAGAAGTCGTTCATGATTCGCTCGGCCACATGGGGCTCGAACTTCCACATCGCGTCTTCATCTCGATTCATCAGCCCGGGATTCTGCTTCTCATGAATCCAGCGGGACGGATCCGTGTAGTGCTTCTTCACCCGCTGATAGAACTCGCGGCTGATCCCACCGATGGCTGCCTTGTTGCCGATGTCGGTAGCGCCGAGACCGCCGCTCGTGAGGCCACCCAGGTGCTTGCTCGGTTCGATGACGACGGCCGTTTTGCCCATCCGGCGCACCTGAACGGCTGCCGCTACGCCACCGCTGGTACCGCCGTAGATAACGACGTCGAACGTGTCGTCTGCCTCTTGAGCGAAGGCGGTTGTGGCGAGGAGTGAGAAAACCGCGACCGAAGCGAACAGGAAACGCGCCGCACGTTGCATGAGCCGAGCCTTCACCGAATCAAGATGGGACTACACAGGAGGTTCCCATTATAGCTACGGCACGGTTGGCAACACGACGAGAAGCGGCGAATGCATAGTAGCTGAATTCGCCAGAATTCAGATGCGTGCGTGTGGCGTATCTATTCGCGGCACGTCTGAATTCTGGCGAATTCAGTTACAAGGAAACTGAGACGCTTCGCTCAAACCAGGTCACCATCGAGAGTGTCATCCTCGTGGAAATCGGTCCTGCGGCGGCGGACCTGGCGTACAGCCACCTCGGTGTCCGCTCGGCCGCTGCGCTCGCCCGCGAAATGGGGCGCCGGCGGGCCGCCGACACCAAAGTCGATGCCGTCGCCGAAGTAGCGCTGCCGGGCCTCAGGGTTCGCCAGCACCTCGGCCGGTGTACCGTGGCAAAGAACGGTTCCTTTGCTCACAACATAGCTGCGGTCGGTGATCTGCAGTGTTTCGCGCACCTGGTGGTCGGTAATGAGGATCGAAATGCCCCGCTCGCGAAGTTCGCGAATGATGCCCTGAATGCTTTGGATCGTCACCGGGTCGATGCCGGTGAACGGTTCGTCGAGCAGGATGATTTCGGGGTCGGAGACGAGGCAGCGAGCAATCTCCAAGCGCCGGCGTTCACCACCGGAGAGCGATCCCGCGCGCGATTTGCGGATGTGGGTGATCTTGAACTGCTCGAGCAGATCGTCGCAGCGGTGCCGGCGGGTCTTGCTATCCATGCCGAGCAGTTCCATCACGCCAAGCAGGTTTTGTTCGACCGTCAGCTTACGAAAGACGCTCGATTCTTGCGCTAGGTAGCCCATGCCCCCTTCCTTGGCTCGGCGATACATGGGCCAGTTGGTTACATCAATGCCGTTGAGCGTGACCTTGCCTTTCTCTGGTTCGACCATGCCGCAGGTCATGCGGAAGCTGGTCGTTTTGCCGGCGCCATTGGGACCGAGGAGACCGACGATCTCGGCGCGCTCCACATCAAAGCTCACGCCATCGACGACGCGGCGTTTGCCGTATGTTTTTACCAGCCCTTCGGCTTCGAGAATCGGCATGGGTCCGTCCTCCGTGACGGTCTTAGGTCGGCGTAAGTGTCTGGCTTAGTGAATCGGCCCCATCCGGCGGAAATTGGGCCAAAAAGGAATCGGTCGGTTCCAGGTGTGGGGCCAGTAAATTAACAGTGCTTTGCCGATGAGCAGATCCCGGCTCACGTAAGGCGGCGGTGGATCGACATTGGCAAAATACCTTTCGCTCGACCACAGCCGAGCATCCTGACTATGCGGGCTGTTGTCGCCGAGCGGGAAGAACTGGTCCGCTTCCATGGCGAATTGCACATCACGCCGATTGTCCTCAGCGAAGAGCGGCGTCGTAGCCCACGACCCAGGATCGGAATAGATCTGCAGTATCGTCTCCGGATTCGGATGGTCGATGTAGTCGGTGCCGGTGCGCGGGGTGCGGTAGTCGATCGCGATGTAGTACTTATCGCGGTAGATTCGCAAGTCCTTCACGTCGACAGACGCATTCTCGGCGCCAACGCCAGCCGGAGCGAGGTCGCCGGGGTCTTGCTCGGACCAGACCGGACGGACCAGGTCGTAAGAGAAATACGTCGTCGGGCCGTCGAACTCGACGACCTTGCCGTTCACCCAGAGCAGCACCTGGTGATCGCAGTTCGAAAGCCGCAGGCGATACTCGCCAGTTCCTTTCACGGAGGTCTGCGCTTTCACTTCCATCACTTCCTGGCCATCGTCCGACTGGAAGGGCTGCGGTTGGCCATCGAGGCCGACTCGCGAGAGTGTCGCTTCACCGGTAGCCACATCGATGCGGCAGCGATGGTGAACGCCGGCACGGATCAAGTCGAGCCACACTGCCCCTTCGCTGCTGTTGACGCTGGCCTGACATTCGACGGCCAGATCGTCAACCCAATGCATGCCGAGGCTGCTGGGGAATGGCTCGAGAGGCGCGCCGGTCCAAGGACGCGGAGAATCGACTTCGCGACCCGCGTTGTAGGCATAGAAGTCGGTGACCAGTTGGCCGCCCCACTGCTGCACGCCTTCGGGCAGTTGGCCGTTCTCGGTGATGAGCTGCCAATCCTTGTAGCTGGGATTGCGGTGGTGGTACCGCAGCCACGACACGTCGCTGGTCGGCGACTTGCAAGTGAATGAGCGACCGCCGTCAGGACTTTGCCAGGTTTGCTTATCAGCGGCTGCGGAGCCAGAGTCGCTCCCCGTCCCCTGCTCTTCCCACTGGGCAGGCCAACCGACATCGATCAGTTGCTGCGGCCGATAGGACGAGTCGTCAACCAACTGCAGCAGAGTCTCGAGCTTGCCGGGCGGCTTGCGGGCGATTTGCCCCTCGTTCACATCGCCGCCCGTCTTGCTGATGTACACATTGCCGCCGGTGATCGTCACCGTTTCGCCCGGCAGACCAACCAGGCGCTTGATGTAGTTCTGCGTCGCGTCGCCGGGATACTTGAAGACAATCACGTCCCAGCGCTGCGGCTGCTGAAAGTCGTAGATGAACTTGCTGACAATGATGCGGTCGCCGCTGAACGAGCCGTCGTTCGGGTTCTCCTGCGGATTGATCGCTTGCGTATAGCGGCAGGTGGGACAAGTGCCTGAAACGACCTGATCGCCTGTGTAAGCACCTTCCCGACTGACCTCGGTGCTGGCGCTCACCTGAAACCAGTGCTCGCCGTTGCACTTAGGACAGCGCAGATCCTTGTGCCGGCCCATGAGCGTAGGAGCCATCGAGCCGGTGGGAATGACAAACGCTTCGGCTACGAAGCCGCGGAAAAGCAGTGCCAGGACGATCGCCATCAGGATCGATTCGATCGTTTCCCGCCAACCACCGTCGGGTGCTTTTTCGTCCGACTTTGGATTGGGTTTCGTGGCGGTTTTGTCTTTCACAGCGGCAGACCTATGGGCCAGTGGTGGGCGAAGTAGCGGACGGCAGACTTCCAGTTCTTCGTCCCGGGTAGGGAAATATAGCGGAACGGACGGACTGCGGGAACTTGAACCTGAGGGGGTTGAGTTTGCTTTCTAGCGGGCGACCACGCCTTCGGTTAGCGACGCTTCTCAGAGCGTTGCTGGTTTAGCTTCGAGGCGGACGCTTCTGAGAGGCGTCGCTGACCGGGGCGTTGGTATGATATTGACTCTGCTAGCTCCCAATCGCCCCGAGCATCCGCCTTGCCCGTTTCCGCAGGCTCCAAGTACACTGGATCGTTCGTCTTTGGCCCAAAACCTTGTCCCTGTAACGAATTATCGCCGTGCCACTGAGCCCCCATGCCTTCCAGCGCTGCATCAGCCCCACGTGCGGCTTCACGTGCAGTCCGGACGAGGTGCGCACCGCCTGCCCGAAGTGCTGCGACTTGCTCGATGTCGAGTACGAGTGGGACAAATTGCCGGTACCCAAATCGCTCAAGTTCTTTGAGCAGATGTGGATGGAGCGGACCAACCCTGTCCGCTTCAGCGGCATCTGGCGCTTCCATGAATTGCTGCCCTTCGCATCGCAGGACCAGATCGTAACCGTCGGTGAGGGACAGACGCTGCTGCAGCAGTCGGACGTGGTCGGCCAGTACATCGGCATGAAGCCGGGACGATTGCATCTGCAGTATGAGGGGATGAATCCCTCGGGCAGCTTCAAAGACAACGGCATGAGCGCCGCGTTCACGCATGCCCACGCCACCGGCGCGAAGCGGGCTGCTTGCGCTTCGACCGGTAACACCAGCGCCTCGCTCGCCATGTACTGCGCCGTGACGCGGCTCATGAAGGCGGTCATCTTCATCGGGTCGGGGAAGATCTCGTACGGGAAGCTGTCGCAGGCACTCGACTACGGCGCTCTCACCGTTCAGATCGCTGGCGACTTCGACGATGCCATGGCCCGCGTTCAGGAAGTCAGCCGAGACCTGGGCATTTACCTGGTTAACAGCGTCAACCCGTTCCGCCTTGAGGGACAGAAGACGATCATGTTCCGGGTGCTCGAGGCACTCCGCTGGGAAGTGCCCGATTGGATCGTCGTACCCGGTGGAAACCTGGGCAATAGCAGCGCCTTCGGCAAAGCGTTCGTAGAACTCAAGAAGCTCGGCCTCATCGACCGCATCCCGCGACTCGCGGTGATCAACGCGGCAGGTGCCAATACACTCTACGAACTGTACGAGAAGCGGAACCTTCGCTGGACCGATGAAGCGGCGAAGACCGACATCACCGGCCTGTATTATCGAGAGCTTGATGCTGCCAATCGGAAGGCGTCGACCATCGCCAGCGCCATCGAGATCAATCGGCCGGTGAACCTGCGCAAGTGTCTCCGGGCACTGCAAGCCTGCGACGGCGTCGTTCGCGAAGTAACCGAGCAGGAGATTCTCGACGCCAAGGCGAAGATTGGCGCGGGTGGTTTCGGCTGTGAGCCGGCGTCAGCGGCCAGCGTGGCGGGCGCCAAGCAACTGCGCGAGCAGGGGATCATCGGCGCTGATGAACGGGTGGTTTGCATCCTGACCGGCCATCAGCTGAAGGACCCAACTGCAACGGTGGCTTACCACACGACCGACCAGGAGCAATTCAATCAGGTCCTCGGCAGCCGCGGTGTGCGGCGGGCAAGTTACGCCAACCGGGCCGTGGCTGTGCCGAACGATCTCGGCGAGATTGTACGGGCGATTCAGCTGTATAGCTGAGATTCACCGCAGCCGAGGCAACCAGAAGCCCTCGTCCCGGCTCGTATGAATTACCGCCACTACCACTGCCTCATCCGGCGATGTCCGAAAGACAATGATGTAGGGAAAGACGTCGATCTGACATCGCCGCAAATTCGGCACGCTTGGAACGGTTTCGAGTAATCCGAAGGACAGTGGAGCTGCTTCGATTCTCGCAAGAGCGTCGATGTACTCCGCGACAAAACGATCACCCAGTCCAAAGCGATGCTCGTCGTACCAGTCGGCTGCTTCAGCGACGTCTTGCTTGGCTTCAGAGCGGATACTGAGCTTCACGACTTTCGCCCAGCGCGCCGTTGTTCAAGCAACTCGGCCACCGATTGTCGCCACTCGACCGCCTCACCTTCACCCCGGTCATGTGCAGCAACTCTCCGTTCAATTTCGGCTACCCATCCCGCCGCTTCCTTCGTCGGCATCGGAGGACCAAGACTTTGAATCAGCTCTTGAGCTAATTGGGCTCGCTGCTCCGTAGGCAAGCTCAATGCCTGCGCCCGCACGCTTTCAGCGTTCACTGTTGCCATTGGACTGCCCTTTGTTTCCTTCCCGAAGAAGCTAACCGCCGCAACTATTTTACCTCTCGCTCACTCCGCAGCCAAACTCGCACAGACCAGTTCGTTGTCGTTGCGGATGAACACGAAGCGCTTCGCGAAGGCTGGGTGGGCCCAGCAGACGCCGCCGCGCTGGCGCAGCTGTTCCTGAGTTGGCTCGATGAGCTTGCCGCGGCTAAGTTCGGTGAAGCCTTTCGGCGTAAGATGGCCGATCAGCAGTTCGCCGCGCTCGTTGAAGAGCCAATCTTCCTGCAGTTTGTCGCCCGTGATGCGCTGGACGAAGTGAATGTTGCTCCAGCGGGCCTTGGGCGTGGCGGTGAGATTCTCCCACAGCCGCTCGCCCGTTTTGGCTTCCAGGCACCGCAGCTCGCCATGGCTATCGGCGCCATAGATGTAGCCATCGCGCATGACCGGCGTGCTAATGATCGAATGCAGGGCCTCCGTATTCCGCTCGTCTCGTCCCGCAATCTGCCAGAGCTTTTCAAACGCCGGCTTGCCCCCCTTCTCCGTCAGCCGCAGCATCAGCGAGCCATCGTAGAAGCTCGTGAAAAACACCCGATCCCCTTCCACCACCGGCGTGCCGATGCCGATGGGCATGTTGCGCGGCTTCCACTCGTAGCGCCAATAGACCTCGCCACTCGCGGCATCGATGCCAGCCACGCTGTCACCCGTCCAGACGATCACCACGTCTTTGCCAGCCTGCTGCACCAAGATGGGGGCCGTGTACTGTGCTCGATCGCTCAGTGCTTTCCACACATGCTTGCCAGTCACTCGATCTAGAGCGACCACACATGCGTCCTTGCCGCCAATGTGCAGAATGACCAGATCCTGATAGATCAGCGGTGCGCCGGCGATGCCCCAAATGGGCATCTCAATGTCGTATTGCTCGGCCAGGTTCGCTTTCCACTTCACCTCACCGCTCTTGGCGTCAAGCGCGTGAAACACGCCAGTGGCTCCGAGCGCATAGGCCACGCCATCCTGCACCGTGACCGAAGCTCGCGGACCAGCCTGGTAACCGATGCTGCCGTACGGCGCCGGATAGGCGACCGACCACAACAGCTCTCCTGTCTGCTCATCAAAGCAGAGGACCCGCTCGGTCTCTTCCGGCTTCGTCAGCCGATCGGTCAGATAGACGCGACCTTCAGCGACCGTCGGCCCCGAGTAGCCAGCGCCAACCTTGGCCGACCACTTCCGCGGCAGTTCGGCGGGCAGTTGCTTCACCACGCCATCTTCACGCCAGACCCCATCCCGTCCTGCACCGCGCCACTGCGGCCAATCTTCTGCCCAAGCGCTGGCCGCTAACAGGGGCGCCACCAAGGTGGTGAGCCAAACTGAATCCACAACTGCTTTCCGCGCCACGCGCCAAATCATCACAACACTCCTTTTACAACCCCTACGTCAACTGCCGAGAGCCAATACTAAATCACGGCCACGTCACAGCTTAACTGCGTTTCTGAGCCATCCGTCGCACATCGGAATACAACCCCTTTGTGCCTTGCTACTACTGGCGATTCCCGCCGATCTTACAACCTCTTCGCCGGACTTGCCGACATCCAGCGACAAGTTTTCCACCGCGCAGCCGCGAATGCCCAACGTTGCCAGACCGGCGACGCGGCGCGAGACCGGCTTATCCTATGAAATTTTTAATAATTTGTCAATACAATTCCGACGAGATGCGCTGTAGCTTACCAGATGTGCACGTACGGAGCGTCGCTAGTTCGCGGTCATCAGGTACGCGATCAAATCGGCCAGCGATTGTTTATCGAGTTGCTTTTCCAGTCCTTCGGGCATGAGCGATTGGCCGGTGCTCTTCAGTTCTTCGATGTCGACGCGCAGGACCGTGTCGGTGGCGTTCTCCGCTCGCTTGAGAGTGATGCTGGTTGCCGTTTCCGACGCGATCAGTCCGGAGAGAGCTTTGCCGTCGCTGGTGAGCAGCGCGTAGCTGACGAACTGCGGGTTCACTTCGCGGTTGGGGTCGAGGACGTTGACCAAAATCGCTTCGGCGCCGCGTTGTTTCATCGCGGCGAGGCTCGGGCCGAGCTCGTGGCCGACTCCTTCGACCTTGTGGCAACTGGCGCACTGCTTCGCGAACACCGCTTTGCCGCGATCCTTGGCGCCGGTAAGCGAGAGCGCTTCGCGGTAGGCTTCGACGACTTCCTTCCGATCGGCGGGACGAACTGCCTCAAACAACTTCCTTGCCCGCTCTCGAAATTGCTCATCTTCAAAGGACGTGATGAGCCGCCGCCAAGCATCGGGACCCAGGTCCGTAGCGGCGATCTGCTTTGCTTCCACTGCGTCGAGCACTAGCTGGGCATCTTCCTTCGAAGAGCAAAGTTGTTCCGCTGCCCGCGCTTTGAGTGCGGGGCTGAGGGCCGGAAAGCGGTCGATGATGATCGCAGCTGCCGCCGAATCCTTGAAGAAGCCGAGCGTCGCGATGGCCGCCGTTTGAATTTCGCTCGGCTCTCCCGGGGTAAGCAGCTCGGCCAGCACCGGGCCCGCTTCGTCGAACGATGCCCGCCGGAGTTGCTCAACCGCCTTGTGACGCTGTTCACTGGGAACGTCCCGGTCCGGGGCCGTGAGCAGCGCCAGTGTGATTGCCTGGCGAAACAGCTTTTCGGACCTTCTACCCGTCGCCCTACTGATCTGCGTAGCCGTCTCAGGGCTAACAGCTTCAATAGTGCTCCGGGCGATTTCGGCGGCAAGCTTGTCCTCTTCCGCCAAGTCGACTAGTGCTCCAGCGGCCGAGAAGAACCGTCGTTTGTCTTCTACGTCCAGATCCGTATCCTCCGGCTGACGATCGACCTGTTCAGCCAACCTGCGGAGCAGCGTTCTTCCCCGGGAGCTTTCTCGCAGGACGCGGTTCTCGACCAGGCGAGCAAACACATCACCGGCGCCGCGGCGAAGTGAACTCAGAATGGCATCGGGCAACTGGTTTTGTGTGTCGTTCTCAATCAGGCGCATGATCGCCCGGTTCCGCTGCGGGCCGCTTGGGGCCTCGCCGATGGAAAGGGCAACTTGCCAGCGAACCCTTGGGTCCTCATCGTCGGCGAGTTCGAAAACGGATCGCCGAACATCATCCCAAGTGGGTGCGCTGTTGCTGAGCTGGGTCTCGGCGAAGCGTACGGCGACCTGACGGACCCGAGGATGAGGGTCGGCCAAAGTTTTCAGTTCAAGATGCTCATATCGGCCATGCAACGCTGCGATCGCATGTATACGAGCCACAGGCGACTTCGCTTCGACCGCCATCGTACGCAGACGAGCTGAATCCTCGTTGGGCAGCAGTGACAAGCGGGGATACAGCAAGCGCGCAGCCGTGTCGCGATGCCAGCCGTTGGAGTGCCCAAGCAACTCGATGAGTTCCGCGTTCTCGGCTTCATGCAGTCGCGGCCGCTGGGGCTGCTGAAACGCTTCGGGGACAATCCGCCAAATGCGGCCGCGGCCACGGCTGCTCAGGTCGAGATGTTTTTTGATGTCGGGAGGCAGGCTCGCGGGATGCTCAATCACTTCGCGGTACATGTCGCAGACGTAGAGACACCCGTCCGGTGCGTTGGCCATTTGTACCGGGCGAAACCAGTTGTCGGTTGAAGTGAGAAACTCGGTTTTTTCGTCAATCCGTTCGCCGCGGTACAGGATGCCCGTATCGACGAGCCGTTTGCGATGGATCAGATTGCTACCGACATCGGCGATGAAGACCTGACCGCGATACTCTTCCTCCCAGGCGTTGCCGCGGTAGACGGTCACCCCCGTGGCACTGGTGAAGTAGCCGGAAGCCAGGCCGCCCCGTTCCACCGGGCCGGGGACCTTGCCCGAGACCCGCAGCTTCGTCCGCAACTCGCGCCAAGGTTCGACAGGACTGGTGCGAAACACGTCGGCCTGCGGACCGTCGGCGGCGATACTGACGCGAGCGCCGGAGATTGCCACGTACGGGCTACGAGCGAGGTAGCGATCTTCATACAGAATCTGCTGCAGATGGTCGCTGTTGGAGCAGACAAAGCGATCACCCCAATCGTTGAACGTGAGGCCGTGCTGGCCGCCGCCGGTGAGGGGTTCTACTTTCAAGTTGTGGCCAGGATCCAAAGCAAAGTCGCGGCCACGCAAATTGACTGGTTGCCGCAATGGGCGGTTGACGACCGCTTCGAACCTGAGCTTGTCGAACGAAAAGTACTCGGGAAGCAGCGACGTCACCAAGCCTCCGCTGCTGCTGGCCGAACCGACGATTCGGTTATCGAGGCTCCACTGGAACGAATTGAGCAGCCCCTGCACGTTGCCGGTACCGAAGCCCGACAGCACTACATTCCGCTCATCCGCCTGACCGTCCTCATTCGTGTCCTGCAAAAAAAGCACATCAGGAGCATCGGCGACGAGCAGGCCGCCATTGGTCCAGAAGACAGCCGTGGGCCAAAGCAGCTCGTCCGCGAAGACCGTGCTCTTCTCGAACCGGCCGTCGTTGTCGGTGTCTTCGAGGAGGCGTATACGGCTGAGTTTCTTGTCGCGGTCTTCGGAATAGCCGCGCATCTCGGCAACGAACATTCGCCCTCGCTCATCAAAGCAGAGGGCGACGGGATCGACGACGTCCGGCTCCGCGGCGACCAGCTCTATGCGGAAGCCGGGGAGGAGCTTGAACGACTTGAGCGCTTCCGCCGGTTCGAGGGGAGCGATGCGGGGGAGCTGAGTGGCGAAATCATCCTCGGCCCGCACCGCAGGAGCGGTGACCATCACGATCAACAACAGCGGCGGCAGGAGCGAGACGAAACCGAATCGGCGGGACGGCATAGGCGGGATCCTCCGCCGATCATGATGGCAGCCGCGAATGTCAATGGCAAATCGGGACCCCAACGACGACTCGGTTCATCGCCAGGCGAGCATTTCCAGTACAGCGATTGCGACGCACGTCAGCCCGACCGCACAGCCGATTGCGTACACGCCGGCCAAATGCTGCTGAGGCTTGCCGCGGGTGAGGTATAGGATGTGAAAAAGCGACGTGAGACCGGACACGAATCCATAGAAGAGGAGAAACCAAATCGGGAAGCGATGCGGTTCCTGATAGACATTCCAGAATGCGAAGATGCCATGACCGACGAGCGCATAGAAGCTGCCTACGCAGAAGGCCAGTCCAGCCAGGATCATGAAGACCGAAAGGCCGAATCCGCTCCGCCGCAGAAGCTGGGACGCCGATTGGGCGGCGGTCTCCTCGGGGGGTTGGTAAGGGTTTGGCTGCGACACGATTTGCCCGTGAACTGTCTTTCAGGGAGCTACCGATATTCTAGGCCTTGGCTCGGAACGTCACCGGAAGCGCTTTTTTTGATCACGGACCTCAGTGCAATTCCGTAGCTGGTGACTTCAGCAGAAAACTTGCTTCGTTGGCGACGAGTGACCGAAGGTGTCACGCCCTGCGCATCTGAGATTTGGGTGGAGTTGCATCTGCAGGGATCGGTCGTCGGCGGCAGTCGCTGTCCACAGCTGTTGTATCGCCAGCGAACCACCCATTCGTGGTATTGTGGAATTCCTACTTAGTTTTACATAAAATACTACATAACTCACACGCAGGACTCAGCTTGCGCAACTCTAAAAGTGCTCGCGAACCCCTAGTGAGGTGTTGTAAACGGGCGATTCACCGCCGCTTGCGGGGGTCTGGGCTCGGCGGAGTGCGGTTCAAGTTGACGAACCTGGGCAGGGGGGATACTGTTAAGTGACAAACCAATGTGGCGAAAGCGTTTTCGCACTGCCGGCTGGCCTCGATTTGTGGGTTGGCTCGGCGAACGGTCGCGGTGCGGGTCAAAACCCCTGTCGGCCGCCCTTCCACCCTTCGCGACTCCGACCCTGCTCTACGAGCAGGAATGTTGGGTCTGAATTCTGGCGAATTCAGCTACGTTCATTCGGAGTGCGACCACCAGCGGAGCAGTAGTCAGAGTTGAAAGCAAAACCAAAGCAGGAAGCCCCAAAGGTCACGTTCGAGGACATGGATATCTCGGACCTGATGCTCGATGCCCTCGAAGATGCGGGCTATGAATATCCCACGCCCATTCAAGCGGGTTTGATTCCGCGGGCACTCGAAGGAGTCGACGTTGTCGGCCAGGCGAGAACTGGAACCGGCAAGACCGCCTCGTTCGTCATTCCGATTCTGGAGAATCTCAATACCAAACGCGGCGACGCCCAACGGCCGCAGGCTTTGGTGATGGTTCCCACGCGCGAGTTGGCTGTGCAGGTCCGCGAGGAAGTTGTCAAGCTCTCCGTCGGCCGGCGCATTCACTGCGTCGCAGTGTACGGTGGCAAGCCGATCAAGGGTCAGATCGATAAGCTTCGCAAAGGCTGCCACGTCATCGTCGGTACCCCGGGACGCGTGCTCGATCACCTGGCTCGCGGTACGCTCGATTTGTCCGGGCTGACGATGGTCGTGCTCGACGAAGCCGACCGGATGCTCGACATCGGCTTTCGCCCCGATATCGAGAAGATCCTCAAGCGCTGTCCGAGCGAACGACAAACGCTGCTGCTGAGCGCTACGGTGCCGCCGCCGATCGCAAAGCTGGCCGAGCGGTACATGCACAATCCGGAGACGATGAACTTTTCGGTCGGCGACGTATCGGTCGAGACGATCGAGCAGTTCTACTACACGGTCGATCCCGAGCGCAAGTTCGATTTGCTGCTGCGACTGCTCGTGAGGGAGAAGCCAAAGCAGGCGATTGTGTTCTGCCGCACGAAGCGCGGCACCGAGAAGATCTTCCAGCGGCTCAGCAAGAAGATGGAAGGTGTCGCAGCCATCCACGGCGACATGAGCCAGGGCGCTCGCGATCGCACGATGGAAGGCTTTCGTTCCGGTCGCGTGAACTGCCTGGTAGCAACCGACGTGATCGGCCGCGGCATCGATGTTTCGACGGTGTCGCACATCGTCAATTACGACATTCCGGCGTTCTGCGACGACTATGTGCATCGCGTCGGACGAACGGGCCGGATGGGGCGCGATGGTGTGGCCTATACCTTCGTGGCGCCCGATGAGGGATACGAACTCACGCGCATCGAGCAGCGCATCAACCGCGAGTTGAAGCGGGCCGAGATGAAGGAATTTGAGTTCAAGGCCCGCGAACGCATGGGTCAGCCAGGCGAGCAAGATGGCAAGCCGGAAGATCGCGGAGAAAAAGGTCGCGGCCTGCCATCGGAAAACGGCGACGCAGCCGCTCCGCCGCCGCCACCGACCTCGATGATGAAGCGACCGCCGAAAAAATATCGGCGAGCTCTCTAAGCTGCATTCTTTGCCTCGCCTGGTCTGCAGGCGGGGCATCAAACTTGCACCTTGAGCCGGTGGTTCGGCTCAAGGATGCATGTCATGACCGCAGCTGACTTTCTGCCTGCTCGCCATACGATCACGGCGCTACGCCGCGCGGCGAAGACGTGCCAGGGGTGCGATCTGTGCTATCGCGGCACGCAAACCGTCTTCGGCGAAGGTCCAGCCAAAGCGCGGATCATGATGGTCGGCGAGCAGCCCGGCGATCAGGAGGACCTCGCCGGAAAGCCATTCGTCGGACCGGCTGGAGCACTGCTCGATAGGTCGCTGCTTGAAGCGGGAATTGACCGCTCTCAGGTCTACGTGACCAACGCGGTGAAACACTTCAAGTGGGAACAGCGCGGCAAGCGTCGGCTGCACTCACGGCCGAGCAGCAGCGAAATTGAAGCCTGCAAGCCGTGGCTCGAAGCGGAGTTGGAAGCGATTCGCCCGCCGCTGCTGGTGATTCTCGGTTCCGTCGCTGCTCAGTCGCTGCTGGGCCGCAAGTTCAAGGTGACGCAGGAGCGCGGCAAGTTCGTCGAATCTCCGTGGGCGGAACGAACCATCGCCACGTTTCATCCATCCGCCCTGCTGCGAGCTCCTGATCCCGAAGCGCGGCTGGAGATGCGAAGAGTGTTCGTCAGCGATCTGAAGAAAGTTGCCAAGGCGCTAAAGTCCTTAGAGCATCACTCCACGTCGGCGTGATGGCGAGCGATTCGTTGGTGAGTGCAAAGGACCACAGCATGGCAAAAAAGAAGTCTGCAACGAAGAAAGCGAGCGGATCCAAAACGACGAAGTCTGCCAAGAAGAAGTCGCTCAAGGATCCCTCCGGCGGATTGACTGCCGCCGGACGTGCTGCGTTCAAAAAGAAGGAAGGTTCGAACCTAAAACCAGGAGTGAAAGGCAAGGCCGACACACCACAGAAGATGAAGCGGAAGGGTTCGTTCCTGCGACGCCATTTCGCCGACCCGCGTGGCCCGATGCAGGACGAAAACGGCGAGCCGACGCGGTTGGCCCTTTCTGCGCATGCCTGGGGCGAACCGGTTCCCAAGACCAAGGCAGATGCGAAGAAGCTCGCCGAGAAGGGGTCGAAGCTGCTGGAGCGTTATCAAAAGACACAAGATAGCGACACGAAGAGCGCTACTGAAAAAAGCAGTACCAAGTCCGCCAAGCAAAAGAAGTCGTCCCGTTAGTATTGCATTTGCCTCATCCACAGGAGCATCAGCGTGGCGAAGAAAAAATCGGCAACCAAGAAATCGTCCTCCGGCGCCAAGAAGAAATCGGGCGGTAAGAAGGGCGGTCAGAAGAACTCGCTTGTCGCCAACATCAATCGCAAGAAGAAGAAAGGAACCAGCCGCAGCAAGAAGAAGAGCACCGTGTCGAAGGAGTCCTACGATCAGATGCAGAAGGGCTGGCCGAAAAGTAAAAAGAAGAAGGCCGCTCGTAAGAAGTCGAGCAGCAAATAAACAGATTAGTTGAACCACTCCACACTTCAGCAGCGGGGATTGAGAATCATGGCGAAGAAGAAAGCAGCCCCCAAGAAAGCCGCGGGTAAAACGGGAACCGCCGTAAAAGCGGCGACGAAGAAGGGAACCAAGAAGCAAGCGAAGATCAGCCACGAAAAGCAACCTGCCACCAAAAAAGAAGCAGCCGCGCTGGCCCGTATTGCCATGCGCGAGGGCTCGCGCAGCAACACGATCGCTGCCAAGCGAGGCAATCGCAAATTTCAGCCGATCACCGAACCGATGGAGAAGGCCGACATCAGCCGCGGTCGACGCGAGAGCGCCCGCGACGACGAGCCGCAGAAGAACAGCCGGCACAAGAAGAAACCCCACCGTCGCCGAGCCGCGCTGCGGGACTAACGGGGTGCAAGCCACTCGACGAGCGGAGTGCATGATCCGCCTTGCTATAATGCTGGCATGTGCGGACGACTGACCTTGCGCACGCCGATGAGCGTGCTGATGCGCGAATTTGAGTTCCAGATGGCAACTCCCGTGGAGTTTCTGCCACGGTACAACATCGCGCCTACGCAAACGATCGCCGCGGTATTGAATCGCGGTGGTCAGCGCCAGTGCGACTTCTTCCGCTGGGGGCTGATTCCTTCCTGGGCGAAGGACACCAAGATCGCCGCCAGCCTGATCAACGCGCGGGCGGAAACCGTCGCGGAGAAGCCGGCGTTCCGCTCGGCATTCAAGTCTCGCCGCTGTCTGATTCTCGCGGACGGCTACTACGAGTGGCTGCGTGAGGGAAAGACGAAACAGCCGTACCTCTACGAGATCAGCGAGGGCCAACCGTTCGCCATCGCCGGCCTCTGGGAAACGTGGCGCGGGCCGACGGGCGATGACGCGCCGCTGCAAACCTGCTCGGTGATCACCACCGAAGCGAATCCGCTCGCTGCACGGGTGCACGACCGGATGCCCGTCATCTTGCATCCCGCCGACTACGACGCCTGGCTGAAGCCGGAAACTGACCGGGAAACGCTCAAACAGCTGCTTGCTCCCTTCGAGGTCGATGCCATGGCCTCCCGCCCCGTCAGCCAGTTCGTGAACAATGCGCGCAATGAAGGCGCGGACTGCGTCGCGGCGTGGGAGTAATCCGTCACGGCTCCCAAAGTAGAGGCACACTCCGTGTGCCGTGCTCTTTCTCGGTCGATTCTGACGGCACACGGAGTGTGCCTACTACTCAGTTTGTAGCGGACCACTCGAACTCACTGGTCTTCTTCGCTTGGCTGCGACGATATCGGCGATGTCCTTCGTTCTCCGCGCGCCATCGGCATCGTCCCGCTGGCCGCAGAATCGTCGCCGCGAGAACATCTGCGACTTTCCGAGCCGTTTGTTCCCGCTGCCGACAAGATCCACCGCTCAAGAACGAACATGAAGAAGGTCAGGCGTTACGCGAAGCAAGTTCCGCTTGTGATGCTCGGGCTGCTCGCGCTCGGCTGGATCGTGAGCCTGTACGCTTCGTTCGGCTGGGTGCTTCCGACCGGCGGCGGGAAGCAGATTGCGGTTCGCTGCGAGAACGGCAGCCTGCAACTCTCGAAGTCGGTGCGTTACGAGCTTAGAACGGGCCCCTACTGGCGGGCGGCGTCACGTCAGCCGATCCTGGCGAGTAGTTTTGGCAGGCTCGATTTCGGTCGCAAGGTCGCCGCGGGTTGGCTAGCGCTCCCAATTCCGATGCTGCTTTTGCTGCTGTTGCCGCTGTGGGTCGGCCCGCGGATGAAGTTCCGCTTCCAGCGCTCGCACCTGCTGGCCTACTCCGGCTCGTTGGTGGGACTGCTGGCGTTCTATTTGGGCTGGGGGCCGTAGCCTCGAGCCCGACCGCGCGAGGCAAACTTGCTGCTCGACGTGCTCCTCGAATTGCTCGGCCTTTTTGGATTCGTCTGGGACGCGGACCGGCGTCCCGAGGCGCGGCGGCTCACGCTAGGCTGTGCGGTCGTGGTCGCGCTGATCGGCGGCGGCGTGATCGCCTGGTTCCTTTTGCGGCGCTAAGCTGCGGGCAACTATACTGGCTCGCAGTGCGCTGGGTCGACTCGAAGCTGCCGGGATCACACCATCGATGGAACTACCGTGGCGCCTGTTCGCTGGAATTCTCGTCCTCTGGCTGCTCGTCGGCCTGGGGCCGGCGTTGTACTGGCGCGACCTGCACCAGGCGAGCGATTTTGCGAACACCTTTGGCCTCGTGAACGCCCTGTTTGCAGCCCTCGCCTTTGGCGGGGTGATTTGGGCGATCCGGCTGCAAACCCGAGAGCTTGAGCTGCAGCGGCTGGAGATCGAAGAGACCCGCGACGAGCTGCGCCGCTCTGCCGACGCGCAGCAACAGTCGCAACAGATGCATTTCTTCGCCGCGCTACTCACCGCCCGCAACAACGTGGCTCACGGTTACGCCACCTGCGCCCAGCACGACTCCGGCCCTCTGCAGGTGCACCGGCTCGCGCACCGCAAGCACTTAGCGCAGCTCGAATGGCTGCTGGATGTGATCGATCGCCACGAGGGCAATCCCTTCGTGCTGCCATCGGACGAAATCATCGTGGCCAGTCAGATGGCGCTGCTGATCACGCACGCCCATCCAGTTCTTACCTCGGCGCTGAACAATCATGCAACCAATTATGCGCGGACGATCCTGCTCGATCTTTGCAGTTCGCTGCGGGAACTGCGGCGGCTATTGCTGGACGAAACGCCGGACAGCAAGCTCGGCGCCTCGGTTGACGCGTCGCTGACTCGCGGAGAATCGGTGGCCACAGCCGGCGAGTACTCGGAAGTAGCGGAACTTTGCGTGGCCACGTTCAATCCGCTCAGCCAAGCCGTCTCTTCCCGAATCGGGCGTGCGTTACCAGTCTTGCACGGCGACACCGCTAGCCCGCCGACAGATTCGCGGGCGACGCCGCAGCAGGTCGACCTCTAAGCAGTCGCGCCGCCGACCGTGATGGCCGGGTCAATGCGCCGCGTTGTGTGAGATCGGCACATTGATCGACGATGGGCTGATGTCGTTGAGCAGGTAGACCTCCACACGCGGATTCTTGTTCTGCAACTCGTCATTGACATCGGTTGCCAGCGGTTCATAACCTGCCGATTGTGCCAGGCGAATCCGCTTGGCCGGAATGCCTGCTTCCTCAAGCAGTTTCATCACGGCGATGCAGCGAGCGTAACACAGCTGCCAGGCATCCTTATACTCGCTTCCTTCAGGAAGGGGGCGGCGAGAAGCATGGCCGCGGACTTCAATGGTTTGCGGCTTTCCCGCGAGTAGCGGCGCGAGATCTTTGATTTGCTGCCGCGATTCTTCGGTCGGTGTGGCCGAAAACTCGTCGAAGAAGATCACCGTACCGATATTCGATCGATCACTCGTTTCAAACCGCACGGCGCGAGGCTTCTTTGCATCTTCGGGTGGCAGATCGGGCTGCGGCTGGTGCTCGGGCCGTTCGTCTTTTTCTGGGCCCGGTTTACGCGACTTGTTGGCCTCATCAAAGATCGCGAAGGGATCCGGCGGATCCCGAAAGTATTCTGCGACCGCTTCCTTCACGCCTTCCTTCTGACCGACGAGCCACATCACCAAGAAAAAGGCCATCATCGCCGTCACGAAGTCGGCGTAAGCCACTTTCCAGGCGCCACCACCTTTGCCGGCCATCGGTTCGTCCTAACGTTGGTTGCTTCGTAAGTGCAGGGGGAAGTCCGCTCGACGGGCGGTGGATCAACCCTGCTCCACTGCCTTGAAGATGGCTTCCAATTCCTCAGTCTTTGGGCGCACTTCGCGGTTCAGGCCGCGGCAGGCCATTTCGATGCAAGTCTTTGGCGGCATGCTATCGGCGAAGTTTTGCACGATTGCGGCAATGGTCCGGAAGTACTGAAGCTCAGCCTCCCCCTGGAACTCAATATTCGTCGCCAAGGGCGCGAAGAAGCCGTACGACATCAGAATCCCGAGGAACGTACCGACTAGCGCGGCACCTACCTTGTGACCGATCTCTTCTACGGGGCCGTCGATGTGTCCCATCGTCACCACAATGCCCAGCACGGCTGCCACGATGCCGAACCCTGGCAAACCGTCCGCAGTTTTTGTGAGCACGTTGAGCGGCGCGTGATGTTCGTCAGCAATCGCCTTGATCTCCGTCGCCGCTAAGGCAGGCAACTTCTCAGGCGGAACGCTCCCATCCATCACCGGCGTCATCAGGCCACAGATGAACTCGGTAGCGTGATGATTCTTGTGAAGGGACGGATACTTGTGAAAGACTTCGCTGTCGTGCGGGTTGCTCAGGTGCGGTTCGAGAGCGAGCATGCCGTTGATGCGTGCGATGCGGAACAGTTCATACATCGCCGTGAATAGTTCGATATAGGCCTTCTTTTTGAAGGGCGACCCTTTGAGTGACGAAACGATCGCCTTCATCAGGTCGATGAGCACCTTCTTCGGAGACATAACAATGAGCGCACCGAGAGCTGCGCCACCGATCGTCACGATCTCTGACGGGTGAATCAGCGCCTCGACGTGCCCACCGGCCATGGTGAAACCGCCGAGAACGCAAGCGACCACGACAATACAGCCAACGATGACAATCATGTCCACTCTCCGCATCCGCTCGGTTGGCACTTGGCCTCATGTGGCGAAATGTGCACGCGGTGCTGAAGCAAATGTAGGACAGGATTTAGGGGCAGCCGGAGTTTTGCCTGTATTCGAAGTATCGCCTGTAGCGATTACAGCGACGCGCTCGCCTTAACCCGTCAGGCCCACTCTCCGCGCGTGGCACGGTACCGACTTTCGGAGGTACCTACCCCTGGCCCAAAGCGGGTGGCCGGCATGAAGTCCTGAGAGACCGCCCTTCGTTATCGCGGGGCGCGAAACGCGAGCACAGTTGGCGGGGTATAATGGCGACCCACAGAACTCGCGGAGGATCCTATGCAAACCGCCCGGCCGATTTCTTTGCTGACGCTCGCATTGACGGTCTGTCTCGCGTCCCTAGGTCCCAAGATCTCGCAGGCGGAGCTTCGCGCGGGCTTCGCTGCCGTCGATATCACGCCGCCGCTCGATGGGAAGCGTCCCGTCTACATCGCCGGCTACGGCATGAACCGCAAAGCCAAGGGGGTCCACGACCCGATCATGGCACGCGCCGCGGTCTTGCAAGACGGAGACCAGCGAATCGTGCTTGTCAGCGTCGATCTTGTCGGCTTGCAACTTCCAGTCGTTCAGCAGATTCGCGAGAAACTGACGAACTTCAAGTACGTAATGGTCGCCAGCACTCACAACCACGAAGGTCCCGATGTCATCGGCATTTGGGGGCGCAGCCCCTTCCATCGCGGTGTGGATGACGCATATCTCGACCAGGTCGTCGCTGGTGTCGTCGAAGCCGTGCAGAAGGCGGCTGAAGCTCCCGCCGTTGTAACGGCCGCATACGGAACGGCGGAGGACGAGACGTTACTGGGCGACAGTCGCAAACCATATTCGAAGGACGGCGTACTCCGCGTATTGCAATTGAGTGACAAAATGACCGACAAGCCAGCAGGTTTGATCGTCCAGTGGAACTGTCACCCTGAATCGCTTGGCTCCAAAAACACGCAACTGACGGCCGATTTCGTTTATGCCACGGTTGCTAAGCTGAAAGAGCAGCACGGCTGTCCGGTAGTGCTCATCTCCGGCGCAGTCGGCGGGCTGATGGCCCCGCCGGACGATCGGGTGCGCGACGCCGATGGCAAGCTACTCGAAGAAGGAGATTTCGAGTACGCCCGAGTTTACGGCGAAGAAGTCGCCGCACTTGCTTCGAAAGCGCTTCAGCAAGCGGAACCGATTGAACTCACTCCTTTCGTCGTATCTACCAAGCCGATCGTAGTACCGGTCACCAATTCACTCTACCGACTCGCGCGAACCGCCGGAGTGATGAAACGGGATGCTCGGCTGTGGACGGGTGATCCCGAAGTCCTGGGCGATAGGATGACGCAGGAGAACGCCCACAAGCCGACCGGAATCGAGACGGAGGTCGCCTATCTCCGGCTTGGCGATCTTGACATCGCCTGCATTCCAGGCGAGCTCTACCCTGAACTGGTGTATGGCAAGTTCCAGGAGCCGCTCGAACCAAACGTGGATTTCCCCGATGCTCCGCTCGAACCAACGGTCGTCGACATCCTGCCGGGCAAGCGCTGGATGCTCTTCGGCCTGGCCAACGATGAGGTCGGTTACATCATCCCGAAACGCCAGTGGGACAAAGCCGAGCCGTTCGCCTACGGAAAAGACGGCGGGCAGTATGGCGAGATCAATAGTTGCAGCCCGGATGTCGCGCCCATCCTGATGGAAGCTCTGAAGCGCCGCGTGGCCGAGGTGCAAACCAAGTCGGCTGAGTAAGTTGCGAAAGACGCTGGTTCGCCAGTTCTTTGGCCGAACCATCTTGCCCAAACCTTCGTAACGACAAAACCAACGGCAGACGGCGGATTTGATTCCTCCGTGCTAGCACCCCACCGTCGCAGGGTCGGCTGCCGTTGAGTAGCGGACAGAAACCATTATATTGTTGGATCTTAACGGCGATTCCTATCAAGCTGAGCTTGCTTGTTAAGCCGTCTTAGTTCCGGTCGCCAGTGCAATGATTGCGCGGGATGAGTTTCGCCCTGAGCGATCGCCGGAAGTGCCGAAACGCGAACGATTACTGCATTCCAGGGTCGGAGTGAAATGAACGAAAAATCGCCCTCACCGTCCAACAACTCTGGCGGCGATTCGTCGACGCCTATGATCGAGGCGATTGGCCTCTCGAAGTACTACGGCGTGTTCGCCGCCTGCCGCGATATCTCTTTCCGAGTGAAGAAGGGGGAGCTGGTCGCCTTCCTCGGCCCCAACGGTGCCGGGAAGAGCACGACGATGAAGCTGCTCACTGGCTATCTCAGCCCGTCGGAAGGGGTGGCAAAGATCGCGGGTCATGACATGTCGAAAGACCGCTTAGCCGGGTCGGCACGTCTTGGGTATTTGCCGGAAAACGGTCCGCTCTACCCCGACATGACTCCCCACTCCCTCCTCGAATTCTTCGCCGATGCCCGCGGTATGAGTCCGCAACGCGCGAAGGAACGCATTGAGGCTGTCATCGACCTCTGCATCCTCAACAGCGTCGTTCACAAACCGATCAGCAAGCTTTCGAAGGGTTTTCGGCAGCGCGTCGGCATGGCCCAGGCACTGCTGCATGAGCCCGATGTACTCATCATGGACGAGCCGACCGCGGGCCTCGATCCAAACCAAATTGCTGAAGTCCGCCGCACTCTGCGCCAGATTGGCCAGGAGAAGACTATCCTGCTGTCGACACACATCCTGCAGGAAGTCGAAGCGATGGCGAGCCGGGTGATCATGATCAACGAAGGACGCATGGTTTACGACGGCCCGGTTGCAGGTCTCGATCCGGAGAACAAAGGCCTTGAAGACGCCTTTCATCGCTTAACGGCTGTTCAAGCCGCCACGACCTGACGCTGTCCGAACTCGCCGCATCGTGATTTTGCTCGTACGTTGCGGCCCAAGTTTCCAGCAAGGTCACCGAACCACGCCACACGAAAACAATCTCTCCTAACGATACGAGTCTCGAACGATGGACAATAACCTGCTCAAGATGCTGCTTGAGATGGTCAAGCTGGTGGGCGTCGACGTCTTGTTCGTTGTCGTCCTTGGTCTTGCGCTTACTCCGCTCGCCCTTTACCGCCGGGCTGCGTTTGCCGTGCTGAAGCGCAACTTCGTGGGCTACTTCAGCAACCCGACCGGCTATGTGTTCCTCTGCCTGTTCGTGTTTCTCTGCTCGCTCGCAGCCTTTTGGCCGCATGAGTTTTTCGTCAGTAACCTGGCGAATCTTGATCAGCTCAATCTCTGGATGCCACGCATCATGCTGGTGTTCATCCCGGCCATCACCATGAGCCTATGGGCGGATGAAAAGCGACAGGGAACCGACGAGCTATTGCTCACCTTGCCCGCCGGCGATTTCGACATCGTGATGGGCAAGTATCTGTCGGCAGCGGCGATTTTTACGGTTTCGCTCCTCTTCTCGCAGCTTTCGAACTTCGCTGTGCTGGTCTCGCTGACGCTGGGAGACGTCGACACAGGTTTGTTCTTCACGACCTACCTGGGTTACTGGCTTGTCGGCCTGGCAATGCTGGCGATCGGCATGGTTGCGTCGTTCCTCACGCACAACTTGACGGTCGGTTTCATTCTGGGCTTGGTGTTCAACAGCGCCTTGGTGTTCTTGGGCTTTGCCGACACGATCATTCCCTCTCCTGCCCTGGCGTCGAATGTGGAACGCTTCAGCGTGGAAGGAAAATTTGACGACTTTGGCCGCGGCGTGGTCAGCATGTCGGGTGTGATCTACTTCGTGATGCTGATTGTCGTGGGCATCTACCTGAGCATGGTGCTGATCGGTCGCCGGCACTGGTCGGGCGGTAAAGATGGGCAGTCGCTGTGGGGGCACTACATCGTGCGGGTCGCAGCAGTGCTGCTCGCGGTATTCGGCCTGAACATGCTCCTGTCGGCTCACGATTACTTCCGCAAGGACCTCACTGCCGGC
>Ga0164290_1000966_pt1 | contig 62236 bp, 63 predicted proteins | sample Micstemetagenome_FD_108782 | JGI IMG/M metagenome (GOLD analysis project Ga0164290, IMG submission 108782) | Contaminated culture microbial community from soil near Moab, Utah, USA - Microcoleus steenstrupii SON62 (Illumina Assembly) | ecosystem: Environmental > Terrestrial > Soil > Soil crust...
ATCAGGCACACCACCCGACCGGCTCCGCACAGGTTGAGACCCGGAAGGGCCTCGCCGAACGCGGCGAGGTGGAAGAACGAGTCGCCGGTGAGCACGTCCTCGCCGCGCGCCATCAGCCAGTCGTAGAGCACGCGCTGCTGCTCCGGAAGCGGGTGCAGCTCGTCCCACACGTCCGCGCCGCGGCCGCTGGGTCGCAGCCTGGTCAGCCGCAGTGTCGCCCCGAACCGGTCCGCCAGCGCCTTGAACTCGTCGAGCTGGCCGATGTTCTGCCGGGTGCACACCACGGAGATCTTCGCGTCCGTGAAGCCGGCGTCCTGCAGGTTCTGCAGTGCCGTCAGCGCGGTCTCGTACGAGCCCGGGCCGCGCACGTAGTCGTTGACCTCGGCCGTCGCTCCATCCAGGGAGATCTGCACGTCGACGTAGCCGTTGCACGCCGGCGAGGCCAGGAACGCCGCCCGCTCGGGAGTGACCCGCACGCCGTTGGTGGAGAACTTCACCCCGACCTGGTGGTCGACGGCGTACTGCAGCAGCTCCCAGAAGTCGGGGCGGATGGTCGGCTCCCCGCCACCGATGTTGACGTAGAAGACCTGCATCCGCTGCAGCTCGTCGATGACCGCCTTGCACTGCTCGGTGCTCAGCTCCCGGGGATCGCGCCGGCCCGAGGAGGAGAGACAGTGCGCGCACTCCAGGTTGCACGCGTAGGTGAGCTCCCAGGTCAGGCAGATCGGCGCGTCCAGGCCGAGCTCGAACTGCTCGACCAGGGTCTTGGTGCGGGGGCGCTCGGTGGTGATCGTCATGCCGCTGCCTCCTTCTCCCCGGTCCGCGGGCGGATCATGTCCGTCTCAGCGAGACCACGCAGGGCGGCGGCGTACGCCGGGTGCTGGGAGGCCGGCACGCCGGCCGTCTCGAGCGCGGTCCGCACGTCGGGCGACTCGGCCAGCGCGCGGACCACGGCGACCAGCTCAGGACGCTTCAGGAACGTCAGCTTGCGGTTCCCGAAGTGGTAGGCCAGCGCACCGAAGGGCTCCGGGCGCAACGCCACCGACGGCGACAGCATCCACGGCTCCCCCAGCAAGTCATCCATCAGTACACGCCACACATGCCGTCGATCGAGACCTCCTCGATCAGGTCCTCTGCGATCAGCTCTTCCTGCTGCTCGTTCTCCGGGTTCATCGCTGTCTCCTCGGGGCGTCGGTTGTGGTGTCGGCCACACACTAATGGCACTCGTGGCGATAAAGCCAGAGTTTTCCGGCAACGGGTGCAGAAACTGTGGCCCCGGCGCGGTAGGTTCGCTGCCGTGACCGAACAGGCCGTACGCCGCAGAACCCGCGGGCGGCCGGTGGCGACGTCTCACGCGGAGATCGAACAGGCAGCCTTCGAGCTCTTCTCCGAGCACGGGTTCGAGCGAACCACCCTGGACGCCATCGCCGAACGGGTCGGCGTCGGCCGTCGCACGCTCTTCCGCTACTACCAGTCCAAGAACGACATCCCCTGGGGTCAGTTCGACCAGACCCTCGCGGGCTTCCGCGCCCTTCTCGACTCCCAACCCGCAGACCTGCCGCTGCACGACGCCGTGCACCGGTCGGTCGTGGAGTTCAACCGCTTCCCCGGCGACGCCAGCCCCAGCCACCGCTCCCGGATGCGTCTCATCCTGACCACCCCGGAGCTGCGCGCCCACTCCGTCCACCAGTACGCCGAATGGCGAGCGGCCATCGCCGAGTACGTCGCACGTCGCGCGGGCCAGCAGCCCACCGACCTGATGCCCCGCATGGTCGGTCAGGTCAGCCTCGCGCTCGCCCTCACGGCGTACGACGTCTGGCTGGACGACGAGACCGCCGACCTGCTCACCGTCCTCGACGACGGCATGCGGGAGCTGAAGGACTACCTCCGCCCCAGCCACGGAGCATCCTCGCCCGAGCCGCGGTAGTGTGCTGATCTGCACTCGCGGAGGTCGCGGACCAGATGACAGAGGCTGTCTCACTCTCCCTCTCGGCCACGGACCTGCCACTCGAGGTCACGACGTTCGTCGGCCGGCGGTCCGACCGCACGCGCATCCGGGAGCTGATGGGGGAGTCGCGGCTGGTCACGCTCACCGGCTTCGGCGGCATCGGCAAGACCCGGCTGGCGCTGCGGATGGCCTCCGAGCTGCGGCGTCTGTTCGAGAGCGTGCACGTGGTCGCGCTCGCCGGCCTGACCGATCCCCAGGACGTCCCGGACGAGTTCGCGGCGACGCTGGGCCTGCAAGGAAGGTCCCGGCAGTCGGCGACGATCGCCACCGTGGAGTACCTCAGGTCGCGAACGGTCCTGTTGGTGCTGGACAACTGCGAGCACGTCATCGACGTGGCGGCGGTGATGGCCGACACCCTGCTCCGCACCTGCCCGGGAGTCCGGATCCTGGCCACGAGCCGCGAGCCGATCCGCATCCAGGGCGAGGTCGAGTTCCCGGTCGCACCGCTCGTCGTACCCAGCGCGACGACCGGGACGGAGCCGCTTCAGCAGTACGACGCCGTCCAGCTCTTCCTCGACCGGGCCCGGGCGATCGACCCCGACTTCGCCCTCACCGAGGACAACCGAGCCGCCGTGGCCGCGATCAGCCGCAAGCTGGAGGGCATCCCGCTCGCCATCGAGCTCGCGGCGGCGCAGCTGCGGGCTTTCACGCCCAGCCAGCTCGACGCGCACCTGACCGACCGGTGGGAGTCGTTGGGCAAGGGCAGCCGAGCCGCCCCGTTCCGGCACCAGACCATGGCGGCGTGCATCGAGTGGAGCTTCGACCTGTGCACGCCGGCGGAACGGCTGCTGTGGGCCAAGGCCTCCGTCTTCGTCGACGGGTTCGACCTCGACGCAGCGGAAGCGGTGTCCTCCGCCGCCGACGATCCCGAGCCGGTCGAGGAGGTCCTGGCGTCGCTGGTGGAGAAGTCCGTGGTGACCGCGAGTCGTCGCGACTCGGCCGGGAACCGCTACCGGACGCTGCCCCCGATCCGGAACCGCGGCCGCGCCGAGCTCGCCGGGATCGGCAGCAAGGCCGAGGTCGGCCGCCGGCATAGGGACTACTACCTCGGGCTGCTCTCCCAGGCACACGAGGACTGGTTCGGTCCGGGTCAGCTGGACTGGATAGGCCGGCTCCGCCAGGAGAGCGGCAACGTCGCCAAGGCGCTCACCGTGTCGGTGACCGACCCGGACGGTCCGGACCGGGGCCTTCGGGCGGGCGCCGACCTGTTGGAGTTCGGACTCGTGGAGAGCCGGTTCCAACGGGGCCGCTCCTGGCTCGACGAGGTCCTCGAGAGCGGACCCGGGGACCCCGGCATCCGGACGCGTGCACTGCGCTCGGCCTGCCTGTGGGCGGTCATGCAGGGCGATGTCGATGCGGCGACCCGGCACGTCGAGGAGGGCACCGCACTCGCCTCCGGACTCGACGGCGATGCCGAGATCCTCTTCGTCCAGGCCGCCGGCTTCGTCGCCCTGTTCACCGGAGACCCGGCGCGGGCCGCGCAGCTGCTCGCCGAGGCCCGCCGCTGCTTCGCCTCCGCGGGAAACACCGCGAGGTCGCCTTCTGCACCGCCCTCCTCGCGCTGGATCATGTCCTCCTGGGCGACCTGGACGCGGCATTGGACCACCACGGTGCATGTCTTGCGCTCACCGAAGCGGCGGGCGAGACCTGGCTCCGGTCCTGGACGATCTGGTGTGCGGGGCTTGCGCTGTGGGCCCGCGCCGACAGCACCGCGGCCCACGAGCTGGTCATCGAGAGCCTGCGACTGAAGCGGCTGGTCGGCGAACCGGTGGGAATCGCCGTCCTGCTGGACACGGTCGCGTGGTTCACCGCGGATCGTGACCCCGAGCGGGCTGCGGTGCTGCTCGGCGCCGCGCAGAACGAGTGGGACAGGTACGACGCCTCGCCGTTGCTTCCCGGCTTCGGTGCACCTCGCAGCGCGGCGACCCAGAACGCGCGGACGCTCCTTGGCGAGGCGGACTTCGACCTCGCCTTCGCACGTGGCCGCGACCTCGACCGGGCGACGGCCATCGGCGTGGCGCTCGACGAGGGACCGGCGCCGAGCTCCCCGGTGGACGCCAACAGGACGAACCGCCGCCCGACCTCGGCGCTGACACCTCGCGAGCGACAGATCGCCGAGCTCGTCCACGAGGGACTCAGCAACAAGGACATCGCCGATACGCTCGTCATCTCACCCAGGACCGTCGAGACACACGTGGAGCACGTCCTGGTCAAGCTGGGCTTCACGAGTCGCACCCAGGTGGCCGCCTGGATCGGTGAGCAGCTGCACGCCGAGGATTCCTGAGGACACTTCAGGATCAGGTCGGCGGGCTCGTTCACTCGTCGAGGAGTGCGTCGACGTCTGCCTGGGACGTGGGCGCGCCGCCGCCGATCACGTCGGCAGGGTCGACGTCGGCGCCGGCGAGCGCGAATGACTCGGTCAGACCGGCCGGGTCGATGTGGGCGACGAACGCACCGCGGATGAGGTTCAGCTCGTCCTCGGTGAGGTCCAGCTCATCGTCGCCGAGGAGGGTCTTGATGCGGTCCTCGAGAGCGGCGCTGTTCTCAGGGTCCTGGATCCACTCCACGGCCTGGGTGATGGACTTGGCGAAGGCTTCGGCGTCGTCCTCGTCGGCGAACTCCTCGTTGGCCCACGTGTAGGCCACGGGGACGTCGAGCAGGTTGGAGGGTCCTGTCTCCTGCAGGTCGTAGAGGATGTGGCCGAGCTCCAGGCGCTGGACCCGGATCGCCGAGACGGGGTCCAGGTTGAGGGCGTCGACCCGACCGCTCTCGAGGGCCGAGATGTTCTCGGCAACGCCGGCCACGGTGACGTACTCCATGTCCGCGACGGCGGCGTCCTCCTCGATGAACCTGAAGAGCTGGTCGCTGTAGCCGCCGGGTGCTGTGATGGCGATCGTCTTCCCGGCCAGGAGCTGGGCCGACTCGGGATAGGCCTCGTCTGCCACGTCGACCCCGTTGCTGACGACGACGGTGCTGCCGCCTCCGCCGCCGACGATCGCCTTGATCGTCGACCCCTGGCCCAGCGCGGTCGCGGCAACGCTTGCGGGGATCACGGCGACGTCGCTCTGCCCGGCGACGACCGCTTGGAGCAGAGCCGGTCCCGATGTTCCCGACTGGATCTCGACGTCGAGCGCGTTCCTCTCGAAGAACCCCTCCTGCTCGGCCACCTCGACAGGAAGGCCGGTGAGCGTGTTGGCGAAGTAGCTGACGGAGACCGAGCCGTCTGCCGCCTCCTCGCCCGAGCAGGCGCTGAGGCTCAGCGCGGCCATGGCGAGCGCGGCGCCGGCGGCAGTGATGGGCGTGCGTGCGGTACTGATCTTCATGTTGGCCTCCCGGCCCCGTTGGTGGTGGATGGACGTCCCCGATGGGAGACGCCTCAGTGGCCGGTCGCCTCGTACTGGTGCCAGGTCAGCAGTCGCCTCTCGGCGCCGCGGATGAGACCGGTCAGGATGGTGGAGATGATCGTCAGGATGACGAGGACTGCGAAGAACTTGTCGGCCTGGAAGGAGTTGGCGAAGAACGTCATCCGGGTGCCGAGGCCCTGCTCCCCGAGACGATCTCGGCGGCGATCACACCGAGGAACGAGTAGATCAACGACAGCTCGAGGTCGGAGGCGATGACGGGGGTGGCGCCCGGAAGAACGAACTTCGCCATGGTCTGGCGGCGTGAGGCGCCGAGGCTCTTCGCGAGCAGACCGAGGTCCTTGTCCGGGTGCGCCAGAGCAGCAACCACGGTGGTGACCATGATGAAGAAGGCGATCGTGAACGCCAGCACGATGCGCGGGGTCATGCCTAGCCCGAACCACGCGACGAAGAGCGGGATGAGCGCGATCCGGGGCACGGCGTTGAGGCCGTTCAGCACCGGTTGCAGCGCCACCGCGAGGATCCTGACCGAGCCCAGCAGCAGACCGACCAGGGTCCCGGCGACCGCCGAGAGGAGGAAGCCGACGAGCACCTCGGTCACCGTCACCATGGCGTCGCGCCGGATCTGCTCGTCCGGCAGGAGCTCCCAGGTGGCGACTGCGACCTCAGAGGGCTTGCTGGTGAAGATCTCGTTCACCCATCCCGTTGACGCGCTCACCTCCCAGGCGCCGACGATCAGCGCGATCGCTGCGACCCGGATGCTCCAGACCGCGGCGCGGTTGAGACTTCCTGCCCGGTTCACAGCTGCACCTCCTCGGCCAGCGACTGCCAGATCCGTTCGTAGAGCCCGGTGAACCGGTGGTCCGACCTGAGCGCCACCGCGTCGCGGGGCCGTGGCAGGTCGATGTCGAAGACCGCCTTCACGGAGCCCGGCCGCCGACCCATCAGCACGACCGTGTCGGACAGGGCGATCGCCTCGGCAAGGTCGTGAGTGACCATCAGCGTCGTCACGGCGTCTGCCCCGCTCTGGAGCAACCGCAGCAGCTCGCCCTGGACGAGCACGCGGGTCTGCGAGTCGAGCGCTGCGAACGGTTCGTCCAGCAGCAGCAGCCGCGGGGGGCTGACCAGGGCCCGGGCGAGGGCGACACGTTGGCGCATGCCTTGGGAGAGCTGGCCACGGTAGCTGCGAGCCGCATGACCGAGGCCGACCAGGTTCAGCATCTCGACCGCCCGCTCGTGCCGTTCCTTCCGCGGTACGCCGCGGAGCTCCAGCGGCAGGGCGACGTTCTCGATCGCGTTCCGCCACGGCAGCAGCGCATCCCGTGCGAAGGAGGTGGAGACCTCGGGCCGGCCCGCTCGTGCGGGCTTGCCCAGCACCGAGACCTCGCCGGTCTGCAGGGGCTCGAGGCCCGCGACGACGTTGAGCACGGTCGTCTTGCCACAGCCGCTGGGGCCGATGATGCTGACGAACTTGCCCCTGGGGACGGCCAGCGAGAAGTCGTCGACCGCCGCCACGTGGTCGCCGTCGGGACCGATGAATCCGTGACTGAGGTGGCGGATGCGGACACCGGCGCTCGGCGCGCTGACCTCCGCCAGCTCGTCCACCGCAGTCGGTTGATGACCTGTTCTCAGCATGTCTCCTCAATCCCCTCGGACGGCTGCCTCGGTCAGGACCTGGAGATCCTGTGAGCGCGGGACGTCGGTGTCGACGACGACGCGCTTGAGCGCGCCGGTGAACGGGTGGGGCACGGCGTACCGTCTCGACACGGAAGACCCTCGTCGTAGCCGATGCACAGGTTGGCCCCGTAGTAGTGCCACAACGGCGGGATGCCCACCTCGATGAGCTCCTTGCCGCGGCTGGTGCCGTCCGCTTCGAGCGCGAGGACCCCACCGGGGCGCCCGTCCTCGGGCGTGTAACGCAGCACCAGTCCTCTCGTGACGACATCGGGAAGGTGCTAGGAGGCCGAATGGTCTTCACCCACTCGGCTCAGCACGAAGTGCACACGACCTTCCTCCGCGAGGAGTGCCCAGCCGTTGTTCCAGTCACCCTGGGCGCAGATCACCCCCGTCGTTCGCTGATCCATCGACGCCTGGACCGACAGGGTGAAGCCCTCGGAGAGCACGGGGGCGCTGTGTTCGTGGACGGGCGTCGTACCTGGGTAGTAGGTGAAGCTCGTGCGCTCTGGCCCATCTGGCTGCGAAGCGGTTGCAATGAGATCGACGAACGACCCCTCGATGAGGGGCAGCACCTGGTTCTTCTCGGCCTGCTCCCACCAGACCTCCTGCAGCTCCGCGACGATCCCGGGATGGTCGGCCGCGACGTCGCGAGCCTCGGAGAAGTCGCTGGTCACGTCGAACAGGTGCCAGGTGTCCGTCTCGTAGGACCGGCTGCCCTCGAGCACCTCCGACTCCGTCCCGGCCCCAGCGATGACGTGATTGGTCGTCACCTTCCACCCGTCCTTGTAGAGGGAACGGGTGCCGACCATCTCGAAGTACTGCACCCGCTGGGTCGAGTCGGTCTCGCCCCGGAGCACGGGCAGCATCGACCTGCCGTCCAGCTCCAGACCATCGGTGCCGACTCCCGCCATCTCACAGACGGTGGGCAGGAGGTCGACGATGTGGTTGAAGCCGGACCGGACCTCGCCCTCGTTCCCACTGAGTCCCGCCGGCCAGTTGACGATGCAGGGGACCCGGGTCCCGCCGAGCCACGAGTACCGCTTCCACAGCCGGAAGGGTGTGTTGCCGGCCCAGGCCCAGCCCCACGCGTAGTGGTTGTACCAGTCCGGCCCGCCGATGGTGTCCAGGTGCTCGGCCATCTCCCCGACGGTCTGCTCGACACCCAGGGCGAAGCCGGTCTCGTTGAGCGTGCCGTCGGGCCCACCCTCGGCGCTCGCGCCATTGTCGGAGAGCAGCATGATGACGGTGTCGTCCCGGATGCCCAGCTCCTCGAGCGCCTGGACGATCCGACCGATCTGGTGATCGGTGTGACTGACCAGGCCGGCGTAGACCTCCTGCATCCGGGCGTAGAGGCGTCGGTGGGTGTCGTCGAGCTCGTCCCAAGCCAGCACCCATGACGGCCTCGCCGTCAGCTCGGTGCCCCCCGGGACGACTCCCAGCTTCAGCTGGTCCTCGAACACCCGGTCCCGCATGACGTCCCACCCGTCGTCGAACTGACCTTTGTACGGCGCACTCCACTCCTCGGCCACGTGGTGCGGCGCATGGGGAGCGGCGGGCGCGAAGTACAGGAAGAAGGGACGATCCGGGTCGCCTTGCTGCTGGTCGGTGATCATCCGGATCGCCTGGTCCGCCAGGTCTTCGCTCAGGTGATAGCTGCCGTCCGACCCGTCCGGCGACGCGACGTGATGGTTGTCGACGGTGAGGTTGGGCGCCCACATGTTGGCCTCGGAGCCGAGGAAGCCGTAGTAGCGATCGAAGCCCATGCCCAGCGGCCACCGCTGATAGGGACCGGCCGCGCTCCGCTCGCCCCTCGGAGCCAGGTGCCACTTGCCGACGGCGTACGTCGTGTAGCCAGCGTCGCGGAGGGTGCCGGGAAGGGTCTTGATGCCCTCCGGGATGCGGCCCGAGTATCCCGGCCGGTTCGTGGGGGTCTCGGGGAACAACCCCATCCCGACCGCGTGATGGTTCCTGCCCGTGAGCAGCGCTGCCCGCGACGGGGAGCACAGCGCCGTCACGTGGAAGCCGTTGTGCCGGATGCCGGACTCTGCCAGTGCGTCGATGTTCGGGGTGTCGAACGGCGCACCGAAGCAGCCGAGCTGAGCGAAGCCGCAGTCGTCAAGCAGCACGATGACGACGTTGGGCCGCGTTCCTGGATGCTGCATCAGCGCTCTCCTCCATGTCTCCGATCGTGGCCGCCGTCACCGAACTGACTTCAGGTTAGGCAGATCGAATCGCTGGTGTCAATAGTTTTGAGTCACCTGTCTTAGCGCGGTTAAGGTGAGCGCCTTAGGCTGGGAACCACACAGCTTCTCAAGCGGAGGGATCACGAGTGACACAGCAGCAGGAGGCGCCCGCCGGCCCGCTCGACACCCGCACCCGGTTGACCGAGCACGCCGAGCGGCTCATCGCCGAGCAGGGCTACGCCGCGGTCTCCCTGCGGATGCTGGGCGCTGCCGCCGGGCAGCGGAACAACTCTGTCGCCCAGTACCACTTCGGATCGAAGGAAGGCCTCATCGAGGCCATCATCGCCGCGCGCTCCGCTGCGATCGACCGCAGACGTGCCGAGCTCCTGAAGCTGGCAGAGGCTGGCGAGGTGGATGTTGGCCGGCTCGTCCGCCTCGCGGTCGAGCCGCTCGCGGAAACGATCTCACCGGGAACCGACAGCTTCTACCTGCAGTTCCTCGCCAAGATCATCGACGAGCCGTGCCTCCAGGACCTCTGGCAGCGCCGATCGATGCCGCGGTCGTACCAGAAGGTGCTCAGACTTCTGAAGGGCCAGCTCCGCCATCTCCCCCGGCGGGTGCGGGACAGAAGATTGAGGTGGATCCAGACCGTCGCTCTGCACACCTTGGCCGACCACGAGCGGCAGTGTCGCGCGAGTGCGACTCGGGCGAAGGAGACGAAGGACGTCGTGGACGATCTCGTCGCCATGCTGACCGCGCTCCTCGAGGCCCCGGCCGGGGTGTGAAGCATGCGTTGGCCCAACTCGGTCTACGGCACCGGGAACGAGCCGGACTATCGCTTCAGCTTCGCGAACGAACGCACGGCGCTGGCCTGGAACCGCACCGCATTGGCGCTGCTCGCCGGCGGTGTCGCACTGGACACGCTCGGGGTGTCGATGGACCCCACGCTGAAGCAGCTCATCGCAGCCGCCCTGGTCCTGCTCGCCGCTCTGGCCGCGGCCGCGTCCTGGCTGCGCTGGGCCAGAGCGGAACGAGCCGTCCGACGCGGCGAGCCGCTTCCCTCATCCCCACTGCTGGCCGTGGTCGCTGCCATGACGGTCCTGATCGCCGCCGTGTTGGTGATCGCGACCGTGTGAGTGAGGACTCCGACAGAAGACCCGGGGAGCTCGGCTGAGCGCACGGCACTGGCCTGGCAGCGCAGTGCGCTCGCTCTGCTTGCCGGCACGGCGATCACCCTGCGCTTGAGCTTCGACAGGCTCGGTCCGATCGCCTTCGTCACGCCGGCTCTGGTCGCTCCCCTTGCTTGCTGGGTGCTCCTGTCGAGCCGCGGGCGGTACGCCCACCACTGCGGCACGCGGATCCGGGACGAACCTCCTGATGGCCGCGCCCCAGCCGGGCTCGCACTTGCGACGATGGTCCTGGCGGCGGGGAAACTCGTCGCGATCATCGCCTGACGCCGGAGCCTGGCGCCGCACTCGCCGCAGGAGTGACCGCGAACCAGGCCCAGCCACCGAGGCCCAGCCACCGAGGCCCAGCGGAGCGGCGCCGGTCACGTCGAGAGGGCTCGATCATCGGTCAACACATCCCGCCAGTGTGCGATGACGCCCTCGCTGAACAGGCGGATCTCGCGCTCGAACGCCACCGGACCGGCGGACTGGGTCACGATGCAGACCTCCGTCGCCTGCGTCCGGGCTGCATAGTCGGTCACCTGACGCAAGCAGTCCTCAGGAATGCCGGCGACGGCTCGGTCCTGGGCGAACTCCTCCAGGGTGACGGCCTGGCCAGCTTTGGCCCGGGCAACGATGCCCGGATCCTTGTCGGCGCGGGCCCCCGCGTCCCAGTAGTCGACGTAGAACTGGAGCGCTGGCTCCAGCCAGTCCTCCTCGACCCGTTGCCGAGACTCGCCGATGCCGAGGTGCCGCATCATGCAGATGTCGCGACGCCGAGCATCCGGCCGCGGAAAGGCAAGGAAGGCCTCAGCAAGCAGTTCCAGCTCCTCGACGGGTTGACTGAGGCCCGTCATCCAGCCGTCGGCCAGCCGAGCCGCACGCTCCAGCGGTTTCTCCCCTCGTGCCCCGACCCAGATGGGTGGGTGCGGCACCTGGAGTGGCGCTGGCACGACCCGCGGCACCTCAGCGTCGCGGCCCGTCCACGCGTTGGGGAGGAGCTCCAGCGCTGCCTCCATGCGGGCTACGCGCTGGTCGAACGGCACTCCCAACGCATCGAACTCATACCGGCGGTACCCGGTCCCCACCCCGAGCACAGCGCGACCACCCGAGAGCTCATCCAACTGCGCGACCTGCTCGGCAACCGTGAGGGGATGGTGCAGCGGCAGGATCAGGATCCCCGTACACAAACGCAGCCGCTCGGTGGCGGCCGCGATCGCCGCCAGGACCGTGAACGGCGCGGAGACATAGCCGGGAGTGAAGTGGTGCTGACCGACCACCACGAAGTCGTAGCCGAGTGACTCCGCCAGCTGGCAGATGCGCTTGGACTCGCCGAACGGATCGCGGGCGTTGCGGTCGATCAGGGGTGGCAACAGGAAACCGAAGCGCATCATCATTGCACCGTACTCCCAGACCTGAATCCAGTTCAAGTAATCCTCCTGAGGAATACTTGAAGTTAGTCCTCGCAGGGTGCGATACTCGCCCGGTGACCGTCGTCGAACGACGTGGTGTCGTCAGAGGCCAGTCACGTCGACGCGAGAGGTGACCAGGGTGTCCGTGACCGAGCTGAGCTCACGCTTCCAAGAGTTCCTCCGGGCGCGCTCCGACGATCCGGAGTCCGTCCACGTCACCGACGTGCAGGCCCTCAGCGGGGGGTGGAGTCGCGTGATGTACGTGGTCACCGTGGAGGACCAGGGCGCGCAATCGAAGTACGTCTATCGGTCGGACCCCGACGCGGTCGACATCCAGATCCCCACGAGCCGAAGTGACGAGTGGGACGTGCTGACCGCTCTGGACGGGCTCGACGAGGTCTCCATTCCCAAGCCGCTGTGGTTCGACCGTGAGGGGACAGACTTCGGACGCCCTGCGATCGTCATGGCTCACGTCGAGTGCGAAAGCCTCCTTGCCATCGCTCGGCGGTCGGAACCGGACGCCTTCCCGTTCATGGCCGAACGCATAGCGGAACTGCTGGGATCCCTGCACTGCGTGATCCCGGAGCAGCTTCCGCCTCAGCTCGGCCGCTACCCGGACTGGGACACCTACATCAGCTCGCGAGCCGCGCTGTGGCGCGAGGCGGAACCACCGGGACTCGCACCGGACCCGTTCCTGCGGCTGGTTGCCTCGTGGCTGGATGCGAACAGACCTGAACCCGTCCCGCTAGGGCTCGTGCACGGCGACTTCCATCCAGCGAACGTCATCGTGACCAATGACGACGAGTACATGGCAGTGGACTGGGAGCTTGCCCACGTGGGAGATCCCCGAGAAGACCTCGGGTGGATGGCGCTGGCCGCCGGGGTTCAACCTCCAGACCTGGTGGGCAGCGACCCCGACTTCTATGCGACCTACTGCAAGGCGGCGAACCTCCCCGTCGACGCGATCGACGAGAGGACGCTCATGTACTTCATTGTGCTGGGGTCGACCGACTGCTACCTCGCGAGTCTCGCGCGACTCGGCCGAGTTTCGACCGGAGAGTCGCGCACCGTCGGATCGGCCTACATGGCGAAGGTGTCGCCCGGGATGGCGCGCGTCATCTTCACCGCGATGCAGCGACACGACCAGCTGTCGAGGGGCTGACCCACATGTTCACCCGACCTACCGCACCCCAGTTGTTGGAGGCTGTGTCCTCCCTCCTCCGCGACCTTCGCGACCAGCCTGCGAACGCGCCCGCTGCTCCACTCGAGGTTGCTCTCGAGGTCATGGGTGTGATCGAGCGGCGCATCGAGAGCGAGCCACGCTCGCTCGTCGCCGGCATCCAGGAGATCGCGGATCTCTCGAGCACCGCAGTGACGGCGCACGCGGCCGACCCCGACCTGCTCGAAGCCGTCAGGACCTACGAGCGAGCCTGGCCAGCAGGTCTCGAGGCGGCCGACCCTCTCAGCCAGTACGAGGCCGCGGGCGCTGTCCTCTCCGCCGTGTCCGACGCCGCCTACCGACACTCGGACGCCGACCTCATCGATCAGGTCTTCGAAGTTCACAGGCGCCGCTTCGAACGGCTCTCCCAGGTCATCGGCGACTACGAAGCCGCCGGCCGCACCTGAAGAGTCGGCCCGAGTTCCGAGCTGAACCCGCGCCCCGCGGATCTCAGCGTGCGGTGTAGCCGCCGTCGGCATAGACCTCAGAGCCGGTCATGAACGTCGAGTCGTCGCTGATCAGGAATGCGACGACCGACGCGATCTCCTCGCCGCGCCCGAGGCGGCCGACCGGGGTGTTCGCCAGCATCGCCTCGTGTCGCGGGGTCCCCTCGTAACGTTCCAGCAGCTGAACGGTGCCGATGAAGCCGGGGTGCAGAGAGTTGACCCGTACGCCGGCCGTGGCCCAGTGGAGCGCGGCGTTCTTGGTGAGGGTGCGGACCGCTCCCTTGGCAGCGTGGTAGGCCGCGCTGTTGCCGAGGCCGCCCACGGTCCCCAGGATCGAGGAGATGTTGACGATCGACCCTCCTCCGGAGGAGGTGATCAGCGGGCCGAGGTGCTTGAGCCCGAGCCATACTCCGGTGGAGCCGATGGCCATGACCTGCTCCCAGTTCCCCAGGGTCTCGTCCTCGACGGTCGCAAGGCTGCCGATCGCGGCATTGTTCACCAGGCCGTCCAGGCGTCCGTACTCGCGCTGGATGGATTCGGCGACGGCGATCCACTGCGCCTCGTCGGCCACGTCGAGTGCGGCGGTCAGGTGCCGGCCGGCGCCCGGAAGGTCGCTCGCCAGTGCTTTGCACGCCTGTTCGTCGAGATCCGTGAGGACGAGGTGCGCACCTTCCTCCGCAAGCCTCTCGGCGGTTGCCCGACCGAGGCCACCCGTCGCTCCGCTGAGGAAGACGACCTTGCCCTTGATCCGCTGGTCCATCGCTGTCACGTCGTAGCTCTTCCTGCCTCTTCTGGGTGTCAGCCGATGCTGACGAGTGTCTTTCCGGTGGTGCGGCCGGCGATCATCGCCGCAAGTGCCTGCGGCGCGGTGTCGAGACCCTCGAACACCGTCGTTCGGCTCACCACCTCGCCGCTGCGAAGCCACTCGGTCATGTGCCGCTGCATGTCGGCCATCAGGTGCAGGTTGCTGCTGCCGCGGAAGCCGCGCAGGGTGAGGTCCTTCGACACCGTGAGAAAGAGGTTGCGCGGCCCCTTCGGCTCCGACTCGTACTCCGAGATGGACCCGCACATCGCGACGCGGCCGTTGCGGCTCAGATGGTCGAGCGCCGCCTCGAGATGGTCGCCGCCGACGGAGTCGAAGTAGACGTCGATCCCGTCAGGGGCGACGGCGTTCAGGTGTGCGCCCAGGTCGCCGTCGCGATAGTTGAAGGCCTCGACGCCGAGCTCATCACGCAGCCAGGCGACCTTGTCGTCGGACCCCGCGCTTGCGATCACCCGGTTGCCGCTGAGCTTCGCGATCTGCACGGCCAGGCTCCCGACCGCACCCGCCGCAGCAGAGATCCAGACGGTCTCACCGCCCTTCAGCGCGCCGACTACATGCAGGCCGGCGTACGCCGTGAGCCCCATGCCGCCGAGTGGTCCGAGGAACCAGGACGGCTCAGCGCCCTCGGCGTCCAGACGAGTGAGCGTGCCGACGCCCCCCAGCTGGACCTCGCCGGGATCGACCACGGCGAGCTCCCGCCAGCCCTGGGCGTGCGACACGAGGTCTCCGGGCGCGAAGCCGGAAGCGCAGGACTCGACGACCTCCCCGACCGCCATCACGCCATCCATCGCCTGGCCCAGCGGAAAGGCGACGAAGTAGCCGGCAGGAGCGTCCGTACGCAGCCGGAGCCGGAGGCCCGGGTCGACCGACGTCCACGTGTTTCGCACCAGCACCTGCCCGGGCGCAGGATCAGGGACGTCGACCTCGACGACCTCGAAGTCGTCCGGCGAGACCTCACCGACCGGATAGCGCCGGACCCGGACCTCGCGACCCACCCGGGTCATCAGACGTAGCCCAGGTTGTGCAGGGCCTGCTCGATCCCGCCGAGCAACGAGTCGATGTCGGCCTCGGTGTGCGTCGTGCTCAGGAGGAAGGAGCCGAAGCTGAAGTGGTAGAAGCCCTCGTTCATCAGCGCGACGCCGAGGTTCGTGATCTTCTCGCTGTCGTCCTGCATCCGCGTCCGGTAGTCGACGACCGGCTCCGGTGCCCAGTGCATCGCAAGGATGTGCCCGAAACCGGTGGCGTGCAGCGGAAGGCCGTACTTCAGGCCGATCGCGTCGATGCCGAGCCGGGCGCGCTCCCCCAGGCTCTGCACGCGCGCGTGGACCTCGGGGGTGAGCATCTCCAGGCAGGCGATCCCGGCAGCGAGCGCCGCCTGGTTGCCGCCGAACGTCGACGCCGCGGTGACCGGTGCACGGCCGCCGTTCTTGTCCGGGTCCAGCAGGTCCATCAGCTCAGTGGTGCCACCGAGAGCCGCCAGCGGCAGACCACCGCCGATCGCCTTGCTCATCGAGGTGAGGTCGGGATCGACGCCGTGGTGGGCCTGCGCGCCGCCGTACGCGATCGGGAAGGTGACCACCTCGTCGAAGATCAACACGATCCCGTGACGGGCGGTCACCTCCCGCAGGCGCTGAAGGAACTCGCGGGTCGCCGGCACCATCCCGGCGGCACCCATGATCGGCTCGACGATCACCGCGGCCAGCTCGGAGGCCGACGCCTCGATCACAGCCTCGGCGCCGTCGGGGTCGTTGAAGGGGAACTCGAGGACGTCCTGGGCGACTCCGGGGGTGACGCCCGGCGGGATCCGGTCCTTGATGAAGCTGATCGTGGATCTGCCGACGACCAGCACGTCGGCGATCCCGTGGTAGCTGCCGGTCGCCTTGGCGAGCTTGGCGCGACCCGTGTGTGCACGGGCGAGCCGCAGCGCCAGCAGGTTCGTCTCAGTCCCGGAGACCATGAAGCGCACCCGCTCGACCGAGGGCATCCGCTCCACGAGCAGCGATGCCATCCGGTAGCTCAGGTCCCACTCGGGAGAGCCGTACTGCGAGCCGAGCGGGAGCTGGCGGGAGACGGCCTCGTTGATCCGCTCGTTCGCGTGCCCGTGGATCAGGACCCAGTCCCCGATGCGCAGGTCGAGGTACTCGTTGCCGTCGACGTCCCAGACCCGTGAGCCCTTGCCCTTGTTGAGAAGCACGGGATAGGGCATCTGGTACCACATCCCGCCGGCGTGGCCGGTCGGGATCAGGTCGCGCGTTCGGTTCAGCAGCTCCCAGGACATGCGGGTGCGGTCGAGGTAGCGCTGGTGCTCGCCGGCGTGGATGGGAACCCCGTAGGCCAGCGGCTGGGCGTTGGTGCTGAGCGTCATATTGAAGTGATATCAGTTTGAGATCAGGCGTGCAATACTTACAGCACTATTCCTCATGATATTTATCGATCGGAGCAGCAAACCATGTCCGCACCGCGACCGGTCTTCACCGGAGCCGACCATCTCTGCGTCGTCACGCGCGACCTGGACGCCGCGATCCGGACGTGGTCCGACCACTACGGCGTGGGGCCGTGGCAGGTGTACGCGTACGACGAGTCGACGATGGAGGCGACGTACTGCGACGTCACCGGAGCGCACCCCATGCTCGCCGCACTGTGCTCGCTGGACGACACGTTCCGGCTCGAGGTGATCCAGCCGCTGACCGAAGCCGGGCCGTACCACGACTCCCTGACGGCCCACGGCGACGCTGACCACCTGCACCATGTCCGGCTCGCCGCTGTCGACGCGGCCGTGGCTCGCGCTGCGCTGACCAGGCAGGGCAGAGAGGTGGTTTACGACGCCGCGTTCGCGGGAGCCGATGCCACCGGCCCCCGCCTGCACGCCAGCTACTACGACACGGTGCCGGACCTGGGCTTCCTGCTCGAGGTCGTGGAGCGCCCGACATCGTTCGCGATGCCCGACCCTGTGCGCGTCTATCCGCCGCTCAGCCCAGCTCGCTGACGAGCTCCTCGAAGACCGAGCCGTACGCGACGATGTCGTCCGCGGTGTGGCCCAGGCCGACCATCCACTGCAATGGTCGCGCCGGGGTGACGAACAGGCCGCGATTCATGAGGTAGAGCCAGGCCAGCCGACTGACGTCCGGCGGGTGCGCATGGCCGACGTGGGTGTGGTCGCGCGCCGGCACCCGGGTCAGCGCCACGAAACCGCGACCGCCCGCGAACGCGCCGTGGCCGGCCCGCCCAGCGCGAACCAGCGCGTGACGGCAACGGTCGGCCAGCATCGAGCCGAGATCGCCGAGCCGCTCGTGCGTCTCGGGCGTGAGGATCCCCTCGAGGTTCTCACGCGCGACCGCCATGGCCAGTGCGTTTCCGTTGAACGTGCCCACCTGGTAGACCCGCCGCCTCGCGACCAGGTCCATGGTCTCCTGCGAGGCGCCGACGGCAGCGACCGGCAGGCCGCCGCCCAGCGCCTTGCCCACGGTCACCAGATCCGGCTCGACGTGGCACGCGCCGGTGAACCCGGCCGACCCCACAGCAAAGCCCGACTTGACCTCATCGAAGACCAGCAACGTGCCGTGCCGGCGGGTCACCTCGCGGACCGCAGCCAGGTATCCGGGATCCGGGACCAGCACGCCCATCTGGAAGACCGGTTCGACGATCACGCACGCGACCGGGCGGCCTCGGGCAGCGAGCGCCTCCAGTCGCGCGTCCAGCGTCTCCGCGTCGTTGAACGGAACCGCCGCGGTGAGGGCGCAGACGTCGCGTGGGATCCCCTCCCCTGCGGGCAGTGACGGCAACGAGAGGGGGGCGGCTCCCCCGTCGTCGTCGCCGACCGAGACCAGGACGGCGTCGTGGTGACCGTGGTAGGCGCCGAACATCTTGACGACGACCTCACGCCCGGTGGCCGCACGGGCGAGGCGCAGCGCGTCCATCGTCGCCTCGGACCCGGTGGTCGCGAACCTCCAGCTGTCCAGCTTCCAGCGCTGGCGCAGCGCGGTTGCCACCGCCACCGCGTCCTCACCGGTGGCGCCGACGTGAGTGGCTGCCGCTGCCGCCCGGGCGATCGTCTCGGTGATCCGGGGGTGGGCGTGACCCTGCAGCATCGCACCGAATCCGTTGTGGAAGTCGAGCCGGCGAGCTCCGTCGACGTCCCAGACCGCGGCGCCCAGACCACGGTCGAGGTAGACCGGCCAAGGCTCCTGCAGCTGGAAGGAGGACACGACGCCACCGGCGAGGACGTGGCGTGCGACGTCGTACCGGGTTCTCGACGTGGCATTCGCGGCGGCGAAGAGCCGCTCCTCGCGAGCAATCAGCCGCTGGACGGTGCCAGCGTCGATCCGATCCTCGCCGTCTGTCGTGAACTGCTCAACGCCAGTCGACGACGTCATCGATCCGACCGCCGGCCCTGGCCTCGAAGTCGTCCCACAGGTGGATGATGTGCTCGCGGGCCAGCGTCTCCGCCTTGCGGGCATGACCGTTCGCGATCGCGCGAGCGAGCGCAACGTGGTCGTGCTCGATCTGGCTACCCGACTGGGTGAGGTCGATCCGCTCCATCATCAGCTCGGTCAGGATGTGGTTGATCGACTGAAGCAGCAGGACCAGCACGCGGTTCCCGCTCAGCCTGCCGATCTCGGAGTGGAACGCGGCTGCGCTGTCGAAGACGGCCCGCGGGTCGTGGGCGAGCTCGGTGGCCAGGAACGGCTTCATCGCGGTCTCGACCTCAGCGCGGTCGTCCTTGCGCGCCACCCGTGCAACCAGGGTCGGCTCCATGTCGAGCCAGGCCTCGAAGACCTCCCGGTAGGTGGCGCCGGCGACATGGAAGTAGAGCGACGCGGATCGCGCGAGGTAGGCAGCGTTGACCGGAGCGACGCGAGGACCGCCACCTGGTCCGCGCCGGATGGAGATGAGGCCCTGCACCTCGAGGAGTCGCAGGCCTTCGCGGAGGGTCTCGCGGCTGACCTCGTAGACCTTGAGCATGTCCGGCTCGGCCGGGAACCGGTCGCCGACCTGGTAACCCTGACGCACCAGGTCGTCGATGATCCGGCGGGCCACCTCCACCGACGCCTTCTCCGGGGTGGCAGCCTCGCCGGAGTGCCGGTCGAAGTGCGGCCGGTACTCGATCGGAAGCCCGACTGATCCGTTGGTCACTGATGCCCCTTCGGGTTGCACGACGCGACACCGCCGGTCGGTCAAGTCGCGGTCGTGTGACCGGGGCGCCAGAGTAGCTCCCGCCGAGCCTATCGGTGTCGCGGGGCGTGGGTCCGCTGTCCCGGTCGTCACAGGAAGGACGTCCCGGACCTGGTCTCGCGCCAGCCGATCTCCATCCGCTTCTCCCGGATCAGCCACCGCCCGTCGACCCGCACGAGACGGTCGTGGTACCGGGCGACGATCATCGCCGCCTCGTCCGGTCGGTCCCGAGTGATCTGGTACGACGTGTGATACGTCAGTGCCGTGGCCTCGTCACCGTCGATGTCGACGTGGTAGAGGCTCAGCAGGTGGTGCTGCCACCCCACCTCTTCGCTCTTGTCGCGGATGAAGCTCACGACAGCGTCCGCGCCCTCCATCCAGCCGCGGGCGCCGTACTTGGCGCGGGCGTCGTCGGCCAGCAGGGCGCGCAGGCTCACATGGTCGCCCGTGTCGATCGTCGAGGCGTACCGGTAGAGAACCTCCTCGATCTGCTCGCGATCGGTGCCTACTGCACCGTCGTGCGTCGCCGTGGTCATCAGGTCTGGTTCTCCGATCGTCCGACGGCGACATAGGCGCCGATGGTGGCGAGCTCGTGGTCCACACGTCCCTCGAGGAGCGACCAGGCCAAGGACCGCAGCCGTTCGTCGCCCGCGTGCGCGTGATCTGCCACGCGAGCCAGCGCCTCGCTGGCCAACCCGTAGTGCCGCTGCACCTCGGGATACGTCAGATCCGCGGGCTGGGAGAGCTGCAGGGCGTCGAGCGCGTCACGGACAGGCCCGGGCAGCGCGCCCGCGGCCTCCGAGAGCGCCGAGTCGATACCGTCGGCCTCCTGCAGCATCCAGGCGATCTCGTGATCCGCCCGTACGGCGACCATGTCGAGCATCGAAAGCATCATCTCGACCTCGACGAGCAGAGCAGGGTCGGTGAGCTCGGGCAGCACCTTCGCCCGCAGCTCGGTCGACACAGACCGCACGATCTGGGACGTGGACGGGGTCGTGATCATCGCGCAACCTCCTGGCCGGATCCCGACATGAGCTCCCTGATCGCGCCCATCCAGGAGTTGTGCATGAACGGCAGTGCTACGGCGACGTACCCGACATTGGTGGCATGCGTGCGCGCCTGCGCGAACGCGGTCAACTGCTCCATGATGTCCTCGAAGCAACCCAGCGAGGCAGCGACCGTGAAGTACTTGAGGACGTCCGGGTTCAGCTGGCTCTCCGTGAGCCCCGTCTCGGCGCGATAGGTCTCGCAGACACGGTCGAGGAACAGGCTGACGAACGGCGCGGGGTTGGAGAGCTCGGTGAACAGCCACCAGCCCAGGTCCTCGCGCGGGTCGCCGACATGCGTCATCTCCCAGTCCACCGCGTAGAAGTTCCCCTCGGCGTCGATCAGCACGTTGTTCGGCTGCATGTCTCCGTGGACCAGGGAGAGCGGCACCGGCTCTGGACGGTTGGCCTCGAGCCAGCCGGCGATGTACCGCAGCAACGGCACCGGTTCGGGGTACGCCGCCTCGATGGCTCGCCAGCGCTCCTCGCAGGCCGCCATGTGCTCCGGCCACGAGGTCGGCCGCTCGACCGAGGCCGGCAGGCTGTCCAACGCCACACACGTGTAGGAGGCGAGCAGCTTCGCGAGCCCGACGGCGCGCCCTTCCCACTCGCCCAGGTCGCGGTCCTCGTCGGAGACGTCCCGCCAGAGCTCCAAGGTGTTGCGGCCGGGGACCCGGTCCATGATGATCGCCGGTCTGCCGAACTCCTCACCACGCTCGTCGATCCACCGCGGGCCCGGGACGCGCACAGTCCCCTCGGACTGCAGAGCGGTCAGGAAGCTCCATTCCCGGAGCCGATCGGTGACCAGCATCGTGGTCAGCTCGGGCGGGTCCATGCGCAGCACGAACGACTCGGTGGAACCACTGCGAGCGACGTCGAAGTACCACATCTCGCGGCTGTAGCCGCCGATCAGCCGCCGCACGCCGCGCACCCGGGCATCGCCCTCGAGCGCACCCCGGGCTGCGAGGAAGCGGGTCACCCGTTCGGTCATGGCACGGACCGTGTCATCGCCGTCCGCTACCTCGGCGCCGACGGCCGTCGGTTGTTCCAGGGTCTCCGTCATCGGTCTTCCTTCCTGTTGATGGCTGTTCACGGCCAACCGGCGCCCGGGATGTCGACCCGCTGGAGCTCGACGCGACCGACCCGGGACTGCGCCGGCTGGCCTCCCAGGGTGAACTCGGCGTTGACGCCCTCGTGTCGCGACGGTGAGAGCACAAGGAACAGCGTCCGGCCGTCCTCGCCGCCGAGCATGCAGGCGATGCACTCCCACGGAGCGGTGTCGATCACGTGCGTCACCTGTCCCCCGTCAACGACACGAACGCATGCCTGCGGCTCCGGCTGCGCCATCCAGACACCGCCCTCTGCGTCCATGCAGATCCCGTCCGGATGGTCGAAGCTGCTCGGTAGTGCCGCGAACACACGCTCGTTGCGGAGAGTGCCCGCGTCGTCGATGTCGTAGGCGGTCAGCCGGGCTCCATGGCTCTGCGCCACGACGAGCGTGGCACCGTCGGACGAGACGGCCGCACCGTTCGGGAACATCAGCGTGCCCGGTTGTACGGCGGCCCGTCCGTCCGGATGCACCAGGACGAGCGACGTCGCGCGGCGCACCTCCACGGGCTGACCCCGGTAGCGGTACGGGTAGCCGGCGTTGCCGACGTACGCCCGCCCGTGGCCGTCGACCACCATGTCGTTGCACGCCCCGGGACACAGCTCGCTGAGGTCTGCGTGCTCGACGAGCCTGTCGTCCTCCAGCCGGAGCAGCTTCTGCTCCAGCATCGACACGACCAGCATTCGTCCGTCGGGAAGCCAGCCGAGGCCCGACGGATGGTCGTCCAGGTCGACGACGACCTCGCTGGTGCCGTCGAGACTGACGGAGACCACCCTCTTGGCGAAGACGTCCGCCAGGTAGAGCCGACCATCGTGCCAGCGAGGACTCTCGCCGAAGGCCAGGTCGTCGAAGAGGAGCTCGCGCGTCATCCGGGGAGCTCACTGACCCGGCTGGAGGCATCCGCCCCTTCGAGCAGGCGCTCCCGGACCCGCGCGAGGTCCTGCCGGGACACACCGGCGGGTCCCGCGAGGTAGTCGGCAGCACTTCCGAAGCGGGTCCGCAGGTCAGCGAGCAACCCGAGCATCACTGCCGGCTGCGCCTCGAAGAACGCGCGGACCCGGTCGAGGTCGGCGTCGAGGTCGGCGAACCGCACCTCGAGCTCCGCGAGCAGCGGCATGGAGTAGTGCTGCTGGGACAGCGCGTAGTCCGCAGCGACGGTCGTGTCGTCAACGCCGAGGAAAGACAACAGAAGAGCCACTGCTACCCCTGTGCGGTCCTTGCCCGCCGTGCAGTGGACGACGGTTGCGCCCTCGCTGCTCGCGATCAGGCGGGTCAACTCGCCGAACTCCGAGGAGTAGTGGGTGAGGAGCGTGGAGTAGATGTCGACCATGTCGTCGGTGTCGAATTCCGTGATCTCACCCGCGAGCATCCGGGTCGCGATCGACTTCAGGTGGGCCACCCGTGTCCCGATCGGAAGCTGCATCACGGCGATCCCCGACGCCGCGAACCACGCGGGCGTGACCTCGGCCCTCTCGGGCTCACGCCTCAGGTCGGCGACGGCGCACACGCCCAGCGACCGGAGCACTGGTACGTCGTCCTCGGACAGCTCGTCGAGGGATCCAGAGCGGAACACCACGCCTCGGCGCACCCGGTCGCCATCGGTGGTCGGGTAGCCGCCGATGTCGCGGAAGTTCGCGCTGCCCTGGAGAGGTACGCGCCTGGTCCAGGCCGTTTGCTCGGCCGGGGAACCCGGCAGGGTGGAGCTGTCCTGCGTCACCGGAGCACCTCGTCGGGGCCGGCGACGTGCGCCGACTCAGCGTGCCGCCCGGGCGGTTCATCAACCGGTCCGGCGGCACCGGGTGGGGCCGTCGGGTCCGTCCTACGTCGCTGGGTGCGCCGCAGCTTGATGAGGCCGGAACGGCTGGCCAGGGTGACGGCCGCGAGGAGCGCGACACCGTTGAACATCGGCGTGATCCAGTAGACGCCGCTGGTGAACGCGAGCTGGAGCCCCTTCACCCCGAACGCCAGTACGTAGACGGCGACGAGGGTGCCCCACACATTGGGCCTCCGGGTGAACTGCGTCGCTCCGAAGAACACAGCGGCGAACGCCGGGAACAGCAGCGGCGGACCGAAGGAGTTGGAGTAGGACCCGATCTTCATGCCGTAGACGACCCCGCCGAGTCCGGCGATCAGGGCGGAGACGACCAGTGATCCCCAGACGAGCCTGTCGGTCTTGACCCCAGAGAGTCGCGCCGCCTCCGGATTGGACCCGGTGGCGAACATGTTCCGTCCCAACGGCGTCGCCTGGAGCACGTACCAGACCACGAGGGTGATCCCGATGAGGTAGATGAACACAATGGGGACGCCGGCGATGTCCCGGCGCCCGTAGCTCAGGAACTCCTCGGAGAACACGCCGGCGATCTGCCGGTTCTCCGAGATCCACAGCGAGGTCGCCCCGAGGATCTGGCTCATGCCCAAGGTGGCGATGAACGAGTTGACCTTGAAGCGGACCACCAGCAGCCCGGAGAGGAATCCGACCACACCGCACGCCGCGATGGCGATCAGGGAGGAGACCACGGCGTCGAGCTCGGTGTTCGCCTCTAACCAGGTCAGCACGACCAATGAGAACGCAAGCATCGCGCCCACCGACAGGTCGAACGCGCCGACGACGAGGGGGACGAGGATCGCGATCGCCAGGATCGCGATGACGACCTGGTCGGCGGCGACGAGCCGGAAGGTGACTGAGGTCAGGAAGGTATCGGGGATCCAGACCCCGAAGAGCACGATCACGAAGGCGAACAAGTAGAGCGCGCTTGCGCGCTGGAGGCTTGGTGGGCGCAGGCGCGTCAGCGTCCGCGCCAAGCTCGGGTTGTCGTTCACGATGCTTCCTTCGGCTCGTCGATATCGGGGCGTACGGCGGCCTCGTGGCCCCCGTTGGTCATCAGCTGGTGGTGCTCGATCGCTTCGGGCGTGATCGCGTCGCCGACCAGGGTGCGGGCGACCTTGCCGTGCCTCATGACCACGACCCGGGTGGACAGCCGAGCGAGCTCGGTGGTGTCGGAGGAACAGAGGATCACGGCGGTGCCGGCTGCTGCGCTGCGCTCGATCCACCCGTGGAGGTCGGCCTTCGAGCCGATGTCCACGCCCTGGGTCGGCTCCTCGAGGACGAGCACGGTGGGCTCGACGCGGAGCCACCGGCCGACGATAACCTTCTGCTGGTTGCCGCCGGAGAGCTCGACCATCCGGCGCTCGGGATCGGTCGGTCGAACCTCGAGACGGTCGACCCAGGTGCCGACGTGGCGGCGCTCCGCCCGGTAGTCGAAGCGACCGTTGCGCCAGAAGTCACGCAACCGGCTCAAGGTGAGGTTCTCGCGAACGGTCCCGTCGGTGATGACCGCGTGCCCCGCTCGATCGACCGGCACGGTGCAGAGTCCGGACCGGGTCGCCGCGGCTGGATCTGCCGCCGGGATGATGCGTCCCTGCAGGCTGACCACGCCACCCCTGGGCGCCCGACCCGACAGCAGCCCGGCCATCTCGTCGCTTCCCGAGCCGACCAGACCCGCGACGCCGAGCACCTCCCCGGCGCTCACCTGGAGGTCGACACCGTCCACGACGTCGCCGGACAGGGCACGGACGGTGAGGAGGACCTCCCCCAGCGGCTCGAAGGTCAGGTCGTGCTCGACCAGCTCACGGGTGAGCCGGCGCCCGAGCATCAGCTCCACCAGGCGGTCGTGGTCGAGGGCTTCGATCGGCTCCTGACCGACGAGCTCCCCGTCGCGGAGAACCGAGACACGGTCGGCGATCTGGAGCACCTCGTCGAGGTGGTGGGAGATGTAGAGGATCGCGGTTCCCCGGTGGGTGATGCGGCGCATCGCGTCGAAGAGCGTGCGTGCGTCCTTGCGCGGCAACGACGACGTCGGCTCGTCGAGGACGAGGAGCGGGACGTGGGACATGTCGTCGAGCGCACGAGCGATCGCGACCGCCGTACGCTCCGGCGCCGTCAGATCAGCGACCTTCGCTTCAGGTGACACTCGCTCGAAACCGATCGCCGCGAGCGCCCCTGCGACCCGCGCGCGCTCCTGTCCGGGCCGGAGGCGTCCCACACCGCGGGTCGTCCCCACCATGAAGTTGTCCGCCACCGACATGTCGTCGACCAGACCGAGGTTCTGGTGGACGAACCGGAGCCCCGCCGCCATCGCGGCGTCGCTCGAGCCGAGCTCGAAGGGCTGACCGTCGACCTCTGCGCTCGCTCCGGGATCAGGCTCGAAGAAACCGGAGAGGATCTTCACCGTGGTCGACTTGCCAGAGCCGTTCTGGCCCATCAACGCATGGATCTCACCGCGGCGGATCTCGAGGTCGAGACCGCGGAGCACGGTGGCGGTCTCGAACGTCTTCGACACTCCGGAGAGACGAACTGCGGGATGGCTGTTCACGACATCCCCATCCGCGGGAGCCACTGCCGCGCACATCAGCGGACCAGCATTCCGGCATCGACGGGCAGGGTCACACCCGTGACGTAGCGCGCCTCGTCGGAGGCAAGCCACAGCACGGCGTTGCTGACGTCCACGGCCTCGATCATGGGGACGTCGAGCGCGTGCCGCCCCGCCATCAGCCGCTGCATGTCCGCGAGCGTCGGCTCGGCCACCTCGGGCAGGTAGCGGCGGAACGCGGCCTCGTTCATCGTCATCGCGGTTCCGACCATGGTCGGGTGCACCGAGTTGACCCGGATGCCGAAGCGTCCGGCCTCGGAGGCGAGGCTCTTCATCAGTCCGACGACGCCGTGCTTCGACGCGGCGTAGTGGGAGATGCCGGGTCCGGACTTGAGTCCGTTGACCGAGTTGACGAACACGATCGAGCCACCGCGGCCGAGCTCGATCATGACCGGCAGACAGGCCTTCGCGGTGTGCCAGCTGCCAGTGAGGTTGACGTCCATGACGTCACGCCACGCATCCTCGCTGAGCTTCCACGACGGCCCGAAGGACGCGATCGCCGCGTTGGCACAGACGATGTCGAGACCCCCGAAGCGATCGACACCGGTCGAGGCGGCTCGTTGGAGCGCCTCCAGGTCCCGAACGTCGGCTTCGAGCGTCACGACCGAACCGCCCGCCTTCTCGACGAGCAGCGCGGTCTCCGCCAGGTCCGCCTGGGAAGCCAACCCGGTGCTGGCGTTGTCGATGTCCTGACAGATGTCGAGTGCGACGATCGCGGCACCTTCCTCGGCGAGCCGGATCGCGTGACTGCGCCCCATGCCGCGCGCAGCGCCGGTGATCAGGGCAACCTTGCCCTCGAGTCGGTTCATCACAGTCCTTCAGGTTGTCGCTGGCCGTCGGCCACGCAGGTCGGTGGTGGGGTCCCAACCCCAGGGCAGATCCAGCTCGGGAGCGGGGGCGCGGAGCACCACCGGGTGGTGGGGCCACACGGCGACACTGTCGCCGGATCGTCCGCGTGCCCCCTCGGCGACCAGCTCGACCAGGACCCGACCGACCTCTGCCGGGTCGAGCCACGCCGCGGCCAGGTCGGCGGACAGCTCGTCGTCGGGCCCGAGGCCGACATGTGCACGTTGCATCGGCGAGTCGGTGGCGCCCATGGACAGCGCGTTCACCCGGACGCCGTGCGGACGGAGCGTCATCGCCCAGGTTCGGGTGATCCCCCACAGTGCCCATTTGGACGCGTCGTAGATATCCATTCCGACCGACCCGGGCCGCCGGGGTTGCTCCGCCCAGGGGCACTCCGCCGCCTCGGTGTGATCCGCCGGCACCGGCCACCAGCAGGTGTGCACGTGGTCGGTGACCACGTTGACGATGTCACCACCTTGTGCGAGCAGGTGCTGAGCGGCGGCGCGGACGCAGAGAACAGCACTCAGAAGGTTCGCCTCGAGCATGCGCCCGAACAGCTCAGCCGTCCCGTCGACGCCGTCGAGAGGTGTCGAGCGGTCCGCGATCCCCGCATTGTTGACCAGGAGGTCGAGGCCTCCGAGCCACGCGGTCGAGCGGTCGAACACGTCAACAACGTCCTCCTGCCTGGTGAGATCGGCCCGGAAGCAACGCAGCTGCCCATCGTCGTGGTCGGCGACGTGGGTGACGTCGATGGTCGCCACGCGGGCGCCAGCATCCGCCAGCGACCGTGCGAATGCGCGGCCCAGGCCTCCGGCGCCTCCTGTGACGATGGCTCGTCGACCGGACAGTGGCTGTGTCATCACCGTCCACCACCTCCTGCTCTCGATCTGTCCACTGATCCCGTCGCCGGGTGCGGCTGGCGATGCACAACCCAGCCGCACCTGTTCGAGGACAAGACGCTCACCCGACCTGCCAGAGGGCCTTGAACTGGTTCTCGAAGTCCTTCGGCCCGAGCCATTCGGAGTCGTCCGGGAAGACCGACGGCACGTTGGTCTTGTCCGCCACGGCCAGTGGAGCGAAGGCGTACGTCGCCGGGTCGATGTCCTCACCGGCATCGAGACGCAACATCGCGTCCATGACCATCCAGTACACGTAGTACTGCGCGTTCAGCGTGCCGGCGTCCATCCCTTCGCCCTTGGCGATGTTGGCGAGATCGACCGGGCCGGCACTGGCTGTCATCAGTCTCACGTTCTCGTCCAGGCCCGCGGCTTGGAGCGCCTCGTAGACGCCGGTGCCCAGGTCGGTGAACCCGAAGAAGATGTGGTCGATGGTCGGGTCGGACTGGAGCGCCGAGACCACCTGCGACGGGATCGACCCGTTGCCCATGTCGGCCACGCTCAGGTCGAGGTCCTCGTACCGACAGGTTGAGCACGCCTCCTTGATGTGCGCGGTGTTCGCGTCGGAGGTGGCCTTCATGATCGGGATGTCGGGCAGCGTGACGTAGAGGATGTTCGCCGTACCACCGGAGTTGGCAATCGCCCAGTCGAGCGCTGCTGGGTAGATCTGGTGCACCCACTCGGGCCCGGCGGCCGAGACGTAGATCCCGTTGCCATCGGCACCTTCAGCTGGATCCGTCCCGTAGCTCACCATGACCGGGATGCCGGCTTCCTTGGCCTTCTCCACGGCCTCACCGGCAGTCGCGAGCGAGAGCGCGGCGCCCACGATGTAGTCGGCCTTCGCGGAGATCGCCTGCTCGACGCCGGCCGAGAAGGCCTGCGCGTCGGTCGGGTCGAGCAGGACAGTGGTGAGCTCCCACCCGACGGCCTCTGCCGCGGCTTTCATCCCCTCCTGGGCGACCTGGGTCGTCGGCAGGTTGAGGACCAGGAAGTGCACCGACTTCCCCGTTGCCGGCTTGGCCGGCAGGGGCTCAGAGACATTGATCGCGCCGGAGTCGACCAGGTAGTCCTCCAGCCTGGTCGCAGCCGCGTCCGCGGCCTCGATGGCGGCGGGGTCGTCCTTGCTCGCCGCGCCCGGATCGTCGGAGCCGCCGCAGCCGGCGGCACCGAGGACGAACGCCAGGACGGCGGCAGCGCCGCAGGTCCGGCGAATGATCGGCTTGTTTCTCATGAGATTCCTCGTTCGGGATCGGGTCAGATGTCCGGCCGACGGGCACGTCCCCGCGGAGTCTGTGACTGGCGTCACCGTCGGCAAGCATCGCTAGCCAACACCCTGGGAAGGGCTCCGGTCAAGATTTCTCATGATAAATAACCGAAGTGAATCCGACTTGGCTCCGGTAGGCTCATGGCAACCGCCCCGCTCGGAGCGAAGCGGTTGCGCTGGCTGACCTGCGCGACCGGGAAACGGAAGGAGAGCCATGCAGCCGTCCATCGCTCCACGCACCGAGAGCGCCCGGTCCAAACGGCCCTCGATCGTGGCCGCCGCAATCGACCGCTTCGGCAGGGACGGCTACGAGCACACGAAGTGGGCTGCGATCGCCGACGACGTCGGGATCGGCCAGACCGCGCTCTACCACTACTTCGAGTCGAAGGCGCACTGCCTTCTGACCATCATGCGCACCGAGCTCACGCAGTCGCTCGAGCGGTTCCAGCGCACCACCAACGCCGAGGAGGACCCCACCGAGGCGCTGCGCCTGGCGGTCCTCACAGCCTACGAGGGCAGTGCGCGGGACGCCCTGCAACGACGGATCCTGCAGAACCACGTCGACCTGCTCGGCACTCCCAGGCCCTCGCAGAAGGAGGAGCAGGAGCGTCAGAAGGCTCGCGCACTCGTCCGCGAGATCGAGGAGGCCTGGACCGACCTCATCGCTCGCGGCGTGCAGAGCGGGGCGTTCACCGAACGTGATCCGCAGATGTCCGCGCGGATGGTGCTTGCGCTGATGGTCGGCGTGTGGCGGTGGTACCGACCCGGCGGCAAGTACGAGCTCGACAAGATCGCCCTCCTGACGTCCCAGGCGGTGCTCCGCGTCGTCGTATAGAGCTACCGCGGCACCACAGCCACTCCACTCGGACCTACTCGCCTACACGACCGCGCCGACGCGGTAGCCCTCCAGGATCGCGTGGCCGAGACGCCGCGGGGACACCGCGTCGCCTACGACGTACATCTCGGTGTCGACCTGGTGTCGGCCGACGCGGTAGAGCTCGTCGACGCTGCGGCGTCCCGCGTTCCACACCACGACGTCGGCCGGCAGCTCGCTCGCCCTGCCACCGACCGTCGCGACGATGCGGACGTGATCGCCGTCGTGCCCCTGGACCCGGTGGCCGGGATAGAGATCCACGCCGGCGGCGTCGAGCCGGCGAAGTAGTGGACTCAGGCTCTCGTGCGGGATCCGTACGCCGATGCCAGCGGCCGCGGTGACGAACGAGACGTGCGCGCCTGCGAGGGCGAGCTTCTCGACCGCGTTGAACGCGGGCCAGAAGCCTTCGCCCTCGTCGAAGACGACAGCATTGCTGCCCTCGGCGATCGGCGTCGAGCGGTCGAGCACCGACTCGACCGTGACCGCGCTCTTGAAGTCGGCAGGGGCGAGGATCGGTGAGGAGCCGGTCGACACGATGACGCTGTCCGCCTCTCCCGCGACCTCGACGAGGTCGTCCAGGTGGATCTCGGCACCAAGGTTCACGTCGACCCGCAACCGCTTCAGCTCGCGGCTGAGGTAGTCGACCGCGTCGATGAGCGTGCCGCGGTGAGGAGCCGACGCCGCAGCGTTCAACTGACCGCCGAGGACGCGGTCGCGCTCGAAGAGCACAACGGCGTGACCTCGCTCGGCCGCCACCCGAGCGGCCTCCAGTCCCGCCGGACCACCCCCCACGACGTACACGGTGCCTGGGTGCTCGGCCGCGGTGAACACCTCACTGCTTCGGCCGATCTCCGCGTTGACAGCGCAATGCAGGTGCTCGTCGAAGGAACGGCAGTCCTGGTTGATCCCCAGGCAGGTTCGGATCTCCGCCACCCGACCCGCGAGCGCCTTCCTCGGCAGGTCTGGGTCCGCCAGGAGCCCGCGGGCCATGCCGACCAGGTCGGCGTTCCCGGCACGCAGCACGTCCTCGGCCGTGTGCGGGTCGCGGATCCGCTGGGCGACCAGCGTGGTCAGTCCGCTGGCTGCCTTGACCTTCGCCGCCGACGGTGCCGCGACCTTGTCCGGGTGGGTGCCGTCCTTGACGTAGGCACCCCGGACTCCGTGCGTGACGCTGACGTAGTCGACGGCCCCGGTCTCCGCGAGCAGCTCGGCGAACCGGCACGCCTCGTCGGTGTCGATGCCGTCCGGGATCTCCTCCTCGGCGGACATCCGCACGCCGAGCGTGAAGTCGTCCGAGCAGCTCTCCCGGATCGCGGTGATGAGCTCCTTCAGGAACCTGAATCGGTTCCGCAGATCACCGCCGTACGCATCGGTACGCCGGTTCGCCGACCGAGACATGAACTGGGCAATGAGGTAGCCGTGCGCTCCGTGCAGCTCGACGCCGTCGTACCCGGTGATCTCGAGGTTGCGCGCGGACGTCGCGAACGACTTCACGATCCGGGCGATGTCGTCCCGCTCGAGCTCGCGGGGGACGAACACGTCGCGCGGGGACAGCACCGACGACGGGCCGACCGGCCAGGTCACCGGCTCGGTCCCGAGGAGCTCGCGGCCGAGGTGACAGAGCTGGCCGAAGATCTTGACACCTTCGGCGTGCACAGCGTCGGCCCGTTTCGCGAGCGAGGGAAGCGCGTCCTCGTTGTACGCCTCGACGAGGTACCGGGCGCGCGCCGTGCCACCGGGGTCGGCCATCATCGCCCCCGTGACGACCAGTCCGACGCCGCCGCGTGCGATCCGGGCGTAGTGGGCGTGGTCCTCCTCGAGAGAGACGCCCCGGTGGACGATCGAGGTCCCGGCCGCGGTTGCGACGAGCCGGTTGGACAGCACATGGCGGCCTACGGTGATCGGTGAGAACAGGTGCGGGAACTCCGAGGACACGCTCCGGTCCTCAATAGCGAGGTTCGTCATGATCCGTCTTCCTTCCGCTGTTCCTCGAGCTGGACAAGCGCCGCGTCGCGAGCTGCGACGAGCCGCCCGGTGATCCCACCGTCGCGAAGCCGCGCATAGGCCTCCGGCACGGCATCGAACGGCACCACCTCGACCACCGGGATCAGCAGGCCCTTCTCGGCCAGGCCGACCACAGCGACCAGGTCGTCGCGCGACCCCCAGAACGGCGCGCTGACCTGCCAGCCCAGCGGGAGGGTCATGCCCTTGCCGACGGCGATGCTCCCGCGCGCGCCGCCGACCACCACGAGCCGTCCGCCGGGCGTGAGCGCGTCGGCGCCGAGCCGCATGGTGGCGTCGGAGCCGACGAAGTCGAGAACGACATCCACCCCGGTCAGTCCGGTGCCTGCCGCGAGCTGCGCAAGCGCTTCCCCGACCGACGTGGCGGTGTGGTGGGCGCCAAGGCTCGCTGCCAGAGCGCAGGCCTCGGGACGCGCGTCCACCGCGACCACGCGGCTCGAGGTCGTGGCGCGCAGGATCTGAACGGCCAGGTGGCCCAGCCCGCCGACCCCGATCACGAGCGCCACAGCGTCAGCGGCGAGTGCGTCCCCGTGCAGGCGGATCGCGTGATAGGCCGTCAAGCCGGCGTCGGCGAGCGGGGCGAGCGATGTCGGGGGCACGTCCTGGGCGGGGACGAAGTGGCGGCCGTCGGGCAGGAGCACGTAGTGCGCAAGACCGCCGTCGTGGCCGAGGCCGCAGCCGACACGACCCTCGAGAGCGACGCAGTAGTTGTCGAGGCCGCGCAGGCAGTTGTGGCACTCGCCGCACGACCACACACCGTGGACCACGCCAGCCTGTCCGATGAGCGTGCCGTCGGCGTCCTCCCCGACCGCGAGGACGCGGCCGGCCACCTCATGACCCAAGGTCAATGGCAGGTCGTACGGCAGCACGCCCTCCTCGCAACCCATCACGAAGAGGTCGGAATGACACAAGCCGACCGCGTGCACGTCGACGAGGACCTCGCGTCTACGCGGCATCTGAACCGGGACCTCTACGCGTTCGACGCCTTTTCCCCAGCCGAGGAGCTGGTACGCCGCCATCGTGGTCCCGCCTGGTCTCTGCGGGTGTTGCGCTGCCATGCGTTGCCTCTCGGGCTCGTGCGTGCCGACTCGTGATCCTCATGAGGATTATAGATCATCATGAGGATTTGGCCCGCCCTGGATCAGTTTTCCGACCACGTCCAATATTTATCATGAGAATTACTTGACCTGAGTTTGGTTTGCCGCTTGACTCAGCGAGCCATGAGATGCACGTCACATCAAGGGAGCACACATGCACATCGCACTGACCAGGACTCGGGCCACTTTCGCCGGGCTCGTGATCCTGGCCGCAATGGCCGGATGCTCCGAGGCGGCAGAATCTGGCGCCGACGGCGGTGACGGCGGCACCCCTGCCCAAGCGGCAAGCGAGGCGGAGGAGCGACTCAGCGACAACGAGACGCTCCCCACGACGATCGGAGTCACGGAGCCCCTGGGCGAGGCACCCGCCTCACCGCGGACGGTCTACTGGATCGCCCCGAACATCGAGGTCATCCAGGCTCAGACCGAGGGGTTCGAGGACGCCACCGACGCCCTGGGCTGGGAGCTCACGACTCTTCTCGTCGACAGCGCAGACCCGCAGGCGTACGCATCGGCGATGAAGCAAGCCGTGAGCCAGAACGCCGACTTCATCGTCGCCTCGGGCGCATCGGCCGACGTGTACGGCGACGGGCTCGACGCGGCGCGGAGCGCGGGCATTCCGGTCATCGACGAGTACAGCACCGACGTACCCGGCGGCGAGGACAACGGCATCTACGCGAACGTCGGCGGCACCGCCTACGTGGAGGAACAGGTCGGCGCCCTCGCCGACTGGGTGATCGCTGACTCCGGGGGCAAGGGGAAGGTCGCGTTCGTCAACATCCCCGACTTCCCGATCCTGAAGGCCGCCGGCGAGGCGGTGTCGGCCCAGCTGGCGACGTGCGCGGACTGCACCCTGGTGCCGATCGACGCCTCCGTCGCAGATCTGACCAGTGGCGGGATCCCGCAGCTGGTTGTCTCCACCCTTCAGTCGAACCCCGACGTCGAGTACGTGTACCTCTCCTTCGGCGACCTCTACTCAGGACTCGACAGCGCTCTCGAAGGAGCAGGACTCAGCGACAACGTGAAGGTACTGACCGCGACGCTCAGCCCGTCGCAGAGCGCCTTGGTCGCTTCCGGCGAGATCGCAGCAGGTGTCCCCAACCCGCAGCGCTATGCATCCTGGGTGGCGGTCGACGCGATGCTGCGCATCGATCAGGGGATGGCGATCGACCAGGACGAGCACACGCTCCTTCCCGTCCCGATCTTCACCCAGGACACGGTGCCGTCGCCGCCGGGTGAGTGGGCCGGCCCGGAGGGCTATGAAGCACAGTTCGCCGCCCTGTGGTTGCTCGAGCAGTAGTCCGCTGACCCAACAAGAAACCGTCAAGAGGAGTGAAATGTCCTACACAGCAGAGCAGTTGAGCGACCTGGAAGAGATCCGGCGCCTGTCCGCCGTCTACGCACGCGGGCTCGACCGCTTCGACATGGAAGAGGTCATGCAGATCTTCGCTGTCGACTCGGTCTTCGATGCGACACCGGTCGGGATGGATGAGTACAAGGGCGTCGATGCGATCCGCGACTTCTTCGTGCACAACCAGGAAGTGATGAACGACCAGATGCATCTGTTCGGGAACTTCGTCATCGACCTCCAAAGTCCCACCCAAGCGCGTGGGACGAGCTACCTCTTCCAGGACGGGCACCTCAAGTCCGGCGCTCAGGTCACCACCTCGTGCCTGAACGAGGACGAGTACGAGAAGCGCGACGGGCAGTGGTACGTCGTTCGCCGGGCCTGCGTCGGGTTGATGCCGATGGTCGGCAACGACTCCTACCAGGAGTAGCTCCCCGGTTCCCGAGGCTGACCCGGACGATCGGGTCCGGGTCAGCTCGTTCCACGGCACCCAACAACGAGAGGCACACCATGAGCAAGAAGCTGGACGGCAAGGTTGCGGTCATCACGGGGAGCACACGCAGCATCGGCAGGGCGATCGCGGAGGACTTCCTCGCCGAGGGCGCGTCCGTGGTGCTGAGCGGACGATCCCGCGAGAAGGGAGCCCTGGCGCTCAAGGAGCTGGATGCCGGTGACCGCGCGCACTTCGTGGTCAGCGACGCGTTGGAGCAGGACCAGGTCGAGAACCTGGTCGATGAGTCGGTGAACCACTTCGGGGCGGTCGACATCCTCGTGAACAACACAGGTGGATGCGACGGCTTCGCGCTCATCCACGAACTGTCGGACACCGCCTGGAACCGCGCGATCGACTGGACGCTGAACTCCGCCTTCTGGGCAACACGTCGCGCCCTGCCCGGCATGCTCGAACGCGGCTGGGGGCGCGTCATCTGCATCTCATCGGTCGAGGGCAAGCGCGCCAGCCAGCCTGCGATCAGCCACTACATCACCAGCAAGCACGCGTTGAACGGGTTCGTGAAGGCCGTAGCCGTGGAGTACGGCGCCCAGGGCATCACAGCGAACGCGATCTGCCCCGGAGCGGTCGAGACCGACAGCATGGCCGTCGCCGGCCGCCAGGCAGCCGAGGCCGCGGGTATCAGCTATGAGCAGTTTCTCGCTCAGTACGCCGGCCAGGCCATGACCGGCAAGCTGAACACCGTCGACGAGGTTGCCGCCGTCGCCACGTTGCTCGCGAGCGATGCCGGGGCCGGCATGACAGGCGGGCTCATCAACGTGGACGGCGGGACCAGCCCCTGGTGATCGAGCCGCAGCCACAGCGGGCACGTAAGGAACGCCCATGCATCCATCGATCGCGACTCGCGCCGACAGCTCCCGCTCCAAGCGGTCGGCCATCGTGGCTGCGGCCATTGACCGCTTCGCCAGCGACGGGTTCGAGCACACGAAGTGGGCAGCGATCGCCGGAGACGTCGGCATCGGCGAGACCACCCTCTACTACTACTTCGAGTCGAAGGCGCACTGCCTGCTCACCATCATGAGGACGGAGCTCACGCGCCTCCTGGAGCGGTTCCAGCGCGCCACGGGGCCGCTGGAGAATCCCCATGAGGCGCTGCGCGTCGCGGTGCTGGCCGCGTATCTAGGCGTTCCGCGCGACGCCCAGCCGCGGCGGATCCTGTACAACCACCTTGACCTGCTCAGCACGCCTCGGCTCCTGGAGAGCGAGGAGCGCGAGCGCCGCCACTCGAGAGCGCTCGTGCGCGCCATCGAGCAGGGATGGGCGAGCCTCATCCGGCGTGGAGTCGAGAGCGGCGACTTCCCTGCCCGCGACGTCGACCTCTCCGCACGCCTGGCGCTAGCCCTGGTTGTCGCGGTGTGGGGCTGGTATCGCCCCGAGGAGCAACACACTCTCGACGAGATCGGTCAGTTCACCTCGGAGGCGGTACTCCGTCTGGTCGCGTAGGCGGAGAGCCCGACCGGCGTTTCCGCTGGTGAGAGCCGCTTTTCGGACTTGCACCCCCGACCGGATTCGAACCGGCGCTACCGCCGTGAAAGGGCGGGGTCCTGGGCCGCTAGACGACGGGGGCCCGCTGCCGCCGGCATCACCGGCTGCAGCCCGGACAGCATAGTGGCGCAGCCCCACTCCGGGCCTAACCGAGACCGCCGCTTTCGTACGACGGGCATCGCTCCGGTATTGTGTGCGACTGCTCGGGCAGGTAGCTCAGTTGGTACGAGCGATCGCCTGAAAAGTGATAGGTCGGCGGTTCGACCCCGCCCCTGCCCACGAGCACGACGCCCCCGGAGGTCACCCTCCGGGGGCGTTCGTCGTCGCGGCCTCAGGGACTGCTCGTGCCGGTCGACGTCTCCGAGGGCTCGGCACTCGTGGTGGGCGGTGTGCTCGACGCGACCGAGCTGCTGACGTCACTGGGGCTCGCTGCCGGATCCGTGCTGGATGTCGAGGTCGGCTCCGTGGTGGACGAGGTGCTCGGCGACGTGAGGTCGTCGGACGGACTGTCCGTGACCGCCGTGGTCGAGTCCGTCGGGTCGTCGGAGGTGCTCGGGTCGCTGTCGCTGGGCGAGGTGGACTGGCTCGGGTCCTCGGTCAGCGGCCCCTGCTCCTCCTCGACGATGTCGACGATCTGCTGCTCGAACTGCTCGAGCGTGTCCTGGATCTCGTCCAGGGGGACCTGCCCGATGCCGTCCGCGAAGGCGAGCGCCGCTTCCCAGACGTCCTCGATCGCGGCGATCGCCTCTGCGCTCAGCGGGCCGTCGAGGGTGACGAAGAGCTGGACGGCCAAGGAGAACGTGAGGCAGCTGGTGCACTCGTAGTTGACCGCCACGGAGACGTTGGCCGGGACGGCGACATCGGTCTCCCCCGTCACCAGGACCACCTGGAACGCGACGGCGACCGCGGCGCAGTTGTCGCAGCTGGCCGCGGCGTACGCCTCGTTCGTGTTGTCGGCGACCTCCTCGTCGTCGGCCCACACCAGGGCGAAGGCCACGTCGTAGGCGACGGTGTCGTCCGTGGTGTTGACCGCGAGCGCCTGGTTGTCGCCCTCCTCGGGCGGCAGGGGCTCGTCGAAGGGGAAGATCCACGTGTCGTCCTCGGCGACGTCCGTGTCGCCCTCGTCGAGGACGGATCCCTCGCCCTGCTGCGCGTCGTCTCCCGAAGGCACCGCGACCAGCGCCAGCTGCGGGTCCTCGCGCGTGGGCAGGGGCTGGTCGTCCGGCCACATGACCGTGCCCGTGCCCTGGGTCCCGACGTCGAGCCCCTCGGCCGGCGGCCGTGCCAGCGGCACCACCTGGGACAGCGTGCCGCCCTCCCACGCCTGGATCGGACGGTAGCGGTCCTCGGTCGGCCACCACGCCCACAGCAGCCCCGCGACCAGCGCCAGCGCCAGCAGCCCCGCTCCGGTCCTCCGGACCGGGCGTCCCTCGGTACGCCGCCAGACCGCACCGCCCACCTGCCGCGCCAACCGGACCAGGAGATAGCCGATGGCGAGCACCGGCAGCACCACGATGACGACCGCGAGGGCGCGGGCGATGCCCGCGACCACGTCGCCGTCACCGAACGCCGTGCTCATCAGCTCGCGCTGCGTGCCCATCGCCGCCCAGGCGGTCCCGGCGATCCGGGGCAGGGTCACCACGAGGAGGATCATGACCAGCCCGAGGACGGGAACCACCGTCAGCACCCAGACGGTCACCACGAGACGGGCCCACGGCTTGAGCGCCTTGGCCGCCGGTGGCGTGGGACGCCAGGGGACCAGCGCCGCGAGGGTCGGTCCGATGCGCTGGAACAGGTCAGGGACCCCGGTGAGGTCCGCCAGGACGTGGTAGCCGTCGAACCGCACCAACGGCAACAGCTGGCGGAGCATCTGCAGCACCTGGGTGGCGACGACGAGCAGGACTGCGTCGTAGCCGGAGGCCCACCACGCGCCGACCGTCGCGACCACCACGATGGCGTTGAAGTACAAGCCGCCCAGGTCGGTCCGCAGCCGTCCGACCCGGCCGAGGCGGTAGGAGTCGGTGACGTCGGTGTAGAAGGCCGGCCAGATCAGGTAGAGGCCGGCGCCCATCACGCCCGGCGTGGCACCGCCGCGCCGCGCCGCCGCCGCGTGGCCGAACTCGTGGAACCCGGCGGAGAGGACCGTGGCGGCCAGCACGGCCAGCAGCAGGCCCGGCCGTGCGAAGGCGTCGTGCGTGGCGGCCGCCAGCCCTTCGTCGACGAGGACCCACCAGGTGATCCAGCAGAAGGCGGCAAGGACCGGGACGGCGAGGAGCCAGTGGAAGAGGGCGGCGAAGGGAGCGGTGATGCGATTGGTCCGCTCGGGGTCCGAGACGGCGACCTTGAGACGGAGCCCGAGCAACGGGTTCGACCGCGGGAGCTCCAGCTGCGCGCCGTCGCCGAGGGCGACCAGCCCGAGGGGCGACAGCTTCTCCACCAGGGCCACGACGTTCTGTGCCGTCACCTGGCGCCCGGTGACGCTGGAGACCTCGGCCGCCACCTCGTCGTACGAGCGTCGCCCGTCGAGCGCGGCGAGGGTCGCGTAGAGCAACGGGGTCAGCTGGACGGTCTGGCCGTCCGCCCGCCGCGCGAGGGCCGGGGGGATGCGGTAGCCCGACCCCTCCATCTCGCCGATGAGGACGACGCCGGTCGCGCGCGTGGGCACGACCGCTCCCCCGGCGGGGGCCGGTGGGCCCGCATCCGGGGGAGAGGTCGTGCCGGTCACGGCTGGGGCTGGTCAGGCTGGGTGATGTCAGACTCCTGGTCCGCCGTCGCCTGCGCGGTGCCTTCGATGCTCTGGTTGATGATCGCGTCCTGCTCGGCGATGGCCGTGGCCTCGCTGTCGACGGAGCCGATGTTGGCGGCGACCGCGGCGTCGATCGGAGCGGCCACGTTCGCATTGGCCGCCACCGCGCCGTTGACCGGAGCAGCGAGGTTCGCGTCGGCGGCGAGGTCGACGTTGACGTTGAGCAGGTTGCCGTCGAGCATGCCGCTGGTGTCGGGGAGCTCCTCGCCGATGGCGGGTGCGGTCGTGTCCGTGCCGGCCGGGTCCGTCTGCGTCGTATCGGCCGTAGGCGTGGCGCCCTGCTCGAACGTGCTGTCCTGCGTCGCGTCGGCGATGGCGTCGGCGTTGACGTCCTGGTTGATGGCCACGCCCTGGTCCGACAGAGCCTGCGCGGTCGATCCCTCGGACAGGACGTTGGCGCCCACTGCCGCGTCGATCGGTGCGGCGACATTGGCGTTCGCGGCCACGGCGAGGTCGACCGGGGCCGCGACGTCCAGGGCCAGGTCGAGGTCGGCGTTGAGGTCGAGGATCGACACGACCTCCTTGTCCGGCAGCGCCACGGCGTCCTCGGCAGCGAGCTCCTCGGGCGACAGGCCGTCTCGGTTCTCGTTCTCCATGGCTTCTCCTGGGATCGGGTGAGGACGTCGGATGATGAACGTCGTTACCCGTTCTGGCGACGCGGATCCGTCGCGGAAGCGATCCGGGCTCAGTCGCCCGTCTCGGGGAGGTCACCCTCCATCTCGTCGCTCGTCTGCCCCTCCTCGGCGGTCTCGGGCGGCCCTTCGGTCTCTGCCTCCGGCTCGTCGATCGCCCCCATGATCTCGGCGACCCGCTTGCAGTCGGCCGCGGACGGGTAGCCCCAGCCGGGCTCGTAGCCGTAGATCTGATCGAGCACCCGGCCGTCGGTGAGCGTGTCGACGACCTCGATCGACCGCGGTCCGATCAGGCCCGGGTGCGGGACCCCGCAGGTCTCCGCGACCTTCAGCAGGTCGCGGCGCAGTGTCTGCACGTAGTTGGCAACGCGCTGCCCCTTGGCGACCGGATCGAGCCCCCGGGTCAACCAGGGGTTCTGCGTCGCGACGCCGGTCGGGCAGCCACCGGTGTGGCACTTCTGCGCCTGGATGCAGCCGGCGGCGAGCATCGCCTCGCGGCCCACGTTGACCAGGTCGGCGCCGAGGGCGAAGGCCACCACGGCGTTGTCGGGCAGGCCGAGCTTCCCGGCGCCGATGAAGGTGACGTCCTCGTGCAGCCCACGGCGGGCGAACTCGCCGTACGCCCGGGCGAACCCCAGGCGGAACGGCAGCGAGACCGCGTCGGTGAAGATCAACGGCGACGCGCCGGTGCCGCCCTCGCCGCCGTCGACGGTCACGAAGTCGACGCCCCGGTCGCCCCGTGCCATCAGGTCGGTCAGCTTCTGCCAGAACGCGAGGTCACCGACCGCGCTCTTGATCCCGACCGGCAGACCGGTCTCCTCGGCGAGCATCTCGACGAAGTCGAGCATGGAGTCCACGTTGCTGAACGCCGCGTGCCGCGACGGGCTGAGGCAGTCCTGGTCCATCGGGACGCCGCGCGTCTCGGAGATCTCGCGCGAGACCTTCGCGGCCGGGAGGACGCCCCCGAGCCCCGGTTTCGCGCCCTGGCTGAGCTTGATCTCCAGCGCGCGGATCGGCGCGCCGTCCACCAGCTCCTTCAACCGCGGGAGGCTGAACCGGCCCTTCTCGTCGCGGCAGCCGAAGTACGCCGTACCGATCTGGAAGACCAGCTCCCCGCCGTTGCGGTGGTACGGCGAAACGGCCCCCTCCCCCGTGTTGTGGAGGCAGCCGGCGTCGGCAGCACCGCGGTTGATCGCCTCGATCGCGCGGCCGGACAGCGACCCGAAGCTCATCGCCGAGATGTTGACGACCGACTCCGGACGGAACGCGTGGCGGCGACCCCGCGGCCCTCCCAGCACCTTCGCCGACGGCAACCGGGCCTGCTGACCGACGGCGCCGTGGGTGGGGTACTCCTCGCTGAACGTCCGGTGGTTGACGATCACGTTGCCCGCCGAGCGCTCGAAGTCGTTGTCGGTGCCGAACCCGAAGTAGTTGTTCTGCAGCTTCGCGGACGCGTAGACCCAGCGTCGCTGGTCGCGGCTGAACGGGCGCTCCTCGTCGTTGCTCGCGACGATGTACTGCCGCAGCTCCGGCCCGATCGTCTCCAGGAGGTAGCGGGCGTGCCCGACCACCGGGAAGTTGCGCAGGATGGCGTGTTCGCGCTGCACCAGGTCCCGGGCCGCAACGGCACCGAGGGCCGCGAGCGGTGCGAGCGCCCATGACTTCCTCATGGGTGCACCGGTACCCAACGCGGTGCGGCGTACCGCGACGCCGGTCAGACGCCGGTCAGACGTGGCCCGAGAGCTGCGCCATCCGCGCCTCGAGCGCGGCCAGGTAGGCGTCGCGCCGCTTGCCGGTCACCGGGCTGCCCTTGGCGAGGTGGCTGCACGCGGGCAGCACGTCGACGGAGAGCTTCGCGCCGCCGGCCAGCGCCCGCAGCTCGTCGAGCCGGTCGCCGAACGGCGTGCCGCTGCCGGGCGAGTAGGAGCGCACCACGTCCTCGACGTCGTCGGGGTAGAGGTCGACCTTGGTCACGACCACGATCAGCCACGTGGGCTGGCTGCGGCGTACCGCCATCGAGGCGATCCGGTGAGCGGTCACGGTCCAGTCCTCGAGCTCCCGCTGCCGCTGGTCCTCGCGGATCGCCTCGACGTTGCCCGTCGTTCCCGCCGGCCGGCGGCCGGTGGCGAAGCCGTTGGCCACCACGTGCAGCACGCCGTCGACCGGGTTGTCGTGGAAGACCTCGTCCAGCGCCCCGAGCCGGGTCGCCGCGTTCTCGCCCGGGACCACCCGGAACCGGAAGCCGCGCAGTCGCCGGTCGCGGCGTACCCGTCGCTCCATCACGGCGGAGCCGGACTCCGGAACGCCCTCGGGACGAGGGCGACCGCTCAGGTGGTCGACCAGCTCGCTCTTGCCGACGCCGGTCATGCCGGTGACGGCGACCGTCGGGTAGCGGTGCTGGAGCACACCGCTCAGCCGGTCCCGCCCCCGGCCGATCGCAGCAGGTACGCCGCGCAGGCCGGTGCGCCGTGGTCGCAGGTCGGTCATCCAGGCTCCCGGGGTCGGCGTGAGGTGCTGCGCCGAAAGTACCCGAGGACCGTGCCCCGGAGACCTGACGGTCGTTAGCAGTCCAGATGTGCGGGTGGACGGATCAGGAGACACGACGATGAGCTCGACCTTCATGGTTCTCTGGGCCAGCCTGATGCTGGCGCTCTCGATCGGCATGACCGTGTGGCGGCTGGCAGGCGTCCGCGGCAAGGTCGCCGGCCAGGTCGACGGGATGCTGGGCACCTGCCTGCTCGCGTCCGGTCTGCTCTACGTGGCCGTCATCATGCCCGGCGCCCAGCTCCCCTGATGGCCCCCCTGATGGCCCCCCTGACGGCCCCCCTGACGGCCCCCTGATGGCACTGCGTCTCGCCGGCGTCACGCCGTCCCCTCTGCTCGACCAGCCGGCTTTCGCCGCGGACGGGTCAGCGGCGCGGCTGCGCACCTACAGCGGCGAGATCACGATCGCCCAGGACTCGGGCATCATCATGTATCGAGCCGGCCAGGTCGACGCGGTGCCGATGAGCTTCGTCCCGCCCGATGCCGAGGCAATCCGGGCCGGGGCCGAGCCCGCGGTGGCGGCGGAGGTCACGATCGCCCAGATCCTGACGACGGGCAGCGTCGAGCACTTCAGCGGCGCCGGCGCCGCCGGCGTGCGCGTGGGGCTGCAGCCGGACCAGAGCGACGCTGCGTGGTGCTGGCCCCATCTGTCCTTCCAGGCCCTCGGCGCCCGGCCGATGGTGCTGCGCTACCGGCTGACCGTGCTGACAGGGCTGAAGGGGCTCACGGCGACGGACGACGTGCCGTGAGTCACCCGCCCGAATCGGACAAACGGCAGGTAAACGGCACCTGGACGGCGTAAATTTCCAGGAGTGTTGTCGATTCCTCTTCTCCGGTGCCTCTGGGCGACGGCTGCCGTCCTCGTGGTCGGTCACGTCGTCTCGCTGCTCGTCTGGCCCCAGTACGTCACCCGGGAGATCGGCATCCCGCGCCAGTTCGACCTCAACGGCGAGGGGAACTTCGCCTCCTGGTTCCAGGCGTTCCCGCTGCTCCTCTGCGCCCTGCTGACGCTTCTCATCGCCGCCCACTTCCGCGGTCAGCACTCGCCGCTCGCGGGTCGCTGGGGCGCGGCCTCCGCATTGTTCCTGCTCATGTCCGTCGACGAGGCCTCGCAGCTGCACGACCTGTTCACCGGCCCGCTGCGGCGCGGGCTACAGATCGACTTCGGCATCTTCTACTTCGCGTGGCTGCTGCCGGCGGTGTGCTTCCTCGCGTTCTGCGCGTGGTACTTCGCACCTCTCGCGCGCTCTCTCCCCGGCGCCGTGCGCAACCGGCTGCTGGGCGCCCTCGCCCTCTACTTCGGCGGCGCCATCGTGGTGGAGATGCTCAGCGGGTTCGCGGTGGAGCACGGGCGGCGGTCCACGCCGTACCTCGCCGTCCTGACCTTCGAGGAGACCTGCGAGCTCGCCGGGATGCTCCTCGTCGTCGGGGCGCTGCTCGCGCTGCTCCGGACGCTCGAGCCGCGGTCGATCATCAGTGTCCTGGGGAGCGGCGCCATCGGGGTCGCACCGAGCGCGCCGGCTCCGTCCCGGCCGAACGGACCGAGGGCCGAGCAGCTACCCTGACCCAGAACGAGAACACGTTCTAGATATGGGAGCACGCATGGCCGCCGACCGGGACCAGGTCCTCGAGACCATCCAGAGCTACGTCGACCTCGTCGGCAAGGGCACCGCCGACGACATCCTGGCGCTCTACGCCGAGGGTGCCACCGTCGAGGACCCGGTCGGCACGGAGGTCCGGACCACGCGGGAGTCGATCCGGGAGTTCTACGCCGCGATCGAGCCGCTCGAGCAGGAGAGCCGACTGGTCTCCGCGCGGGTCGCCGGCAACGAGGCGGCGTTCCAGTTCGAGCTGATCACCCGCGTGGGCGACCAGACCTACACGCTCGCTCCGATCGACGTGATGACGTTCGACGACGCCGGCAAGATCACGACCATGCGAGCGTTCTGGAGCAACGCCGACATGGGCGTCAGCTGAGCGGCGCCAACGCTGCGCCCTCCGTCGGCTCGGCCGCCTCGTCCTCGATCGCGGTGGTGACCAGCACACCGGAAACCACGGCGTCGAACGCCCGCGCCGGCAGCAGCCGGAACCCCGCCCGCGCCGCGGCGTGGAAGACGCGCGGCACCGGCGAGGCCAGTCGCGGGCGCGACCGGGCGTCGAGGAGATCCAGCACGTCCTGGCTCACCACCTCCACCGGCATCAGCGGTCGCGGCGCGCTGAGCTGCCGGCCGAGGTAGTTGGCAGCGCGCTCGTAGATCGGAGTGTCCACGCCGGTGGGCGCGGCGTACCCCACCCGGACGCCGGGGTCGTCCCGCAGCTCGGCCTGCAGGACCCGCGCGAGGGCCCGCACGCCCCACTTGCTGACGACGTACGGCGCGACGTACGGCGAGGTGACGTGGCCTAGCAGGGAGCCGATCAGGACCAGGGTGCCCTCGTGCTGGCGCTGGAGGACCGGCACCACCGCGCGGGCGACGTTCGCCGAACCGAGCAGGTTGGTCCGCACCACGGCGTCGAAGACCTCGGCCGGGATGTCCGTCGTCCGGCCGGCGGCGAACACGCCGGCAGCGTTGACGACGCCGTCGATGCGGCCGTGGCGCAGCACCACGTCCTCCACGGCCGCGGCCACGGCGCGGTGGTCCCCGACGTCGCAGGGAACGACCTGGACGGACCGCGCGCCCGCGTCAGCGCACTCCACGGCGGCGCGCTGCAGACCTTCCGCCCCGCGCGCCACCAGTACGACGGCGGTCTCCCGCGCCGCCAGCCGGCGGGCCACCTCGAGCCCGATCCCGCTGGAGGCGCCCGTCACCATCACGACATCACCTCGGCCGATCACGCCCGCGCAGTACCCACTCCGCGGCCGCCGTATGTGCACACGTCGCCCGGGTACCGCCGGTCCTGACCACGAGCCGAGGAGAACACCCGACGATGAGCACGCACCGCCGGACCATCAACGCCAGCGCCGACCGGGTGTGGGCGGTTCTCGCGGACGGTTGGCTCTATCCCCTGTTCGTCGTCGGCGCCACCCGGATGCGCGACGTCGATGCCGAGTGGCCGTCGCCCGGCAGCGCGCTCCACCACTCCGTCGGGGTCTGGCCGGCCGTGATCGACGACAGCACGAGCGTGATCGAGGCCGACCCGCCGAAGCGGCTACGGCTCCGCGCGCGGGCGTGGCCGGCGGGAGAGGCCGAGGTGCTCTTCCGTCTCGAGCCGCGGGGCCCCGAGACCGAGGTCGTCATCGAGGAGGACGCGGCGGCCGGTCCGGCACGGCTGATCCCCGGCGTCGTGCGCGCTCCCCTGCTGACCTGGCGCAACAGCGAGACCCTGCGTCGGCTGGCCTTCATCGCCGAGGGCCGCGCCTCGGGATGACCACGCTCGACGCAGTCGTCATCGGCGCCGGGCCGAACGGGCTGGTCGCGGCGAACCGACTGGTCGACGCCGGCTGGTCCGTCCTCGTCCTCGAGGCCCAGCCCGAGGTCGGCGGCGCCGTGCGCAGCGACCGCGAGCTCGACCCGGACTTCGTCCACGACACGTTCAGCGCGTTCTACCCGCTGGGGGCCGCCTCACCGACCCTGAAGTCGCTCGACCTCGAGCAGCACGGGCTCCGGTGGCGTCACGCGCCCGCGGTCCTGGGGCATCCGACGGCGGAGGGCGGCTGGACGCTCCTGCATCGCGATCGCGAGCTGACCGCCGGGCTCCTCGACGACGCGCATGCGGGCGACGGCGCGGCCTGGCTCGACCTGGCCGCCACCTGGGACCGCGTCGGTGACCAGCTGGTGCACGCGCTCCTCGCCCCCTTCCCGCCCGTGCGGGCGGGCCTCCGCCTGCTGCCGGCACTCGCCCGCGTCGGGGGCCTTGACGCAGCGCGCGCCCTCCTCGGCCCGGTGCTCGAGGTGGGACGCGAGCGGTTCGGTGGACCGGGGGCGCCGCTCCTCCTCGCCGGCAACGCGGCGCACGCGGACATCCCGTTGACCGCGGCGGGGTCCGGGCTCCTCGGCGTGATGATGACGATGCTCGGCCAGACGGTCGGGTTCCCGGTCCCCGAAGGCGGCGCGGGCAGCCTCAGTGCCGCGCTCGAGTGGCGGTTGGTCTCGCGGGGCGGAACGGTGCGGTGCGACGCCGAGGTGGTCGCCGTCGACACCCGCGACGGGCGGGCCGTCGGGGTCACGACCGCGGACGGCGAGCACATCGTCGTACGACGAGCGGTGCTGGCCGACGTGTCGGCGCCGGCTCTGTTCGGGCGGCTTCTCCCGCCCCATGACGTGCCGGCGCGGGTGCGCGAGGGCATGCGCTACTTCCGCCCGGATCCCGCGACGATCAAGGTCGACTGGGCCCTGTCCGGGCGGGTGCCCTGGGCGCCGCCCCCACCGCTCCTGCCGGGCACCGTCCACCTCGCCGACTCGCTCGAGGCCCTCACCACGGCACAGCACCAGGTCACGGCCGGAGTCGTCCCCGACGACCCCTTTTTCATCGTCGGGCTCATGTCCACCGCCGACCCCACCCGCTCCCCCACCGGCACCGAGTCCCTGTGGGCCTACACCCACGTGCCCCAGCCGAGTGACTTCGTGGAGGACGCCGCCGGGACGATCAGCGGGCGGTGGGACCACGACGACCTCGAGCGGATGGCCGATCGCCTCCAGGACCGCATCGAGCGGTGGGCGCCAGGCTTCGGGTCCCTGGTCCGGGCGCGTCGGGTGCTCGGTCCGCTGGAGCTGGAGTCCCGCGATGCCAACCTCGTCGGCGGATCGGTCGCCGGCGGCACCAGCCAGCTCCACCAGCAGCTCGTCTTCCGCCCGGTGCCGGCGATGCGCGGCCGGCCGGAGACCGGCGTACCGGGCCTCTACCTCGCGTCCGCCGCCATCCATCCCGGAGGCGGGGTGCACGGTGCCTGCGGCAACAACGCCGCGCGCGCCGCGTTGGCGCACGACCGGGTCGCCCCGCTGCTGGGTCGTCGCTGAGCTGGATCGGGCGGCGGATCAGGCGGCGGATCGGGCGGCGGATGGCGCCGTTGCGTGGGCGTACCCGCTCCGAGGTCCTATCGTTGGACAGACCGGCGGGCACCACCCCCGCACGCCGGTGACAACCCCGCCACACCACCCCCGTGGCTGAACAAGAAAGCGGCTTCCTTCATGTCCGAGCGCAGCAGCACCCCGACCCTGCCCGACGTATCCGCCACCGACCTCCTCGAGCACGAGCTCGGGCACGAGCAGGTCGTCTTCGCCACCGACCCCGCCAGCGGCCTCCGCGCGATCATCGCGATCCACTCCACGGTCCTCGGCCCCTCGCTCGGCGGCACCCGCTTCTACCCCTACCCCTCCACCGCGGCCGCGCTCGCCGACGTGCTGGCGCTGTCCCGCGGCATGTCCTACAAGGCCGCGGTCACCGGGCTCGACCTCGGCGGCGGCAAGGCAGTGATCATCGGCGACCCGGCGAAGGCCAAGACCGAGGCCCTGCTGCGTGCCTACGGGCGGTTCGTGGAGTCCCTCGGCGGGCGTTACGTCACCGCGTGCGACGTCGGCACGTTCAGCGAGGACATGGACGTCGTGGCGCGCGAGTCCGCGCACGTCACCGGCCGCACCGAGGCCCACGGCGGCGCGGGCGACAGCAGCGTGCTGACGGCGTACGGCGTCTTCTGCGGCCTGCGTGCCGCGGCCGAGTCGGTCTGGGGCGATGCCGACCCGGCCGCCGTGCTCGACGGGCGGACCGTCGGCGTGGCCGGCGTGGGCAAGGTCGGGCGCCACCTCGTCGGTCACCTGGTCGAGGCCGGCGCCGACGTCGTGATCACCGACGTCACCCCTGCCGCGATCGACCGCGTCCGCGACCAGTACCCGAGCGTGCGGGTGGTGGAGTCGACCGATGTGCTGGTGGCCTCACCGCTCGACATCTACGCGCCCTGCGCGCTGGGCGGCGCGCTGACCGACGCGGTCGTCGGAGAGCTGGGTGCCCGCATCGTCTGCGGCGCCGCCAACAACCAGCTCGCACACCCCGGCGTCGAGAAGCTCGTCGAGGACCGCGGCATCGTCTACGCCCCCGACTACGTCGTGAACGCCGGCGGGCTGATCCAGGTCGCCGACGAGCTCGAGGGCTTCAGCTTCGCGCGCGCTCGGCAGCGGGCGGCGGGCATCTACGAGACGACCCGCACGGTGCTGGAGCGCGCCAAGACCGACGGCGTGCCGACCGCGACCGCCGCCGACCGGATGGCCGAGCAGCGGATGCTCGAGGTCGGCCGCCTGCGCGGCATCTGGTTGGGCTGACAGCGCTGCTGCGCTGCAGCCCGCGCACCATTCAGGGCGACCCGGCCGTGATGATCATGGCCGGGTCGTCCGTCCCGTCAGGGGCGAGAGGTCAGTCGCGCTTCGGGCCGGTGTAGTCCGACCACTTCTCGAGTTCTTCGACGGGTACCGCTTCGGACTCGCCCTCATCGCCGTGGAGCTCTCGCGCCAGGGCACTGAGGTCGGTCTCGTGAGTGCGGTACTTCAGGTCGCGCGCGACCTTCGTCTGCTTCGCTTTAGCTCGGCCGCGGCCCATAGGGTCCAGCCCCCTCGCACACTTGGCCGGGACGCGCGGCGCCCCGGACTACTGATACATAGTCTTCGTGGGGCCAACGCTACCTGCTGGGTGGGTGTTCCCGCACACCGAGACGTCATCTCGGGCGGAATGTCTTGCAGATCACCAGCCGGGGTGCTGGCCCTGCAGCCGGACGGTGCCCTTCAGGTCCGGGTCGACGTCGACCTCGCCGGCGACCCAGGCATCGATCCCGAAGTCCTTCAGCCGGGCCAGCGCCGCGTCGACGGAGTCGGGCGCGGTCAGCGCGACCATCCCGACCCCGCAGTTGAGCGTGGCCTCCAGGTCGGGCTGGGAGACGTCGCCGAGGGTGCGCACCACGTCGAAGACGGGGGCGGGCTGCCAGGTGGCCCGGTCGAGGGTCGCCCGCAGCTCGGGCGGCATCACCCGGGCGAGGTTGTTGGCGAGCCCGCCGCCGGTGACGTGCGCCATCGCGTGCGTCCGGGTCTCGCGGGCCAGCGCAAGACCGGCCTTGGTGTAGATCCGGGTCGGCTCGAGCAGCTCCTCGCCGAGCGTCCGGCCGAGCTCGTCCACGTGCCGGTCGACGGTCCAGCCGGCCTGCGTGAAGAACACGTGCCGCGCCAGCGAGTAGCCGTTGGAGTGCAGGCCGCTGGACGCCATCGCGATCACCACGTCGCCGGGACGCACCCGACCCGGTCCGAGCAGGTCGTCGGCCTCGACGACCCCGGTGGTGGCGCCGGCGACGTCGTACTCGTCGGGCGCGAGGAGGCCGGGGTGCTCGGCGGTCTCGCCACCGACGAGCGCGCAGCCCGCCTCGACGCAGGCCTCGGCGATGCCCTTGACGATCGCCGCGATCCGCTCCGGCACCACCTTGCCGGTGGCGATGTAGTCGGTCATGAAGAGCGGCTCGGCACCACAGACCACGAGGTCGTCGACGACCATGCCGACCAGGTCGAACCCGATCGTGTCGTGCTTGTCCATCATCTGCGCCACGGCGACCTTGGTGCCGACCCCGTCGGTCGAGGTCGCCAGCAGCGGCCGCTTGTACGACGTGAGCGCGCTCGCGTCGAACAGGCCGGCGAAGCCACCGAGCCCGCCCAGCATCTCCGGGCGCCGGGCCTTCTCGACCCAGACCTTCATCAGGTCGACGGCCTTGTCGGCGGCGTGGATGTCGACGCCGGCGCGGGCGTAGGCCCCGGGACCGGACTCGTCGGCGGTGGCGGCATCGTCGGACAAGGCGCGGATCCTCACGGGTTGTTGTAGACGGGGAGCGCCTCGCCGTGGATGTTCGACGTGAGCGTCGCCTCCAGGAGGTGCTTGCCGAGCAGGTTCTCGTCGGGGAGCTCGATCGGGTAGTCGCCGGTGAAGCACGCGGTGCACAGGCTCTGCCGCGGCTGGCTGGTCGCGTCGATCATGCCGTCGAGCGAGATGTAGCCGAGGCTGTCGGCGCCGACGCTCGACGCGATCTCGTCGACGTCGAGCCCGTTGGCGATCAGCTCGGCGCGGGTGGCGAAGTCGATGCCGTAGAAGCAGGGCCACTTCACCGGCGGGCTCGAGATCCGCACGTGCACCTCGGCCGCACCCGCCTCGCGGAGCATCCGGATCTGCGCCCGCTGGGTGTTGCCGCGGACGATCGAGTCGTCGACGACGACGATCCGCTTGCCGCGGATCATGTGGTCGAGGGCGTTGAGCTTGAGCCGGATGCCGAGCTGGCGCAGGGTCTGGCTGGGCTGGATGAAGGTGCGGCCGACGTACGCGTTCTTGACGAAGCCCTGGCCGAACGGGATCCCGCTCTCCAACGCGTAGCCGGAGGCGGCCGGCGTGCCGGACTCGGGCACCGGGATGACCAGGTCGGCCTCGACCGGGAACTCCCGGGCGAGCTGGCGGCCCATCTCGACCCGCGCCTCGTGGACGCTGCGGCCCGCGATCGCGGCGTCGGGGCGGGCGAGGTAGACGTACTCGAACACGCAGCCCTTGCGCCGCGGCTCGGCGAACTTGTGGGAGCGAAGCCCGCTCTCGTTGATGACGAGCAGCTCGCCGGGCTCGACCTCGCGGACCACGCTCGCGCCGATCGTGGCCAGCGCGGCGCTCTCGCTCGCGACGACCCAACCCCGGTCGAGCCGTCCGAGCACGAGCGGCCGGATGCCCTCGGGGTCGCGGGCGGCGTACAGCGTGTCCTCGTTCATGAAGACGAAGCAGAAGGCGCCCTTGACCTGCGGCAGCAGCTCGATCGCCCGGGCCTCGAGGGACTGGTCGGGGTGATGGGCGAGCAGCGCGGTGACCAGGCCGGTGTCGTTGGTCTCCGCCTCGAGGGTGCGGGCGTGGATGTCGAGCTCGTCCTCGTCGCTCGGCAGGTCCTGCACCATCTGCGCGATCTCGGAAGTGTTGATCAGGTTGCCGTTGTGACCGAGCGCGATCGAGCCGTGCGCGGTGGGGCGGAACGTCGGCTGGGCGTTCTGCCAGGTGCTGGCGCCGGTCGTCGAGTAGCGGCAGTGGCCGACGGCCAGGTGGCCCTGGAAGGAGTCGAGCGTCGTCTCGTCGAACACCTGCGACACCAGGCCCATGTCCTTGTAGACGAGGATCTGGCGCCCGTTGCTCACCGAGATGCCCGCTGACTCCTGGCCGCGGTGCTGGAGCGCGTAAAGGCCGAAGTAGGTGAGCTTCGCAACGTCCTCACCGGGGGCCCAGACGCCGAATACGCCGCACACGTAGTGGAGTCTAACGACCGGACGGCCTCATCCCCGCTTCGGCGCGGGCGTGGGATGGCCCACGCCCCGACGAATCAGGCGCCGAGGTTCCTCAGCAGCAGCGCCTCCGCGACCAGGACCTTCTCGAACTCGGCCAGGTGGAGGCCCTCGTTGGCGCCGTGGGCGCGGGTGTCGGGGTCCTCGACGCCGGTCACCAGGACGCTCGCGCCGGGCATCGCCTCGAGGAACTCGGCGATGAACGGGATGGACCCGCCGACCCCCATGTCGACCGGCTCGGTGCCGCCCCAGGCCTCGGTGAAGGCCGAGCGGGCGGCGTCGTACGCCGGTCCGGCGACGTCGAGCGCGATCGGCTCGCCGGTGTCGACGACCTCGATCGACAGCTGCGCGCCCCACGCGACGTGCTTCTCGAGGTGCTGGCGCAGGCAGGCCACGGCGTTGGCGGAGGTCTCGCCCGGGGCCGTGCGGAGCGCGAGCCGGGCCCGCGCGGCCGGGATGAGGGTGTTGGAGGACCCGTCGACCTTGGGCGCGTCGAGGCCGATGACCGACAGCGCCGGCTGCGTCCACAGGCGCTCGACCTTCGGGCCCGAGCCGATCCACTCGACGCCGGGCCCGACCCCGGACTCGGCACGGAGCCGCTCCTCCGGGTAGTCGACGTCGGCAGCGGGTCCGCTCACCAGCCCCTCGACGACCAGGTTGCCGTCGTCGTCGTGCAGGGAGGAGATCAGCCGCGCGAGGGTCATGACGGCGTCGGGGACCAGCCCGCCCCACATCCCCTGGTGCACGGCGTGGGTCAGGGTGCGGACCTCGACGTTGACCCGCACCAGGCCGCGCAGGCTGGTCGTCAGCGCCGGGACGCCGATGTCCCAGTTGCCCGAGTCGGCGATGATGATGACGTCGGCCCGGAGCTCGTCGAGGTACTGCTCCAGCAGCTGCGGCAGGGTCGCGCTGGCGACCTCCTCCTCGCCCTCGATGAAGAGCCGGACCGTGACCGGCAGCTCGTCTCCGAGCACCCGCAGCGCCGCGATGTGGGCCATGATCCCGGCCTTGTCGTCGGCCGCGCCGCGACCGTAGAGCCGGTCACCGCGCTCGGTCGGCTCCCACGGCGGGCTGTCCCACTCGGCGGGGTCGTTCTCGGGCTGGACGTCGTGGTGGGCGTAGAGCAGCACGACAGGCGCCCCCTCGGGGCCGCGCTTCTCGCCGATCACAGCGGGGGGCGCGCCGTCGTACGCGCGGACGATGCGGGCGTCGACGCCCTCGGCCCGGAACAGCGCCGCGGTGGCCTCCGCGCTGCGCTCGACCTCGCCCAGCCGCGCGGGGTCCGCGCTCACCGACTGGATCCGGACCAGGTCCTCGAGATCCTTGCGGACCCCCGGGAGCACGCTCGCGACCCGGGTCCGGATTTCGTCACTCGCCATCGTCATGGCGCCACGTTATCCGGCACCGCTCAAGCGAGCGGCAGGTAGGGCGAGAGGTCGGTGCGCTCGCCGCTGGCGTGCGCCCGGCCGCTCCCGAGGGCGTCCGCCCAGGCGAGCTCGCCGGTGGCGAGCGCGACCCAGGTCTCGGCGTCGGTCTCGATCACGGCGGGCGGCGTACCGCGGGTGTGCCGCACGCCCTCGATCACCTGGACCGCGGCGAAGGGCGGCACGCGGACCTCGACCGAGCGGCCGGGCGCGCGCTCCTCGAGCACGGCGAGGAAGTGCTTGGTGAGCAGCCGCAGGTCGGCCCGGTCCGGCGTACCCCCGGCGGCGCCGGCGACGTTGACGAGTGCCCGCGCGACGTCCTCCGGATCGGCAGGACGCAGACGGGAGGGCACGGGGGCGAGCCTACAAAGGGTCGTCCGCAACAATGAGGGCATGCAGGCCCGCCTCGTCATCAGCTCGATCGCCCTCGTGCTGTTGTCTCCGCTGCTCGCGGCGTGCAACGAGGAGTCGCAGGACCCGGAGGCCGGCGACGTCATCCAGGCGCGGGTGGACAACCAGTTCAAGGAGGGCGAGGAGGCCGCGGTCGCGCTGCCGACCGGGCGGCTGCTGATCCACGCCGCCGAGCCCGTCGACAGCGCGGCCGCCGACGAGACCCGGATCCGGGAGACCGTGGCGGCGCCGTCGGGCGCGGTGCTGGTGCCGATCACCTGGCAGTACGACCCCTGGGCCTCCAACCGGCTCGCCGGGTTCCTCGCGACCACCGACACGCCGAGGGTCGAGCTGGTCACCGACGTCGAGACCTACCGGCTCTCACCGCCTGACCCGCAGCGCAGGGAGAGCGAGTCGTTCTACGTCGTCGTCGACGGCGAGGCCGAGGAGCGGACCCTCGAGATCGACTTCGACGGCGTCACCCAGACCATCGACCTCACCAACGGCAGGATCGACAAGGGCGAGGCCGAGTCGCTCTACGACATCGGCGAGGACCGGCTGAGGAAGAAGCCCTGTGACGACGGGCCGTGGTTCGACAGCCGCACCGTGGCCGCCGAGTTCACCTGCCAGCTCGTCGGGCCGGTGCTGACGCCGTACGCCGGCGGCGAGTGGGCGCCCGCGGGCAGCACCTGGCTGGCGCTGACGCTGGAGACCGAGATGCGGATCTACGGCGAGACCAACCGCCTGGGCGGCGGCGCCCGGTACGTCGCCAAGTCGGTCAAGGTGAAGGCGGAGATCGACGACGAGAAGCCGGCGTTCGAGCTGTCGACCAACGACGCCAGCGACACGTGCCCGGTCACGGTCACCGCCACCTGCGGCTGGAGCCGGCACCTGATCTTCGAGGTCCCAGCCGACGACGGCGAGCAGGGGCCGCTCGACGTACGGGTGACCTACCGGCTGGACCGGGTCACCAACTGGTCCGGCTACGACCCGCCGCGGCGCAAGAAGGTCACGGCCGCCGACGAGCTCAAGCTCTGGCCGACGAAGTCGAAGAGGTAGCGCCCAGCACCTCGGCCACGACGGACAGGCCGGCGGCCACCTCGGCGAACGACGTGCTCAGCGGCGACAGCCCGATCCGCAGGCTGTGCGGCGGGCGGAAGTCCGGGATCACGCCCCGGCGCCACAGCTCGGCCGTCACCTCACGGAAGTCGGGATGGTCGAGGGTGATGTGGCTGCCGCGCACGGCCGGGTCGCGCGGCGAGGCGAGGCGGACGCCGTACGACGACAGCAGCGCCTCGGCGACCTCGACCGCGAAGCCGGTCAGCGCCAGCGACTTCCGTCGTACGGCGGGCATGCCCACCTCGTCGATGAGCGCCAGCATGTCGCGCATCGGCAGCATCCCGACGATCGGCGGGGTGCCGCTGAGCAGCTGGCGGATGCCCTCGTCCGGCCGGTAGCGCTCGGCCATCGCGAACACGTCGGCCGCGCCCATCCAGCCCTGGACGGGCTGCCGGAGCCGGCCGTGGTGGCGGCGGGCGAGGTAGGCGAAGGCGGGAGCGCCGGGCCCGCCGTTGAGGTACTTGTAGGTGCAGCCGACGGCGAGGTCGACCTGGTGCTCGTCGAGCGCGATCTCGACGGAGCCGACGGAGTGGCAGAGGTCCCAGAGGACCAGCGCCCCCGCCTCGTGGGCGACCGCGGTGATGGCCGGGAGGTCGGCGATCTGTCCCGAGCGGTAGGCGACGTGGCTCAGCAGCACCAGAGCCGTGCGCTCCGAGACCGCCGCCCGGACCTGCTCGGGGGTGACGCCGGCGTCGCCGTCGGGGCGGACCCAGCGCAGCTGGAGGCCACGCTCGGCCGCGACCCCCTCGACGACGAACCGGTCCGTCGGGAAGTTGTCGGTGTCGACCACGACCTCCGTCCGGCCCGGCTCCGCCTGGATCTGCGCGTCGACCGCCGCCCGCACCAGCTTGTAGAGCAGCACCGTGGTGGAGTCCGCGACGACGGTCTGCCCGGGCGCGGCGCCGAGGGCGACCCGACCGATGGTGTCGCCGAGCTCGATCGGGGCGTCCATCCACCCCTCGTCCCAGCCGCGGATCAGCCGGTCGCCCCACGGCCCGTCGACGAACCCGGCGAGTCGCTCCCGGGTGGCACGGAGCGGGCGGCCGAGCGAGTTGCCGTCGAGGTAGGCGAGCACGCCGTCGGTCGTGACGAAGGCGGCGCGGTACGACGCGAGCGGGTCGGCCGCGTCCAGCTCGGCCGCCCGCGCGCCCCAGCCGGCCTCGTCCTCGTCGACCGTCACGATCTGCCGATCTCGGTCCGGACCGCGATCAGCTCCGGGAAGAAGGTGAGGTCGAGCGCCCGGCGGAGGAACGCGACCCCGGACGAGCCGCCCGTGCCCGGCTTGAACCCGATCGTGCGCTGCACGGTCCGCAGGTGCCGGAACCGCCACAGCTGGAAGGCGTCCTCGAGGTCGACGAGGTCCTCGGAGGTCTCGTAGAGGTCCCAGTGGCCGGTCGTGTCTTCATAGACCTCGCGGAACACCGGCACCAGCCCCGGCTGCTCCACCCACGGCCGGCTCACGTCGCGCTCGAGCACGACCGCCGGCACCGGCAGCCCGCGGCGGGCGACGAGCCGGAGGAAGGCGTCGTACACGGTGTGGGTCTGCAGCACCTCGGTCAGGAAGGCGTGCGCGGGAGGGTTGCCGGCGAACACCTTGAGCACCTGGGCGTTCTTGTTGCCGAGCAGGAACTCGACCGCGCGGTACTGCACCGACTGGAAGCCCGATGCCGGTCCGAGCACGTGCCGGAACTCGGCGTACTCGCTCGGGGTCAGGGTCGCGAGCACGGACCACTGCTCGGTGATGGTGCGCAGGATGTGCTTGACCCTGGCCAGGCTCTTGCGGGCCCGGGACAGGTCGTCGGTGTCGAGGAAGCGGCGCGCGCCCACGAGCTCGTGCACCATCAGCTTCAACCACAGCTCGGTGGTCTGGTGCTGGATGACGAAGAGCAGCTCGTCGGGGTGCTCCGGGTCGCTCAGCGGGTGCTGCGCGGACAGCAGGGTGTCGAGGTGCAGGTAGCCGGCGTAGTCGAGCTCCCGGGTGAAGTCCGTGCGGACGCCGGGCTCGAGCGGTCGGTAGCCCTCCTCGATCGACATTCCGTCACCGTATCCCGGGGTCTCGACAGGCTCGACCGGCGAGGCGCGGTCAGCGGATGCCGTCGATGATCGAGCGCACCGTCGCCCAGGCGGGGTGCGCCTTGCCGACGAGCCCGAAGTGGCCGCCGGCGACCTCCACCAGCTCGGCGGTCGCGCCGGCGGCGGTGGCGCGTGCGACGTACTCGGTGGACTGGCTGAAGGGGACGACATCGTCGTCGGGGGCGTGCACGCACCAGACGGGTACGTCGAGCGGCAGCTGCTGGGTCGGGTCGAGGGCCGCGTCCTCCGGCCCCGGGGTGTGGCCGAGGAACGCCTCCACGGCGCCGTCGCCGAGCCGGTCGCGCGACGCAGCGACAAGGTCCATCGCCGGGGCCTGGCCGACGACATGGGTCAGGGGCACCAGCGGCGGACCCCACGGCGCGTGTCGCCCGCGACCGGCCGCCCAGGCAACGAGGTGGCCGCCCGCCGAGTGTCCGAGCCCGACCACCCGGTCGAGCGCCCGCCTCGGCACCAGGCCGTCGTCCGCGAGGGAGGCGAGGTGGTCGATCCCGTTCGCGATGTCGTCGAACGTCGCCGGGACACCCCCTCCGCCACCCGGTCCCGGCCCCACCCGGCGGTACTCCAGGTTCCAGCTCACCCAGCCGCGCTCGGTGAGGTCACGGGCGAGAGGCCGCCCGAGCAGCAGGTCGTAGCGCGCGCGCCAGAAGCCGCCGTGCACCACGACCACCACGCCCCGCGGCTCCCCGTCCGGGACCCGCAGCTCGCCGAACTGGCTGGGACCCTCGCCGTAGCTGTGCCGCTCGTCGTGCACGCCCACCTCCCGATCGCTCGCCCGGCTCTGCCGAGCCCGGGTCAGCGGGCAGCGTAGTGCGCCTGCACGCGGGCGGCCGAGAGCGCGGAGCGGTAGACGGCGACCTGGTCGACCTTTCCGGGGAAGCCCGTGGTGACGCCCGAGGCCGTCCGACCCTGGCCGACCCGCCACCAACCGGCGTACGACGCGACGCGGCTGGCCGAGCCCTCGGCGACCTCGGCGCCGTCGACGTACATCACGGCGTCGAGCTGGCTGCCTCCGCGCGGCGTGGCCGTCACGACCAGGTGGTGCCAGGAGCCGTCGTTGTAGGCGTTGGCACTGGTGATCGTCCGGTACGGCGACGCCGCCCAGTCACCGAACACGAGCCGACCGTCGTCCTCCAGCGTGACGTGGCGGTCGAAGCTCGCGGAGCTGGTGCCGGTGCCCGACTCGAAGCCGATCAGCTTGCCGCCTGCGGAGCTCGAGGTGCGGAACCACAGCTCGAGGGTGAACGTCGTCGGGCCGCTCGACGCGCTGCCTCCGGACACGATCCGGCCGCCGCCGGCCAGGTCGAGCGCGTAGCCCGGGTTGTTCGGGAGCGCACCGGGCAGGCGATAGGCGGCAACCGATGCGGCGGTGCCGTGGCGACCGTTGCCCGAGGAGTCGGCGAGCGCCGGTCCGCTCGCCTCGTCGAGGTAGTAGTAGAAGAACGGGTCGTCGGCCACCACTGCGGTGTTGTAGGGCTGGAGCCCGGCGTCGCCGACGGTCCAGCTGTTCCCCGGGTTCCGGTTGGTGGCGGTGAACGCGCTCGAGGCGGAGCCCAGTGCAGGCGCAGTCACCAGCGTGACCGTCAGCGCGACCATCGGCAGCACCGCGGCGCTGCGGCCAAGAGACGATGCCCTACGACGACGCTTCCCGCCCGTTCCGCCACCCGTTCCGCCACCCGTGCCGCCACCCGTGCCGCCACCCGTGCCGCCGGGCGGGCGCACGAGGAGGACGACGGCCAGCGCCAGGCCGGCAGCGAGGCCGCCGACGACGAGCGGGCCCGTCTGCCGGTCCCGCCACCAGGTCACCGGGTGCCCGACCAGCGGCACCAGCACCACGGCCCGGGCAAGGAACGCCGACCGGGGCGCAGGCTCGACGTCGAAGTCCGCGTTGGCGTCGCCCGCCGTGACCCAGCCTCCTGCTCCCGGACGACGATCGACCACGCGGTGCACGAGCAGCCGGCTCGCGCTGGGGTCGCCCTGGTCCTTGAACACGAACACGCGTCCCAGGTCCACGTCGTCGCCCGGAGCCATCGAGCGACCGAGCACGACGTCGCCCACCGAGATGTGGGGCTCCATCGAGCCGCTGGTGACGGCGTACCCCTGCCAGCTCGTCACGACCGGGAGCAGCGCGGCGACGACCAGCGTCCCGAAGAACGCGACGCCGGCGCGGCAGACGATGACAGCCACGATGGCCAGCCAGCCGCGGAGGGCAGGCTGCGCGCCGGGGTCGGTGACTTCCGCCAGCGACCCCGGTGTGGCTGCGCCTACCGTCTGCGTCGTCAACTGCTCAGGAGCTCTGGAGCTCCCACTGCATGTCGATGCCCGTCTGGTCACCCTGCAGCTGGTCGATCTGGTTCTGCGTCATGCCCGCGGTGTCGAACGTCCACGTGAGGCGGTAGGTGCGGGAGGTGGTGCCGGCGGGGACGTCCCAGCCGCCGATGCCCTCGCCGTAGGTGTCGACCGTCGCCAGCTGGCCCAGCGTCACGCCCGCGACGATGGTCTCCTCGGCCGTGAAGCCGTCGCAGGAGCTGAAGCCGCCGCCGGTGCCGGAGGCGATCGTGATCTTGATGTGGTTCTCGAGGCCGTGGACGGAGGGCGCGGGATTGACGGCGTAGCCCTTCACCGTGCCCGGGACGCTGGCGTTCGCGGTGACCTTGAGGCACTTCGAGTCGGTCTGTCCCGGCACCAGGTTCTGCACCTGGAACCGCGCCGAGCCGGCGTCGTCGTCACTGAGCGCGACCGCGCCGGCGGCCCAGTTGTTGCCGGAGTTCCGGGTCGACCCGGTGAACGCGGCGTTGGAGGACTGCCAGATCATGGCAGCGGCCGCGACGATCGCGACCGGCGTCGCAGCGGCGACGGCGATCCGGCTGGTCCGAGATGAGGGATGCCTCATGGTGGGTGCTCCTTGCACAGTCGTGGCACCCCCGTCGGGTGCCGTGCACCATGCTGAGCGGTTCCCGACTCCGCCACGAGCCGAAGTGCGCGGGTCCGACCGAACGACTTCGAGGTCCTAGTCCGAACGGGTCACGAACCCGGTCGAACGACAGCCTCCGGTGGGTTCGTCAGGGGCCGGCAGGGTTCGTCAGGGTTCGTCAGGGTTGGTCAGGCGCCGAGCGCTGCGGGCAGCGTCGCGGTCCACACGCTGCGCAGCTCGTCGAGAGGTACGTCGAACGACCCCTCCACCACCAGCGCGTCGCCGCCCGTCGTCCCGACCTCGGTCATCGGCACGTCGCGGCGGGCGCAGAGCGCGCGGACCTCGTCGAGGCGCGCGACCGGCACCGTCACGATCGCGCGGGCAGCCGACTCGGAGAAGAGGCCGACGAACGCGCTGTCGGCAACGCCGTCGAGCGAGACCGTGGCTCCGACGCCCTCGCCGAGGCACGACTCGGCGAGCGCCTGGGCCAGGCCGCCGTCGGAGAGGTCGTGCGCGCTGGTGGCCACACCGACCAGGTCGACGAGCAGGCGGGCCAGGTCGCGCTCGGCCTTCAGGTCGACCTGCGGCGGCCGGCCACCGAGGTGACCGTGCACGACGTGCGCCCACTCGCTACCGGACAGCTCCTCGCTGGTGGTGCCGAGCAGGACGACCCGCTCGTCCGCCGCCGGGAACGACGTGGGCGTGCGGCGTCGTACGTCATCGATCACGCCGAGCACCGCCACCACCGGCGTGGGGAGGATCGCCGTCTCGCCGGTCTGGTTGTAGAGGCTGACGTTGCCGCCGGTCACCGGGATGCCGAGCTCGACGCACCCGTCCTTGAGCCCCCGGCAGGCCTCGGCGAACTGCCACATCACGTCGGTGTCCTCGGGCGAGCCGAAGTTGAGGCAGTCGCTGACCGCGAGCGGCCGGGCGCCGCCGGTCGCGACGTTGCGGTAGGCCTCGGCGAGCGCGAGCTGGGCGCCGGCGTACGGGTCCAGCTTGGCGAACCGGCCGTTGCAGTCGGTCGCGACGGAGACGCCGAGGTTGGTGTCCTCGTCGACCCGGATCATGCCGCTGTCGGCGGGCTGCGCGAGGACGGTGTTGCCCTGCACGTAGCGGTCGTACTGGTCGGTGATCCACGACTTGTCGCAGAGGTTGGGGCTGGCGACGAGCTGCAGCAGCGTCGTGCGCAGGTCGTCGCCGTTGCTCGGACGCGGCAGCGCCTCCGCGGCGTCCGCCTGGAGGGCGTCCTGCCACTCCGGACGCCGGTAGGGCCTCTCGTAGACGGGGCCGTCGTGGGCGACGGTGCGCGGAGGTACGTCGACGACGGTCTCGCCGTGCCAGGTGATCTCGAGCCGGCCGCTGTCGGTCACCTCGCCGATGACGACCGCCTCGACGTCCCACTTGGCGCAGATCGCCATGAAGCCGTCCACGTCGCCGGGCTCGACGACGGCCATCATCCGCTCCTGGCTCTCGCTCATGAGGATCTCCTCGGGAGCGAGCGTCGAGTCGCGGAGCGGGACCTTGTCGAGCTCGACGGTCATGCCGCCGTCGCCGGCGGAGGCCAGCTCGGAGGTCGCACAGGACAGCCCGGCGCCGCCGAGGTCCTGGATGCCGGCGACCACGCCGGCCTGGAAGAGCTCGAGCGTGCACTCGATGAGCAGCTTCTCCATGAAGGGGTCGCCGACCTGGACGCTAGGGCGCTTCGCGGGGCCGTCGGCGTCGAACGTCTCGGACGCGAGGACCGAGACGCCGCCGATGCCGTCGCCGCCCGTGCGGGCGCCGTACAGGACCACCTGGTTGCCCGTGCCCGACGCCTTGGCCAGGTGCAGGTCCTCGTGCCGCAGGACGCCGACGCACAGGGCGTTGACCAGCGGGTTGCCGACGTAGGTCGCGTCGAAGACCGCCTCACCGCCGATGTTGGGCAGGCCGAGGCAGTTGCCGTAGCCGCCCACGCCGGCGACGATCCCGGGCAGCACCCGGTGCGTGTCCTCCGCGTCGAGCGGACCGAACCGCAGCGGGTCCATCACGGCCACCGGCCGCGCGCCCATCGCCAGGATGTCGCGGACGATGCCGCCGACCCCGGTCGCGGCGCCCTGGTAGGGCTCGACGTACGACGGGTGGTTGTGGCTCTCGACCTTGAAGGTCACCGCATAGCCCTGGCCGATGTCGATGACGCCGGCGTTCTCGCCGATGCCGGCCAGCATCTTGCCGACCGGCGTCTCCTGGGGGATCTCGCCGAACTGCTTCAGGTGCACCTTGGAGGACTTGTAGGAGCAGTGCTCGCTCCACATCACGGAGTACATCGCCAGCTCCGAGCTGGTCGGTCGGCGCCCGAGGATCTCGCGGATCCGGTCGTACTCGTCGGTCTTGAGCCCCAGGTCAGCCCACGGCTGCTCGCGGTCGGGGTCGGTCGCAGCGAGGGAGACGGTGTCCAGCACGCCGCAAATCTATCGGTCGCCGTCGAGGCGGGGACGCGCCGGTCGGCCGGGGTGGTCGCCACCGGCTCGCTGGGCGATCCACAGTTTGAAATCGAACATCAGTTCGACTACAATGGCAGCATGATCTCGGGCCTGTACGACCTCGACCCCACCGCGGTGCTCGGCGCGACCGAGGCGCTGGTGCTGGAGCAGCGCGAGCGCGACGTGGACGATC
>Ga0164290_1000967_pt1 | contig 62221 bp, 51 predicted proteins | sample Micstemetagenome_FD_108782 | JGI IMG/M metagenome (GOLD analysis project Ga0164290, IMG submission 108782) | Contaminated culture microbial community from soil near Moab, Utah, USA - Microcoleus steenstrupii SON62 (Illumina Assembly) | ecosystem: Environmental > Terrestrial > Soil > Soil crust...
AGGTGCTGGTTTTGAAGCTGTTTTCTTGGCTGGTGCCGCCTTTGGAGCCGGTTTTTTTGCTGCCTTAGGGGCTGGTTTTTTAGTAGCCATACGCTTTTATCCTTTTTTGTTTACTACCACTTTTAACAGGCTGTCATTTACCTCAATTTCGGTGCCATCAGTTATTTCAGGCACCCATTGTATGACATCTGCCAAAATTTCGCGGCAAATATAATCGTTATACTTAACAATAGACGGCTTAAGGCTTTCAGTCTCAAGCACGGTCACGAATATACGGTCTGTGAGTTCAAAACCGCTTTCTTTCCTAATATTTTGTATCCGGTTCACGAATTCACGGGCATCACCCTCCTGTTTCAGCTCATCTGTAAGGGTAATATCAAGGGCCACGGTAAGGCTGCCTTTGCTCGCAACGCTCCATCCGGGAATATCTTCAGCCGCTATTTCAACCTCTGAAAGCTGAATTTGTACGGTTTCCCCATCCAGCTCCAGGCTGATTTGACCCTCTTTCTCAATGGTAGCAATCTCATGCTGACCAAAAGCCGTGATCAATGCACCCGCCGCTTTCATTTTTGCACTCAGTTTGGTACCGAGTGCCTTGAAATTGGGTTTTATTTTTTTCTTGATGATGCCTTCTGTTTCGGTGATGTATTCCATCTCCTTCACATTCACTTCCGCCTTAATCAGGTCCTCAATCAGCTCCAGTTGTTGTTTCATGGATGGATTGAGCACCGGTATCAACACTTTATGCAAAGGTTGACGCACTTTAATATTTACTTTCTTACGCAGTGATAACACCAGCGAACAAACATCCTGTGCCAGTTGCATTCTTTCCTCGAGGGCGGCATCAATAACTGATTCGTTGGCCACAGGAAAATCTGCATGGTGCACAGAGTCTACTGTAAATCTTTCCGTTACTGCATTCAGGTTACGGAAAACGGCATCACTAAAGAAGGGTGAAATAGGTGCCATCAGCCTCACGATGGTTTCCAGGCATTCATATAAAGTCTGATAAGCACTGATTTTATCCAGTTTATATTCTCCTTTCCAGAAACGGCGGCGACATAAACGCACATACCAGTTACTCAAATGTTCATCTACAAATTCTTCAATGGCCCTGCCTGCCAGTGTGGGCTCATAATCATCCATGGCAGCGGTTACTTTTTTCACCAGCGTATTGAGTGAAGAAAGAATCCAGCGGTCAATTTCAGGACGGTCGGCCATGGCAACGGGCGCTTCTTTAAAAGCAAAACCATCTACATTGGCATAGAGTACAAAAAACTGGTAGGTATTATACAGTGTACCAAAGAATTTTCGTTGTACTTCCTGTATACCGGCTAAATCGAACTTCAGGTTATCCCAGGGCGATGCATTGGTAATCAGGTACCAGCGGGTAGCGTCGGCACCATATTTTTCAATGGTTTCAAAAGGGTTCACTACATTACCCAGTCGTTTACTCATTTTATTACCGTTCTTATCCAGCACCAGGCCATTACTCACAACGGTTTTATACGCTACGCTATCAAACAACATTACGCCGATGGCATGCAAAGTGTAGAACCATCCGCGGGTCTGGTCAACACCTTCTGCTATAAAATCAGCCGGGAATGATTGTCCTTTATCTACCAGTTCTTTATTCTCAAAAGGATAATGCCATTGCGCATAAGGCATGGCACCACTGTCGAACCATACATCAATCAAATCAGGTACACGGTGCATGGGTTTACCTGAAGCACTCACCAGTACAATCTCATCAACATAAGGTTTATGCAGATCGAGAATGCCTTCATGTAAATAGTGCTTATTAACATCTCCGCCCAATACTTCATTGGCTTTGCGTATACCATCATTCAGTTCTTCAATAGAACCTATACAAACTTCTTCAGTTCCATCTTCTGTGCGCCATACGGGTAAAGGTGTTCCCCAGTAGCGGCTGCGACTTAAATTCCAGTCTACCATGTTCTCTAACCAGTTACCAAAACGTCCCTCACCAGTACTCTTTGGTTTCCAGTTGATGGTTTTATTCAGTTCCACCATCCGGTCTTTCACGGCGGTGGTTTTAATGAACCAGGCATCTAACGGGTAGTACAGGATGGGTTTATCTGTTCTCCAGCAATGCGGATAACTGTGTTCATATTTCTCTACCTTGAATGCACGGTTTTCTTTTTTCAGTTTTACGCAGATGTCAACATTCACATCTACATAATCCTTATCGTCTTTATAATTCTTTACATAGCGGCCGCTGAACTCACCCAGTCCATCCACAAATTTTCCTTCGCGGTCAACCATGGTGAGGATACCGATATTGTATTTCTGTCCTACTTTATAGTCGTCTGCACCAAATGCAGGTGCAGTGTGTACGATACCTGTACCATCTTCAGTGGTTACAAAATCGCCACACAATACACGAAAAGGTCTCGCACCAGGGGTAATTTCTTCCACTACTTTAGGTGAGTTGGCTTCGTAAGGAAGTAACTGTTCGTAAGTAGCATCTTCAATAGCAGCACCTTTGAACTCAGTAATAATTTTCCAGGGTAATAACTTTATATCGGCATTGTATCCTGCAAAATCGCCATTCTCTCCTTCCGGCTTGAAATACTTACCCAACAAGGCTTTCGCTACTACTACATTTACAGGCAGATGTGTATACGGATTGAATGTATGGACTAAAGCATAATCAATATTCGGCCCAACTGTCAAACCTAAATTCGAAGGGAGTGTCCATGGAGTAGTTGTCCAGGCCATAAAGAACACTTCATCAGAGCCGGCCGCATCAAAAAGAAATTGCGTCTTACTGTCCTTGATGGCCTTGAACATAGCCACTGCACTCGTATCTTTTACATCCTTATATGTTCCCGGCTGGTTCAGTTCATGTGAACTCAGTCCTGTTCCTGCTGCAGGCGAATAAGGTTGTATGGAAACGCTTTCATAGAGATAGCCTTTCTTATAGAGTTCACTCAAAATCCACCAGAGTGATTCAATGTATTTATTATCGAAAGTGATATAGGGGTCATTCAGGTCAACCCAATAACCCATTTTGGTAGTAATATCATCCCAGATGTCTTTGTAACGCATGACTGCTTCGCGACATTTCTGGTTGTAGTCTTCTACTGAAATTTTCTTGCCGATGTCTTCTTTGGTAATACCCAGTTCTTTCTCAACACCTAATTCTACCGGCAAACCATGCGTATCCCATCCGCCCTTGCGTTTTACCTGGAAGCCCTGCATGGTTTTATAACGACAAACCATATCCTTCAGCGTACGGGAAATGACGTGGTGAATACCCGGCATACCATTGGCGCTGGGTGGACCTTCATAAAACACAAAAGGTGTTTTACCCTCACGCAATGAAACACTTTGTTCAAATGCCAGTCCATCCTTCCATTTGGCCAGTATTTCCTTCTCTATGGCCGGGAGGTTCAATCCTGAAAATTCCGTGTATTTAGCGCTCATAGTCTGCTGGTCGTCTTACTTTGCCTGAAATGCCTGATCAGGCAGGTTTTAAAGGCTGCGAAGGTAAGAAATATAGGGGAGGAAAAGTGAAAATTCAAAAGTCAAAAGGCAAAAGGCAAAAAAGAATTCGCTTATGAAAGAATATCCGTAAATAATTGATTACCAACACATAAATTCAAATATCCTTGTTCAGCAAGCTGATTTCTCTGCAACCTGCCCTTTTGGTTTTTGACTTTTGAATTTTGCCTTTTGACTTTTGAATTTCAATCTCCCTTCCCCCTTACCCGCTTATAAATCCGGATAGCACTCATGAGGAGCAGTACAAAAACGATGAGTCCGGCCAGCCCCCAAACAAAACTGAGGCTTTGCTTGACCACCACGAGCATTACAATGGCAACAAGGAAAATGGTGGCTACTTCATTCCATATCCTGAGCTGGTTTGATGTGTATTTGTAAACACCGGCCATCTCCTGTTTAAAAATGCGGTGGAGTGAAAAGTGATATACATACAGGAAGATGACAAAAACAAGTTTCACCAATAACCAGGTTCCGGTAGTATCGAATAAGGTTTTATGCCAGCCCCCTTCAAACAAAACAGTTAATCCGAGGATAAGCGTGAGCACTGCAGAAGGCCAGGTAATGCCATACCAGAGTCTTTTCATCATCACCGAAAATTGCGCCCGCAAAATATTTTTTTCTGTTTCACTCTTCTCTCCTGCTTCTGTAGCATAAATGAACAGCCTTGGCATATAAAACATTCCCGCAAACCAGGTTACGATGAAGATGATGTGGAGAGCTTTGAGGTAATTGTACAATTTGGAAATTTGGAAATTTGGAAATTTGGAAATGAAGCAGGGTTAATACCCCGGCTTCGTTATCGGTTTACTTTTGTTGCTTTTATAAAAATACTCATCATTTCCAAATCAGCACATTTTCAAATTTCCAAATTGCTTCACAATAGTACTCACCCACGCCGGATGTGTATTCAAACAAGGTATCAGCGTAAACGACTCACCACCTGCATGCATAAAAGTTTCTTTTCCTTCTTCTCCTATTTCCTCAATGGTTTCCAGACAGTCGCTGATGAAGGCCGGACAAGCTACTAATAATTTCTTGATCCCTTCTCCCGGCATGGCTTCCAAACGTTTGTCGGTAAAGGGTTCCAGCCATCCCTTACCCAGTCTTGATTGAAAGGATATGCTGTATTTTTCTTTGGGTATGCCTAATTTTTCTGCTACCAGATGGGTGGTTACCACCAGTTGGTGCCGGTAACAGGTGGCATGAGCTGTTGATGCCGTTTCGCAGCAATTATTCACTTTGAGGCAATGACATCCGGTGGTATCGCTTTTACGGATATGACGTTGCGGAACACCGTGGTAGCTGAATAAAATATGATCGTACTCCTGTTCGGTATATGGTTGTATAGATTGAGCCAGCGCATCAATATAATCTGCATCATCATAAAAAGGTTGGATGATATTCAGTTTGAAGGCATACCCCCCCTTCTGGTGTTGTTCTTTCGCATATTCCACAGCAGTTTCATAACTGCTCATGGCATAATGCGGGTATAAAGGAAGCAACACCACTTCTTCGAGCCCGGGATGCTCTTTCAACAACTGGTCGTATGCCTGTTTGGGTGAGGGATTTCCATAACGCATGGCAATAGCAACCGGTTCGGCTATTTTCTGTTGTACGGCTTTCTGTAATTGTTTCGTTAATACAATTAATGGAGACCCTTCATCGGTCCAGATACTCCTGTATGCTTCTGCCGATTTGGGTGCACGAAAGGGAACGATAATTCCTCTTACCAATAAACCGCGAACGAGATAGGGAATATCTATCACACGGCCATCCATTAAAAATTCATTCAGGTATCTTCGTACATCTTTAACCGAAGTGGAGTCGGGAGAACCCAGGTTCATCAATAAGAGCGCACGTTTCGCGTTTGTTGCCATAGATCGGTTTGAATTTGCAAAAGTAGACTAACAATCTCCATTGTAAAAAGTTCTGCTTGATTGTTTGCCGAAAAATCAACGAGAGAAGGGCTGAATCAGATTTCATCCAGGTAAGAAAACAACCGTTTGTATAAATTCCTGACAGAGAAATGACAATGTAATGACGTTTGTCATGTTTTAAAAGAAACCATGCGGGATACCTTTGCGTACTTATTTGAAGCGAGACCTAAAGCATCGTGGCAGTATATGGAGAAAGGACAATTTTTTGTAGCAGGAATCAACTATAAGAAGACGGACGCCGCCGTTCGTGGCAGTTTTGCCATCAATCCCGAGCAATACAGCCTTATTCTGACTAATGCTGCCCGCATCGGACTTAAAGAGCTTTTTGTGCTGAGCACCTGCAACAGAACCGAAATTTATGGCCTGGCTCCCGATGCCGATACTCTTATCAGATTACTTTGTGAAGTAACCGTTGGGGATGCTGAAACATTTCTTCAGCTATGCTATATCAAAAAGGATGCGGCAGCACTACAACATATTTTCTCCGTAGGTGCAGGTCTCGATTCCCAGATACTGGGCGATTATGAAATTGTGGGGCAGATGAAACTGGCGGTAAAATTCGCCAAAGAAAAAGGAATGATTGGTGCATTTACAGAGCGCTTATTTAATACCGTTCTGCAATCATCCAAACAAATAAAAAATGAAACTGCTTTAAGTGGTGGTACCATTTCTGTTTCATTTGCGGCCATTCAGTTTATCCGTGAGCAATTGGCAGACACAAACAACAAGAAGATTGTACTGCTGGGTACCGGTAAAATTGGCCGAAATACCTGTAAGAACCTGGTTGATTATTTGGGTACACACAATATTACGCTCATTAACAGAACAGCAGAAAAAGCGATGGAACTGGCAGCCAGTATGAACCTGATGCATGCCGACTGGAGCCGGATGGAAGCTGAAGTAAATGATGCTGATATTGTAATAGTAGCCACCAACGCAGAGAAGCCCATACTCACCGAAGCCAATGTACCGGCAACCGGATTAAAAATACTGATCGATCTTTCTATCCCGAATAATATTGACCCTACATTGGCACAGCGTTCTAACATATTACTGGCGAATGTGGATGATCTTTCAAAGATCAATGACCAGACACTTCGTATGCGTCAGGCAGAAGTTCCCAAAGCCATGGGTATTATTCAGCAGCATATGGATGAATTTGTTGCATGGACTAATCAACGCCAACATGTTCCCGTTCTCAAAGCGGTTAAACAGAAATTACAAGACATGCATTCCTGTGGATTATTTTTAACTTCACAGAGAGCAACTGAAGATATTAATACAGAAGCCATTCAAAAAGTGGTGAACAATGTAGCTGTTAAAATGCGCAACAGGCAACAGCCAGGTTGTTACTACATTGAAGCGATCAACGATTTCATGACCATCAGTCATTAAGCAACCATGAATAAGGTAATCAGAATAGGTACACGCGACAGTCAGTTAGCCGTGTGGCAAGCCACATGGGTACAGGAGCTGATGAAAGAAAAAGGAATAGCGACTGAACTCGTATACATCAAGAGCGAAGGCGATATTGACCTGGTTACTCCCCTCTATGAAATAGGTGTACAGGGTATTTTTACCAAAACATTAGATGCGGCATTACTCAGCAACAAAATCGATATCGCTGTTCATTCCATGAAAGATGTGCCTACACAACTGGCAAAAGGAATACGAGAAGCAGCAGTACTGAAAAGGGCATCTCATAAAGATATATTGGTGTATAAAGATGAGGCTATACCAGCAGCCATTGGCTTTGTCAATAGTCAATGGTCAATGGTGAATAATACTTCATTTACTATTCACCATTCACCATTCACCATTGCCACCAGCAGTGTACGTCGCAAAGCGCAGTGGCTCAACAGGTATTCGCATCATCAGTTTGAGAACCTGCGGGGTAATGTGAATACCCGCTTACGCAAACTGGAAGAAAGCAACTGGCAGGGCGCCATATTTGCAGCAGCAGGTCTGGAAAGAATCAATCTCAGACCAGAGAAATCTTTAGAATTAGACTGGATGTTACCTGCGCCAGCACAAGGAGCGGTGATGGTGGTTTGCCGTGAGGGTGAAGAAACAATATTCCAGTTATGCAATCAACTCAATCATCAACATACAGCACTATGCGCCACAGCTGAAAGACAATTTCTCCGTGAGTTAATGGGAGGCTGTGCCACGCCCATCAGCGCACTGGCTGAAATAGCTGATGATGAAATCACTTTAAAAGGAAATATTTTATCACTCGATGGAAAACAGAAAATAGAAGTGATCAAAAAAGCAACGCTGGCAAATGCAACACAAATAGGAATGGAAGCAGCCAACGAAATAAAAGAGAAAGGTGGCGCTGAAATCATCAAGGCAATCAGGAACAATGACATCTAATCTCTCTATATTATGCACGCGGCCGGTAAAACAAGAACTGGCAGATGAAGCCCGGGAAAAGGGTATTCAGCTGGAAGTCGTTTCATTGATTGATACGGAACCTGTGCTCGATATTGATGTACAACAGGAAGTAGCGCAAATTGCTTTACAATATGCAACGGTGGTGTTCACCAGTATGAATGCTGTTGAATCGGTCATCACCATGCTAGATCAGCAAGTACCTGAATGGAATATTTATTGCATGGGACATACAACGGCTCAAATCATCAGAGACTATTTTGGTGAACAGGCAATTGCCGGAACGGGAAGCAGTGCCGCCGATCTTGCAGATGCCATTATTGAAGCTGACGAAACCGACGAAGTAGTTTTCTTTTGTGGTGACCAGCGAAGAGATGAACTACCCGGCAAACTAACTGAAACAGGTATAGATGTAAATGAAGTGGTGGTGTACAGAACCATTCCGCTTCACAAGAAGATTGAAAAACAATATAACGCTATCTTGTTTTTCAGTCCAAGTGCTGTAGACAGTTATTTTACATTAAACAAACCTGCTGAATCAACTGTTTTATTTGCCATTGGTCATACAACAGCAGCAGCCATTAAAAAATATTCAAACAATAAAACAATCACCGCCAATACACCAGGTAAAGATGAACTGGTGAGGAAGGCGATTTCTTATCTGGGTGAATTGTGAATAGTGAATGGTCAATATTTAGTAAAAAAAATATTCACCATTCACTATTGACCATTCACAGCTTATTACTTATAAAAATATGCTAAAAAACGACCTCCTACTAAGAACCCTTCGTGGTGAAACAACTGAAAGAACACCTGTGTGGATGATGCGTCAGGCCGGACGTTACCTGCCTGAGTATATGGTACTCCGCGAAAAATATGGATTCTTTGAACGTTGTCAGACACCTGAACTCGCCTGCGAGATTACATTACAACCCGTAGATATTGTGGGTGTGGATGCCGCCATTTTATTTTCAGATATCCTCGTGGTACCACAGGCCATGGGCCTTGAAGTGCAGCTGATAGAAAGCAAAGGGCCTGTATTACCAGATCCGGTTAAAACAGCAAATGATTTAAACCGGGTACGTGTACCGGATGTAGATGAAACCCTGGGTTATGTTTTTGATGCCATCAAACTTATTAAAAAAGAACTGAATGGCCGTGTACCATTGATTGGTTTTGCCGGTGCCCCATGGACACTACTCTGCTACATGGTACAGGGCAAGGGTTCCAAGACATTTGATGAGGCTAAAGCATTTTGTTATACCCAGCCTCAGCTTGCACATCAGTTACTTCAAATGATCACCGACACTACCATCGCCTACCTGAAAGCCCAGGTAAAAGCAGGTGCAGATACAGTACAGATTTTTGATAGCTGGGGTGGATTATTAAGTCCGGCCGATTTTGAAAACCTCTCGCTGAAATATATCCGTCAGATTGTTGATGCGATAAAAGAAGAAGTACCTACCATCGTTTTTGCAAAAGGGGCATGGCATAGCCTGGATGCAATGGCCGCTACAGGTGCGCATGGACTGGGTATTGACTGGTGCATCAAACCAGCGCTTGCCAGACAGTTTGCTGGTAATAATGTTACCCTACAGGGTAATTTTGATCCGGCTAAATTATTATCACCTATTCCTGTCATCCAAAAAGAAGTAAGGGAAATGTTACAGGCATTTGGACCAGGCAGACATATTGCCAACCTCGGCCATGGCATACTTCCCAACGTGCCGGTAGACCATGCAAAGGCGTTTGTGGATGCGGTGAAAGAATATAAACATTCGTGAATGGTGAATAGTCAATGGTGAATTACATTGACCATTCACCATTGACCATTCACAACCCAATAAGTTATGATCAAAGACCAATGGATATCCTTCATCGAACAACTGCAGGATGATATATGTGCTGCACTCGAGAAGGCAGACGGCAAAGCAATTTTTCAGGAAGATAAATGGCAAAGACCTGAAGGTGGCGGCGGGCGCACACGTGTTATCAGCAATGGCAATGTATTGGAGAAAGGAGGCGTCAACACATCAGTAGTGTATGGTGAAGTAACGGACCTGATGCGTTCACAACTAAAGATCAACGGACATAGTTGGTTTGCCTGTGGATTGAGTCTGGTGATTCATCCCTATAACCCTTTTGTTCCTACCGTGCACTGCAATTACCGGATGTTTGAATTATATGATGAAGCCGGTACCGTAATAGACAGATGGTTTGGTGGCGGAACAGATCTTACGCCTTATTATTTGTTTGAAGAAGATGTAAAACATTTTCACCAGACCTATAAAGATGCCTGTGATCAGTTCGACAGTTCGTTTTATCCAAGATTCAAACATGAATGTGATGAGTACTTTGCAAACTGGCACCGCAATAAAGAAAGAAGGGGTTTAGGGGGTATTTTCTATGATTACCAACGTCCGGATGCAACAAAAGATGTCCATTTCTGGATGGCTTTTGCCAAAGCATGTGGTTATGCTTTTATAGAGAGTTATATACCGATTGTAGAAAAAAGAAAACAAAGCAGCTTTACCCCGGAAAATAAATACTGGCAGGAAATACGCAGAGGCAGGTATACAGAGTTTAACCTTGTACACGACAGAGGAACTATCTTTGGACTGAAAACCAATGGCAGAATTGAAAGTATCCTGATGAGCCTTCCACCAACTGTTCGTTTTGATTACAACCATCAGCCGGCAGAAGGTTCCGAAGAATGGAAACTGCTGCAGGCATGTCTGCAACCGAGGGAATGGATTTAAGTTTGATTTTTTGATCTTTGATTTTTTGATTTCACTATCAAGTGATGCGCTCCCTCTGGTTCGCTTGCTTGTGTTGTATTTTTAAGTATAAAAAAACTTGATTTACAACAAAGAACTAAAAAGTTCAATATTGATATAATTGGCTTTTGTAATTCTCTTCCAAGAACAGCAGCGGGTTTCGAAATTGCAAAGCAGTTGATCAGGTCTGCAGGATCAGTTGGTGCAAATTACAGGGCTACAAACAGATCAAAATCTGAAGCAGACTTTGCTTATAAGTTAAAAGTCGTACTTGAGGAAATTGACGAATCACATTATTGGTTGGAAATTATAAAAGAAAGCAAGTTAAGCTTAAACAAAGACATTAACAGGTTAATACAAGAAGCAAATGAATTAACAGCGATTTTCGCTGCTGCGAATAAAACATTTGATCTGAAAATTAAAGAGCAGAAAAAATAAATCGAAAAATCAAAGATCAAAAAATCAAAGATTTATGCAATTGCAAAGAAGAAACCGCATCCTCCGCCAGTCACCTGCTATTCGTGCGATGGTGGCGGAAACGATATTAAGTCCATCAGATTTTATTGCTCCCTTATTTATTGATGAGGGTGAAAATATAAAAACAGAGATTGCATCTATGCCCGGCTACTACCGGATGTCACTAGACCTAACAGTAAAAGAAGTGAAATCTTTATGGGAAATAGGTATTCGTTGCGTATTGGTTTTTATCAAGTGTAAAGACGAATTGAAAGATAATACCGGCAAAGAAGCCTGGAACAAAAACGGATTGATGCAACGCAGTATCAAAGCCATTAAAGACGCTGTTCCCGGAATGGTTGTGATGACAGATGTGGCGTTGGATCCTTTTTCTTCCTATGGCCACGATGGTATTGTAAAAGATGGTGAGATTATAAATGATGAAACAGTAGAAGCTTTGGTTAAAATGAGTATCAGTCATGCTGAGGCTGGTTGCGATTTTGTGGCTCCCAGTGATATGATGGATGGTCGTATCGGTGCCATCAGAACAGGACTTGAAGAAACAGGTTTTACCAAAGTGGGTATCATGAGTTATAGTGCGAAATATGCTTCCTGTTTTTATGGACCATTCAGGGATGCATTAGACAGTGCGCCCGGTTTTGGCGACAAAAAAACCTACCAGATGGATTTTGCCAACAGAACAGAAGCCATCAAAGAAACCATCATGGATGTGGAAGAAGGTGCAGATATTGTAATGGTCAAACCTGCTATGGCTTATCTCGATATTATCCGTGAAGTAAAAAATGCAGTTGATGTGCCGGTAAGTGCCTATCAGGTAAGTGGTGAATATGCCATGATAAAAGCAGCTTCGAAAATGGGATGGTTAAATGAAGAAAAAGCAATTATTGAAAGCCTTACTGCTATCAAACGGGCAGGTGCGGATATGATTGCTACTTATTTTGCGAAAGACGCCGTTAAATTATTGTCGTGAATTGTCAATGGTGAATGGTGAATAAGTATAAATACAAGGAGATTATAGGTATTTACCGCAAAAAATAAACGAAACCAATTGTAACTGGAGCTAACTGCTATCTTGGTGCTAAATTAAAAATCTTACCATGTTTTTGATTTTGAATCACCAAAAGCTTGATGTATATATCGCTGTAAGAAAACTTGTCTTTGAATGTTATAAAGTAACCAATAGATTCCCAGCTGAAGAAAAGTTCGGGATTATATCTCAAATTAGAAGAGCAGCTTTATCTGTTCATTTAAATATTGCTGAAGGAGCCTCCAGAAAATCAATGGTAGAACGCAAGAGATTTTTTGAGATCGCAAGAGGATCATTAATAGAAATTGACGCTGCTTTAGATATTGCGTTTGATTTGAATTATTATTCCTTCAAAGATTCAGATCACCTAAAACAATACATGATTGATAGTTTCAAAATGTTAACCGGTTTGATTTCCAATTAAAATATTCACAATTCACCATTCACAATTCACACTATGTACGATAAAAGTATTTCTCTCTTCCAACGCGCACAACAATCTATTCCCGGTGGTGTAAACTCTCCGGTGAGGGCTTTTAAAAGTGTAGGTGGTACGCCCATTTTTATTGAAAAAGCAAAAGGTGCTTATCTCTATGACGCCGATGGAAATCGCTATATCGATTATATCGCTTCATGGGGGCCAATGATACTCGGACATGCGTATGAACCCGTTGTAAAAGCTATACAGGAAAAAGCCGTTTTATCAACTTCATACGGCGCACCCACAGAACTGGAAATAGAAATGGCTGAACTCATAAAAAGCATGGCACCCAATGTTGACCTTATCCGTATGGTGAGCAGTGGTACAGAAGCCTGTATGAGTGCACTGCGATTGGCAAGAGGATATACAGGCAGAAATAAATTCATCAAGTTTGAAGGTTGTTACCATGGTCATGCCGATGCTTTCTTAGTAAAAGCCGGTAGCGGTCTGGCCACTTTTGATATACAAACTGTTCCGGGAATTACAGGTGGTGTTTCCAATGATACTTTAACCTGTGCCTATAATGACCTTGAAGCAGTTCGGTCATTGGTAGCAGCACATAAAAATGAAATAGCAGCCATCATCATTGAACCGGTTGCAGGTAATATGGGATGTATACTTCCGCAACAGGGTTTCCTGGAAGGTTTGAGAGCAATTTGTAATGAGGAAGGCATTGTTTTCATTTTTGATGAAGTGATGACAGGCTTCCGTTTAGCCGCAGGTGGGGCACAGGAAGTATTAAATGTAGAGGCTGATTTAATTACTTACGGAAAAGTAATTGGCGCAGGTATGCCCGTAGGTGCTTTTGGTGGCAAACGTGCCATCATGGAAAAGATTGCACCACTGGGTAATGTTTACCAGGCAGGCACTTTGAGCGGTAACCCCATTGCCATGATTGCTGGTTATACGTTGTTGAATGAACTAAAAAACAATCCATATATCTATCAGGAATTAAATGATAAAACAGCATACCTGCATGAGGGATTGAATAAGGTATTGGCCGCTTCTAATATTCCTTATGTAATCAACAGGAAAGGATCTATGATCAGTGTGCATTTTAGTGAACAGCCTGTTGTTGATTTTGCAACAGCGGCTGCTGCCAAAAACAGTTTATTCAATCAATATTTTCATGCCATGCTTAAACGTGGTATTTACCTACCACCATCAGCCTTTGAAAGCTGGTTCCTGAATAATGCATTGAGTTATGCTGATCTGGATCTTACCATTCAGGCAACGGCTGAAAGTATTGCAGAGATTGTGTGAATGGTCAATAGTGAATGGTGAATATTGAGGTATTCAACCAAATTTCACTATTGACAATTCACCATTGACCATTCACATATACTACTATCTTTACTTCATGAAACTCACTTTCTTCTCCTCCCAGCCATATGACCGTATATTCTTTGAGCGGTTCAATGATTCGCTGGGGTTTGAGTTGAGTTTTCTTGATGTGGCTTTAGATGCAAATACCGCTTCACTGGCCAAAGGATCAGACGCTGTTTGTGTGTTTGTGAATGATAAACTCAATGCTGCTGTTATTTCTGCCCTAAAAGAAAATGGTATTAAAGTGATTGCACTCCGTTGTGCCGGATTTAATAATGTTGATATTGAAAGCTGTCGCCAGCAGGGAATACGTGTTTGTCGTGTACCCGCTTATTCACCTGAAGCTGTTGCCGAACATGCAGTAGCCATGGTATTAACACTGAACAGGAAAACACATAAAGCTTATAACCGTGTTCGCGAACAGAATTTCTCTTTGAATGGATTACTGGGTTTTAACCTGCATGGAAAAACAGTAGGTGTAATCGGTACAGGAAATATAGGTAAAGCTTTTTGCAGGATCATGCTCGGATTTGGCTGTACTGTTAAGGCATTCGACCTGGTGGCCAATAAAGAAATGGAATCTATTGGTGTCACTTATCATCCATTGATAGAAGTATTACAGGCTGATATCATCTCCCTCCACTGCCCCTTGAATGAACAAACCCGGCACCTGATAGGTCCGGAAACCATCGACTATATAAAAAAAGGAGCCATGCTCATCAATACGGGTCGTGGTGCGCTGATTGATACCAAAACCATGATACAGGCATTGAAAAAGGGTCATATCAGTGCCCTTGGACTCGACGTGTATGAACAGGAGGAAAAGCTGTTTTTCAGGGATTTATCTACCAAAATCATACAGGATGATGATATCCAGCGCCTGATGAGCTTCCCGAATGTGCTGATCACCGCTCACCAGGCCTTTTTCACCGATGAAGCCCTCTCCCAGATTGCTATTACTACGTTAAATAATGTGTTGCAATTACTAAAAAATAGTAATTTGAAGGATCAGGCTGCGTTATTGGTTTAATTTTAGTCTATAAGAGTATACTAAAGAACAGGCATTATGAATAAGTTCACTTCCAGATGGGTACTGTTGCTTTCCGTTGTCTTCTTTTTTTGGGCTTGCCAGAAAGAGTTAAGCAAGGAAGGAACAGGATTGGGCGGAACCGCACAAGGCTCTCTTACCGATAGCTCCGGCTCTTGTAAGGATGCTGATGTAAGGGGAGATTATGTGATTGATCAGACACTGACCGACAGTAACTATGTAAACATTAAAGTGAATTTTACACTTCAGGGTAAATACAAGATATATACCGATACCGTTAATGGTATGTGGTTTATCGATTCAGGTTTTGCTCTAACGACTGGCCCGGCTATTGTAAAATTAAAGGGTCATGGTAAACCCATTCTTCCCAACCGTGCCGATTTTGTGCTCACTTTCAATGGTAGTTTCTGCGCCTTTTCTGTGGTAACCAGTACTACCGGCGGATCATCGGGTGGCGGAACCAGTACTGATTATTTTCCCAACACCTTAAACTCTAACTGGACCTACGAATACCTGCCAAAGCTGGGCACGCTTGATACTTTCAGGGTAACAGTTACCAATCAGACTGTATTGTTCGACAATAAGGTATTCAAACAATATGATACCAATCCGCTTGGAGAAGCTTACTATTTCTCCAAAGACAATGCCGGTAATTATTATGCATTGAGTACCACCGATTTTGACTACCTGTTTATATTCGATTCCATACCAAGTTCTTTTATTTCTTATCCTTTCCTGAAAGATAATGTTGCCGTTGCCACATCCTGGGAAAGTGCTGAATATGGTAAAGTGAAATTTGGTACGGAAGTAGGTGTAAGTAAAGCGAAATTTACCATCATGGGTAAGAGTATCAGCTATTCTGTTTTAGGTACTACTTATTCCGATGTGATCAGTGTAAAAAGGGAAATCATGTTTAAACCTGATGGAGGCAACTACCGCACCCTGATTGAGGGTACAACTTACTATGCTAAAGGAGTAGGTATGGTTGATCAGGTAATTCCGGCTGCTAACCAGTCTGTTTCATTGAAAAGAAAACAGGTTTTTTAGATTGTAGACAACGTTTCGTTAATTATCACGTAATCAAATAGTGCTGAAATTCATTAAGGTTTTATTAGAACCTTATTTAACCTATTGTAAATACAGCTATTAGGCTCGTTTTTAGACGATTAGAATATCGATATATAGTTAATTACTCAAGAAAGAAACATGCAAATAATTATTTTATAAATTATTTGCATGTTTCTTTTTTACATTATACATTTATATTCCCCTCTAAGCCTTCCCCCCAAGGCGAATCATGCGATATAGCAAATATTCTCATGATTTATACTAAAAGAATTTAATCTTTTTTAACCCTTATTTTAATTTAATAAGAATCCTTATGTTATTTAAAAAAACTATTTGGTTCATTTTTGCTATAGTAATATTTTCTATCCAGGGTTGCAAAAAAACATCTTCTGATAAGGTCAATAATAAGCAAGTCCTTGAATCCATTTTACTAAAAAAGGCGAATGAGTGGTTAGACAAAATGGAAAAAATTACTGCTATTTCAGACAAATCTACATTGTCCTCGTTAAGAAATAATTTAGTATACGCAGGTGTTATAATACAAAGATTCGATGCGAATTACCAACTCTTGGTTATTCCAGTAAATAATGAATTCACATCGAATATGGTTTCAGAGAATGAAACAGAAAAGTATTTAGTAATAAAATGTAATGAAAATATAGCTCAAGGAGGCTATTTTCTAGAAATTTCTACTCAAAATAGTACGTTGTCAAAAAATCAGCAATTACAATTTAAAAACTTTTTTAACGCTACAGATACAGATTTTGAAGGACAGGTAGCATTTTCAACCATCTATCAGAAGTTTCTCTTTGAGCATGAATATGCTAATGGCAAACTAAGTAAAACAAAATATCTATTCCCGGAAAAGAAGAATACAATTAAAACTAAAAACTCTTCCATTGAAAGCAGTAATATAAACTGTATCGATTGGTATTGGATGTATTATCTTAATGGTATATTAATCGGCGAAGTGTATGCGTATACAACTTGTGAAAAAACAAATTGCCTGCCACAAACAACACAAATCGGAAATAATAGAAGCATTGTAATTAAATCTTCGTGCAATGATGCTGGTGGAACACCAGGAAGTGGTGGTGGCCCGGAAATTTTAGATACTATTGGCCATAGTTTAGTAAATCCATGTTTGCTAGCTGCTTACAATAAACTTTTTGTGACATCAAATATTAGCAATAACCTTTCTGCAATGATTAATCAAACATTCGGATTAAATACAAAACTAAATTTACTCATTACTGAAGTGGAAAATATTCCAGTAAGTCCATCTAGTCCTACTGGGTATATTCCTTTCGCAAATACTGATTCAAATTTAGTTCGAAATGCAAATGGAGGTTTTGATATTACAGTTCGACTCAATAAAGCAACTCTACAGAATTCTAGTCAAGAATTAATTGCCATGGTAATTTTACATGAAGCCACACATGCATATTTAGTTAATCAGGGTATTAATATAGGGATACAACATTCTATTATACATTTTTATAAGCTGCAAAATGAGATGGCAGCTATAGTACATAATCTTTATAAAGATAAACCAGAAAATACTTTAGAAACTTTGAATAGTTTAGCATTTGATTTATTAGCATTTCAGAATCAAAGTCAAACAACTGCTAAATATATTACTGGTTCCCACGGAACAAAATGTCAATAACATGAAATACATATTATTTATCCTTACATTTTTCGCATTTGAAAAGGTGGCATCTCAAACAAAAAAAGATACTATTGAAGTATTAAATTTACTCATCGCTGATTTAAATCCTTTAACCAAGTTTCCATTTCCTAAGGAATCTTTAGCTGACATAAGTAAAATAGTGCCCCCCTATTTACTTAATAACAAGACAGATGTTTTTCTTTCATCTATAATCGATAAACTGGAAAATAAAATGCTTGCCCACTATGGCATGGATAGTCTTTTGGTAAAAGAAAAAATACGAAAAGCACAACCAATAACAATTGAAAAGTATGTAACCAGCCAGTACAATGTAATTCTGAGTCATTTACTGCCAAATGACTCAGCCTTCAGTAATAAACTGAAAAATATTTTTGTTTTTACTTCGATTAGTACTCCTGTTTTTGATAAAAATTACTGTTTTATACTTATCAGATCCGTAATGTTTGGTGAGGTTCGCCTATTTAAAAAAGAAAAAAATAAATGGATTCTTATGCCCTTTTCATTAGATTGGCCATTGCCAGGATGGATATTTAACTAAAAAATCTGCGTCTTATCATCTACTACCGACTTCGTTTCTACCGTTGAATGTTTTTCTTCTTTACCCTGTTTGAAAAATTTATTCTGAAAGAGCAGGATGGTAATTACACCTGTTGAAATAGCCGCATCGGCAAGGTTAAACACGGGGCAGAAAAATTCAAAATCATCACCGCCGAAGAAGGGCACCCAGGCAGGGTATTTGGCATCGGTAATGATGGGGAAATAAAACATATCTACCACTTTACCATGCAATAACCCGGCGTATCCTCCACCCGAAGGAAACAGCGTTGCTACATTCTGTGTAAAAGGATTACTTTGTTCGAAAATGAGTCCATAAAACAAACTATCTATCAGGTTACCCAATGCACCGGCATAGATAAGGCCTGCACAGATCATAAAACCTTTATGGTAATTCTTCTTCAGGAAATCTCTTAACAGGAAGGTTCCCCAGATGACAGCCACCAGTCTGAACAGGGTAAGTGCCATTTTACCAAAGCCACCTCCAAATTTCCAACCCCAGGCCATGCCCTCATTCTCTACGAAATGAAGTCTGAACCAGTTGCCCAGCACTTTATGCTCCTCACCGGCATAGTAATTCAGTTTAATATAGAATTTCAGTGCCTGATCGGCCACAATGATGATAAGAATCAATAAAAACAACTGTTTTCCTTTCACTTCATGATAAATTTATACTGGGCAAAGATAGGGTCTGAACCAACAAGTATATGATGCTTCAGAGACGGGTATGTTAAAAACAAGGACTATTCTTCCACATAAATACGCTTTACCCGCTGGCTGATGCCGGTCATGATTTCGTAAGCGATGGTGCCGGTTGCCTGGGCCAGTTCCTGTACCGGAACCTGTTTACCCAAAACTTCCACTTCATCTCCCTCCATCGCTTCGGGTATATCAGTTACATCGATCATGGTCATATCCATACACACATTTCCAATGACCGGGGCTTTTTTTCCTTTCAGCCACATGTATCCGTTACCGTTACCTAGGGCGCGGCTGTAACCATCGGCATAACCAATTCTTACGGTGGCAATACGGCTGTTTCTGTTCACCACTCCTTTCCGGTTATAGCCAACCGTTTCACCTTTGGGTACTTCTCTTATCTGTGCAATGGTTGATTTAAGCGTAACCACTGTTTGTAAGGATAACTGCCGGTCAGTAGCACTGTCAACACCATATAATCCGATACCCAGTCGAACCATATCAAACTGGTATTCGGGGTGACGGAATATGCCTGCTGAATTGGCAATATGTTTCATAAAAGGATAACCCAGCATTTGCTGCATGATAGCAACAGCTGCTTCAAACCTGTTGACCTGTTCACGGGTAAATCCGTCAAGTGCCGGATTTTCACTGGCTGCCAGGTGACTGAGTAAAGATTTCACTGCCATCGTACCGTGGCGAATAATCATACTACCTAACTCTTCCGCATCGGCAACTTCAAACCCCAGCCTGTTCATACCCGTATTGAATTTGATGTGTACAGGATATTGCTGAATGGCCTGTTTATCGAGAAACTGGTGAAAGGAGCTGTAAATACCAAAGGAATATATTTCCGGTTCGAGGTTATACTGAATCATGGCATCGAATCCAGCTTCATCAACATTCATGACCATGATGGGTAAACTGATTCCCGCTTTTCGCAATTCAACACCTTCATCGGCATAAGCTACCGCGAGGTAGTCTATTTTATGAAACTGTAAAATGCGGGCCACTTCTGCTGTGCCACTACCATAACTGAATGCTTTTACCATAGCCATCAACTTAGTACTTGGTGCTAAGTATTGCTGATATGCTTTCAGGTTATGCGCCATTGCTGTAAGGTTTACTTCCATTACAGTCTGATGTACCTTCTGCTCCAGCCACTGACTTATTTTTTCAAAAGAGAAAATACGGGCACCTTTCAATAAAATATATTCATCCCTGAACTGGTTCAATGAGGCAGTCTGAAGAAATGACTGTGTTGATTCATAACAATCTACCTGTATCCCAGTAGTGGTTTTTGTAAGTAATTCCTGTTGTGCATAAAGGGCCGGTCCAATCCCAACCAGTCTGTTGATACCTCGCTTTATTAACTGCTGTAAGATTCCGGTGTACAATTGTTCTGCCGGTTTACCGCTTTGCAGTATATCAGAAAGAATCAGCGTGGTTTTATTGTTGCCTCCCTGCTGCACCAGAAAATCAAGTGCCAGTTCGAGCGAAGCCGTATCGTTACTATAACTGTCATTAAGAAGGTAACAGTTATTTACTGCTTTCTTCAGCTGCATACGCATGTCGACCGATTCGAGTAATAACATGCGGTCCTGAATCCATTCATGGCTATACCCTTTTAAAAGAAGTACACACCAGCAGGTAATAGCATTGTCTACCGATATCCTGTCTGTAAAAGGAATGGTAATCTTAATAGGTTTCAACTGCCACACGGCACTGATGAGGGTTTGTTGTTGCAACTGTTCTTCTGCATGAATCACTAAGTTAGCATCTCCCAACCTGCTCCATGAAAAAAGTCGAATATCTTTCCTGAACATATGGCTGTCTTTGCCTGCCAGATCAATAGTATTGCCAAGGCCGTCTTTGCTATATACAAGGCTGTCTGCATTGGTAAACAACTTAGCTTTCTCTTTTGCTTTTTCCTGTTCATTAGCAAAACCTTCTGCATGTGCAGCTCCGATATTTGTCCATACACCTATGGTAGGCCTGATGATATCACGGAGTACTTCCATTTCACCCTGTTGTGAAATGCCTGCTTCAAATAAGCCAAGACTATGGGTACTATTAAGCTGCCATACACTCAATGGCACACCTATCTGTGAATTATAACTGCGTGGACTCCGAACGATCTGTTCTTCTGTATGCAATAACTGGTATAACCATTCTTTTACGATGGTTTTGCCATTACTACCCGTAATGCCGATAACAGGAATGGTAAACTGTTCGCGGTGATAGGCGGCCAGTGTCTGCAATGCTTTCAACACCTGAGGCACTTCAAGAAAGATAGCTGCTGGAAATTTTTGTTTCGTTATTCTTCCCTTCTCCACAACAAAAAAACGAAGTCCCCTTTCGTATAATTCAGGGATAAAATCATGACCGTCTCTTCTTGGACCTTCTATGGCAAAGAATAAAGTAAGATCGGCAAAAACGAGTTTACGGCTGTCGGTAAGTAATTGCGAGATGACAGTTTGATCTGACGGAATCTGGTCAGCATGAATAATCCGGGCAATATGTTGAAGTGAATATGACAATAGAACAAATAATCATTTTAAGATCAGATAGAGCCATCATGTACATCTTCCGGCGCCCCTTTCTTACTGGCAAACATGGAGTAAAAAATAGAACCGGCAATACAAAGTACAATCAGTCCCAGAGAAATAAATACCTGTGTAGACTTATCGATCCACATATTGATATAATGTTCTCCCAGCATTTTTATACCAATAATCACCAGTACAATGGCAATACCCTGTTGCAGGTAATCGAATTTTGAAACGGCTCCTCTTAACAGAAAGAAGAGTGATCGAAGCCCCAGTACGGCAAAAATATTTGACGTATAAATCACGAGTTTATCCCTTGAAATACCCATCACTGCCGGAATGGAATCGAGTGCAAATACGAGGTCAATTGAAGCCAGCAGTACCACCACCACAAATAAAGTAGTATACATTGGTTTACCGTTTTCTCTTACTACATATTTACCATCACCATCATGAGGTGCCAATGGCAAATAGGTTTTAAGAAAGCGGTAAATTTTCGTATCGTGTGGTTCAAATTCTTTATCCTCGTTGGCGGTAAACATTTTATAACCGGTGTATACCAGAAACACACCAAAAATATACAGTACCCAATGAAATTGTTCTACGAGTGCTACACCGATTGTGATAAAGATGATCCTGAATACAATGGCCATGAGTATACCAATAAGTAATACCCTGGAATAATATTTCTCTTTTACTTTAAAGGAATTGAAAATAAGGATGAATACAAAAATATTATCGATGCTGAGGCTCCATTCCATGAGGTAAGCACTGAGGTATTCCAGTGCCAGTTTCTGCCCTTCTTCCACCCACATGAATACAAAGAAGCCTAAAGCCAGTGTTACCCAAAAGAAAGTTTGTTTGAGTGCCTGTTTAATCGTGATTTGCGCGTTTTTTTTGCTCAGCAGGCCCAGGTCAAATACAAGCGCCAGTACCAATACAATTCCAAAAACAAGGTAAACGATCTGATGAGTTGTCATGTAACAGAATTATGGCGTAAAGATAGCGTTCCGCACCATCGCAGACACTAAAGACCATATTTCTTTTTTCTTCTCCATTGTAAAATGGTACCCGCGAAAGCCAGTAATACCAGCGGAGCAACGATATTCATCCACTGCCAGGTATTTTTTTGGGAAGCAATTTTTTCTTTATCAAGCAGGCGAAGCACTATTGTTTTATTCCTGCTTTCAAATAACCCGTTATTACTTACCAGGTAATCTACACAGTTCAGGAAAAATTCACGGTTAGCAAACCTGTACCCCTCAAAAGGCAGTTCTCCCATGGGTAGCGGTCCTGCGGTATTACTAACAGCATTGGTTACAATATCTGCATCAGATACCACAATCTGTTTACCGGGTTTAACCGCCTGTTTTAAAAAAGGCTTGCTGGTGGCTCTCTGAACAGAGTCTATCAAAGCTGCACTGGCCCGATTAGCGAAGAGAGATTGAAAAGCCCCTTCCAATAAGACTGCCACAGGTACAAAGCTATTATTGAAACTACGCAGGTCTTCCTCATTCCTCACACTGTTAATAGATACCATGGCGGGTGATGAAATCCGGCGGCTGTTTGTATCGGATGCCAGCAAGATTGTTTTCTGTATACCCGGCGCTTTCACCGTATCAATACTCGACGGAAAAATGGGCAATACCCTGTCTATATTTTTTGAAATAGGATTATCGGTCTGCGATGACAGAAAGGGATAATAAGGCCAGGGCACCCTTTGCATATTGGGCGACCCATCTGGATTACGCCCTACCACAATGGGAATTTTGGAACAGTTAAGGTCCTGTAGCAGGTCTCCGTTAATACGAACGCCATATTTAAACAGCAGATCGTCAATATCAAGCCCGCGGTCGAAAGCCGTGTATTCCGCCTGGCTTCTCATCAGGCTGTCTAGTTCTGCATGAAGCTTATCTACAAACCAGAGCAGTTTACCGCCGTTCATTACATACTGATCGAGTTTAAGCTTATCTTCTTCGGTAAATGTTTCAGTAGGTTTTACAATAATCATTGCATCAATCAAAGCAGGGTCGGGATAGCCCTGTTTCAAATCAAATACTGCAAGTCTGTATTCATTGCGAAGACTTTCGCCCAGGTCGTTTACTTTCAGGTCTACGGGTTCGCCATTTCCTACGAGGTAGGCAACAGTAGGTATGGTTTTTCTGGTTAGTTTATCAATGGCGTTGGCGAATTTGTATTCCAGTAAAGCTTCTGCAGCGTTACGGGTTGCTTCTTTATCTTCCAGTGGTTCTGCATCATTCACCACATTGTATTGCCTGAAGATTTTTCTGCTACTCCGCAGGTCAATAGCTAATGGTTTTCTGTTGCCATAGATGACCAGTGCCGATGGTATGATGAGCTGTGAGGTAGACTGATCGGTACTGGTTATTTCACTTCTCTCAAATACTACTCCCAGCCGTGCAAGGCTGTCGTAAAAAATGGCACGTGCTGTATCATTGGAAATATTTTCTCCTGGTTTTTCAAATTTCACCCGAACAAGATTACCTGAGAGCGATTTGAAATCGTCGAGTAGTTCCGCGGTTGCAACAGATAGCTTTTTATAGTCTGCCGGCAAATCACCCGTAAGAAATACTTTTATTTCAATAGCGGTGTCAAGGTTGTTGAGTAGTTGTTTGGTTGAACTGGTTAAACTGTATCGCTTGTCAGCAGTAAGATCGGCCCTGAAACCAATACCTGCAGAAAGATAAATAACAGCCAATAATACAGTCAATACTCCCAGCCAGCCATATTTGTGTTCTATTAGTTTCTGCATGGTTTATCTTTTCAACAGGTTTCTTTGTGTGAGGAATAAAAAGAACCCGATTATACCAGTAAAATAAATCAGGTCATTGATACGAATGACCCCTCTGCTGATGCTGCGGTAATGAAAGCTGATTCCCAGCATTTCGAGATAGTAGTCGGGTCCACCACTAAAAACAGAGAGTTTACTGATGGCATCAAACCCGTTATACAAAAGGAAACAAAGAAATGCGCCTGCAATAAATGCTACCACTGTATTATTGGTATAACTACTGGTGCAGATACCTATGGCGGTAAAAACAGCACCGAGCAGTAAGAGACCGGTATAACTACCTGCGGTTGCACCTATATCAATTCCACCGGTAACACTTAGTGCCTGAATAGAAAAAGCATACATAACCGTTGGAATGATGGCACAAAAAACAATCAGCAGGGCACCGAAAAACTTTCCCCATACCAATTGTGCGGTACTGAGTGGAAGTGTTCTCAATATTTCAAAATTACCCAGCCTGTATTCATCCGAAAAACTTCGCATGGTGATGGTGGGCACTATTAATAAAAGTATCCATGGGGCAAGGTTGAAAAAACCAGCAAGACTGGCATATCCGAATTCAAGTATACTGGTGTCGGGAAATACAAATAACATCAACCCGTTCACCAACAGAAATACCCCGAGGGCAATATAACCGGTAAGGCTGCTGAAAAATTGCTGCCATTCTTTTTTGCAGATAATCCACATAGGGTCAAAACTAAATGTTCTAGTTCATACGAATACCGTTCCTGTATATTTTATGTGTTCTTTATGGAAACTTTAAAAAAAAGCATCCTAACAAAAAATAGCCATATGAAACTAAAATTGACCTTATTGTTAATCTGTTTGTTGGGTATAGGTTTATTTACGCAGGCACAGGATAAGCCTTCAAAACCGGGTAAAGCAGATAAAGTGACCGTAGTTGACGGCAGAGATGCATTACCGGTAACTGTAAAAAGCAATAAAAAATCAAAGGTTCGAAAACCGCCACCACCCCCACCGGTTGAACCACCAGTAGTCGTTCGTAAACCTGAGCAGCCTGCACCACCGCCATCACCTGAAAAAATGAAAATTAAAGTAAACAAATATGTACCAGCACCGCCGCCGCCGCCCGCAAAGCCAAAAGCGCCGGTAAAATCAATTCCACCGGATGCCCCACCGGCACCCGATAGAGTTTAGGCATTTGTGTCTACAAGTGCTGTTGGTTTTTGGAGAGGGGCCCGGTTTACCGGGCTCTTTACTTATACATCAAATGAGCTATTCCTAGGACTTAATCCTGTTAGTTTTTGATACTCGTCATCAAAAGACTTATCAGCGTGATGTATTTCCTGATTGGCAATGTACTGTTTGAGACTCTCAAGTGCAGATCTCCCAACAGAGGTCACAAAATAATCTGACTGCCAAACGAGGCGATTATTTGGATAGTTAAGGTTAAACCATCTGGCAGATTCACCCTTAATCAGCTTGATAATGCCATCGATGGTTTGTCCTGTTTTTAATCGAATAAGGCAGTGCAGATGATCAATATGTCCGTTGATGCTCTCCACATGAATATTTTTACTGAATGCATACTGCCTGATATGATTCACCAATTGCTTTTTTACTGGTGGTGTTAATATGGGTGTTCTATATTTAGTACTCCATACATAGTGGAGGTAAACGAGTGAATGAGACATAGAAAAAATTTGCCGCCAAATTCGGGGTTTCAGGGTAAGTATTTCTACGGAATTTTCTCGCGGAGCGCTCTCTGCACTTCATATTCGCCGGATTGAAATCCGGCGCAGGGAATTATTTCGATCATCATCTTATACCTTTCAATGTAAAAGCAATCCATAATATATTGATACCAAAATCCCTGCTCCGGACTGCTGAACTGCTTTTCTTTTCGCCGGATTGAAATCCGGCGCAGGGAATTGTTTTGCGCATGATTATATGCCTTTCAATGTAAAACCTATCTATAATAGATTGATACCAAAATCCCTGCTCCGGACTTCAGTCCGGAGAATATAATGAAGAAGCCCGGTAAAATTTTACCGGGCTTCTTCATTATATTCATTTTATTGTAATCACTTACACTGCAAAACTCTCTCCACATCCACAACTTCTACTGGCATTGGGGTTATTAAAATAAAACCCTTTACCATTCAATCCATCAGAGAAATCGAGTTCAGTGTTCACGAGGTATAAAAAACTTTTCAGGTCGGTGACTACTTTAACGCCATTGTCTTCGAATACCTGGTCCATGGGTTTGATCTCGTTATCGAAGTCAAGTTTATAACTTAACCCCGAACAGCCTCCACCTACAACACCCACTCTGAGAAAGTAAGAGGAATCTCCTGTTACCCCTGCTTCTTCCATCAGCTGCTGCACTTTCTTTTTGGCCTTATCGCTTACGTATATACTGTTTTCTGTTGCTACCATTTGGCTAATAAGTTAATGGTTCATGATTAATGGTTTCACATTAACCTCATGCTGATTAGTGTACGCCTTTCTCTTCAAATACCAACTCTTCTAAACCGTTCTTTTTACGGTAGTCGTTGATAGCGGCTTTAATAGCATCTTCGGCGAGTACAGAACAGTGAATTTTCACCGGAGGAAGGTTTAATTCTTCCACCAGATCCATATTATCAATTTGTACTGCCTGGTCAACAGTTTTGCCTTTCAGCCATTCTGTAGCTAGTGATGAAGATGCAATAGCCGATCCACAACCAAAGGTTTTGAATTTGGCATCTGTAATAACACCGGTTGCATCATCTACTTCAATCTGGAGACGCATAACGTCGCCACATTCTGGTGCACCCACCAGACCGGTTCCTACATTTGTTTTTGCCTTATCTAAGGTCCCCACATTTTTGGGGTTATTGTAATGGTCGATTACTTTTTCTGAATATGCCATGGTTGAAGAAATTTAAATCAATTTGGAAATTTATGAATTTGGAAATTTGGAGATGATAGCATCCTAAAAATCAGAGAGCTCTTTTTTGCATACCAGCTCCTTCATTTTCAAATTTTCAAATTAGTTAATTATCAATGGTGTGCCCACTCAATGCTGTTCAGGTCTATACCTTCTTTAAACATTTCCCAGAGCGGACTCATTTCTCTTAGTTTTAATACCGTTTCGCTCACTGCTTTAATGGTGTAGTCTATCTGCTCTTCTGTGGTAAACCTTCCCAATCCAAAACGCAGCGAACTATGTGCCAGATCATCACCCAAACCTAATGCTTTTAATACATAACTGGGTTCGAGTGAAGCTGAGGTACAGGCTGAGCCGGATGACAGGGCAATATTTTTATTAAAGCCCATCATAAGACCCTCTCCTTCCACATATTTGAAAGAAATATTACTTACATGCGGTAGACGATGTTCACGGCTTCCGTTTACATAAGCTTCTTCCAGTTGCAATAAAGCTGTTTCCAGTTTATCACGCAGCTTGCTCAGTCTGGCTGCATCATCTGCCATTTCCAAACGGGCCAGTTCACAGGCTTTACCAAAACCTACAATTCCCGGAACATTCAGCGTACCACTGCGCATCCCTCTTTCATGTCCGCCACCATCCATTTGTGCGGTTACTTTTACACGCGGATTTTTTCTGCGTACATATAAGGCACCAACACCTTTAGGACCATACATTTTATGACCGGTGAAAGCCATGATATCAATACCGTCTTTATTCACATCAACTGGTATTTTACCCACTGCCTGTGTACCATCGGTAAAGAACAATACACCATGCTTACGTGCAATCGTGCTGATTTCTTTTACAGGCTGTATCACACCGATTTCGTTATTGGCATACATGATGGCAATAAGGATAGTAGTGGGTTTGATCGCAGCTTCGAGTTCTTTCAGGTCTATCAATCCTTCCGGATTCACTTCCAGGTAAGTTACCTCACCGCCTGAACGTTCAATATGTTTACAGGTATCAAGTACGGCTTTATGTTCTGTGGTGCAGGTAATGATATGGTTACCCTTGCTGGCATACATTTCATATACGCCTTTGATACCTAAGTTATCGCCTTCGGTAGCACCGGAGGTAAAGATGATTTCTTTAGGATCGGCTCCAATCAGTTTGGCCACTTGTTCACGGGCATAATCAACAGCTTCTTCAGCCTGCCATCCGAAAGGGTGGTTACGACTTGCCGCATTACCAAAATGTTCGGTAAAATAGGGTATCATCGCTTCCAGCACACGCGGATCCATGGGCGTGGTGGCATTGTTATCAAGGTAAATCGGTAATTTCAACATAGTGCACAGAAATTTGCTTGCTTATTGGTACAAAAATACGTCAATCGGTTTATACTTGCGGAACTGAAACCCGCTTCACGGGCTTTTTTTCACAAATCGAAAGCCTGTAATCAAAACAAAGAACTATGTTAAAAGTTGAGCATATTGGCCTGGCTGTTAAAAGTTTTACGGAATCTATCCCCCTGTTTGAGCAATTATTGTCAACCCCCTGCTATAAAACCGAAACGGTAGCTACCGAAAAGGTGAATACAGCTTTTTTCCAGGTGGGTGAAACCAAAATTGAGCTACTGGAGAGTACTGATCCCGACGGGGTCATTGCCCGATTCATCGAAAAAAAAGGGGAAGGTATGCACCATATTGCCTTCGAAGTAGCTGATATTGAGGCAGAAATGACTCGTTTAAAAGATTTAGGCTTCCAGTTATTGAACGAAACACCCAAAAACGGCGCCGATAATAAACTGGTTTGCTTTCTTCATCCCAAAGGAACAAACGGGGTGTTGATAGAGCTTTGCCAGGAGAAAGGGTAGGAAACAGAGAAATAAGGAATAGGAAACATGGAATGAGAAAGGAATCTATTTACTGATTCCTTATTTTTTATTCCTTATTTCTCTGTTTCTTACTGCAACCCCAGCTTCTCTACCGCCACCTGAGCGGCAACTTGTGAAGCATCTTTTTTATTATAGCCTTTTCCTATGGAGAGAAGTTCTCCGTCGAGCATGATATGTATGGTAAATAGGCGGCGGGAGCCTTCCATTTTTTCATCAGCCAGGTCAAAAGAAAGGGTGCGGCCATGTTTACTGGCCCAGCCAATCAGTTTATTTTTGAGGTTAATGTCTACCGATTCGAGGTCATCAACAAACATATGGGGTATTACAATCTGCTTCAGTACCCAATGCTGTGTTTTTTCATACCCTTTATCGAGGTATACCGCTCCCACTACCGCTTCAAGGGTATTACCAAAAATCTGGCTGCCTTTGAGTGAACTATCGAATTTGTTATAGAAAGTGAGTTTGCGCAGACCCATTTTCAGGGCTATATCATTGAGTTGCTGGCGGTTCACCATTTTGCTACGCATTTCGGTGAGAAACCCTTCGCCTTTGTATGGATAACGTTTAAACAGGTAATCAGCTACAACCGCACTCAGTACAGCATCTCCCAGGTATTCAAGGCGCTCATTGTTTTCTTCGGGTGTATCTTTTACGGAACGGTGGCTAAGTGCAGTACGATAAATGAGTAGATTGCCCGGCTTCAGACCCAGCACATTTTTCAGCTGGGCTTCAAAAGAGGCATCGGGTGAACTGGATGAAAAAAGTCGTTTGAAAAACTGCACAGAACTTAGGCTGAGTATTTTTTTACAATCACACAGGCGTTATGCCCTCCAAAACCAAAGGTATTGCTCAATGCCGCACGTACGGTTCTTTTTTGAGCCTTAATGAAGGTAAAATTCAATTTTGGATCCAGCTCAGGGTCATCTGTAAAGTGATTGATCGTTGGCGGAATAATATCGTGAATAACACTTTGTATACAGGCAATGGCTTCAATAACACCTGCGGCACCCAGACAGTGACCCGTCATTGATTTGGTAGCGCTGATATTTAAGTTGTAAGCATGGTCGCCAAATACTTCAGTAATGGCTTTGGCTTCTGCCCCATCTCCTAATGGGGTCGATGTTCCGTGTGTATTGATATAATCGATTTCATCCGGGCGCATGCCGGCATCTTTCAGGGCTGCAAACATTACGTTGCGGGCACCCAATCCTTCCGGATGTGGGGCAGTAAGGTGGTAAGCATCGGCAGTGGCTCCACCACCGGCTATTTCACAGTAAATTTTTGCCCCGCGTTTAATAGCGTGTTCATATTCTTCCAGAATCAAAGCTCCCGCAGCTTCTCCCATCACAAAACCATCGCGGTCCTTATCGTAAGGGCGGCTGGCTGTTTTAGGATCATCATTACGTTCGCTCATGGCTTTCATGGCATTAAAACCACCCAACCCAGCTTCGCTGATTACTGCTTCGGCACCACCTGAAACAATGATATCGGCCTTTCCGAGGCGGATGGTATCTACAGCGCTGATGATGGCATTGGTACTGGATGCACAGGCACTCACCACCGCATAGTTAGGTCCACGAAAACCATGACGCATTGAAATCAGTCCGGCTGCAATATCCAGGATCATTTTAGGAATAAAGAAGGGATTGAAGCGGGGTGTACCATCGCCTTTGGCGAAATTGATCACCTCTTCCTGGAAAGTGGTTAAACCACCGATACCGCTGGCGAAAATGACACCTACGCGGTCAATATCAACATTGTCCTTGGAAATACCCGCATCCGTTACAGCCATTTCACTGGCTGCAATGGCGAGCTGGGCAAAACGATCGGTTTTACGGGCTTCTTTACGATCCATGAACTGAGTAGGATCGAAGCCTTTGATTTCACAGGCAAAACGGGTTTTGAATTTAGATGCATCAAATAAAGTAATGTTATCTGCTCCGGAAACACCATTAATCAACGCCGTCCAATAATCTTCGAGGTTATTTCCTAACGGTGTGAGGGTGCCAATACCGGTTACAACAACGCGCTTTAATTCCATGATCAAAACCTGTTTAAGTGAGCATCCGCCTTTTGTGGCCGAGGCCGCAGAAAGGCGGATGCATAAATTATTCCTTCAATAAAATTAATTCTTACTTGGCATGTTCTTCCAGGTAAGCAACAGCCTGACCAACGGTGGTAATGGTTTCTGCCTGCTCATCAGGAATAGAGATGTTGAATTCTTTTTCGAATTCCATAATTAACTCCACGGTATCCAGTGAATCGGCTCCGAGGTCATTGGTAAATGAAGCCTCATTGGTAACCTCGGCCTCGTCAACCCCTAACTTGTCAACTATGATTTTCTTTACTCTTGTTGCGATGTCTGACATTGTAAAAGTTTTTGTTACAGCCGCAAAAATATACTTTTTGTCAAATAAGCAATCTTTTCGGGCATATTTGTTTCCACAGCCAAAAAAGGGTTATTGATGGCCAAACAGGATATTACTAATAAGTCCGAAAGACCGGAAGACCGAAAGTCGGAAAGAGGGTCGTTTTTATGAGAGTTTTTATCTTTAAAAGCTATACTTACCTGTTTTCTGACTTTCGGTCTTCCGGACTTTCGGACTTCCTGCCTTCCAGACTAAATATTAAAAATCATTCCTATCTTGTATATCCTTTCCCCTTAACTATGGCATTAAAACTCATAGATCACGGTTCAAAAGAGTACCAGCAGATGGTGGAATTACGCTATCAGATACTCCGTAAGCCTCTCGGACTCAGCTTTAGCATGGAAGAACTCGAAAAAGAGAAAAATGATATCCTGATTGGCTGTTTTGATGAAGAAAAGCTGGAAGGATGCTGTATGCTCACCGAAGAAGGGGTAAAAACAGTGAGGTTAAGACAAATGGCGGTACTATCCGGTCTTCAGGGCAAGGGTATTGGCCGTGTTTTAATGATGTTCGCCGAAAACATAGCCCGCGACCGTGGCTATAAACGCCTCACCATGCATGCCCGCGGCACAGCCGTTGGTTTCTATGAAAAGCTGGGCTATAATATCTGCAGCGATGAATTCTTTGAAGTAACCATTCCTCATTATGTGATGGATAAACAGTTGTGAGAACAGAAGAATGTAGAATATCCAATTTCCAATATTTACTTCGACGTTCGATATTCGACATTCCTCTATTCACTTATCGCCTATCTTCTTCCGTAACAGCCCTCTCAGATCGTGCCTGAATTCGTCTCCCATATTTTCTTTGGGGACGAGAAAGAAAGATTTACTGTCGAAATAGAGATGAAAAAAATGCGGGCTCTCGAAATAGCGGGAAAACTTCCTCCACTCCCAGTCTACATAACCACGCTCATTTTCCAAACGGATGGCATCTTCATTAAAGTCGATGATAAAACTGTCTTTAAAAGTGGCGGCTTTTTTATAAATATTATTGGGTAAGAAATACCAGAAGGATGCCATGAGCATGATCCAGATAAAAGAACCGAGTAGAAAAGGTTCGGGTCTTATTTTCTTCATGTAGAAGAGTACGGCCGCAACGATGGCGAATACATTTACCAGCACCATCAGCACCCTTATTTCCGGTTTCTGTACAAAGTGATACCTCAGTGCCTGTATCACTTTCTTTTTTTCGTAGGAAAAGCTCACTTGCATGGAGCAAAGATAGGAAGGGATGGCGGATGTAGGATGGCAGATGTAGGATTTATTGAAGCAGATACTGATGGCAGAAGGCTGATGTCTGATGTCGGATGTCGGATTGATTGAAGCAGATAATTGATGGCAGATGTCTGATGGCGGATGTCGGATTTAATGAAACGGATAAGTTGTTGCATAAAAATCAGGTATAAATACGGTAAAAAAAGTCAATTTGAATTTGCATCTTGCCTGCTTTATTTTCAAACAGGTTTATGGTTTTATACCGTGCTGTTTCTACCGCTGAAAAAGATGATATACAAACCCACAACCATTTCCGCACCCAAATCAATACACTTGAGGCGAAGCAATTCTTTAGCACTGAGACTGCTGTATTAGAGTATATCGTAGCTTCTATAAAGCGTAGCTTTATTCCACCATATACTTATCTACTAACTGTATCAATTGATGATCAGTGTTTTCTGCACGTAACACATACCCGACAGGAATTAGACGGTCATGACGCCATCAGTATTGACCAGCAACATTTAGCTCATTTCAACAAATTTGTTACCTTTATAGTATCAAATGTTATCGACGACAACCTATAATATTAAAGCAAAGATTTCTCTTCTTCCTACCAGTTTGGGTGGAAGACAAAATCCTGTTGCTACAGGTTACAGACCCTCTTTGGCATTTAATACTGCACAACATTTTTCCGGTGAGATTGAATTGCTCGATCAACAGCAATTAAACCCGGGAGATGCAGGTATTGTATTCATCCGCATGATTCCAGCCAAACATATCCGCAAAAATCTCAAATCCAATGATGCTTTTACATTGAATGAAGGAAGTAAGGCGATTGGGTTAGGTGTTATTGTGAGTGCGGAGATAGTGAGCAGTGAGTAATAGTTTTGATATTAACTATATTTAGTCGTAAGTCAAATTCCCCATTGACTGATCTGCAAGACGTAAAACCTTTCCATGAATTCCGAACAAAGAAAAGCAGCCCTGCTGAAGGAATACGCCATCGTACAGGCTACCATTGATTACTTCATTACGCTGCATGGCCGCACTATTGTTTATGATGGGGATGATATTATCGGTCACTATTACAGACAGGAAAAAAAGCGGGCGGAAAAATATTTTCAGGAACATAAACGCAGCAGGTTACAACAACTACTAAAAAAACTCACGAAATCGTTGGCGTTTTCCATGGATACAGACTATGCGGTTTATATAAAAGATACAACCGGCTATACCATTGATTTATTCGAAGAACTTCAAAAAAATATTCAGTACTTAATCAGTCAGGAGGAAATACGTACAAAACAGGACTGGGAAATGGCGGGCAGAGTAATGCATTTCTGTGAAAAAACAAACGCAGACAAAGCCATCACAGCAAAACTCAACCAGCTCATTCAAAACTATATTGAGAACAACCTTGATGAGCTTACCCGCAAGAAAAGAAATGAACGAAGAGAAGTAATTAGTAGGTCATCAGTTAATCAACATGTTGAAATAGTCGAAATAAGGATATCAACGGGACCAAAACCTAAACACAAAAAAGAATGGGAAATACTATCACCGGATAAAAAACTAAAACTGCATATCATTCAAACGGTTTACAGAAAATCAGCCAATACCTATGTTAATATTCACTTTCCGGAAACACAGGGATGCATTTATAGTACTCACGGCATCCATGATATAAAGGCCTACTGGAAAGACAACTCAACCATTGTTATTCATACCAACCCCGATCATCAGCCTACATTTATGCACAAAAAAGTGGAGAGTTTTGATGATATTGTTTATATCGAATACCTGGCTTCTTAAAACAACCAAACTGCTTTCCACTCACCCCTGCCCTCTCTGCTACGCAAAGAGGGAGTTATGATTTGATTTACGTGTTAGCACTTCTCCACTTTCACCATTCACCATTGACCATTCACTATTCACCACCTCACACTTTCACCATCTCCCTTCTCTTTCCAATCAGGAAATGCATCACCAGCCAGCCAGCTAAATAGGCAAAGCCACAGATGAAGAACATGATATAATAAGCTATCTCTATTTTGTCGATACTGCGGTAGTAAACAAACATGTTTTTTTGTACAAACAGCGATAACAATATACCACCCAGTGAACCGAACATCCCACCGATACCAGTGATAGATGCAATGGCTTTTTTGGGAAACACATCACTCACCGTGGTGAAGATATTGGCACTCCAGGCCTGGTGTGCAGCGGCAGCCAAACCAATGATTAATACGGCCAGCCACATATTTACACTACCCAATAACTGCGCAAATACAATCGGTAATACACAGAAGGCAAAAATGAGCATGGATGTTTTTCTGGCTTTGTGAACGGTCCATCCGTTTTTAATAAACCGTAGTGGTATCCAGCCACCAAGAATACTGCCTACTGTTGAAATGGTATATACCAATGCAACCGGTATAGCTATTTCGGTTTTGGTTAATTTATATTCTCCCTCAAGGAAATCGGGTAACCAGAACAAATAAAACCACCAGATAGGATCAGTAAGCAGTTTGCCAATGGCAAATGCCCATGTTTGTCTGAACCCTAATAATTTAAACCAGGATACTTTTTCAACAACCGTATCATCTGTTACCTGCACTTCGTCTTTATCGCTATGGATATAATCAAATTCAGCCTTTGATAATTTTTTATGCTTACGGGGTACTTCATATAAAAGAAACCAGAAGATGAGCCATATAAAACCAATCAGACCGGTAAGAATAAAAGCCCATTTCCATCGCCATTCTGCCGCAATAAAAGGAACGGTTAAGGGTGCAATGATGGCACCAAAATTGGCACCGGAATTAAATATACCCGTTGCCAGTGCCCTTTCTTTTTTTGGAAACCATTCTGCCACACTCTTAATAGCTGCCGGAAAATTACCCGCTTCCGTAACACCCAGGAATGAACGTACCACTGCAAAACTGAATACACTCGATGCAAACGCATGACATACCGCCGCCAAGCTCCACAAACCGGTTGCCAGTGCATAGCCGATCTTGGTTCCCAGTTTATCAATCAGTCGCCCGGCACCTAACATACCAAAAGCATAAAATAACTTGAAGGCTATTTCAATATTGGCATAATCCGCATCATTCCAGTTCAATTCGGCGGAGAGCGTCGACTTTAAAAGACTGATGACCTGTCTGTCGAGGTAGTTGATGGTGGTGGCAAAAAAGATGAGTGAACAGATCGTCCACCTGTATCTTCCTATGGCTGCATTCATGGCTATCGTTTAATACGTTGAATGATACTCAGTACCGTTTTTGTTTGTTCGCAAATCGTAGTATAGTCTTTCTGTTCCAGTAAGTTTTTGGTGATGAGTTTACTGCCCATACCCACCGCTTTCACGCCTGCAGTAAACCATGCCTGTATATTGTCTGCTGCCAGCTCCACCCCACCTGTTGGCATAAAGGCGATTGCCGGAAAAAGTTCTTTAATAGCCGCAACAAAACCCGGCCCCAATAAATTTCCCGGGAACAGTTTAATAAATGTTGCACCCAATTGTTCCGCCATCATTATTTCGGTGGAAGTCATACAACCAGGCACCCATAGCTTTCCTTTGCCATGTACATAATGCGCCACTTCCGGAATCATACCCGGACAAATGATAAAATCGGCGCCTGCATTCAGAAACGCATCTGCATGCGCCACTGTTTTAATGGTGCCGATACCAAGCAGCATACCTGGTATTACCTGATCTCTTTGTGCCAGCAGGTATTTAAAATTATCCAATGCTTTTTCGCCACGGTTGGTGTATTCGATTACCCTAACACCGGCTGTATATAATGCTTTTGCTACTTCAAGTGTTACCGTTGCATCTTCATGGTAATACAATGGCAACATACCCTGTGTAGTAATCGACTCTATGATTTGCTGATTATCCATTTGCTGCAATTATATTTTTAATGGTATCTACTGAGTTAGATGTAGTGTCGCCTTTCTCCTGCAATTTACCAAATGCAGCGGCGGCAGCATAATTGATGGTTTCCTCATTGGAATAACCGCTTAATGCGGAATGAATCAATCCCGCCATAAAACAATCGCCACTACCCACTTTATCAACCACGGTAGCTGTACTGAAAGTAGCAGATACTGCCTGTGTTTCCTTATTATTCAACACCGCAAAATACCGGATACCTTTTCCTTCATCAAAGCGAAAAGTATTGGCAACGGTAGCACATGCCGGGTATGCCTGCATAATAGCATTGGCAGTTTTTGCTGCATGTGCCGCATACTGTGCTGAACTAATCAAAGTTTCATCTAACTCAATTCCCAATAAAGTATTGGCTGCCCAGATATTACCCATCACCAGATTACAATAAGGCAATAAGGTCTTCATCACTTCTTTCGGATCTTTCCCATATTTCCATAATAAAGCCCGGTAGTTGAGATCTACGGAAATGGCTATGCCCTTGCTGCTTGCTGCTTTCAGCGCTTCCAGACAAAGAGCTGCTGCCGATGCACTTACCGCAGGCGCTATGGCACTGAAATGCAACCATTGTACATCTGCTAATACGTCATCCCAATTCACCACGCCGGTTTCTAATGTAGCGAATGATGAACCTGCACGATCAAAAACAGTTCCGGCATTTTTCATATCCGTTCCCTGCTGCAGGTAGTATAGCCCTATCCGGTTACCCGAATAGTGGATGGATGATGTGTCTATATTTTTTTTAGCCAGATAAGCCGCAATATCTTTCGACAAAGCATTATCGGGCATGGCTGTAAAGTATTTTACCGGATGCCCCCATACGGCCAATGCGGTGGCAGCGTTGAGTTCGGCACCACCCATAAAAACAGGCAACTGGTTTTGCTCCAGCCATTGCCCATTACCGGCGGGTGATAAACGCAATAATATTTCTCCTAAACACAATACTTTCTTCATACCATTATCTTCTTACCTGATCTCGGCAATAGCTACGGGATCCATATCAGTAAATGTATAATTCTCCCCAGCCATTCCCCAAATAAATCCATAATTGGATGAACCGGCACCAAAATGCATCGACCAGGGTGGCGATATCACGGCTTCATGATTGGCCATAACAATATGCCTGGTTTCTGTTGGCTGTCCCATAAAATGAAATACACGGTGTTGTTCGGGTACATCAAAATAAAAATATACTTCCATTCTGCGGGTATGGGTATGTGGCGGAACAGAGTTCCATACGCTTCCATGGTTCAATACGGTAAGCCCCATCACCAACTGGCAACTTTGTATTCCTTCCTGGTGTATGTATTTATAAATGGTTCTTTGGTTGGACGTAGTTAGTTCTCCGAGGTTGACAGGTGAAGCTTCATCTTTCGTCATACTTCTGTTTGGATAAGTATGGTGTGCCGGTGCAGATAATAAAAAGAAAATCGCCGGCGCAGCTGCGTTTACGCTGGAGAAACTCACTTCTTTTGTTCCCTTACCCAGGTATAAGGCATCTAGTTTATTCAAACTGTAGGTAATGCCATCGGCTGTTACTGATCCCGGTCCTCCGGTATTAATAATGCCCAGCTCTCTCCGCTCAAGGAAATAACCAGCACGCAGCTCAGCTTCATTGCGAAGTGCAACGGACTGATGTACAGGTTTTACGCCACCAATGATTACACGGTCGTAATGAGAATATACCAGCCTGAGCTGATCATCCTGCATCAGTTCCCCCACATGAAAATTACTCCGCAAAGAAGCAGTATCCATCCCCTTCACTTCATTCGGACTGTTTTGAAATCGTATTTCCATTGTTTGTTTATTTCGTGTTGTAAAGAAGCAGGTGTCAATTGTCAATGGTGAATTGTCAATGCAGGATTTCTGGCCCTTATTCACTATTCACCATTGACCATTCACAACCCCCAAATCCGACATCCTACATCAGACTTCAGCTTTCTGCTTTCATCTCCCCATCCATCCCCCATCCACCGTCAATATCGTTCCATGTACATAGTCTGATGCTGATGAGGCGAGAAATACGACCGGACCTTTGAAATCTTCCGGTTGTCCCCATCTGCCGGCTGGTATTCTGGCCATAATAGAAGCACTTCGTTCTGCATCTTCCCGCAAAGCAGCTGTATTGTCTGTTGCAATATAACCAGGTGCTATACCATTTACCTGTACACCCTTAGCCGCCCATTCATTGGCCAGTGCTTTGATTAAACTACTCAATGCTCCTTTACTGGCTGCATAGCCGGGTACATTGATGCCTCCCTGAAAACTCAAGAGTGAGCAGGTGAAAATAATTTTACCACTGCCTCTTGTGAGCATCTGTTTACCTATTTCCCTTGCGAGAATAAAAGGCGCATCCAGGTTGATCGACATCACTTTATCCCAATACGCATCCGGATGTTCTGCTGCTGGCATACGCATAATCGTTCCGGCATTATTGACTAAGATATCTGGGATGGGGTGGATCGACTGGATGGTTTTTATTAGTTGGTAAATACTTTCGCGATTGGAGAGATCAGCCTGATAGGCTGTGAATTGGCGGCCCAATGCTTTCACTTCTTTTTCAATCTCACTGCCTTCCAGTTCAATAGAGCCTGATACACCAATGATATCTGCACCTGCTTCCGCCAGTCCTAATGCCATGCCTTTACCGATGCCTTTATTGCATCCGGTAACCAATGCCAGTTTACCTGTAAGATCAAATGCTTTCATATCAGAAAATGTATTTCGTACTCAGGAAATTAGATTCATGTGTGGTGACAATATCATTGATCAGTTGCCTGTTCTCTTCCGTTAATTTGGCAGCCACCAGTGAGCGGATAGAGAAAGCACGTAATGCATCTACTACCGACAAAGTTCCTTCTGCACTGTCTTTTCTTCCGGTAAACGGAAACACATCGGGACCACGCTGGCACTGGCAGTTAATATTTACCCTGCTCACCTGGTTCACCAATGGGTCAATCAGGGATGCCAGTTCTGTCTTATCATTACTGAATAAACTCACCTGCTGACCATGTGTTGAATCGATCAGGTATTGAATAGGTTCATCAATATCATCAAAGGGCACCACCGGAATCAAGGGACCAAACTGTTCTTCCCTGTATAATTTCATTTTATCATTCACAGGATACAATACAGCAGGATATACAAATGATTCATACTGTTTGCCACCATGTTCATTCATCACTTTTGCGCCATGTTGCACTGCATCTTCTATACAAGCCTGTAAATATGCGGGTTTATGTGGCTCAGGTAAGGGTGTTAACATCACTCCGCTTTCCCAGGGCATACCGAATTTCATTTTACCAACTGCTTCACTTAACTGCTGTGTAAATGCATCTGCCAGACTACGATGTACAAATACAATCTTTAATGCCGTGCATCGCTGCCCATTAAAGCTAAGACTTCCCAGCAAGGTTTCCTGTACAGCCAGTTGTAAGTCGGCGTTTTTGGTGATGACTGCTGCATTTTTTGCATCAAGTCCTAATATGGCCCTGAGCCTGTTTACTTTGGGGTGCAGTTTCTTCAACTCATTGGCTACTTTACTTGAACCAATCAGTGTAAGCACATTTACTTTCCCCGACTGCATGAGACCGGGTACGATGGTATGACCACGTCCATAAATGGTATTCACCACTCCTTTGGGGAAACAGGCTTTAAATGCTTCGAGTAAAGGATAATGCAATAGAGTGCCATGTTTGGGTGGTTTGAACAATAAGGTATTACCCATGATGATAGCAGGAATGAGTGTGGTAAAGGTTTCATTCAACGGATAATTGAATGGCCCCATACACAACACCACACCTAATGGTGAACGACGTATCTGTGCAGCAATACCCTGTTCAATGGTAAAACGCGATGAATCTCTGTCGAGGTCTTTCAATGCGTCGATGGTAGCGTATACATATTCAACCGTTCGGTCAAATTCTTTTACAGAGTCACTCCACGATTTACCAATCTCCCACATGATGAGTTTTACCACCATTTCTTTTTGCTCCAGCATGTGTTGCACAAATTTTTCAACACATTCAATTCTTTGTGTTACACTCATGGTAGGCCACTGACCCCGGCCATTGTTGTAAGCACGAACAGCGGCTTCCAGTGCCTCATTGGCTTCTTTTTCTGTACAAACAGGATAAGTACCTATCAGTTTACGACGCAGGCCTTCATTGGTCTGTATGCAAATGGGAGAGTACACTTCGTGTACGGGTCCATCCCATGTTTTCATTTCTCCGTCTGACAAATACGCCCGCTGGTGCATTTCGCCCGGGAGCAGGAATTGCTGAGGTATATCTTTCTCCTCAACAAATAGTTGATTAAATTTTGTTTGAAAATCCATTCGATTGTTGCTTGCTTTAAGAAAAAATATTTCTGTGTTTCTCTGTGCCTTCAGTGGCAATTTTTTTTTTGCCACTGAAGACACAGAAGAACACAGAAGGTTGGGTTAGATGGCTTGCGGGGTAATACCCTGCCAGCCAAAATATTGTTGTGCGTTACGGTAACAGATGTCTTTAATTATTTTACCTACCCATTCCATGTCAGCAGGTATCTCTCCCTTCTCTATCTCTTCTCCGAATAAATTGCAGAGTAATCTTCTGAAATACTCATGTCTGGGGAAAGAAAGAAAACTCCTTGAATCTGTGAGCATGCCTACAAAGCGGCTCAGCAAACCCATATTCGACAAAGCATTCATCTGCTTTACCATTCCATCTTTCTGATCGAGGAACCACCAGGCTGCCCCGAACTGTATCTTACCCACTGCAGAACCATCATTGAAATTACCAATCATGGTAGCCATCAGTTCATTATCGGCTGGGTTAAGGTTATAGATAATGGTTTTTGCCAGCTTATTATCACTGTCCAGCTTATTCAGGAATGCAGCCAAAGGACGGCCTTGAGAGAAATCGCCGATAGAGTCCCAGCCGGTATCTGGACCGAGTTGCTGTAACATCCTTGAATTATTATTTCTCAATGCGCCCAAATGAAATTGCTGTACCCAGCCTTTCTCCCAATCCCACTCCGCAAAGTGAACCAGCATGGCCGATTTGAACTTACGCTGCTCCGATTCATTCAGCTGTTTACCAGAGTGTATTTTATTGAAGATGCTATTGATTTCCGAGCCGGTAAAGTCTTCTGCATAAATTTCTTCAAGTCCATGATCAGATACGCTGCAACCTGCAGCAGCAAAATAATCATGTCTGTTCTGTAATGCATAGAGGAAATCATCAAAAGAGGAAACAGAGATACCCGTCACAGCTTCAAGCTGACTGATATAATTATTGAACTTAACTGCATCAGCCACATTCATCGCCTGATCGGGACGAAAAGCAGGCAGGATAGGTATTTCAAAGCCATCTGCTTTCAGCTTAGCATGGTGCTCGAGCGAATCAACTGGGTCATCGGTTGTACATACTACCGCCACATTCATTTTACGCAACAGGTTACGCACCGTAAATTCGGGCGTTTGTAATAAGTCTGTACACTTATCGTAAATAGCATCTGCTGTTTTCTCATTCAGTATATCTGATACACCAAAATAACGTTGCAGCTCTAAATGTGTCCAGTGATGTAAGGGGTTGCGCAAGGTATAAGGAACCGTACCTGCCCATGCCTGGAATTTCTCACGATCGCTGGCATTGCCGGTACAGAATTTTTCTGCTACACCATTGGTTCGCATGGCACGCCATTTATAATGATCGCCATATAACCAGGCTTCCGTAATATTTTTAAATTGTTTGTCTTCTGCAATCTGCTGTGGAGAGAGATGACAATGGTAATCGATCACAGGCATATGTTTGGCATAGCCATGGTATAGTTCCTGTGCCGTTTTATTGTTGAGCAAAAAATGTTCGTCTAAAAACTGTTTCATACGCTAATTTACTTATTGATCAGGATCAGAGACTAACTCCTCTTTTCCATGGTATAAAATCGTCCTGCCCGTTTCTTACGGCGCTTACCTGTATGTTGCCACTTGCCACTTCTATCACATAATTCAATATTCTTTCTCCTGCTTCCGTTATTGTTTCTTTCCCTTCAATGATGGTTCCGGTATTGATGTCGATAATATCTTTCATTCGTTCATACAATGCCGTATTACTCGATAGTTTCACTACGGGTGCAATCGGGTTACCGGTCGGTGTTCCTAAACCTGTTGTAAACAATACGATGGTAGCACCGGATCCTACTTCTGCAGTGGTTGATTCCACATCATTACCGGGTGTACACAATAAATTGAGTCCGGGTTTGTTTACTTTCTCCGGGTAATCCAACACATCTGCTACAGGCGATGTGCCACCTTTCTTGGCTGCACCTGCCGATTTAATGGCATCGGTAATCAAGCCGTCTTTAATATTACCGGGTGATGGATTCATATAAAAGCCACTACCGGCTGCTTCTGCCTGCTGGTTATAGGTTTGCATGAGCTGCATAAAACGCTGGGCAATATTTTCATCCACACAACGGTCACTCAGCTCCTGCTCCACACCACAGAGTTCGGGAAACTCCGATAAAATAACACTGCCTCCCAATGCCACAAGTAAATCAGAGGTATAACCAATGGCAGGGTTGGCAGATATACCTGAGAACCCATCAGAACCACCACATTCAAGACCGATACAGAGTTTACTGAGTGGCGCTGGTTTTCTGGTGTTCTTATTGGCTTCTACCAAACCCGCAAATGTTTGTTTGATGGCGGTTGATACCAGTTTTGTTTCAGTACCTAATTTTTGTTGTTCAAGAATAAATAATGGTTTGACAAATGACGCATCCCGCTTTTTTATTTCATCCTGCAACATGGTTACCTGTGCATTCTGACAACCGAGGCTCAAAATGGTTGCGCCGGCTACATTGGGGTGTGTAATATATCCTGCCAGTAAACCGCATAATGTTTGCGCATCCTGTCTGATACCACCACAACCTCCATCATGTGTAAGAAACTTAATACCATCTATATTCGGAAACAGCGGCGATTTTGTATTAGCCACTTCCGCTTCTACATAATCTGTTTCGAGAATGGCCGATGTATCGGCACCTGATTGATAGAGCTTAGTAAGATGCTGTGTAAACTGGTTATATTTTTTTACCCTTGCATAACCCAGTTCTTCCAGTAAGGCTTCGCGTATTACTTCAATATTTCTGTTTTCACAGAATACCAGTGGTATCACTAACCAATAATTGGCAGTACCTACCGTACCATCTGCCCGATGGTAACCATTGAATGTTTTTTGCTGCCATTTGGTGGTATCAGGAATATGCCAGCCTGTTCTTCTTTCATGCAGACTATAGTTTCCAGATGCATGCGTAATATTTTCTGTGCTGATACGGATGCCCATTGGCAGGTCCTGTTTTGCCTTTCCTACCAGTACCCCGTACATAGTGATAGGATTTCCTGCTGCTATATTTTCTGTGGTGAACTTATGTTTGGCTGGTATGGCTTCTTTCAGTGTGTACGATTGCTCATGCCAGCTTACTGTTTCACCCATGGCCAGGTCCTGCAAAGCCACGAGCACATTATCTGCCGGATGCACCTGTATTATTTTTCTTGCTTCACTCATGCGACCGATTTTTGGCTATTGGCCGTTTTTACCAGGGTTAATGGATGCTGTGTGGCCAGTTGAAAATAATGATCTGTTACCGCTGTTACAAAATGTGGGTATTGACTGAGATCAGTACCCCAGATGGTTTGATCAGCCAGTATCTGCAAAATGCTTTCTTCTACTGCCAGTCCTTTTTCCCAATGTTTATACAGCAGGTTTATTTTATCATCATTCAATATCATTCCCTGCTGGTTACTAAAATGCTGGCCATCTTCCGACTTTTTCGGTTTCATAAAATGAAGATACGCCGCAAAACCAAGTGCCATATTACTACCGCGTTGTTCAGCAGACTGGTACAGGGCCTGTATCAATGGAACATTGCGCATAGCCATTTTTGATGTGTATTGAACCGCTATATGTTCCCACTGGTGATCGATGTATGGGTTACGGAAACGATCCATCACCTGTAAGGCAAATGCTTCCGCTTCTTCTTTCTGAATATCACCGTTAGCAACAATGGGTGCTATTTCCTCAAGCATGAGTGCCGACAGAAAAGCTGTAAAGTTTTTATCCTGCATGGCATCTTTTACCAGCCTGAAACCAGCTAAAGCAGCAAGTCCACAACTAAAACTATGTGCACCATTCAGTAAGCGTAATTTCAGTTCCCTGAAACGGTTGATGTTTTTTGCCAGCACCACACCCTTATCGGCTGCAGCGAATGAAAGTATATTTTTTGTTCGCTCTCTGTCTGTTTCTATGGCCCAGAGGCGATAGGTTTCAGACATAATCATTAATTCATCTTTAAAACCCAATACGCTTTCTACATGATCCTGATCGGCTTTGGAGGGTTTACCCGGTACAATCCTGTCTACCAGTGAACTGCAGAAATCATTGGCATCGTGCAGCCAGTTGATGAATGCATCTCCTGCCTGATGAAGCCGCGCCAGCTCTGTTACAATGGCTTTTAGTTTGGCGCCATTATCGGTAATCAGTTCTGTGGGTACAATCACCATTCCCGCTTCCGCTGAGCCATTGAAATGATGGTAACGTTTTAATAAAAAAGCCAGCAGTTTACCTGGGAAAGAAGAAGGCAGAGCTGCCGTTGCATCGGTAGTGACCAGTGTTATTCCTATCTCCGTTGTATTTGAAATAATCACCTGCAGCTCCGGATTCTCTGCACAGGCGAGTATGTCTTCCCACTGATGTGCAGCTGATAATACCCTGCTGATGGCGCTATTGACAATTATTTTTTCTGTTTTTATTCCTGCACCATAACCTCTTTCCAATAAGGTATACAAGCCATCCTGTGCCTCAAATGCATCTGTACCACCGCGATCAGTTGATTTTACTACTACAATCCGGCCATTAAACAGGCCTTGTTTATTGGCCTTGTCAATAAAATAATCGGGCAATCCCCTTAATAATACCCCGGTACCGAATTGTAATACTTTCTCCGGCAGGTGCAGTAATGACTGATCCGGCCATTCTGCATTTCCAGACCTGAGTTGTTCCATATTTGCTGCGCTCAGTTGCATGCTCTCTTTCACTTTAATGAATTAAATTTTTTTTCTTCCAGGCGGGGTACTCTTTTACCAGTATTTTTTCGGGCCATGTGCCATACCATGCATAACCCACCCTTCTTTCGTGTTCAATTTCTGTAAGCCTGTATTTTCTGATACTGTCTCTCCCCGTAAAAAAAGGTTTGTTACTGGGTATCTCATAAAACCTAGCCCAAAGCACCGCATTGGCTGCCGGCACAATTACCCTGTCTTTTCCATTGGGCATGGTTGTATCAATAATATCCTTATACACATATCCTTTTATTTTTACCGATTCAAACCAGGCTATGGCAGCCTGTATGGCTCTTTTTATTTCCGGTGTTGGGTTGGGTAAACGCAAAAGAAAAGAAACAATACCTGCAGACTCCATACCGCTCAGCGATACCAGTTCAAATTTCCTGGCCATTTCAGGTTGCAGTGTTTTATGGTTGTACTGTGCACACCAGGCTGTTAATGTATCGTTCACGATTATCTGTGTCTTAAGAATACAGGTTATTCCTTTAGCAACTGCATTGGCAGCCGGTGCCACCAGAGAACTATCTACGAGGTTAAAATTGTTTTTCTGCTCCACAATATCCTGTAGTATCTGCAGCACATTTACCATGGCATTATCATTATAAGTAACCTGCGCACGGTAAGAACTGGAATCAGGATAATACTGCGGCCAGCCGCCATTGGCATATTGTGCTTTCAGGCAATACCGTATTCCTTTTTCTGCTGCATGCAGATAACGCCTGTCGCCTGTTTGTTGATACGCATTTACCAGGAACCTGATTTCTTTGGTGGTGGCACTGTTATCAATAGTGGCATCTTTCCGTAAAGAATCGGCCCTTGTTTTTTTCTTTTCAGCTTCCGATAATTGCTTTGTATAATCTACCTTAACCTCTTCCACCGCTTTTGGCCATCCACCGATGGCTCTCTGGTAGAGCAACATATTGTCTGCCTGCAATACGATATCCTTCAATGTTTTCTTGTCCTGTACCTGCTTTGTTCCCTTACTGCCTGTCTCCTGTTGCCTCACTACAATGGGAGCTATGGCTAAGGGGTCCCATTTGCCTGCAAATGTCCATTCAGGTGTAATCATTTCAGGCTTAGGTGATCCTTTGGCTTCCTGGAGGTTGTCTTTATGCCAGCTATAATCACCACCTGTACGGTGCGAGTTGAAAAAGTAGACACGCTTACCCCATAAAATGGTATTCTGCGGATTACTCGGATTCAGGTACACAGGCGCATCCGCCATATTTTCGGCAAAACGGCAATTCAGTAAATAGAATTGAGCATCGCGATGATAACGGCCGAGTTTAAAACCATCATCACCCCTGAATGTACAGTTCACCAATACTGTTTTGGAATCCTCATATTTCGACCCGTCGTGCCAGATGGCCGCAACATTACCATGTGCCACAAACTCGCAGTTCTCAGCCCATGCCCAGCCTCTCGGACAATAAAAATCTACACCACCCTCCATCAAACAGTCTTTGAAATAATACATGCCTTCTTCCACATTCCATGGGCTTACTGTATCGCCACCATAAGCACGAAGAATACAATTGCGAACGATTAAGCGGGTAGTGCTAAAACTTCTCAATGCCATCTGGTGGCTTGAACGACGAACCTGTTTAGTGATGGTTCCCGTATCGGTTTTACAATCTACATAAGTATCATTCACATGATCGAAACCATAGCTGTTAATGATACTCAGGTTTTCCAGTACAATATCATTTCCTTTCAGGTTAATAGCTGCCACACCCCAGTCATCGGCACTTTCACAACGCCATACATCTCTCGACAATGAAATACGGAGTATGGTTTTATGTTTATCTTCTCCCGCCAGTGTTATTTTATGTTTGCTGATGAATACTTTTTCTGAATAGGTTCCATTCCTGATAAAAATGACCCTTTGTTCATCGGCGGTATCAGGTAAACTGTTTACCGCATCCTGTATACTCCTGAAATCAGCACCACCTTTGGCATCTACCACCAACAATACCTGCTGCGCCTGCAAACAGTTGGTCAGCAGTATCAGCCATAACAGCCCCATGAATCGTATGCTTATTTTTCCGGCGTGCATGTTATTGTTTAGCGATGGCTTTTTGCAGTAACCAACTGGCCAATTCTTTGGCTGCTGTATAATTCTCAAAATCAGCAGGTAATTTTCTTCCGTCTATATATTCATTGTAGAGCCAGGGATCTCCTACGGCAAATACTTTTCCTTTACCATAATCAGCAACGGCCATAATAATATGTTCCTGGTCTTTCACCAACGCTTTTGCAGGTGCTTTTAAAGAAAGCGTAGCCATCTCTTTAATAAACAAACGTTCCGCTGTTTTAAATACCGGATTGCCTTTTGAAACTTTAATCAATCCTGTTTCATAAGCATTGTTCTTTACGGCATTGCGGTTGTCTTTATTGAACTGAATACCAAATGCACCCGCCAGCTGATTAAAATGATCGAGTTCTGTATTCGCTGAATCATTCGCCATTAATACCAGCACACCACCTGCTTTTACCCAATCACTGATGACTTTGGTATGAGCAGGTTGAATAAACTGCGGGTTTTCTGTTTCTTTTTTGGTATCAGGGTCTACTACTATATAAACCGATGCGTTTTTCAGGTTAGCGGCTGTTGGTGCTTCTTGTAATGCAGTGGTAGTTGCACCCTGGTTCCTGAATAAATTACCCCATAAGGCAAACCCACTGTTCATCCTGTCTTCCCAGGTATAATGAAAAGAAACAGTATTGCCTTGTTTGTTCTTTCTGGTTTCATTATTAAAAAACTGATCGAGTAATACTGTTTTACCCTTACCCGGTTTGGCTTCTGTGAGTGTTTCCATCTCAGACGCCGCCAGTATAAATGCACCCAATCCTTTCGGATCATTGGTGATGATGGGTTCACTGATATAATATTCAAAGCTGCCATCCCTGTAAGGATTTCCGCCCAAACCTGCTACCTGACAAACGCGGTTCAGGTTAGCGGTTCCATTATCTACTGTAACAAATGTTTTCAATACACCCGCATAAGCTTTTTTAACCGTTGTTATTTCTGAAGCGGGTATATATCCCAGCCGAACAGCTTTGGCCATCGCATATACGAACATGGATGAAGCAGAAGCTTCTAAATAATTACCTTTTGTATTTCCTTTGTCCAATATCTGCCACCATACACCTGTGTTCTTATCCTGCACTTTTTTTATCGCCGTGATATAACGTTTCAGGATATTGATGAGTGCTGTTCTTTTGGGATGTGCTGCAGGAAACAGCTCCAATACATCTACCAGTGCCATTCCATACCAGCCCATCGCTCTTCCCCAGAAATGAGGCGACTGACCTGTTGTTTTATTGGCCCAGCGTTGTTCCTTACTTTCATCCCATGCATGATAGAGCAATCCTGTTTTTGCATCCCGCGCATGCTGTTCCATCCAGATAAACTGGTTAGCGATATCATCAAATGCGGCTGGTTCATTAAAACGGGTAGCATATTCAGCATAAAAAGGTTCGCCCATGTACAAACCATCTAACCACATTTGCCAGGGATAAATTTTCTTGTGCCAGAAACCACCTTCTTTGGTGCGTGGATGGTTTTTTAACTGTTCACGTAAGGTTGCTGCTGCTTTTCTGTATTTCTCATCTTCGAGTACATCGTATAACAACAACAGGTTTCTACCGGGCGTAACATTATCAATATTGTAATCCGCTTGTTTATAGGTTCTGATGACACCCTCTTTGTTCACAAAGAAGTCCATACTTTTTTTGATGTAGTCAAAGTATTTTCCGTTACCACTACGCAGCCATACTTTCTCAATACCTTTTAATATCAAACCCTGGTCATAGATCCATTTGGCGGGTTGCCCTGCTTTTAAGGCCATACTATCGGGCCATAACTGCATCACGGTTTCTGTCATGCGTTCAGACCAAGGCTTTTGTGCTGTCACCATATTTGTTTGCAACAAAAAAAGGATCGCTATCGTGTATATAAATTTCTTCATCCCTTTATTTCAGTTCCAGCAATGCTGCATTGGCACCATAGCGGAACTCTGTTTTGTTTTTGAAAGATGGAATATCGGCACCCGATACTTTTACTTTGCCATTCCTGTCTCCATTGATGCTCATGATCATAACAGGATTGGGTGCATAACGTAATTGATTAAAACTAATATCGGCACTGTTCTGTATATGCACCAATGGCTTGGTGTCTGCAGACTGCAGGTACACATTATTAAAGCTGATGCCTTGCGCTTCCGTACATTCAATACCCTTATCTGTTTTCATGGTGAGCTTATTGAAAAATACATTGCTTACGCGCATTTCAGGAATACCCCTTACAAATACAGCTTTAGAAGCTCCATTACAAACAATATTGTTGATATAGAAATTCCGGAATACCGGAGTCGCTTCTGTTACCGGCAATATTTCTACTTTGGGTAGTCCTCTTTCTTCTCCTGCCAATGGCACAGGATCCTTTGCCGCATAATACATATCGAATGAAATGGCTTCACCCGGAATGTCTTTCATATTGATATTGGTTGCATAAATATTTTCTACCACACCACCACGGCCCCTCACCGTTTTAAAACGCAGGCCAATATCCGTTCCAATAAAATTACAGTCAGATACAAATAGGTTTTTCGCACCACCACTCATTTCACTGCCAATTACAAAACCACCATGCGCATGGTACACGGTTGTGTTTTTAGCAATTACATTTTCGGTAGGAATACCTCTTTTTCTTCCTTCCTCATCTCTGCCCGATTTAATACAGATACCATCATCGCCCGTATCAAACTTACAGCCATCTACCAGTACATTGGCACAGGCTTCAAGGTCAAGTGCATCGGTGTTTTGTCCATACCAGGGGTTTTTTACGGATACATTTTTAATCGTGATGTGCTGACTGGTAATCAGGTGCATGGTCCAGGCAGGGGAGTTTTCAAAAGTTACGCCTTCGAGTACTACATTTTTACAATCTAATATGCGCAGCATATTGGGGCGAAGAAAATCCCTGATCTCTTCAAAGTCTTTCAATTCCAGACCGGGCAATAGTTTTCCGATATTATTGATGAGCGATCCTTTCAATGCACCCTCAGATGAGTACCAGGTGGTTTTATCTTCTGTTACCACACCACCACGGGCAATATGTTTTTTCCATTCAGAATCAGTAATCTTATTTCTTTTCAGCGGACGCCATACATCACCCGATCCATGAAAGATACCATGACCGGTTATGGCAATATTCTCCAATCCCTCTGCTGTGATCGGCGACTGACAACGCGCTGCATACACCCCTTCAAAAGATGATTTTACCAATGGGTACGCTTTTCTATCGGGGGTAAACAGGATTAGTGCATTTTGTGCAGAATACAGTTCCACATTGCTTTTCAGCGTAATGGGTCCGGTAAGCCATAAGCCAGCAGGTATGAGTACTGTACCACCACCATTGGCAGCACAGGCTTCAATGGCTTTGTTAATAGCAACGGTATTGAGTGTGATACCATCATTTTTAGCACCATAGCTTACAATAGAAAAAGTGTCTTTCTTAAAATGCGGTGTATATATTTTAGGCAACTCGTATTCATATTTCTCCGGGTGAACAGAAGGTTTCAGGTATTGGGCCGCAATATTTTTGGCTTTCATCTCTGCACAAACCAACGAAGCCACTGAAACAGCTCCATATTCAGAAAAATGGGTATCGTCTTTTTTTCCATCGAACATCACAGCATAATGACGTGGGTCGATCCATAAAAACATTTTCTTTGAACCTTCTACACCATGCTGTTCAATTAATTGCTGACTGCTTTTATGCAGGTCAATCAACTGCACTTTCATTTGCTGGGCAATCTCCCGCACCACAGCCGGGTATTCGCCATGCTGGTCTACAAATGCGCCCCTGGTATCGAATTTTCTGCGCATCACAGGTGTTACCAGAATCGGGTTGGCTCCTTTTGATCTTGCATCATTCACAAAACGGATGAGCGTATTTCTGTAAGTGGTTTGCGGTGCTGCATAACGGTTACTGTCGGTAATTTTTGAATCGTTATGTCCAAACTGAATAAATACATAATCACCTGCACGCAGTTGTTTCATTACAGAATCCCATCGGCCTTCTTTTACAAAACTTTTAGTGCTGCGGCCATTTACAGCATGGTTACGCACTTCTACTTCATTGGTTAACAGCTGCGGAAACAATTGCCCCCAGCCACGTTCCGGATTATTGGCCAAAGGTTTATCGGCCATGGTTGAATCACCAATCATAAAAAAGCGGACTTTCTTTTCCGGTAATTCAAAACCCAGTAAAGCGAATAACAAAGTGAAATAAACAATGCGTTTCATACTATTCATTTTCAACACTACAAAGTAGTGCATATAAAAAAGCTATACAGGATAACCTGTATAGCTGTAAAAACTGGCTTTCGCCGATATACCAATAAACAAAACAAGCGTTAGTATTTTCAGCAGCTCATCGGTTGGTCTACTGCCAGTCACAGACATGGCTTTGCTTGTATAATGACGATATGGTCTGCTGATAAAACTCATGGCAAGCATTTGATTGTTTAACAGGCTCAAAGACTGCCACCAATCAGGTAACAAGTCTACTCAGATATTCAGTAGCAGGGAAGTTCTGGGCATAGTTTTTTTACGCAATCGTTCCCGGCAACGAAGGTCATTTTGCGAATTGATAACTACTATCAAAATCAGCTAGTTAAGCCTGTCTTCCGGCACTCATCCCAACCACAGAACCCACAACTGGAAAAACCGTACTTTTAAACCCTCTCTCTCTGCGTATACCTCCCCGCTCTCCTGTTCTCTGCGGTGAATTTACTCGAATGTTCACCGCAGAGAATAAGAGAAGGCAGAGATGACCGCAGAGGGGTAAGCATGATATTATGAAATACGAAGCCGTAACCATCAAAGACATCGCCAAAGAACTGGGGCTTTCCACCTCAACAGTGTCGAGGGCATTGCGTGATAGTTATGAGATCAGTCCCGAAACTAAAAAGATGGTATTGGAATATGCGGAGAAAATCAATTACCGCCCCAATCCCATTGCACTCAGCCTGAAAGAAAAAAGAACACGTTCCATCGGTATTGTAGTTGCAGAAATAGCCAATAGTTTTTTTTCACAGATCATCAATGGTATTGAATCTATTGCATACGATAAGGGCTATAATGTCATCATCACCCAAAGCCATGAGTCTTTTGAACGCGAACTCATCAACGTTCAATACCTCGCTTCCCGCTCCATTGACGGATTGCTGATTTCACTGGCTTCCGAAACAAGGGATCTGACTCACCTGAAACACTTACATGAAAGAGGCTACCCCATTGTGTTTGTTGACCGTATAGTTGAGGAAATAGATACCCATAAAGTAATTGTAGACAATAAAAAAGGCGGCTACGATGCTACCAAACACTTAATTGAAAGTGGTTTCAAACATATAGCGGCCCTGGCCAATGCAGAATATTTGTCTATTACCCGCGACCGCCTCGGTGGTTACCAGGCTGCACTGGAAGACCATAAAATGAAGTACGACCCTGCATTGGTTAAATACTGTTTACATGGTGGATTGGTATATGATGAAGTGGAGCAAGCATTGGATAGTTTATTCAACCAGAAAAAGAAACCTGATGCCATTTTTGCGGCCGCTGATAAATTAACTACTAACTGTCTGCGTTATTTCAAAGCGAAAGGTATTCGTGTACCGGAAGATATTGCCGTGATTGGTTTCTCCAATATTGATCTGACTGAATTATTATCGCCATCCCTATCTGTCGTGCGTCAGCCGGCATTTGAAATGGGACAGGTGGCCACAGAATTATTATTAAACCTGATTGAAAGTAAAAGACCGGTAAAAGACTTCGAGACCAGAATGTTACAACCTGATCTCTTCATCAGGGAGTCCACTTCCCGAAAAAAATAACCCCTCTGCGACCAATCTCTGCTTTCTCCCTTTCTCTCCGGTGAATATTCGCGTAGGGTCACCGCAGAGAACGGGAGGACACAGGGGTGGATCGCAGGGGTTTATGGAGTGATGCGCCACCAGTCGATGTCGAGGAAGCCGGCATCGTTGGTGGAAGTTGTTCTGGTGCAGAACAAACCCAGTTTGGCACCTACCCATTTACCAGGCATGGCTGTAAATGAAACGCCTACATCAATAAAATTGCTATTATCAGTGCTGTAACTAAAACTACATTTACCTCCCGCTTCAACTTTCACCCGCAGGTATAACCAGTCTTTTGAAATTTCTGTGATCAGTTTTTCTGTTGCTGCTGTTCCTTTATCTGCTGCTTTGGCTTCAACATAAGTAAGCAGTAGTTTTTCCTGCTGCTGTTTAATGACTAATCCGGCATAACTCAATCCCATTACAACCATACCTGCTTTTTCATTGTCGATTTTTGTGTGGGGCGAAAATTTCAGCTTAGTTGTGGCTGTAAAATTTTCTGCAGGAAATTTTTGTAACAGCAGGTTCGGAACATCCCATAAATTTTTAGCTGCATCCGGTTGCTTGTCTGAAAACAAACGAAGCATGCCTGTTGCCGGTTGCATAAAATACCAGCTGGCAATGGCATTGGCCTGCCATTGCCATTGCAGTCCTAAAGCGTTTTCAGCAAATTCATCACTCTCTGCCGGTGTTTGAACAGGATATGTTTTACCTACGTTTGGTTTTTTATAAACCAACACAGGCTCTCCTTTACCATCACCGTCTTTATCAATACCTATTACCGGCCAGTCATTTTTCCAATGCATGGGTTGCAGGTGTACTACCCTGCCATAAGCTTCTTTATCCTGGAAATGAAGAAACCAGTCTTCTCCTGTTGTGGTATTTACCCATGCGCCCTGGTGTGGACCATTCACGGTTGTTGTGCCCTGGTCCATCACTACTTTTCTTTCATAGGGTCCATAAATATTTTTAGAACGCAATACCAGTTGCCAGCCTGTTGATACACCACCAGCCGGAGCAAAAATGTAATAGTATCCGTTGCGCTGGTAAAACTTGGGGCCTTCAATGGTGGGGTCTGTAGCATGTCCGTCATACACCAATTGACCGGGGCCTGTTGTTTTGTTACCTTCCGCATTCATGGGTTTTACCACGATGATACTTTTAATACCTGCCCTGCTTCCTGCATATGCATGTACGAGATAAGCTTTACCATCCTTATCCCATAAAGGACAGGGATCAATCAAACCCTTTCCCGCTTCTACCAATACCGGTGTTGACCAGGGACCCTTAGGATCTTTTGCTTTGATGAGGTAAATACCAAAATCGGGATCGGGATAATAAATATAAAATTCGCCTTTATGGTAACGAATCGAGGGTGCCCATACACCATTACCATGTTGTACGGCTGAAAAATGATCAAGGGGAATCTGTTGCGGTAATGCATAGGCCAACAGTTTCCAGTTTACTAAATCTTTGGAATGGAGAATGGGTAAACCGGGTGAGGCATTAAAGGATGAAGCCGTCATATAAAAATCATCGCCTACCCTGATGGCATCGGGATCGGAATAGTCGGCATGTAATACCGGGTTTTTATAAGTGCCGTCTTTTTGATCAGCTACCCATACACTGCTTTGTGTAAAAGCTACTGAACGTACTATAACAAAAAGAAATAAAATAATTTTTCGCTTTCTCATCTACACAAATTTTCTGTGTATTTCTGTGTTTTCAGTGGCAACCATTTTTTATTATTTATTGCCACTGAAAACACAGAAGGGCACAGAGGGTTATTTAGTAATGGGATTCCAGTCGCCGAAAATATTTTTGAAAGTGTATTTTTTTACTTGTTCCTCATTCAGCTGTTTAATCCATGCAGGTCTTGATGCTGGTTGTGCGCCGGGGCCTGTATTTTTATATTCTGCATAACGAACCGTGGCTTCATTGGCGGGGTTGCGCCAGTTATTCCATCCTTCCGGAATAATATGATCTCCTATTTCACAACGGATATAAGTTACACTGGCATGCGGCTGCCAGGGACGCCCCAGCGATACTTTTTTAAAAGCCGTATCTGCCGTGAGCTTACAATCAAAAAAAACAAAACCATAAGGCACTTCCCTCGGTGTAGATGCCGCTGTTACATGCGAATTCTTTTTACTGTGGATTTGACAGTTATCAAATACCGCTGTTGCCGGACCAAAAATAAAATCAGTACTGCCTTCAATATAACAGTTCCTATAATACTGTCTGCTGCCAGCACCGCTGCAAAACAATACATCCTGAAAACCAAGAAAACGACAGTTATTGAAACTTAGTCTGTCGCCATTGGCGAATACAGCTACTGCCTGTCCGGCTGTAAAACCGGCATTGTTTTCAAAACTGATATTCTCTGCATAAAAATCATTCGCATATAAGAACACACTCGCCGATGACCATGTATTGATGGTATCACCATTGGGTAATTTTTTTCCGGCGTGGTTATCGTAGGTGAGAATGGTGTTCATCTTATCCTCACCAATGAGTCTGATAAAATCTTTGCGGGTGTCGAGTACCAATCTTTCTCTGTAGATGCCTTTCTTCACAAAAATGGTAACGGGTTGGGTATTGCCGGATGGTATGGCATCAAAAGCCGCCTGTACGGTTGTGTATTGGCCTGTACCATCCTTGGCTACAGTAATGCTTTGTGCATGTACAAATACACAGAACAATAAACATTGTATCAGAAATATCTTCTTCATAAAAAAGCCCTGCGGTTACCTTTGCGTTCTCTCGTTCTCTGCGGTGAAAATTCGAGTAAATTCACCGCAGAGAACGAGAGAATGCAGAGATGACCGCAGAGGAGATTATTAGTAGCCTGGGTTTTGGGTTAGGTTAGGGTTGGCATCGCGCGCGGGTTGTGGTATGGGTAAGAGTTCTGATTTACCCGTTACAAAACCTGTTGCATAACGTGCCAATGCTGTGGTATTCACTGCAGCCTGTGCCCAGTTTACCCTGGTGGTATTGGCTGGTGCTGTTCCCGGTGCCGGTGCATAAAAAGAATTGGCCCATAATGTTGCATCATCTGCCACTGAATTATTCCGGTAATACATGAACTCCGGTAATGTGCTGTACACACCCGATCTGGTAGACATGGCCAGCAATGCTGTTTTAGTCGCCGCAATTTTCGAGGCCAGCAGGTTCCACCTGATCAGATCGAATTTGCGAACACCTTCACCACCGAGTTCCAGTGATCTTTCTTTCACCACCGCATCAAAAAATGCTGCTTTTGAAAGACCTGTTGGTAAATCAACTGTTGCATCAGGTATGCCGATGGCTTTTCCAAATCCTCTTCTTCTTACCTGGTTTACGGCATTGTATGCTGCTGCAGTTGGACCATTGATTTCATTCTCTGCTTCTGCCAGCATCAGTAATACATCTGAGTAACGCAGTATCTGCCATTTCAATCCAAAATACTGAACGGCATCTGTGGGTGATACAGCTGGACCTGAGATCCAGTCTCTTCTATACTTACCATCGCACATAGCAGTAAGTGCCTGACCAATTTTAGTAGTGCCATTGGCAGCTACATTATAAGGTGCACAGGTTACATCTCTGCGCAGGTCATTCTGATCGAATGCATAGAAATAAGTAGGCAATACATTGATACTTTTATTACCCAGGTTATTTACAGTAGGTCCGTTATAATAAGCCAGTTTGGTATCTGCCGTTGCATTTCTACCAATACCGCTTGCCTGAAACATCAGCTCACCATTGGGGTCGGCTACTACTCTTGCATTCACCTGGTCTTTCCACAAAGCCCTGAAACTGGGATTCAAAGAATGTTGATTCGATGCAATGATTTCATTACACTCATCTTTAGCGATTTGATAATAGGTCAGATAATCAGTAGGTCTTTTCATCGCACCATCACTGCGTAAAGCAAAGCCACCACGGAACAATGCTATTCTTGCACGCAAACCTTTTACAGTTCCTTTGGTGATACGCTCATCTAACTGATCGCCGATACCGGTAACTTCATTTCTCCAGGGTACCAGGTCAGCCGCCACTTTTAAATCGGCCAGTAAACGGTTATAGATGGTATCTCTGTCTGTACGACCGGGGAAAGGAGCACTCGCCGCCACAGTTGATGAGGGCTGAAAATGGGTAGGTAAGTCGCCCCAGTTTACGATGGCCTGGAAATAAAACTGTGCACGTAAAGTGAGTGCTTCACCTAATAACCTGCGCAGTTGTTTTTTCTCCTGCTCACTTCCATTATTGTACATATCCATTTTAGGGATATTGGCAATACAGATATTGGCATATTCAATACCGGTAAACAACTGGTTAAACGGATTGGTGATTTGTGCATTACCAGATGTGGCTGCATAACGGGCAATATCACGTCGGTCATTATCTGCATTACCGGTTGGACCCTGCATTTCATCGGTATCAACCGTATAATACAGACTGAGGCGGATACCAAATCCGGCATCACCCACCAGCCTGCTGTAAGCACCGGCTAATGCTTTGCGTGTGCTGGCCACATCCTGGAAAACCATTTCAGCACCCACATCTGTAATGGGCTGCTGATCGAGGTATTTTTTACAGCCTGCAGACAGCATCAGTATACCTGCTACTGCGATCACTGTGAGTTTGTTAAAATATGTATTGTTCATATAGCAATATTTGATCGTTTAAAAAGTTGCGTTGATACCAAAAATGAAAGTCCTGCTTTTTGGATAAGCTGAATAATCAAGACCCTGTGTGAGCGGACTGTTTCTCACACTTACTTCAGGATCGTATCCTGAATAGCTGGTGAGTATAGCGAGATTATTAGCTGTTAAGTAAAAACGCAGTTTACTCATTTTAAGTCCCACTAATTTTTTCACCGGCATGCTGTAACCCACTGTAACGTTGTTGATGCGCAGGAAAGAACCGTCTTCAATAGCCCATGAATGCGGATAGAATGCACCTGCACCACGAACGGGCTGCCAGATCGTTGCGTTGGCATTTAAGGCCGCCAGCTGATCGGGTGCAATACCCACCACCTGGTTGGTTCCGTTTACATACTGTGCAGTTTTACCATCAGCCGTAATAACGCGCCAGCGGTTCGTCATCATATCGAGCATATTTGAATTGGCGGTATAACCATTGGTAAACTCAATCTTATTGGCATTGTACACATCATTACCGTAAGAGAAGTTCATGAAGATGCTCATGTCCCAGTTCTTATAGGTGAACTGCTGATTTAAACCTCCGGTAAACTTGGGTAATGGATTACCGATCACTGTTCTGTCATTATCCAGTGTAATGTTACCATCACCATTCAGGTCTTTGAATTTAATAGAACCTGGTTGAACCGGTCCGATGATACCTGAATTATTTACCACACCCGCTTTCAGTGTGTACACACCTGTACCGGAATTATAATCGAAATCACTTACTTTATAAAAACCATCTGTTACCAAACCCCAGATAGCGCTGGTTGGACTTCCTATGCGAACTAAATAATCAGTAGGTTGTCCGGAAACACCCCAGCTGGCTGCAGGGAAGAATGATTTCTGATTGAGACCGAGTTGCTCTACATTATTTTTATTGAAAGCCATATTGTAGGAGATGGTCCAGCTGAAATCTTTGTTACGGATAGGTGTACTGCTCAATTGCAGCTCCACTCCTTTATTGGTGGTTTTACCTACATTCTGTAACTGTGAGGTATAACCATAAGTGGGCGCAATGGGTACATTGAGTAACAGGTCTCTTGAGCTGTTGTTATAAATGTCTACACTCAGGTTCAGTTTGTTTTTAAAGAGACTGATATCAACCCCGAAGTTTTTATTCAGTGTTGACTCCCAACGCAGGTTTTCATTTACCAGGCCTGCAGAATAGAAAGCATTTACAATTTCATTGTTCATACCATAATACAAACCACCATCGTTTCTGAATGTGGTAAGGAAGAGATAGTCGGCAATACGGTTATTACCCACGGTACCAAAACCTACACGGAATTTCAGATCGCTCAGGAAGCTCACATTTTTCAGGAACTTTTCGTTCTTGGCCCTCCAGGCAAATGAACCCGAGGGGAAATAACCCCATTGTTTACCCGGCGCAAATTTGGAAGCACCATCGGCACGCAGGTTGAATGAGAAATAATATTTATCGACATAAGAATAACTCAATGCACTGAAGAAAGACATGCTCGTGTACCTTGTTTTATTCACCCTTGGAAAACCCGCAAACTTATTGGCCAGTGATGTTTTGGTTAAAGCATCATTAACAGAAGTAAAAGTTGGATAATCGCGGAACTGACTGGTATAACGTTCTGTACGCAGGTCATAAGTTTCCTGACCTACCAGGATGGTGAAATCGTGTTTGTCTTTATAACCATTTACCGAATAAGTAAGTGTATTGGTATTGGTAATGGTGGTTCTGTTCACGGTATCGAGTGTTACAATCGCTTTTCTGCCACCCTGTATCACCGCAAAAGGAGTAATGGAATCACTGAACTGACGATCAATACTGTTCTGTCTGTCGTAACCGATGGTCGATTTGAAACTCAGGTTTTTCAATATGGTATAAGTAGCAGCAGCCGTAAAGTTGTAAACATCTGATGTTTTACGTCTGTATTCTGCATTGGCCAGTGAAATAGGATTCACAAGGTTAAGACCATTACCCACATTGGGATCTGCCAGCGGATCAGCATCATCTATATCCTGTGCGGCAGACAGAAAAGGTCTGTACTTAACGGCGTTACGCAAACGGTTATACGAAGTTCCCTGGTCTGATGAAGTACCTGCACCATATACATTGGTATTGGTATAACGACCGGTTACCGCCAGCTTCAGGTTACTCAGTATTTTATAATCTGCTTTCAGGTTTAAGAGGTGACGGCGATAGTTTGAATTGAGTACAATCGCTTTATCATCATTATAAGTATAGCCGAAATTGTAAGTGATTTTTTTATTGCCACCCATCGCAGCCACATTATGTGTTTGCATAATACCGGTACGACCCATCACTTCATCCTGCCAGTCTACGGGGTTTACATTTTTATAATTAGCTAATGTATCCCAGGTAGTACCGAAATTCCTGGCGAAACTGGCACTGTCTGTTGCACTGCCCCTTGATCTTTCAGACTGATACACCACATAATCATACGGCGTTTGTACTTTCAGTTTTTTAGCCAATTCTTTTACGCCCACAAAACCATTATAACTCACTACCATTCTGCCGGGTTTACCGCTCTTGGTAGTAATAACGATTACACCATTGGCACCGCGTGCACCATAGATGGCAGTTGCGGCGGCATCTTTCAGCACATCAATACTTTCAATATTCTGTGGCGATAAGGCAGATAAACCATTTTCTACCTGTACACCATCTACAATATATAAGGGAGAGTTATCGCCGGTAATTGACATACCACCTCTTACCCTGATACGGATATCAGCATCAGGAGAACCTTCTGCTGTGGTAGCTGTAACACCCGCCAACCGGCCACTCAAGGCTTCAGCGGCAGAGTTGATGGGAATATCTTTCAGGTCTTTGGCACCCACACTGGCAACAGAGGCCAGCAGGTTTTTTCTTTTCACCGTCTGGTAGCCGATTACCACTACATCATCGAGTGTTTCAGTGGCTGCCTGTGAGAGGGCGGCATTAATGGTATTTCTGCCATTCACCGCTTCTTCTTTCACTGCATAACCCACCGAACTGAATACCAGTGTTACACGGCCATTGGCAGCAAGTAAACGATAGGTACCATCTTTACTGGTAACGGTTCCGGACTGCGATCCTTTAACCCGCACGCTCACTCCTTCCAGTGGCTGGTTATCGGCACCGGTAACACGGCCCTTTATTTCAAAACTGTTCTGGGCAAAGGTGAACAAACCCGTTAAGAGCAGTATGAGGGTGGTAAGCCCCATCAGCTTCATTTTCTTTGGCATAAGCAAGCAGTTTCTGACCCCCTGCCCCCTGGAGGGGGTAATCGGGAGGCGTTTTGTTTTTATGATTGTTTCAATAAGGGATGATGAATTGTTACCACAGGAGGTGGTACAGACAGGTGAATGTTTCTGGTACAGATTCATAGCAAGCAATTATTTTCTTTCTCCAAACACCCCTTCAGGGGGCCCGGGGAGCAGATTTTCGTTAACCAATTCTACGCTTAACTATAGAAACCCCGAAGGGTAGCCAATGCCTTTTTTTACGCAAACGTTCCCGGCAACGATCTCACGGAAGAGCAGATAGCAGATAGCAGATGGCAGATGGCAGATTTCTGATGTCGGATGTCTGATGTCGGATATGAGGTCTTAGTGGATCTCAAGAAGCAGGTATTTAGTATTGTTACGAAAGATTCTAACAATAAATTCCTTGTCTGGCTTTAGAAAAAAAGCGTTAAGAAATTCATGGAATGAAGCGTTAAGCAATGGATGGTGCCGGGCTTTTTACCAAAGCTGAAGCACAGCTACGATCTATCCAACAA
>Ga0164290_1000968_pt1 | contig 62218 bp, 56 predicted proteins | sample Micstemetagenome_FD_108782 | JGI IMG/M metagenome (GOLD analysis project Ga0164290, IMG submission 108782) | Contaminated culture microbial community from soil near Moab, Utah, USA - Microcoleus steenstrupii SON62 (Illumina Assembly) | ecosystem: Environmental > Terrestrial > Soil > Soil crust...
ATAGCCTCCTACAACGAGCGCGCCCGCGAGGCCGTGGCCAAGGGCGAGCATTTCGAACGCACCGTCCAGACCGGCTTCGACGACCAGGGCCGTCCCGTCTACGAATCCGAGAAGATCCGCCCGGAACCCCTGCCCTTCCTCGTCGTCGTCATGGACGAGATGGCCGATCTGATGCTGGTCGCCGGCAAGGACGTCGAGGGCGCGGTGCAGCGGCTGGCCCAGATGGCCCGCGCGGCCGGCATCCACCTGATCATGGCCACCCAGCGCCCGTCGGTCGACGTCATCACCGGCACCATCAAGGCCAACTTCCCGACCCGGATCAGCTTCCAGGTCACCTCCAAGATCGACAGCCGCACCATCCTCGGCGAACAGGGCGGCGAGCAGTTGCTGGGTCAGGGCGACATGCTCTACATGGCCGGCGGCGGCCGCATCACCCGCCTGCACGGGCCGTTCGTGACCGACCAGGAAGTGGACGAGGTCTGCAAGCACCTGCGGTCGCAGGCCGAGCCCGACTACCTCGACCTGATCACCGACGATCCCGACGGCGACGGCGACGCGGCCGGGTTCGACGAGGGTGGCGGCTCGGGCGACGACCTCTACGACCGCGCCCTGGCGGTGGTGACCCGCGACCGCAAGGCCTCGACCAGCTACATCCAGCGCCGCCTGCAGATCGGCTACAACCGCGCCGCCTCCCTGATCGAGAAGATGGAGCAGGAAGGCGTCGTCAGCCCGGCCAACCACGCCGGCAAGCGCGACATCCTCGCCGGTCCGCCGCCGATGTAGGCGGGCGGGGTCTCAACAGGATTCAGCTGCTGCGGTCCCGCCGCGCCATAACGACCGTCGGCGCACCTTGCCCGGTCTTGCCGGACCCCGGCTCAGCGCACCCGCCGGACACCCAGAACGGCCAGACCCCCTACGAGGGCGATCACGCCCGCCGCGCCCATCAGTTGGGGCCAGGACTGGCGATCGGGACCCAGGGCGATGAGGGCGAGCACAGGAGCCAGGACCGCGGGCAGGGTGTTGGTCAGATTCATGATCCCGAGATCGCGCGCCGTGTTGCGACGGGACGGCAGCACCTGCGCGACCAGGGCTGCATCAACGGTCGTATAGAGGCCAAAACCGATGCCGTAGAGGCAGTAGCCGACCAATGGCCCCGGCCACCCGGGCCAGCAGGCGAAGACGGCCAGCCCGGCGGCCATCAGGCCGGCGGCGACCACGATAAAGACCTTTCGCCGGTTGAGCCGGTCCGACGCCAGCCCGCCAAGGAAACCGGACGCCACGACCAGCACCGTGGAGAGGGCGATCAGCCGGGCGAGCCCGCTCTCGACCGTCGATCCAGGGAACTGCTCGGCGTAGCGGGCATGGTCCGCCAGGTAGAACAGCATGTAGGCGTTTACGACGCTGGCGGCGATTTGCAGACAGAAGCGCGAGATCCACGCGAAGCCGAAGTCGGCCGAGAGCGTCGGAAAAGCCAGCCGGAGGGGTTCGCGCTGCGCCCGCGTCTGCGCGTCTCGATAGGTCAGGAGCAGGGGAATGATACAGGCCGTCACCATCGCAGCCAGAAGGGTCATTCTGGCTGTTCCGTCGGCGAGGAACGGAGCGGTGATCAGCACGCCGCTGGCGGCTCCCATCGGAGCGCCCAGTCCCAGAAAGGCCGCGACGCGACCCTTCTGCCGATCCGGCACCCGGTCGGCCAGGATCGCGGTCAGCGGAGCGAACAGCATGTTGAAGGCCAGCTGGAAGAGCATCACGCCGAGGACGAGACCCATCCGGCCCGGGGCGGCGGCGATCAGGCCATAGGCGAGCAGCACGCCGACGAGACCCGCCATGATCCACGGCTTGCGTCTCCCCAGGGGGTGTCGGGTCCGGTCGCTCGCCCAGCCGACCACCATGTTGGCGCCGCTCGCCACGAGCGCGCCCCAGAGGGTGACGAGGCTCAACAGACCTACCTTGTCCGCCGGGGCGAGCAGTTGGGCCTGAAGCGGAACGAGAAGGGAAAGCAGCGGTACGAAGGCGATGAAGGCGCCGACATAGGCCAGGGTCAGAACAGCGATGAAGCCAGCGCTCACGGGCGCTGCGGGACCGCCCTCAAGGTCTTGGACAGCCTTCATGGTGCGGGACATTGGCCAATCCCGATTCCGGGGGCGAGCGAAATCTTGCGCGAGGGGCGCCAAAGACCGCATATCGTCCGGGACGGCGGCCAGCGGACCTCGTCCCCGGGGAGGCGACCACCACGATGACCGCGACGATCTACGATGTCGCCGCCCTTGCCGGCGTTTCGATCAAATCCGTGTCCCGGGTGCTGAACAAGGCCCCGAACGTCAGCCCGGCCCTTGAAGCCAGGGTGCGCGAGGCGGCGGAGAGCCTGGACTATCGGCCGAGCCTGTCGGCGCGCACCCTCGCAGGGGCCTCCTCCTATCTGATCGCGGCCTTTGTCGATGCTGACCTGACGCTGGAACACTGGCGCAGCGGGCGGGGTAATGACTACCTGAGCCGACTGGAGTACGGGGCCCTGGTCGAGTGCCGCCAGGCCGGCTACCACCTGCTGGTCGAGCTGGTCGACTACGGTTCGCCCACGCTCGAGGCCAAGTTGCGGTCCCTGCTGCGGGCGTTGCGGCCGGACGGAGTCCTGCTCACTCCGCCCAACTCGGACGACCCGCGGGTCCTCGATGTTCTCGAGCGCAACGGCACGCCTTTCGTGCGCCTCGGGGCCGAGTTCGATCTGGATCGGGGGATGCGGGTGTTCATGGACGACCGCCAGGCCGCGGCCGACATGACAGCCCACCTGATCCAGTCGGGACACCAGCGAATCGGCTTCGTCACCGGACCGCCCAGCTACGCGGCCAGCCGGGCCCGCCGCGAGGGTTTCGAGGCGGCCATGGCCGGACAGGGGCTGGAGGTCGATCCCGCCCTTGTCGTCGAGGGCGACTTCACTTTCGAGGCGGGGCGAAGGGCAGGCGCCTCGCTGCTGGGGACCGCGCGGCGACCGACAGCGATCTTCGCCAGCAACGACGACATGGCGCTCGGCGTGCTCAACGCCGCCGCCGCCCTCGGCATCTCGGCGCCGGCCGACATCGCGGTCTGCGGTTTCGACGACACCCCCAGCGCCATGTTCAGCACCCCGCCGCTGACGACCATCAGACAGCCGGTCGCCGAGATGGCCGCCGCCGCGACGCGCCTGCTTCTGCCCGCGACCCGGGGCGTGGCCGGGCAGGCCGAGCAAATCGACTATGTTCTGGTGCAACGGCTCTCGACGCAGACGGAAAGCTGAATCGACCGCCATTTGACAGCGCTGTCAAATGGAGACAGGTTGGACGTGGGAAACAGGCGGGCCTCCGGCTCGTCATCGATGGAACCCTGGGAAACGGGGTCCACGGGGAGGAAGACCATGATCCAGTTCAAACACTCGCTTCTGCTCGGCTGCGCCTCACTGGCGATCAGCGCCGGCGCGGTCCAGGCGCAGACTTCGGCCCCGCCGGCCGGCGATCCGGACCCGCAGGAAGAGGCCACCGACGTCGGGGACGTCGTCGTCACCGCGGAAAGGCGGGAGCAGACCCTGCAGGACTACGCCGGTGTGGCCCAGGCCATCTCGGGCGACGACCTCCGGGCCGTCGGCATCGACCAGATCGAGGACCTCCAGTCCGCCGTGCCGGGCCTCTCCATCTCCAATCAGGAAGGCAACGTCCAGATCTACATCCGCGGCGTCGGCACGGCCAACAACACCGAGCTGGGCGACCCGTCCGCCGCGACACACCTTAACGGCGTCTACCTGCCTCGCCCCCGCGGGCTCGGCGGCCTGTTCTTCGATCTGGCGCGAGTCGAGGTCGCCAAGGGTCCGCAAGGCACGCTGCGCGGCCGCAACGCCGTCGCCGGCACCTTGAACATCATTCCCAACATGCCGCGCATCGGGGTCATGGAGGGTTTCGCCCAGGCCGAGATCGGCGCTCTGGACACGACGGGCTATGAGGCCGCCGTCAATCTGCCGCTCGGCGAAGACCAGGCCCTGCGGGTCGCCATCTACGGCGTCGATCGCGGGACGGCCTATGAGAACGTCGGCAACGACCAGAGCCTCGACCCGACGGGCGAACAGAAGCTGTTCTCGGCGCGCGCGACCTATCTCTATCAGCCGACCGATCGCTTCAGCCTGAGCCTGATGGCCGACTTCGAGTCCGAACGGGGGACCGGCTATCCGGCCACCAACATCCGCAACGGCCTGGTCGGCGGGGGCACGCCCGATGCGCTGGAGCTGCGGGAAGTTCTCTACCGGGGCCCGCAGGGGATGGTGAAGAACGACAACTGGGGCGTGGCGCTGAACGCCTCCTACGACTTCGGCCCCGCGGTGCTGGAGTACACCGCCAGCCGCCGCAACGTGGACTATTACCAGGTCAACGCCGCCAACGAGGGCGTGGTCAGGCCGGGCTATGGCGCGGGCGACGTCGACTACGACAATTTCGGCACCCAGTACTGGCTGACCCTGTCCGAGTCCGACGTCCACGAACTGCGGCTGTCCTCGGCCCCGGGCGCGCGGACGATCTGGTCGACGGGACTGTTCTATTTCGAGGAAAGCCAGCAGGTCGGCTTCCTGTCGCTGGTCGACAAGGGGCTGTTCTATTCCGGCACCGAGTTCACCTTCCCCGATGTCCAGGCCGACTCCTTTGCGGCCTATTTCGACGTGACCTATCCGGTCACCGATCAGCTGCGGCTGAAGGCCGGCTATCGCTATACCGAAGAGAACAAGTCCCGGCGGGGGATCGGCGGCAACTGGGTGTTGGGGCTGGGGTCGGACGGCTTCGGATGCTGCTTCACGACGCGGCTCGGCACGGAAGGCTTCCGGCCGATCTTCACCGGCCGCTCCAGCTATGCGCCCCCGACGCCGGGCAATAACCAGGAGGCGGCCCAGTATTTCCTCAACGCCTTCCGGCCCGGCGCCCGCGACACCTTCCTCGACCAGATCGCCGGTGTCGCGGACGGATCCCGGCCCAACGGAACCTGCGTCGACCGCCCCGACACCCAGCCGTCCTACGGCGGGCAGGTGTGCCCGGCCAACGGCCAGCACAGCTTCTTCCAGATCTCGGCTCCCGGAGAGCAGGTCGGGTCCTACGAGGACTCGTTCAGCGACTATCGGGTCGGCTTCGAATACGACATGACCGAGGACAACCTGTTCTACGGGGCGATCTCGACCGGGCACAAATCCGGGGGCTTCAACGACACCATCGTCGTCAACGGCGTGTCGACCGCGCCGACCTTCGCGCCCGAGGCGGTCACCCTGTACGAACTGGGGACGAAGAACACCTTCCGCCCCGCCAGCGGACGCATCGACCTCAACGCCAACGTCTTCTTCTATGACTACGCCGACCAGGTGTTCCAGACGCTGGTGTCGCTGGGGACCGGTCCGGGCGGCTCCAGCGCCGGATTCTCGCAGCAGAACATCAACGTCGCCCAGTCCACCATCCAGGGCTTCGAGCTGGAGACGCGGTTCCACCTGCCCTTCGGCATGCGGCTGGACCTGATCGGCGCCTATATCGACGCCCAGGCCGACGAAGGCGTGCTGACCGATACGCGCGGCACCGACTACGGCGACGGCACGCCGAACTTCAACATCGATATCGGCGGCAACGACTTGCCGAACGTGTCGAAATACAACCTCAACGCCCACCTTCAGCAGACCATCGACCTGTTCGGCGGGCGCGCTGACTTCCACCTGCTGGCCAACTACCGGTCGTCCTACTACCTGAACATCTACAACGAGCTGCCGGTCATCCAGTTTACGGATCGGCCCGCCGATCCGGCTGGCCAGGCGGCCTATGACGCCTTCAAGGCCTCCGTGGCCGGAACCACGATCAATCCGACGGCGCCCCTGACCAGTCCGTACCTTCGCAGCACCGACGCGCGGGACGGGGGTTTCTGGGCGCGGCAGGAAGGCTATGTCACGGTCAATATCGGCGCCGGCTGGGAACCCGCCAGCGGCCGCTACCGGATCGAGGGCTATGTGAACAACGTCTTCGACGAGACCGTCGTGGAAAAGCAGCTGGTTTCGGACGAGGTCGTCAACGTCCTGTTCCTGAACCAGCCGAGGACCGCCGGCGTGCGTCTGCGCGCCAACTTCTAGTCTCCGGAACCTGGGGCGGCGGGCGTAAGGCTGCGCCGCCCCTTCTCTCAGTACAGAGTGGCCTTGAGGTCTTGCATGTCTGCGTCCTGTCGATCCCTTTTCCTGGCCTTCGTGGCGGCGTCGGCCATGGCCGGCCCTGCCTTCGCGGGCGATCCGGCGCCGGCGGCTCCGTCCGCCGTGGCCGATCCCGGGGTCTGGCCGCAAGCCTCCAGCCCGGCGGCTCTGACCGACGCCCGAACCGAGGCGATGATCGACGATCTGCTGGCCCGGATGACGCTGGAGGAAAAGGTCGGGCAACTGATCCAGGCCGATATCGGGTCCATCTCTCCGGCCGATCTGGCGACCTATCCGATCGGGTCCATTCTGGCGGGCGGCAACTCGGCGCCGGCCGGCAACGAACGGGCCCCGCTGGAGGACTGGGTCGCCCTGTCCCGGGCGTTTCGCGACGCCGCGGCCGCGCGTCCAGGCGCGGCCGTCCCGCTGATGTTCGGCATCGACGCCGTCCACGGCCACAACAACATCGTCGGCGCGACCCTGTTTCCCCACAATATCGGCCTGGGCGCGGCGCGCGATCCCGACCTGATCGAACGCATCGGCGCGGCCACCGCCCTTGAAGTCGCGGCCTCGGGCGCGGACTGGACGTTCGGCCCGACCCTGGCCGTGCCCCGCAACGACCGTTGGGGCCGCGCCTATGAGGGCTATGGGGAGCACCCCGAGATCGTCGCCGCCTATGCGGGGCCGATGACCCGTGGACTGCAGGGCGAACTGGTGCAGGGCCGGCCCCTCGCCTTTGACCGGATCGCGGGTTCGGCCAAGCATTTCCTCGCCGACGGCGGCACGGCCGGAGGCGTGGACCAGGGGGACGCGGTCATTTCCGAATCCGAACTCGTCGCCATCCATGCCCAAGGGTATGTGCCCGCGATCGACGCCGGCGTCCTTACGGTGATGGCGTCCTTCTCGAGCTGGAACGGCGTCAAGATCACCGGCAACCGCTCGCTTCTGACCGATGTCCTGAAGGAGAGGATGGGGTTTGACGGCTTCGTCGTCGGCGACTGGAACGCCCACGGCCAGATTCCCGGCTGCAGCAACGAGAGCTGCGCCGAGGCCATCAACGCGGGGCTGGACATGTTCATGGCGCCCGATAGCTGGCGGGGGCTCTACGTGAACACCCTGGAACAGGCGCGGTCCGGCCAGATTCCTGAAGCGCGGATAGACGACGCCGTGCGTCGCATCCTCAGGGTCAAGTTCAAGCTCGGGGTCTTCGACCGGGACCGGTCGCTGGAGGGTCGGGCCGACATCCTCGGTTCCGCCGACCATCGCGCCCTGGCCCGCGAGGCGGTTCGCAAATCCCTCGTGCTGCTGAAGAACGAGGGCGTCCTGCCCATCCGTCCCGGCGCCCGCGTGCTGGTGGCGGGCGAAGCCGCTGATTCCATCGGTCAGGCCTCCGGCGGCTGGACCGTGACCTGGCAGGGCAACGACACCACCAATGCGGACTTCCCCGGCGGCGTCTCCATCTGGGCGGGCCTGGAAGCCGCGGTGGCGGAAGGCGGCGGCACGGCCGAACTGAGCCCCGACGGCGGCTGGCGCACCCGTCCTGACGTGGCCATCGTCGTGTTCGGCGAAACCCCCTATGCCGAATTCCAGGGCGACCTCGAGAACGTCGATTTCGCGCCCGGCGAACCGCTCGAACTTCTGCGCCGCTACAAGGCGGAGGGCATTCCAACCGTCTCGGTGTTTCTGAGCGGCCGGCCGCTCTGGACCAACCCCGAGATCAATGCATCCGACGCCTTCGTCGCCGCCTGGCTGCCCGGAACGGAAGGTGCCGGAGTCGCCGATGTGCTTGTCGCCGGCCGCGACGGAACCGCCCCGTTCGACTTCACCGGCCGACTGTCCTTTTCCTGGCCCGCCAGCGCCGCCCAGGACATGCTGAACGTCGGCGACCCCGATTACGCGCCCCAGTTCGCCTATGGCTACGGCTTGAGCTATGCGGCTCCCGGCGCGGTCGGAACCCTGTCCGAGGACCCCGGCGTCACGGCGAGCCAGAACAATGTCGACGGCTATTTCGCCGACGGTCGGGTCCAGGCGCCCTGGTCGCTGATGTTGAGGGACGATGGCGGCGACAGTCGCGTCGGCACGGTCCTGACGGCGGCCAGTCCCCGCGGCGCGCTCACGGTGCGGCCGACCGACGGGGAAGCCCAGGAAAGCGCGGTCGCCCTGACCTTCGAGCGGCCCGCCGAGGCGCTGATCACGGGGCCGCCGGTCGATCTGTCCCGCCAGCGCAACGGCGACATGGTGTTGGCGTTCTCGATCCGGCTCGACGCCGCGCCGTCAGGACCGATCAACCTCGTCTTCGCGCAACAGACGATCGATATCGCTCCTGTTCTTGAGGGCGCGCGCCCCGGCGTATGGACAAACCTGCGGATCCGGCTGGCATGCTTCGGCTCCCTTTCGACCGCCGCGACGGCCGTGGACACGCCTTTCGGCCTCCGGTCCGCCCATCCGCTTCGGGTCTCGCTCGCCGAGATCGGTCTGGCCAGCAACGACGGGCGCGCGACCTGCCCCGCGACGCCGCCAGCGCCGCCGCCCGGGGGCTAGGATGGGGCGACGGCCACGCCCGGCGACGGCCCGCTTCGGACGCCTGATGCTGGCGATCCTCGCGGCCTGCGCGCTCGCTCCGGCATGGGCTCTCGCCGCGGACCGGCCGACCGCCCGGGAAGCCGCCGACGCCATGGGCCGGGGCTTCAATCTCGGCCAGATGTTCGACAACACCCAGCACCCGCCGACCCTGGCGGCCGCCAGACCGAAGATCGAGGCCTACTATGGCCGGGGCTATCGGCTGCTCCGCATCCCGGTGACTTGGACCGAGCCGGTCGGCGGGGTCACCCTCGCCGACCCGGACACCGGCCGGCTTGACGAGGACGCCCCGCGCCTCGCGGAACTGAAGGCGGTGATCGACTACGCCCTGGCCCAGCCGGGCCTCCATGTCGTCATCAACGCCCACCACGAAAAGCGGCTGAAGGACCGGGCCCGGGCCGATGTGCTGGCCCGGCTGTGGTCGGACATCAGCAGGACGTTCCGGGACCGGGACGGGCGGCTGATGTTCGAGATACTCAACGAGCCGCACCTCAGCAATCTGGAGCCGATGGCTCCTGCCGACCTGCGGCGCATGACCGGCGAGGCGTACAGGCGCATCCGCGACATCGACCCGCATCGCATCGTGGTGATCGGCGGCAATCAATGGTTCGGCGCCCATGAGATGGCCGCCACATGGCCGAACCTCGAGGCCGTGGGCGGCGGAGGTGACCGTTACCTCATGGCCACCTTCCATCACTACAATCCCTGGACCTTCAACGGCGACAACCAGGGCGACTACGCCGATCCCTGGACCGATGACGACGTCACGGGTCCGATGCAGCTCATGGCGGACTGGGCCGCGACCACCGGAGGCGGCATGCCGGTCTTCATCGGCGAATGGGGCACGGGCTGGCAGAGCCGTTTGACGACCATGGATTGCAACAACATCCGACTCTGGTACGCCCGTTTCGACGCGGTCCACGCCCGGGCCTTCGGCATGCCGACCGCGGTGTGGGACGACGGCGGCTGGTTCCAGCTGTACGACCACGAACGGGAGGCCTTCTCCAGCAATCTCATCGACTGCATCGACGGCGCCTGCGCCTGGACGGGACCCGATCGCTTCAACCGGGACTGCGCCTAGCCGACGCAGGACGAACCCCGTTGGGGTCGCCTCTGCGCGCCAAACGCCCGGACCAGCGCCGTTCAGAGGTTGAAAGGCAGTACAGCGGCCGGTCTGCCTCAGCCCGATGGCTGGCGAAGACGTTGGAAAGAAAATGGCGCGCCCGGAACGATTCGAACGTCCGACCCTCAGATTCGTAGTCTGATGCTCTATCCAGCTGAGCTACGGGCGCGCTTGGCCGCGAACGGCGAGGGCGGGTCTTTAGCGGAGGAGGGACGGGTGGGCAAGACCCGGCGGACGGCTTTCCTGCGCTGATTTCGCAGCCGGGGGGTTTCGCCGCCGCCAAGGTCGCGTCAGGTTGCGGGCCTCCCCGCCGACGCCTCTCCGGAACCCTCATGCGCCCAGTCCTGTCGCCCGTCCCGATCTCCGTCCTCCGGACTCTGACCGCGCTGCTGGCAGGGGCCGGTCTGGTGCTTTCCGGATGCGCGGGCGGGGCCGGCGGAACGGCGACGGTCGCGGCGCCGGCGGCGCCCCCGGCGCGCGGGCCGTTCGTGGCGGCGGCCAACCCCCTGGCGGTCGAGGCGGGGATGCAGGTGTTGCGGCGCGGCGGCTCGGCGGTCGATGCGGCCGTGGCCGTGCAGGCGGTGCTAGGCCTGGTCGAGCCCCAGTCGTCCGGCCTCGGCGGCGGGGCCTTCATGATGGTCTTCGACGCCGAAACCGGCGAGGTGACCAGCTACGACGGCCGCGAGACCGCCCCGGCGGCGGCGACGCCTGAACTGTTCCACGAGAACGGCCGGTCCCTGGCCTTCGGCGAGGCGGTGCTGAGCGGCCGCTCGACCGGGGCCCCGGGCGCGGTGGCCTTGCTGGCCATGGCCCAGGCCGAGCACGGCGTCCTGCCGTGGAGCGACCTGTTCGGGGAGGCCGAACGGCTGGCCCGCGACGGCTTCGTGGTCAGCCCCCGGCTGGCCGGCTTCATCGCGGCGACCCGAGGTCAGGCGCGGACCCGCTGGGCCGATGCGTATTTCACCAGGGCCGATGGGTCCCGCTACGTCGCCGGAGACGTGCTCGCCAACCCCGCCTACGCCGACACCGTCGCCGAGCTCGCGGCCGGCGGGGCCGACGCCTTCTATCGGGGCCGGATCGCGCGGGAGATCGTCTCGACCGTCCAGGAAGAGCCCCGTCCGGGCGCCCTGACCGAGGCCGACCTCGCCGGCTACCAGCCGCTCGAGCGCGGCGCCCTGTGCCGGCCCTACCGGATCTATGTCGTCTGCGTGCCGCCGCCGCCGTCCAGCGGGGTGGCGGTTCTGCAACTGCTGGCCATGGCCGAGTTGACGCCGGACATTTCCGGGGGGCCGGACAGCGCCGCCGCCTGGGCCGCCTTCGCCCAGCTGCAGCGGCTGATGTACGCCGACCGCGACCGCCATGTCGGCGACCCGGCCTTCACCGGCGTGCCGGTGCAGGGCCTGCTGGATCCGAACTATGTGGCGGCGCGGGCGGCCCAGGCTCCGACCCTGACGGGCGCCGCCGAGCCGGGCTTCCCGCCGGGCGGGGTCTTCGCCGGTCCCGACGCGACGATGGAGCCGGCCGGCACCTCCCATTTCGTCATCGTCGACGCCGCCGGAAACGCTGTCAGCATGACCACCACGGTGGAGAGCGTGTTCGGCTCGGGACGGATGGCGGCCGGCTTCTTCCTCAACAACCAGCTGACCGACTTCTCGTTCGAGCCTCTGCGCCCCGACGGCGCGCCGGCCGCCAACGCGGTCGCGCCGGGCAAGCGGCCGCGCTCCTCGATGGCGCCGGTGATCATTCTCGACCGGGATGGACGGTTCGTCGGCGCCCTGGGCTCGCCGGGCGGGACCTCGATCCTGGCCTATAACGCCAAGGCCCTGATCGCCGTGCTGGACTGGGAACTGTCGATGGAGGAAGCCTTCGCCCTGCCGAACCTCGTGGCCCGGGGCGACGGCTTCGGCGCCGATACCGGGCGTTTCTCGGGCGAGCTGAGAGAGGCGCTGGCGGCGCGCGGCATACAGCTGCGGCCCAACGCCAGCGAGAACTCGGGCCTTCACGGCGCGATCTGGCGCCAGCGCCCGGACGGCGTCTGGGCCTGGGACGGCGCCGCCGACGACCGGCGTGAGGGGGTGGCGCGCACAGAGTGATCAGGCGGCAGCAGCAGGCGGCAGGAGCAAAATATTCGGCCGGCGACCGGACTGGCGCTCACCACGCCGTCCGCGTTCTTGCTGCCTGCTGCCTGCTGCCTGCCCCTATTCCGGCTTGATCGACAGCTGAAACGCGATCAGCCCCTCGGACACGTCGGTATCGACGCCATGGCCGGAGCGCAGGCCCTCGGCCTCGATCTCGCGATAGACCAGGCCGATCGAGCTATGCACGGGGCCGCGCCGCAGGGCCACGCCGACCGAGGCGTCGCCGAGGAAGGCCCCGGCGTCATGGCTGACGCCTGAACGCGCGTAGTCGCCGTCGCGATTGCGGGCCCAGTTATAGCCGACCGCCCGGCCGGATCCCGCGGCATAGACATACCAGCGGGCCCGCTCCCCGAAGGCGTCCTCGCCCCCGGGCACCAGCCGGTCGAGATCGCGGCCGATCCTGAGGGTGGCGCCCGCCTCGGTCACCTGGCCCCGACTGCCCACGCCGACGCCGAGATGGGGGGTCAGGGTGACGTCGAGCCCGCTTTCCGTCTGGCCCAGGGTTTCGGTCCAGCCGCGGGTCCAGGTCAGGTCGTAGTGTTCCGCCTCCAGGGCCGCGGCGTCGAGCGGCCCGGGCGGCAGAGGCGAGCCGTCGGCCCGGCGCAACCGGCCTTCGGTGCGCAGCCGCAGGCGGTCGCGCCAGGCGTCGCCTTCGTACCAGATGTCGCGGTTCGTGGCGGCCCGGGTCGAGGACAGGTCGCGCCCCGCATCATAGGCGGTCCACCCGTCGCCGCCGGCGAAGGCGCGCTCGGCCGAGTCGAAGCGCGACTCCCTGTCGAGGCGGGTCAGCAGGTCGGAAACGGTGGTGGGGCGCTCGCGCTCGACCCGCCAGGGATCGGTCACGGCCTGCTGTGCGGAGGTCGACGCCATGCCGAAGGCCGGGGCCGAACAGGCCGCCAACGCCACCACTCCCGCACTGAACGCCACAAGACGCATCAACGGTCCCCTCGTCCGTTAACGTCCCCGAGCCTGCACGATCCGGGCCGGAACGCCAACTGACAATTTCCTGTCCGTCCAACGCCGCCTGTATGGCGCGGTTCCGGATCAGCTCCAGGCGCGGAAATGCTTGGACAGCTTCAGACCCTGGCTCTGGTAGTGGCTGCCGCCCTCGCCATAGAGGCGCGAAGGCCGTTCCGTCAGCGGCTCATAGACCAGGCGGGCGACGATCTGGCCGTGCTCCAGCAGGAAGGGCGTGTCGTGCGTGCGCACCTCCAGCACCCCCTTGGACCCCGCCCCGTGCGCCTCGTCGGTGCCGAAGCCGGGGTCGAAAAAGCCGGCGTAGTGGACCCGGAACTCGCCCACCGAGGGGTCGATCGGGGTCATCTCGGCCGCCTGCATGACCGGGATCTCGACCGCCTCGCGCGAGGCCAGGATGTAGAATTCGCCCGGATCCAGCAGCAGTTCGCCACGGCGCACGCTCAGCGGCTCCCAGAAGTCGCGCGGATCGTGGCCGTCGATCCGGTCCAGATCGACCACTCCGGCGTGACGCCGGCCGCGGAAGCCGACGATGGTGCCGTCGGCGCCTTCCAGATCGACCCCGACGCTGCGCGTCTCAAGCTTGGGGGGCTCGCCCGCCTTGAGCCGCAGCTGGTTCAGCCGGGTGCCCGGCCGCACGAGGATGGAGAAGGTCTGCGGCGCGATCTCCAGATACAGCGGCCCGTCATAGCCCTCCTCGACGTCGTCGAAACTGGCGCCCCGGTCGGTCAGCAGTCGCACGAAGACGTCGACCCGGCCGGTGGAGCTCTTCGGATTGGCGCGCGCGATCAGGCCCCTGGGCAGGGTCAGCCGCTCCTGCAGCCGGGCGATGTAGACGCAGCCCTTCTCCATCACATAGCCGCCCGACAGGTCGATCGCGTGCATCGCCACGTCGGCGATCCGGTCCTCGACCTTGCGCTGGCCCGGCAGGAACGACGCCCGCACCCGCCACGCCTGGTCCGAGAGGCGCAGGTCCAGACTGGCCGGCTGCACCTGATCCGTATCGAACGGCGTCTCCGAGACGATCGCCCCGCCGGCGATCAGGGCCTCGATGGATTGCGACGGCAGGATGCCGGGGAGGGAGGTCGAAAAGCTCTGCATGGCTTCCGATTACACGATTCCGCGCGCCGTCTCCCCCAAAGTGTTCCCGCCCGGACCTCGCCTCGCCCGTGCTCACGCTTGACCCGGGGCCCGCGAAGGCGACCATGGGCGGATGCATGATACGCCCGCCTATGAAGCCGAGACCGAGGGAGTGCTGATCCGCGTCCGCCCCAGCTATCTGGCCGGCCAGTCCGATCCGGAGGGCGGCCGCTGGGTCTGGGCCTACCAGGTCGAGATCGTCAATCTGACGCCGACCCCGTTGCAGCTGATGGCCCGGCGTTGGATCATCACCGACGGCCAGGGCAGGGTCGAGGAGGTGCGCGGACCCGGCGTGGTCGGCGAGCAGCCGGTGATCCAGCCGGGCGACAGCTATTCATACGCCTCGGGCTGCCCGCTCGGCACCCCGACCGGCTCCATGGTCGGCGGCTACTATATGACGGACGCCTCGGGCCGCTCCTTCGAGGCGGCCATCCCGGCCTTCAGCCTCGACGTGCCGGGCGAGCGACGGGTGCTGAATTGAGGGGTGGTTAGTGGCTAGTGGCTAGTGGCTGGCCGCCGCCTGCGGAGCCGCGCGGCCTGCGTCGGCCCCTCCGCCGGCCTTGGCGCCGCGTTCGTCACCCCTGTCGGCGGAAGGGCGGCGCGGACGGGCCGCACCGGCGGTGGCCAGCCACTTGCCACTAGTCACTGCTCATCCAGCGTTCGCGTGAAATCCCCCCAGGCGGGGGGTGAGGGGCTGCGTCAACCCGGATAACCGCAGCCCCGCCCCTGACTCACCGCCGCGGGGGGCGCAGCGGGAGGCGGACGGCGGCTCCTCTAGGAGCCATTCGTGACGGTCGTTGGACCGAAAAGCGACGGGTGCGCGAAACTGTGTCCACGCACCCGAAATCCGCGCGCATGCAGCGAGCCGCCGCGCGGCGAGCGATAGCGCCCTTGCCTAGATGTATCGACGCAGGCTGCGGGCCAGTTCCGAGGCCCCGTCCTTGCCGCCCTTGCGGACCTGCGGCTGGTAGGCGACCCGGGCGTGCTCGACGCAATAGACGCCTTCCGACGAGCGGCGGCCGCAGAAGCTGAACTCGTTCGACGACGGGTCGCCGATCGGCCATTTGCACATGTGGGCGCCGAGCGTCATCACCGTCGCGGTGCCCGGCAGATCAGGCATCGGGGCGGGAACCTGCGCGGCCGGACGCGGCTGAACGGCCTCGATGCGGCGCGGGGCCGACGGAGCCTGGGTCGGTTGGGCCGCAGGCCGCGGACGCGACGGGCGGAAGGTGGCGCGGGCCGGCTGCGAGGGGGCGGCCCGGCCTGACAGGCCGAGGCGGTGCACCTTGCCGATGACGGCGTTGCGGGTCACGCCGCCGCCCAGCTGTTTGGCGATCTGGCTCGCCGACTGGCCTTCCAGCCAGAGCTTCTTCAGCGCGCCGACGCGGTCTTCAGTCCAGCCTGCGGTCATAGCCACCCTCCGGGGTCTCGGATTCAATATATGGGGTCCAGAGGTCCCTCCCGGGCTCTCGACCTACCACTAATCGTAAACGACGCCCTAACAGACGCAAGATGTGCGAATCAGTCCGTCCACAGAAACCAGATGTAGGGATGGTTAACGGGGGTCGAGGTATCAGGCAGCAGGAAGCAGGCAGCAGGAGGTGAGATCCTCACCCTCCTTGCGGTGGCGCGCCCGCCAACCGATCAACCTGCTGCCTGCTGCCTGCTGCCTGCTGCCTGCTGCCTGCTGCCTGCTGCCCCTTGCGCCACCGCCCCCGCCAGCGCATCTCCGCCCCCATGACCGACCTCGCCTCGACCCGTCCCGCCGGCCTGCCGCAACCGCGCAGCTACAACGGCGTCAACTGGATCGGGGTGCGGACCCTCTACCTGCGCGAGGTGCGGCGCTTCTGGAAGGTCGGGGCCCAGACGGTGGCCGGGCCGGTGGTGACGACCCTGCTCTATATGCTGGTCTTCGTGGTCGCCCTGCAGGGCTCGCGGCCGCCGCTCCACGGCACGCCCTTCCCGGAGTTCGTGGCGCCCGGCCTGATCATGATGGCCATGCTCAACAACGCCTTCGCCAACGCCTCCTCCAGCCTGATCCAGGCCAAGGTGATGAATACGGCGACCGATTTCCTGACCCCGCCGCTCAGCCCGCTGGAACTGACCATCGGCTTCGCCCTCGGCGCCGCGACGCGCGGCCTCGTCGTCGGACTGGTCACCGCGCTCTGCGTCCTGCCGTTCGCCCGGCTGGGGATCGCCGACGTCGCCGCCATCGTCTGGTTCGGCGGTCTGGCCTGTCTGATCATGGGCATGCTTGGCGTCTTCGCCGGCCTGTGGGCCCAGAAGTTCGACCAGCTCGCCGCGGTGCAGAATTTCGTCATCATGCCGATGACCTTCCTGAGCGGGACCTTCTACCTGGTCGAACGCCTGCCCGAGCCGTTCGCCACCATCAGCCACTTCAACCCGATCTTCTATCTGATCGACGGCTTCCGCTACGGCTTCATCGGCCAGGCGGAGAGCGTGCTGTGGATCGGCGTGGCCATGAGCGCGGTCCTGACCGTCGGCATGGCCGTGGCCTGCTGGCTGGTCTTCCGCTCGGGCTGGCGTTTGAAGAGCTGACACAGAAGTAAGGTGCGCGACCGCCCCGCTCGCGCTAGCCATGGCCCCTGATATTCTAGGGGGGTTCCATGCTGTTCCGTTCGCTCGCCGCCGCCGCGGCCCTTCTCGTCCTCGCCGCTCCGGCCGCCGCGCAGGACATCGACCTGCGCGCCCAGGTCGCCGCCTACGTCCAGCCCAGCAACGCGGCCCGGGCCGATGTCGTCCTCGCCCAACTGCGCGCCGCCGGCTTCGAGCCGGTGGTCGAGACCTTCGTCGGCGGCAACCGCCAGACCGGCGAGATGGAAGGCCGCAACGTCGTCGTCACCCTCGGCGACGGCCCCCGGGAAATCCTGCTCACCGCCCACTACGACGCCGTCGTCCTGCGCGACGGGACCTTGGCGCACGGCGTGGTCGACAACGCCGCCTCGGTGGTCGGCGTCATCGAGGCCGCGAAGATTCTCAGGGACAGGGACCTGAACCACCGCGTCCGCGTCATCCTGTTCGACCAGGAAGAGCTGGGCTTGATCGGCGCGCGGAGATGGATCGAGGCGCACGGCCTGGCTGACGTCGCCGCCGTCGTGAACTCGGACGTCGCCGGCTATGGCGACACCATGATGTACGGCCTCAACAACGGCCCGCAATCGGCGGGGGTCACCCGGGCCGTGCGAGAGGTCTGCGCCGAACGCGCCATGCATTGCGTCGGCTTCCCCGTCTATCCGCCCTCGGATGATCGCGCCTTCTCCGGCGCCGGTCTGGCCGAGGTTGGCGAGGCCGGCTCGACCGACCGGGTTCCCACCGTCTCGCTCGGCTTCCAGGATCACGTCGGCGCCCACCAGATGTGGCTGGCCTTCAACGGCGGCCAGACCAACGGTCTCGCCGAGGGCTTCGTCCCCCGCGTCTTCCAGCTGATCCACTCGGCCGAAGACACCATGGAGCAGATCGACCCCGCCACGGTGAAGACCGCCGGGGAGGTCTATGCGGCCCTGGTCGAGCGGCTGGACCGGTTGCTGGCCGCTGTTGACTAACCCCGCCCCCCGTCCGACAAGGCCTGACCCTTTTTCAAGCGGTCCCGACGCTCTCCGGCGCCGGGGCCGTCTCGCTTTTGGAGGCTGTTCCCGTGTCCACTGAACATCTGATGGGTGTCTACAACCGCGCGCCGCTGGAAGTGGATCGCGGGCAGGGCGCGCGTCTGTGGAGCACCGACGGGACGGAATACCTCGACTGCGTCATGGGCATTTCGACCAACGCCCTCGGCCACGCCAACCCGATCCTCGTCCAGGCAGTCAAGGATCAGGCGGAGAAGCTCTGGCACGTCTCCAACATCTTCAAGATTCCCGGCCAGGAAGCCCTCGCAGATGCGCTCTGCGAGAAGTCCTTCGCCGACGTCGTCTTCTTCACCAACTCCGGCACGGAAGCCGTCGAGTGCGCCCTGAAGACGGCGCGCAAATATCACTCCGCCGCCGGCCAGCCCGAGCGCATCGACATCTACGGCTTCGACGGCTCGTTCCACGGCCGTACCTACGGCGCCATCAACGCGGCCGCCAACCCCAGCTACACCAACGGCTTCGGACCGCCGATGGAGGGCTTCCACCAGCTGGTCTGGGGCGACCGCGAGGCGCTCGAAGCCGCCTTCCGCAACCCGACCACGGCCGCCATCATCCTCGAGCCGGTGCAGGGCGAGGGCGGCTGCCGCGCCACGCCGGACGAGGACCTGCGCTGGATGCGCCAGATGGCCGACGAGACCGGCGTCCTGATCATCTTCGACGAGGTCCAGTGCGGCATGGGCCGGACCGGCAAGCTGTGGGCCCACGAATGGGCCGGCATGGCGCCCGACATCATGGCGGTGGCCAAGGCCCTCGGCGGCGGCTTCCCGATCGGCGCCTGCCTCGCCACCAAGGAAGCGGCCAAGGGGATGACCGTCGGCGTGCACGGCTCGACCTTCGGCGGCAATCCGCTGGCCATGGCCGTCGGCCAGGCCGCCTTCGCCGAAATCTCGAAGCCGGAGACCCTGGCCCACGTCAACGAGATCGCCGGCTATCTGAAGCAGCAACTGCACGGCCTCGCCCAGCGCTTCCCCGATGTGATCGTCGAGGTGCGAGGCAAGGGCCTGCTGATGGGGATGAAGCTGATCCCCAACAACCGCGAATTCATGGGCTGGGCCCGCGACGAGGCGCATCTGCTGGTCGCCGGCGGCGGCGATAACCTGGTCCGCATCCTGCCGCCGCTGAACCTGACCCTCGAAGAGGCCCGCGAGGCGGTTGAGCGGCTGGAGAAGACCTGCGAGTTCGCGCGCGGCAAGCTGACCGCGGCCTGACGTCGGTAACAGGGATACAGCCCCATGACCCGCCCGAAAAAACGCTCGCTCTCGCTCGCGATGCTCGTCGTCCTGTCTGTCTTCGCCGTTCGCGGTCTGGCGGGTGAGCCAATCCAGGCCTTTTTGAACGGCATGTACATCGGCTTTACCGACGACATTTGATTTCCAGAGGCTGTCCATGACGCGCCACTTCCTCGACCTGCACCGCCTCGAAGCCGAAGACCTGCGCGCCATCCTCGACGACGCCCATGCCCGCAAGGCCGCCCGCAAGGGCTGGCCGAAGGGGCGTATCGACGCCGACGCCCCGGCCCGGGACCGCGTGCTGGCGATGATCTTCGAGAAGAACTCGACCCGCACCCGCTTCAGCTTCGACGCGGCCATCCGCCAGCTCGGCGGATCGTCGATCATCGCCAACGCGGGCGACATGCAGCTGGGCCGCGGCGAGCCGGTCGAGGACACGGCCCGCGTTCTGTCGCGCATGGTCGACGCCGTGATGATCCGCGCCAACGACCATGAGGATGTCGAACGTTTCGCCCGCGTCTCGACCGTTCCGGTGATCAACGGCCTGACCGACCGCTCCCACCCCTGCCAGATCCTCGCCGACCTGATGACCATCGAGGAGCATCGCGGCCCGATCGCCGGCAAGACGATCGCCTGGGTCGGCGACGGCAATAACGTCTGCCACAGCTTCATGCACGCGGCGCCGAAGCTGGGCTTCCACCTCAGCGTCGCCTGCCCGGCCGACTATCATCCGGACCTGCACGACCTGGCGAAGGGCGGAACCCACGTCACCCTGACGGGCGACCCGCGAGAGGCCGTCGCCGGCGCCGACGTCGTCGTCACCGACACCTGGGTGTCCATGGGCGATCAGGACTATGAAGAGCGGCTCGAAGCCTTCGAGGGCTATGGCGTTGACGACAGCCTGATGGAGACCGCTGCGTCGGACGCCGTCTTCCTGCACTGCCTCCCCGCCCATCGCGGCGAGGAGGTCACCGACGCCGTCATCGACGGCCCCCGCTCCCTCGTCTGGGATGAGGCCGAGAACCGCATCCACGCCCAGAAGGCGGTGCTGGCCTGGTGTTTCGCAGGCTAGGCAGCAGGGGTCAGGCAGCAGGCAGCAGGAGCGACGCCGCCCGCAGCCGCCAGCCTCGCTCTTCCTGTTGCCTGCTGCCTGTTGCCTGTTGCCTCACTGCAGATTCACATCCGCCACCCCGCCCGCGTCCGGCATCGTCTTGGTCACGTTCGCCTTCGCGATCTCATAGGCGAATTTGAAGAAGCCGCCCTCGTTGACCCAGACCCGGCCGTCGTCGGCGTCGAAGCGCAGGATGGTCAGCATCCGGTCGGTCTTGCCCTCCGGGTACCAGGCGGCCAGCACCGGGTTCCAGTAGCGGTCGATGATCTCACGGTCGTGGCCGCGCACCGACAGGGTCCCGTGGATGCAGGCCCAGACGTTCTGGTCCTTCGAGCCGTAGTGGAACATGGCGCTCTGCCCCGTCCCGACGCCGGCGTCCCTCGCCAGATCGGTGTCCTCGCGGGTGAAGAACCAGATCGTCCCCGTTTCCTCGTCGCGGAAGGCGGTCATCGGCTGGGCGTGATAGCCGGGCTGGTCCAGACCGAGCATGCCGGTGTTCGACTTCTTGAGGCTGTCCCAGAATTCCTTCTCGGCCTCGGCGGCGGTCAGCGTCTTGTCGGACATGTCGGCGTCTCCTGATCTGTGGGGTTGATCAGGAAATCGCCCGCGGGCCCGGCGGTTCCGACTATCGCGTCGGCAGGACGACGCCCAGCAGCGCCGCGACATGGATGATCAGCACCAGGGCCACGGCGCCGGCCAGGATCATGATGAAGCGCCACGGGATCATGCGGACGCCGAGGTGCGGCTGCGACGGGCGGGCGCCGCGCCAGCCGGCGAAGATCGCCAGGGCCACGACGGCGGCGAGCAGGGCGAGGGTCAGGGTCAGACTCATTCCCGCCAAGTGGCCCGCCGGAGCCCCCCGGGCAAGCCGCGCGAGTCCTTTCGGACTCGTTAATCTTCACGAGGCGTTAACGGATCGGGAGCGAGACTCTTCGCCGGTGTGCGGGCTTTCCACAGGAAGGTGGTCAGACGCTACATCTTGGGGTTAACTGCGCATTTACACCCCTGATCTGGATGGGTAGCGTCGAGTCAAAGGTCGGGAGTCGAATCAGTGAGCGCAGCGGCGCCGTGGAGCGTAAAGGGGATCGAACCCCGGGCGCGCGAGATCGCCAAGGACCTCGCTCGTCGCTCCGGCATGACGCTGGGCGAGTGGCTCAACACCATGATCATGGAGGACGGCGACGACGAGGAGGGCGTGGTGCCCTTGGCCCGTCGCCCCCACGCCGCCGACAGCTTTGAGCGCCGTTCGCGCAGCCGCCGCGTCGATGACGCCTACGGCGCCGGCGATGAGCCGTGGCAGCGACTGTCCGCCTCGATCGACGCCATCGCCGGTCGGCTGGAAGCCGCCGAGCGCCGCTCCACCGTCGCCATCCAGGGCGTCGATCAGGCCGTCTCCGGCCTCGTGCGCCGCCTCGACAATCAGGATGAGTCGGGCCGCGCGTACGGCCGCCGCATCGACGACATCTCCGAGGAGCTGCGCGAGGGCCATCGCCGTCTGCGCAAATTCGAACAGGAAGTCGGCCCCAAGACCGCCGAGACCTTCGGCAAGGTCGAGACCACGCTCGGCGCTCTGGCCGGTCGGCTCTACGACATCGAGGAACGCCAGCGCGGCAGCGTCAATGAACTGCGCCAGCGCATGGACGCGGTCGAGAAGGTCGCCGGACCGGGCGTCGGCTCCGAGCTTCTGGCCCAGGTCGGGCAGCGGCTCGATCAGGCCCAGGGCCGCACAACTGAGGCCCTGCGCGGGCTGGAACGCTCGTTCGCCGACCTCGATCGCCGCCTGCGCACAGCCGAGGCCCGGGTCGAACCCGAAGGCGTCCGCGAGGCGGCCCGTTTCGAAAAACTGGCCGAGACCCTCAGCCGCCAGGTCGAGGCCAACCGCGCCGAGATGATGCGCCGGATGGACACGGCCGAGACCGAAGGCCGGATGGACCGCATCGAGCGCGCCGTCCTGGCCATCGGCGATCAGGTCAAGGCCTCCGAGGAACGCTCCGCCCGCGCTGTCGAGGCCATGGGCCACGAGGTGCTGCGCATCGCCCAGAACCTCAACGGCCGCGTCGGCCAGATCGAGGCCGGCGGCCCCGCCCAGCTGGAAAAGCTGGGCGAGACCCTGACCCGCAAGGTCGAGACCGACATGGGCCGCTTCGCACAGGGGCTGGAGCAGCGCCTTGTCGCCGCCGACGACCGTCACGCCATGGCGCTGGAAAAGCTGGGCGGCGAGATCACCCGCATTTCCGACCGTCTCAGCGAGCGCATCGCCCAGTCCGAGCGCCGCTCGCAACAGGCGCTGGAAGACATCGGCCGCCGTCTGGCCGACAGTTCGAACAAGATCGAGCAACACTACGACCGGGCGTCTGGCGAACTGGCCGAGCGTATGCGTCTGTCGGAAGAGCGCACCGCCGCCCTCATCGCCGAGGCCCGCGAGAACATCGGCCGCCGGGCCGAGCCCGCCGCGCGCCCCGAGGCCGCCCAGCCCGACTGGCGCGCCGCCGCCTTCCCGGATGCGGCCTTCCCCGACGCCGCCTTCGACAACGGCTTCGAGGATCCGGTCTTCGCCGAGCAGCAGGCCTGGTCCGCCGACCTGGCTCCGCCCGAGCCCGAGCCCGCGCTGGAGCCCGGCGGCGGGCCGTCCGCCCGCGACGAGGTCCTGACCGCCGCCACGGTCTTCGACGCCGTGATGCGCGGCCCGGCGCCCGAGATCCCGCCGTCCACCCCGTTCGGCAGCCGCGCGCCGGAACCCTCGCTGGCTGAAGAGGTCGGTATCGTCCCGCAGTCGCCTGCGGCCACCCCGACGCCGATCCCGGCTCCGGCCCCTGCCGCGGCCCAGCCCGCCTTCGGCCAGGGCTTCGGCGGCGCCGATGTCTCTGACGCCCTCGCCGCCACCGCCCCGGAGTCGTTCGACGCCGGCCAGGAGGATTTCGCCGGCGAAACAGACTTCGTCGATCCGCGCGCCCTGCGGGCCGCCGCCGCCCAGGGCCGGGCCTCGTCGACGCGACAGGCCATCGACGCGGCGCGCGCCGCCATGGCCGCGCCGCAGGAGGAGCCGCCGGCGCGCTCCGGCTTCGGCCTAAAGCGGGGCGGCAAGTCCCGGCTGCAGGAACGGCTGGACAAACAGGCCTCCAAGGGCGGCGACACAGTGCGCAAGGCGCTCGGCGCCTCGGCCGTGGCCGTGCTGCTGACCGCCGGCGGGGCCGCGGCCTTCGGCGAGCTCACCGGCGCGGGCATCCGGCTTCCCGGCATGGGCGCATCCGACGCCGGCGGCGAGGCCCGGCCCATCGCCGCCCTGGCGGTCGTCGCCGCCGAGCCCACGCCGCAGGCCATGGCGCAGGGCGCCGAACTCTACCGGCAGGCGATCGAGCTGCTCGACGCCGATGACGCCGCCGGCGTCGAGACCCTGAAGCAGGCCGCCGGCCTCGGCTTCGCACCCGCCCAGCTGCATCTGGCCAGCCTCTATGAGAACGGGGCGGCGGGGCTGACCCCCAGCCCGGCCGAGGCGCGCGTCTGGGTCCGCCGGGCGGCCGACGCCGGCGACGCCCGCGGCATGCACAACTACGGCATGTATCTGTACGAAGGCATCGGCGGCGCCCGGGACCGCGTCGGCGCGGTCGACTGGCTGCGGCGGGCGGCGGAGGCCGGGCTGGTCGACAGCCAGTTCAACGTCGCCAAACTCTATGAGTCCGGCGACGAAGGCGTGCAGCCGGATCTTCCGGAAGCCTACAAATGGTACCTGATCGCCGCGCGGGCCGGGGACGGCGACGCACAGACGGCCGTCGAGCGGCTGCGCACCGGACTGCCGGCCTCCCAACGCGGCGCGGCGCGGGCCGCCGCCGACGCGTTCCAGGTGGAACCGCTCGCGTGATCGGGCGGTTCGACTAGCCTTTTCAGCGCATACGGTGGCGGTGGCCGCGGCGTGCGTATAGGACACCTTCACCGTCGCCTTTCCGGCGCCTAGCCTCAGTTCCAGCCGAAGGCGCGTCCTTTGGATATCTATCTGCCGATCGCCGAGGTTTCGGTGAACTGGCCGTTCCTGGTGATACTGGGAGCGACGGTCGGATTCGTGTCCGGCCTGTTCGGGATCGGCGGCGGCTTCCTGATGGCCCCGATCCTGATCTTCCTCGGTATCCCGCCCTCGGTCGCCGTGGCCAGCCAGGCCAGCCACGTCGTGGCCTCATCGACCTCGGGGGTGATCGCCTACACCCGTCAGAAGGCCGTCGACTGGCGCATCGGCGGCGTCATGGCGGTGGGCGGGGTCCTCGGCGCCCTGATCGGGGTCGAACTGTTCCGTTACCTGCGCCTGCTGGGCCAGGCGGATCTGGCGGTAGCCCTGTCCTACCTGCTGTTCCTCGGCGCCATCGGCACCCTGATGCTGTACGAGAGCCTCGGCCAGATTCTCCGCCGGGTTCGCGGCGAGGTCACGCCCCACAAGGAGCGCCGCCGTCCGCTGTGGCTGTACGGCCTGCCGCTGCGGATGCGCTTCCCCCGTTCGGGCCTCTACATCAGCGCCATCCCGCCGTTCGCCCTCGGCTCCTTCGCGGGCGTCCTGTCGGCGATCATGGGGGTGGGCGGCGGCTTCATTCTGGTTCCCGCCATGCTCTACGTCCTGCGCATGAAGGCCAGCGTGGTGGTGGGAACCAGCCTGTTCCAGATCATCGTCACCACCGCCATGACCACCGTGCTCCAGGCGGGCCGCAACCAGACCGTGGACATCGTCCTGTCCACCATCCTGCTGCTGGGCGGGGTCGTCGGGGCCCAGTACGGCGCCCGCTGGTCGGGCCGGTTCAGGGCCGAGGAACTGCGGGCGGTGCTGGGGCTCATCGTGCTGCTGGTCGGCATCCAGATGGGACTGGAGCTGTTCGTCCGGCCGTCCGATCTGTTCGGCTTCGCGCCGGGGGTGGCCGAATGATCCAGGCCCTGCCTCCGCCCCCGCCCGCCGTCGAGGCCCCGGCGCCCGAGCGCTCGGCCGCGACCCAGGCCGAGCTGCGCGTCGCCGCCGCCCTGACCGACGCCCGGGTCAGCGTCGACTCCAGCTTCAGCGGCGCCTCCATCGTGCTGTACGGCGCGGTGTTCAATCCCGGCGACGACCCGACCGATGTCGTGGTGGTGGTGCGCGGGCCGGACGCCCCGGTCCGCCTCGTCAAGAAGACGCGCAACATGGGGGTCTGGCTGAACAGCCGCCCGGTCGTCTTCGAGGGCGCTCCCGGCTTCTACATGACCGCCTCGACCCGGCCCTTGGGGGACATCGCCGACTTCGGCGAACTGCGCCGTCTCGGGGTCGGGGTCGATCACCTGCGCATCAATGCGCCCGAGGAGAGCCGGACGGTGACCCGCTACGGGGTCCGCGACGTCGTCATCAGCCGACTCGGCGAGGACTACCTCGACTGGCGCCGGGCGGTGATCCGCCTGCGCGAGGCGGCCGCCCTGTACAACACCGATCCCGAAGGCGTCCGCTTCGTCGACCGCGGTCTGTTCCGGGCCGAGATCGAACTGCCGGCCGTGGCCCCGACGGGACAGTATTTCGCCCAGGTCTGGCTGTTCCAGGACGGCGACCCCGTCTCCGTCTCCAACCTCACCCTGACCGTCGAAAAGGTCGGCATCGAGCGGGACATCTTCGAGTTCGCCCACAATCGCCCGTGGACCTACGGCATCCTCTGCGTGCTCCTGGCGGCCTTCACAGGATGGGGCGCCAGCCGGATATTCCGCCGCGACTGAGTTAACCACCCTCGCCGGGAACCGGAACGGCGCCGCTTCGGTTTACCGCGCGCATGGAGGGTTTCGACAATGCGCAAGCTGTTCAGCATCACGGTTCTCGCCGCCGCCATGGCGACCGCCAGCGCCGCCCAGGCCCCCGACGGGCCGGTCCAGCGCAACGACTTCTGCTACATGGAATGCCAGTACCGCTGCTACGCCCAGCACCCCGGCGGCGGCCCGACCTGGACCCAGTGCTACCTGGATTGCGCCCGCGAGCGCTGCGGCTGGAACGGCTGATTCCGTCGTAGCGACCGTCCGGGCCGGACGCCGTGCGCGGCTTAACGGGCCGCGAACTCGCTCAGGGCGTCCAGCACCGCGCGGTTCTGGTCCTCCGTCCCGATGGTGATGCGCAGGCAGTCGGCCAGGCCGTAGCCGCCGACCGGGCGCACGATGATCCCCCTGGAGTTCAGATAGTCGTTGGCGGCCGCCGCACTACGCTTCTCGTCGGTGAACCGGACCAGCACGAAATTGCCGGCGCTGGGCAGGACCTCGAAGCCGAAGCCGCGGATGGCCTGGGTCAGTCTCGGACGCCAGGTGTGGATCAGGTCGCGTGAGGCCTGCTGGTGCGCCTCGTCGCCAAGGGCGGCCACCGCCGCCTCGATCCCCGGCACGGAGACGTTGAAGGGCAGGCGGATGCGGTCGACCGCCTCGGCCACCTTCGCCGGGGCATAGCCGAAGCCGATGCGCAGGCCGCCGAGGCCGTGGATCTTCGAGAAGGTGCGCGTCACCACGATATTCCGGCTGTCGCGGGCCAACGGGAAACTGGTCTCCCAGTCGGGCTCGGTGACGTATTCGGCATAGGCCTCGTCGATGACCAGCAGGATGTCGGGGGACAGGCCCTCGTGCAGCCGGCGGATTTCCTCGGCGGTGTTGTAGCTGCCGGTCGGATTGGAAGGGCTGGAGACATAGACGATGCGGGTGCGCTCATCGACCTGCTCGAGCAGAGCCTCGGGCGTCGCCTTGAACTCCGGCTCCGGCGCCAGCTTGACCGAGGCCTGGTTGGCCAGGGCGCTGATCCGGTAGGCGAGGAAGCCGTACTGGCCGGTTACGATGTTGTCGCCCGGCGTCAGGTAGCACTGGTTCAGCAGGGCGAAGACCTCGTCCGAGCCGTTGCCGAAGATCAGCCGTTCCGGCTCCAGCCCGTGATGTTCTGCGACGGCCTCGCGGAGCTTCGACGCCCGGCCGTCGGGATAGATGTGGATCTGGCCGACCGCCGCCTCGAACGCCTCGCGCGCCTTCTGGCCTGCGCCCAGCATGTTCTCGTTGGACGACAGCTTCATCGGCTCGGCCACGCCGTCGATGCGCGACTTGCCGCCGACATAGGGGGCGATGTCGAGGATGCCGGGCTTGGGCGCAGGGCCCTGGGGCGCGGGTGCGTCGGTCATGGCGGTTCCTCGCGTTCAGAATACGGGCGCGGCGCCGATGACGCCGCAAAGGTCCCCGGGCGCGCCGTTCAGCCGCCCGTCTTCGGCCTGCACATAGCCCGCCAGCACGAACAGCTTCAACCCGCCCGCGGCGATCAGCGGATCGGCGGCGAGGCCCCCCTCGCTGAGCCGGCGCACGATACGGGCGTCCGTCCAGGGACTGTCGGTGACCCAGAAGGTGCGGTCCTCGCCGGTCGGCCCCGGAGCCGCGGGCTGGACCAGCAGGGCGCGAGGCAGGCCGTGGCCATGGTCCGGCAGGGCGCCGACCACCCGCAGGCGGGGCTCGGCCAGCAGTCGCCCCCACCAGGCCGAGGCGCCCGTCAGGTCCATCAGCGCCCGCCCGCCCTTGCGGGCCGCCGCCAGGGCGGCCTCGGGGTTGGCGGCCATCCGCACCGTCAGTCCGAAGCGGTCCGAGGCCAGGACCTGGCTGGCGGGCCCCCAGACGGTCAGGGCCGTCCCGCTCGCGGAGTCCAGACGGCCCAGCACGCAGCGGGCCGCCGCCGCCTCCGCCGGCGACAGGCCGGCCAGGGCGCGCCGCAGGGCGATGGCCTCCACCTCCGGCGTCGGATGCGGCCCGGCGGCGAGGCGCGCCCGCACCGCCTCCACCAGGCTGCGGTCGAGGGCCAGCCGCTCGGGATCGGGTTCCGGGGTCGGCAGCATCAGAACAACTTCGGCGCCGGCGCCAGGGCGAACGGCCCCAGCCAGGTGCGGCCGTTGCTGAACAGCAGCACCAGGTCGATCGGCCGGTCGCCCTGCACGCTGGCGGCGGCGGCGGCCCCGGCCGCCCCGACCCGGTCGACGGCCCCCGAGCGCGACCCCGCCAGTCCGGCGATGGCCTCGCCGGGCCGTTCGGCGGTCAGGGCCAGCCGGCCCTCCAGCCGCCCGTCCTCGCGCGCCCACAGGGCGTCGCTGGCGATGCGGGCGCTGCTCTCGCCCGCCTGCAGCCGTCCCTTGACGGCGGTGAAGCGTCCGTTGGCGGCGGTCCAGCTGGAGAAGACCCCGGCGCTGTCCACCCCGCGCAGGCGGCTGGCCTGCTCGATGGTCGCCTCCACCTCGGCCGAGAGCCGGCCCTCGCCGGTCGCGCCCTCGACCGGCCCGCCGGCCCGTCCGCGCCCGTCGGTGAGGCGGAACAGCACATCCATCTCGTCGGTCGCGGCCTCGCCGTCGGTCAGATGCGGCCGCGTATAGAGTTCGACCCGCTCGGCCGAGGTCAGCGGGAAGGGGTCCGCCCCCGCCACCGGCGTGAAGGTCGGCCGCGCCAGCTCGATCCGCAGGTCGGGGAAGCGGTCGCGCAGATGGCTGACGCTCAGCCGCAGGGCCTCGCCCTCGACCGCCACCTGCCCCTTGCCGGCGCGGGTCAGGATCAGGCCGTCCGGGGCCAGCACCACCCAGTGGCCGGGGTTCCAGGCGTTGGCCTCGGCCACCAGGGCGGGGGCGGCGACGCCGTGACCGGAAGGGGCCACGATGTCGGCGGCGGGGAAGGCGACGCGGGTGCGGAACGGCCAGCCGCTCACCGAAACCGGCTCATGGTTCACCTGCCAGCCGGCCTCGCGAAGGCTCTCGACCTGCACCGCCAGCCGGGTCTCGACCTGGTCCGACAGCCAGAACCACCATCCCGTCCACGCGGCGAGCAGAACGCCCACGATGGCGAACGGAACGATCAGGCCGCGGCGGGGGTGTCGGGGAGAAGTCATCGCGGCTCCAGGACGTGGGAAGGGGCTGTGAAGCCTCGAAGTCCGGCCGCGTCAAGCGGACGGACCGGCTCTTCGATGGGGAACGCCTTCGCGGCCGGTCCGTTCGACTCCGCCGGGGCAGGACATCGCCATGGAAACCCAACGCCTGTATCGCGGCCGACTGATCGACCACATCCAGCTGGTGGTCCGGGACCTCGAGGCCAGCCGCAAATTCTACATGGCCCTGTTCGAGGTTCTCGAACTCCCGCTCAGCGGCGAGGGCGACGATTATTTCTGGGTCGACGAGCTGTTCGTCTCCACCGCCGACAGCGAGGCGGCGGCGGGCAAGCTCACCGGCCGTCATCACCTCGCCTTCCAGGCCCGCGACCGCGCCATGGTCGAGGCCTGGCATCGGGCGGGACTGCAGGCCGGCGGCGTCGACAACGGCGCTCCGGGCGAACGGCCCTACCACCCCGGCTACTATGGCGCCTTCCTGCTCGACCCCGACGGCAACAACGTCGAGGCCGTCTACCATGGCGAGGCCCGCAAGAGCGCCGACAGCATCGAGATCACCTTCGAGGCCTGATCAGCCTAGGAAGGCGCTGACCTGTTCGACGGCGCCGGCCAGCCCCATCCGCTGCACCTCCGTCCCCGGCGGCAGGCTGGCGAACAGCCGTGTCGGCGTGGCGGCGTCCAGCATGACGAACACCCCCTTGTCGTCGGCCCGCCGGATCAGCCGGCCGAAGGCCTGGGCCATCTTCGCCCGCGCCAGGGCGTCGTCGAAATTGCGCCCGCCCGCCCCCTCGCCGCCGAACCGCGCCCGCCGCGCCTTGTGCAGCAGGTCCGGCCGCGGCCACGGCGCCCGGTCGAAGGCGAGGATGCGCAAGGATCGTCCCGGCACGTCGACCCCGTCGCGCACCGCATCGGTGCCCAGCAGACAGCTGTCCTGCTCGGCCCGGAACACATCGACCAGAGCCCCGACCTCCAGCGGATCGACGTGCTGGGCGTAGAGCGGGATGCCGGCCTTGGCCAGATCGGGCCCCAGCCGCTCATAGACCGCCTTCAGCCGCCGGATGGCCGTGAACAGCCCCAGCCCGCCGCCGCCCGCGGCGAGGAACAGCTCTCGCATCGCCGCGGCCGTCTGGCGCGGGTCGTCCTTGACCAGATCGTTGACCACGATGACCCGGGCGTTGGCCGCATAGTCGAACGGGCTCTCGACCTTCAGCGTCCGCGCCGGCTCGATCAGCCGCGCCGATCCGGTCCTCAGCCGCGCCATGTCGAATGGATCATCCGAGTTCGGATCGGACAGCGTCGCCGAGGTCACCAGCACCCCGTGCGCCGGCATGATCACGGCGGCCTCCAGCGGCACGGTCGGATCGATCCAGTGCCGGCGCAGTGCCACGTCCATGATCCGCCCGAACGCCGCCTCGGCCGACAGCCAGTCGACGAAGTCCGGGTCCGGCTCGTCGGACGACACCTCCAGCGCCGCCAGCATCGAGCGCCAGCCGGGCAGGGTCATCCGCGCCCGCCGGTCCAGCCCGCGCAGCGCCCCCTCGATCCGCGACCGCTGCGAGCCGTCCAGCTCCGCCGCCTCGTCGTCGAGGATGTCCTCCAGATGCCGCGACAGCGCCAGCAGCGGCGCCTCGACCGCCGCCAGCGCCTCGGCCGCCTCGCGCGCCGTCTCCAGCACCGGATCGGTCACCGGCCGCAGGGCGCACTCCATTCCGAACTCCGTCCCGCTGCCGGACGCGTTCTCGCTGGTCCGGGCCCGCAACTGCTCCAGCCCCGCCAGCAGGAAACGCTCGATCGGTCCGACCGGATTGACCTCGCCCGAGGCCGGGGCGATCCGGCCTGACACCCCTTCGCCGGGCAGCTGCGCCGCCGCCCGCACCGCGTCCTGCAGCGCCTTGGTCGCCGCCTCATTGTCCGCGCACAGATCGCCCAGCCGCTGCTCCAGCCCGCGCCCGCGCCGCCCGCGCCCCTCCGGACCCCGGATCCAGCGCCGCAGCTCGGCCGCCTCCTGCCCCGACAGGCAGGCGGAAAAGGCGCTGTCGGCGGCGTCGAACAGATGGTGGCCCTCGTCGAAGACGATCCGCTTCAGCGCCGCCGTCTCGCCGTCCTGCTTCAGGCCGCGCGCCGACCGGGCGCCGTCGAACGCGGCCTGGGTCATGACCAGGGCGTGGTTGGCGACGACGAGGTCGGCCCGGCGGCTGGCGCGGATGGTCTTCTCGACGAAACAGGTCCGGTAGTGCGGACAGGCGGCATGGACGCACTCGCCGCGCCGGTCGACCAGATTGGCGGCGCTGGCCTGATGGCTCGGCCCGACCGCGAACAGCCCCGGCAGCCAGCCGGGGTAGTCGCCCCCGGTCATGTCGCCGTCGCGCGTATGCATGGCCCAGCGGCTGGCCAGGGCCATGCCGATCAGGTCGCCGTTGCCCAGCTGCGCGGCCTGCACCATGTCCTGCAGGTTCAGCAGGCACAGGTAGTTCTCCCGCCCCTTCCGCACGACGGTCTTTTTCTTGCGCTCGACCGGATCGGGCCACAGGGCCGCGCTCTCGCGGTCGATCTGCCGCTGCAGGGCGCGGGTGTAGGTCGAGACCCAGGCGGCCCCCTGATTGCGCTCGGCCCACAACGACGCCGGCGCCAGATAGCCCAGCGTCTTGCCCGTGCCCGTCCCTGCCTCGGCCAGCAGCACCCGCGGCCGGCCTTCCTCGTTGCGGGGCGAAAAGGCGAAGGCCGCCTCGGCCGCATAGTCGGACTGCGTCGGACGGGTCTCGTCGAGTCCCGAGGCCTGCAGCAGCTTCTCCAGCCGGATGCGCGCGCTCTCGCTGTCCACCGGCGCCGACCCCGCCTCGCCCCGCGGCGCCTCGTCCTCCCACTCCGTCAGCCGCGACCAGGCGTCCAGCCCGCTGCCGCGCAGATTGCGCTCGCGCACCGGCTGATGCTGCAGCGCCCCCAGCACCCGCCACCCCCAGCCCCAGCCCGCGCGGCCCAGCGTCTCGGCCAGGGTGAAGGCGGCCTCGCGATCCGGCCAGGCCGGATCGGCCATCTCCCGCAGCAGCCCGTCGGCGGCCTTCCGCAGTGCTTCCGCCTGCGCCTCCGCCCCCTTGGGCTCGGCCTGTCCCATGGCCAGGGCCAGGCCGCTGGGCGAGGGCGCGCAGAACCGCGCCGGCCGTACGAAGGCGAACAACTCCAGCACATCCAGCAGGTCGTTCGACCTCGGCGGCGGCGCCAGCCCCAGCCTGCGGGCTGTCAGGGACGCGTGGGCGACCAGCACCGGCCCGGTGGTGAAGGCCCCCTCGGCCGCGCCCCGCCCGATCTTCCGCGCCCCGTCGTCATCGCAGATCGCCCCCGCCCCCGGCGGCACGGCCAGCGCCGCCGGCAGCACGAGCCAGGGCTCGGCGCCGGTCAGGGCAGGGGGGGCGGTGAGGGTCGGAACGGGCACCGACTGTAGATAGCCGCTCCCGATCGGAAACGGAACGGGAACATCAGCTCAGATGGCGTTCAGCGGCAGCTTGATGAAACGCCGTCCGGAAGGCTCTGCGGGCGGCAGTTCCCCGGCCCGGATGTTCACCTGCAGCGACGGCAGGATCAGCCTCGGCACGTCCAGCCCGGCGTCACGCGCGGTTCGCCGCGCGACGAAACTCGCCTCGGTCGCGTCGCCGCCGACATGGATGTTGTCGCGACGCTGAGCGCCGACGGTGGTCTCCCACGCGAACTCCCTGCGGCCCGTCTCCGGCAGGTAGTCGTGCCCGACGAACATCCGGGTTTCGTCCGGCAGGTCCATCAGGCGCTGGATCGACCGGTACAGGGTCGCCGCGTCGCCGCCGGGGAAGTCGGTCCGGGCGGTGCCGAAATCCGGCATGAACAGGGTGTCGCCCACGAAGACCGCGTCGCCGATGACGTAACTCACGCACGCTGGCGTGTGCCCGGGCGTATGGATCACCTCGCCCTCCAGTTCGCCGATGGCGAACCGTTCGCCGTCGCCGAACAGATGGTCGAACACCGCGCCGTCGGCCGTGACATCGTCCACCTCGAACAGATCGCCGAAGGTCTTCTGGACCTCGGTGATGCGGCCGCCGATGCCGATTTCCGCGCCGGTCCTCCCGCGGATGTAGTGGGCCGCCGACAGGTGGTCGGCGTGGGCGTGGGTTTCCAGCACCCGCTCGATGTGGAGCCCCTGTTCGGCGGCGACGGCCAGGATGGCGTCGGCGCTGCCGGTCGAGGTCCGGACCGCGGCCGGGTCATAATCCAGCACCGGGTCGATCACGGCCGCGGCGCCGCTGGCCGGGTCGCTGACCAGATAGCTGATGGTGTTGGTGGCCTTGTCGAAGAAGGCTTGGACGGTCGGTTTCATGGTGCGCCTCCTTGGCTGCTGCACGTCAACATATTAGCTATTGCTAAATTAGCAAGTACGAATATATTCCCTCCCATGATCGACCTCGCCCACATCGACCTGCAGCAGTTCCAGGCCAGCGCCAGCCGCGCCGCCGCCCTGCTCAAGGCCCTGTCCAACGAACGACGCCTGGTGATCCTGTGCCAGCTCGGCGACCGGGAGCTTCAGGTCGGCGCCCTGCGACCCCTCGTCGGCCTGTCCCAGTCGGCCCTCTCCCAGCACCTGGCCCTTCTGCGCGACGAGGGCCTCGTCGCCACGCGTCGCGACGGTCAGGCCGTCTTCTACCGCATCGCCGATCCGGCCGCGGTCCGCATCATCGCCACCCTGGCCGAGATCTACTGCCCCCCTTCCCCGGAGTAAGACCATGACCGCCGTCCTCACCCCCCTCTCGCCCCGTGACGTCGCCGCTCGGCTACAGTCAGGTCGGGCCGTCCTCGTCGACATCCGCGAGCCGGACGAGTTCGCCCGCGAGCATTTGCCGGGCGCTGTCTCGGCGCCCCTGTCCGCGTTCGAACAGGCCCATATCGGCATCCAGCCGGACCGGGACGTGATCTTCATGTGCCGCACCGGCGCGCGCACCGGCGCCCATTGCGACCGGCTGGCCGCCCGCGTCACCGGCCCGGCCTTCGTGCTGGAGGGCGGGCTGAACGGCTGGAAGTCCGCCGACCTGCCGGCGGCGGTCGACCGCAAGGCGCCGCTTGAGCTGATGCGTCAGGTCCAGATCGCCGCGGGCGGGCTGGCCCTCCTCGGCGCCGTTCTGGCCTGGTTGGTCCATCCCGGCTTCATCGCCCTGTCCGGCTTCGTCGGCGCGGGCCTGCTCTTCGCCGGGGTCAGCGGCTTCTGCGGCATGGCGCGGCTGCTGGCGGCCATGCCCTGGAACCGGCCGCGGGCCGTCTGACCCGGGATGGACCCTGTCCTGTGGACCTGGGGCGCCGCGGTGCTCAGCGGCGCCGTGGTCGGCCTGTTCCTCGCCGTCTTCGGCGGCGGCGGGTCGGTGCTGGCCGCGCCGCTGCTGCTCTATTTCGTCGGCGTCGCCGACCCCCATGTCGCCATCGGCACCTCGGCAGCCGGCGTGGCCCTCAACGCCCTGACCGGCCTGACCGGCCACGCCCGCGCCGGGCGGGTCAAATGGCCGTGCGCCACCCTGTTCGCCGTCGCCGGGGTTCTCGGCGCCCTGGCCGGTTCGACCCTGGCCAAACAGGTCGACGGCCAGCAGCTGCTGCTGTTCTTCGCCGGGGCCATGGTGCTGATCGCCCTGTCGATGCTGCGCAGGCCGCGCCACGAGGGCGACCATGCGGTGCGCCTTGACCGCCGCCTCGTCCTGCGGCTGGCCCCGATGGGCCTCGGCGCGGGCTTCGCCGCCGGCTTCTTCGGCATCGGCGGCGGCTTCCTGATCGTGCCGGGGCTGATGGCCGCGACCGGCATGACCCTGATGCACGCCCAGGCGTCGTCCCTGCTCAGCGTCGCCGTGTTCGGCGCCTCGACCTCGGCCAACTATGCGGCATCCGGTCTGGTCGACTGGGCGATCGTGCTGGCCATGGTCGTCGGCGGCGCCGCCGGGACCCTCGCCGGCCTGCCGATCGCCCGCCGCCTGGGCGAGCGCGCGGCGCTGGGCCGGCGCCTGTTCGCCGGCCTGATCATCCTCGTCGCCCTCTATGTCGCGTTTCGCGCGGTCGGCGGGTGAAACGGAACGGGAACATGCTATAGGCGCATCGTGACGCCGCCGCCCGCTCCTGCCACGCTTCCGCACCTCTTCGCCGACTGGTTCGCCAGTCGAGGCTGGGCGCCGCGCCGCCACCAGCTCGAGATGATCGCGGCGGCCGAAGCCGGCTCCCACGCCCTGCTGGTCGCCCCGACCGGTGGCGGCAAGACCTTGGCCGGCTTCCTGCCGTCGCTGATCGAACTGGCCGAGCGGGGGCCCAAACCCGCGACCGGCCCCGGCTCCGGCGTCCACACCCTCTACCTCTCGCCGCTCAAGGCCCTGACCACCGACGTCGAGCGCAATCTGATGACCCCGATCCGCGAGATCGGGCTGAACATCCACGTCGAGAGCCGCACCGGCGACACCAAACAATCCAAACGCCAGCGCCAGCGCGACTTCCCGCCCGACATCCTGCTGACCACCCCCGAGCAGCTGGCCCTGTTCTGCGCCTGGGACGGCGCGCCCAGCTATTTCGCCGACCTCAGATGCGTCGTGCTGGACGAGGTCCACGCCATCTGGAGCGGCAAGCGCGGGGACCTGCTCTCGCTGGGGCTGGGCCGGCTTCAGAAATACGCCCCGCAGATGCGCCGCGTGGCGCTGAGCGCGACGGTGGATGATCCGGAGATGATCGCGGACTGGCTGAGGCCCGGCAGCGTGGGGGGGGCGGCCTCAAACGCCGTCACCATCGTCCGCGGCGACCCCGGCGCCCCGCCGGTGGTCGACGTCCTGATCTCCGAAGGCCATGTCCCCTGGGCCGGCCACACCGGCCAACACGCCATCCCCGAGGTCTATGAAGCCCTGCGCCGTTCGGGCATGACCCTGATCTTCGTCAACACCCGCTGGCAGGCCGAGTTCGTCTTCCAGCAGCTCTGGGCCATCAACGACGACGACCTGCCCATCGGCCTGCACCACGGCTCCCTCGCCGCCGAGCAGCGGCGCAAGGTCGAGGCGGCCATGGCGCGCGGCGACCTGCGCGCCGTGGTCTGCACCTCCACCCTCGACCTCGGCATCGACTGGGGCGACGTCGATCTCGTCATCCAGCTGGCCGCGCCCAAGGGCGCCAGCCGCCTGGTCCAGCGCATCGGCCGCGCCAACCACCGGCTCGACGAGCCCTCGCGCGCCCTCATGGTCCCCGCCAGCCGCTTCGAGATGCTGGAATGCCAGGCCGCCCGCGAGGCCGTGGCCGAGAACGCCTTCGACTGGGAGCCGGTCCACACCGGCACCCTCGACACCCTGGCCCAGCACGTCATGGGTTGCGCCTGCTCCGAGCCCTTCCGGATGGAGCACCTCTACGCCGAGGTCGCCGGCTGCGGCCCCTATCGCGGCCTGACGTACGAACAGTTCGAGGAGGTCGTCGATCTGGTCGCCACCGGCGGCTACGCCCTGCGCACCTACGAACGCTTCGCCCGCATCGTCCGCGACCGGCAGGGCCGCTGGAAGGTGCGCGACGCTCGGACGGCCCAGCGCCACCGCATGAACGTCGGCGCCATCGTCACGGCCGCCACCCTCAATGTCCGCATCGCCTCGCGCCGGGGCCAGCGCCTGATGGGCGGCCGCAAGGTCGGCGAGGCCGAGGAAAGCTATTTCGAACAGATGACGCCCGGCGACACCTTCGTCTTCGCCGGCCAGGTCTGGGCCTTCCAGGCCATCGCCGGCATGGACGCCCTCGTCACCCACGCCCAGGACAAGGACCCGAAGATCCCCTCCTGGGGCGGCTCGAAATTCCCCATGTCCACCTCCCTGGCCGACCGCGTCCGCGCCATGATCCAGGACCGCGACCACTGGCGCGTCCTGCCGCCGGACGTGCAGGAGTGGCTGGAGCTTCAGGAGGCGAAGTCCGCCATCCCCAACGCGGAGACCCTGCTGGTCGAGACCTTCCCGCGCGGGTCGCGGCATTTCCTCGTCGCCTATCCGTTCGCCGGCGGCCTCGCCCACGGCACCCTGTGCATGCTGCTGACGCGGCGACTGGACCGGCTCGGCGTCGGCCCGCTGGGCTTCGTCGTCACCGACTATTCCCTGGCCATCTGGTCCATCAAGCCGATGGACGGCCTCGACCTCGACGCCCTGTTCGAGCCCGACATGCTCGGCGACGACCTCGAATCCTGGCTGGAAGAGAGCTTCATGATGAAGCGCAGCTTCCGCAATTGCGCCCTGATCTCCGGCTTGATCGAGAAGCGCCAGCCGGGGAACGAGAAGACCGGCCGGCAGGTGACCTTCTCGACGGACCTGATCTACGACGTGCTCCGCCGCCATCAACCCGACCACCTGCTGCTCAAGACCGCCCGCGCCGACGCCGCCGCCGGCTTGCTCGACGTCGCCCGCCTCGGCCAGCTGCTGCAGCGGATCCAGGGCCGGATCAGACACATGCATCTGGAGCGCCCCTCGCCCTTCTGCGTCCCCGTCCTCGTCCAGATCGGCCGTGAGCGCGTCGGCGGCGGCCAGGCGGCCGAGATGATCCTCGACGCCAGCGCCTATGGCTTCGACGAGGCCGACCTGATCGCCGAGGTCATGAGCGACGCCCCGCCCGAACTGGCCGGCGCCCAGTGAACGCCGCCCTGCGCACCCTCCTGTCCCCCGCCCGCTGCCCCAGCGGCGGCCTGCGCGTCTCGATCGAGGGGGAACCCTGCGTGCTGCGCTGCTCGGGCGCCCTGTGGGTGCTCAATCACAACACCCTGATCGCCGCCGACCTGCATCTGGAAAAGGGCTCGGCCTTCGCCGCCCGCGGCCAGATGCTGCCCCCCTACGACAGCCGCGCCACCCTCGACCGGCTCGAGGCCGAGATCGACGCCCTCCAGCCCGCCGCGGTGATCCTGCTCGGCGACAGCTTCCACGATTCGAAATCCGTCGGCCGCATGGCCCCCGACGACCGGGCCCGGCTCGACCGGCTGGCCGCGGGCCGCGACTGGGTCTGGCTGGAAGGCAACCACGACATCGCCGCCCTCGCAGGCTCGGCGCAGACCCTGCCCGGCGAGGTCGTCGAGACCCTCTCCCTCGGTTCGCTGCGCCTGATCCACGAGCCGCAACCCGGCGTGCAGCCCGGCGAGATCGCCGGCCACCTCCACCCCGCCGCCCGCGTCGCCGCCCACGGCCGCGGCGTCCGCCGCCCCGCCTTCGTCACCGACGGCCGGAGAACCGTCCTCCCCGCCTTCGGCGCCTTCACCGGCGGTCTGGATGTGAGAGACCCCGCCATCGCCGGCCTGTTCGGCGAGCCCCCGATGGCCGCCGCGCTGGGGAACGGCAAGGTCCACGCGCTGGCGTGGGAGACGCTGCGTTAGTCCGACCGACTTGAGAGACGCACTCTCACCAGCGTCAGGATGCGACCGAGGAAATTGGTTCCTCGCCACAGCGCCGGGTCGCGGACGGCGACGTCGTCTATCGCGACGCCGGCTCCCCATATCCAGTCACGCGGATTTGCCTCGACGAGCATCGCCTCTCCAGTCGTCTTCAACTGGCGAAGGGCGCCCGCGTTTTGCTGGAATTTAGCGAGATTTCCGCGATAGACGATGTCCAGTTTGTTGGTTTCCCAGACAAGCGAATCAAATCCGGCGACCTGTTGACCGAGACGCTTCTGTTCCGAGGGGTCCGGCGTGGCGAGAATCGCGGTCGCGCGCTCCTCGTCGCCGAACAGACCAGCTTTTGAGAACATCATCCATTGCTCAGCGGTTGCGAACCGCTGGCCCTCAAGTTCGAAGCCTGCCGGATGCCACTGGCTGAAGACGCCTTTGATGAAGGGATGGAAGTCGCGGAAATCACCCGGCTGCGGAAGATCGTCCTCGGTGATCATCGCCCGGGAGGCGCGTTCGCAGCCAGCAACGCCCCGCTCGCCCCCTCCACCCGCGTCTCCAGCGTCTCCATGAACTCCGCCCGCTTCAGCCCCGCCGGGATCGCCGGCAGGAACTCATAGACCACCGTCCCCGGATACCGCCTGAACCCGTGCGCCGGCCAGTGCGCCCCGGAATTGGTCGCCATCGGAACGCACGGACACTCCAGGTCCCGGTACAGCGCCGCGATCCCCGGCTTGTAGTCCGGTGCCGCCCCGATCTCCGTCCGCGTCCCCTCCGGGAAGATCAGGATCTGCCGCCCCTGCGCGAACCGCGTCCGCGCCTGCCGCACCATGTCCTTCAGCGCCTTCGAATGGGCCGACCGGTCGACCGCGATCATTCCCGTCTTCCACGCGAACCAGCCGAAGAAGGGCAGGGGCCGCAGCTCCTTCTTCATGATGAAACAGTTGTCCGGAAGAATCGCGAACGGTGCGATCACGTCCAGCATGCCCTGGTGCTTGCCGGCGATCAGGGCGGCGCCGGTCGGCCGGTGCTCCAGCCCCCGGAACTCGACTTTCACCCCGGCGATCCAGCGCAGGCCGAACAGCACGAACCGCGACCAGCCCCGGATCACCCCCATGGCGTAGCGGTGCGGCAGCAGCAGCGCCGGCGACAGGCCGACCGCGAACAGGGCCATCGACAGATAGAGCCACAGCACGAAGGCAAGCGAACGGACCCAGGTCACTCAGGCGGCCTTTTCGGTCGGGGTCCCGGCGTCCGCCGCCGGGCGTTCGGGGCCGCCGCCGCCGACGAGGGCCCGGCCCAGGGCCGCCAGGTATTTCATATATTCCAGCGTCATCCGCCGCGCCGTCACCGCCGCCCGCCACCAGCCCGAATCGTCCAGCGACGGCGTCTCCACCGCATAGGGGGTCAGTTCGACCCCCGGCGCGGCGGCCCGGATCTCGGTCAGGGCCCGCGGCATATGATAGTCCGAGGTCACAACGATCAGGCTGTCATAGCCCTTGGCCTCGGCCCAGGCGGCGATCTCCTGGGCGTTGCCGATGGTGTCCTCGGCCTCGAACCCCAGGTCGACGCAGCAGTTGAACAGCCGGTTCGAGCCGGGGGTCAGGGCGCGCAGCTCCTGGCGGCGCACCTCGCGGTTGACGCCCGAGATCAGCACCCGCTCGCCCTTGTCCTGCTCAAGCAGGCGGATGGCGGTGTTGACCCGCTCGGCGGCCGGGCCGGTCAGGGCCACGATGGCGTCGGCCCGCGCCGGCTCGGCGGCGGGCGTATAGCCGCGCACCCGCTCGGCGAAGGCGAACAGCCCGGCCAGCCAGATGACGGCGATGATGGCGATGAAGGTCAGGAACTTCATGGCGTTAACCTAGCGATCGCCTCGCAGTCGCGCCAGCGCGGTCATTCGCGCCGCGACAAGCGCCACCGTAGCGGCCAGCAGCGGGCATGGCGAGAGCATCAGCACGTCGCTCCACGCCACCGGCAGGGCCGGGGTGACGCCGTCGGCGCCGCCGAGGAACCTCGCGCCCGCCACCACCGCCATGGCCGCGACCGCCCCGCATGCGCCGCCCGCCGCCGCCAGCAGGGCGTAGCGGGTCTGGTACAGGCCGGCGATCCGTCCGTCCGAGGCCCCGTTCAGGCTCAGGGTCCCGATCACCGTCCGCTGCGCCGCCATCCCGGCCTGGGTCGCATAGACGATGGCCGCCCCGGCCCCGCCGGCGGTCAGCAGGAAGGCGGCGACCGCCAGCGCCGTGATCAGCGCCGCCGCCCGCTCGACCTCGCCGCGCCACAGGCTGTGGTCGTCCACCGTGGCGTCGACCCCCGCCTCGGCCAGGGCGCGGCCCAGGCTGACGGCGCTGGCCGGAGCTTCCGGGTCCAGCCGCACGGTCACCAGATGGGGCAGGGGCAGGTCCGGCAGCACCGCATCCCCGATCCACGGCCGCAGCAGGGCCTCGGCCGTCTCGCGGTCCATCGCCTCCGCCTCCTCGACGCCCGTGACCCCGGCCAGGGTCTGGGCGGCGCGGGCGGCGGCCTCGGCCCCGGTCTCGTTGACGCGGGGGCGGACCTGCACCGTCGCCTCGCTGCGCAGCTGCAGGGCCCAGCCGTGGGCCGCCCGGTCCGCCGCCACGGCCCCGACCGCCGCCAGGCAGGCCAGGAAGCACAGCACCGCGATCACCGCCGCCAGCCACGGCTCGCCGCCGCCGTCGCGCGGCAGGATCGGCGCTGGCCGCCCTCTCATCCAGCCGGTCAGCCGGCCGATCATGCGCCGCCTCCCGTCAGCCGGCCGCCCTCGAGCCGCAGCACGGCGGCGCCCGAGGCCGCAGCCAGCGATTCGTCATGGCTGGCGATCAGCACCGTGGTCCCCAGCCGGTTCATCGACTGGAACAGCTTCAGCAGCCGTTCGCCCATCACGGCGTCGACGCTGCCGGTCGGCTCGTCGGCCAGGATCAGGTCCGGCCGGGTCACCACGGCCCGGGCGATGGCCAGCCGCTGCTTCTCGCCGCCCGACAGGGTCGGCGGCCGGTCGTCCATCCGCTCGCCGAGGCCGACCCAGTCCAGCATCTCGGCCACATCGGCCGCGTAGCTCTCGCGCTTCGCCCCGGCCAGCCGCAGCGGCAGGGCGACATTGTCGAAGGCGGACAGGTGGTCCAGCAGGCGGTAATCCTGGAACACCATCCCCATCCGTCGCCGGAAACCGGGCAGGGCGGATCGCGGGGCGGCGCCCGCGTCCTCCCCGAACAGCTCGAGCCGCCCCGTCGTCGGTCGCCGCGTCAGGGTCAGCAATTTCAGCAGCGTCGACTTCCCGGCCCCGGACGGGCCGGTAAGGAAGTGGAAAGAGCCCGCGCGCAATATGAGGTTAACGTCCCGCAGCACGTCCGGGCCGCCCGCATAGCCGAAGCGCACGCCCGAAAGGCGGACGGTGTCGGTCGCGGAGGCGGTCAAGGCGGCGCGGCGGGGCTGAACGGGCATCTATTTTGGGTCAGGACGCGGCCGACAGGCCGCGACGGGAGGGGGCGAAACGCCTCTCAGTCAGCGCACATGATACTGACCTGTCCGTCCTGCGCCACCAGCTATTTCACCCCTGATGAGGCGATCGGCCCCGGCGGCCGTACGGTGCGCTGCAAGACCTGCAAACACACCTGGCGCGCGACGCTGGAAGAGCCGCTGGAGCTTTCGGCCTCCCCGCCCGGCGTCGAGAGCCGCCCCGCCGCCCGCCGCGAAGAGCCCACCCCCGAATCGCTGGCGGAGACCTCGGCCCCCGAACTGCCCCGGGCCTTCCGCGCCCGCGCCGAACAGCAGCGCCGCCTGCGCCGCGCCGCCGCCCACGGCGCGGTCTGGGCCGGCATCGCCTCCGCCTTCGCCGCGTTGGCGGCTTCGGCTTGGCTGTTCCGGGTCGAGGTGGTCGAGATGGCGCCGCGCGCCGCCGCCGCCTATGCCGCCGTCGGCCTGACCGTGAACCCGACCGGCCTCGAGTTCGAGGCCGTCTCGGCCCGCGCCGCGCCCAACGATCCCGGCAAGGTGCTGATCTCCGGCGCCCTTCGCAACGTGCGGGACGAGGAACGCATCGCCCCGCCGGTCCGCGTCGCCCTGCTGGACCGGCAGGGCGCCGAGATCGGCCACGCCATCGTCCGCATCGACGCCGCTCCGGTCCTGCCCGGCAAGGTCCAGGGCTTCGCCGCCATGATCCCCGACCCCGGCGGCCGAGGGCAGGGCGTGGGCGTCGACTTCGTTCTGGACGCCGCCCCGACCCGCGCCGCCGCCGCCCGTCCGCCAGCGCCGGCCGTGCAGCGGCCCCTGCCGACGGCCGACGCCCCGCCTCCGGTCGAGGCCGCCCCGCCCGTCGCCGAGGCCGGCCTGCGCCCGGCCCTGCTGCCCGATCCGGGGGCGGTGCTCGACATGCAGCCCATCGACGCCGTGCCGGTGGCTATCGACTCCTGAGGCCCTGAGGCGGTATCCGCCTCGCATGGCTGACACCCCGACGACCCCCACCGTCCTGCTGCCCGAGGCCGAGGTCGCGCGCATCGTCGCCGACCTGGCCCGCCAGATCGCTCCGGTCACCGATGACGAGACCGTCGCCGCCGTGCTGCTGACCGGCGGCCTGTGGTTCGCGGCCGACCTGACCCGCGCCCTGTCGCGGATCGGCCGCAACCTGCGTTTCGACGCCCTGTGGCTGGCCTCCTACGGCGACGAAAAGGAAAGCCGCGGAAAGATCGACGTCTACGCCCCCTTCCAGCGGCCCATCGCGGGCCGGAAGGTGCTGATCCTCGACGATGTCTTCGACACCGGCCTGTCGCTGGCCGAGGCCGTGCGCATCGCCCGCGAGGCCGGCGCCGCCGAAGTCCTCACCTGCGTCTTCGCCAAAAAGCCCTGGCCACTGCCGCGCGCCCCCGAGCCCGACTTCGTCGGCTGGGACGCCCCCAACCGCTTCCTCGTCGGCTACGGCCTCGACCACGCCGGAACCCTGCGCGGCCTCCCCGACATCTGCGCCCTGGACTGAAATCCCTCTCCCGATGAAAGAGGGCTTGAGCCTCCGGGAGCGAAGCGATCGGCAAGGCGAAAGGGTGAGGGTCGGGTGACGGCGATCGGCGTAAGCCGTGTCGCCGACCGGAGCGGCGGCTCACGCCGACTCAACCAGCCGACCCACATCCGACGGGGTTCCGCCCCGCCACCTTCTCCCAATGGGAGAAGGACGCTTACCGATGACGCTGTGCCTGCAATCCACGAAATTATAGTCGGATTGTGAGAGCGATCTCCCGCCTTTTCAGCCACTTCGCTGGATCTAAAACCGATCTTCCCACCGCATAAACCGGCGGGTGCATAATCCCCCCCGCCGGTCTTTGACAATCGAATCCCCACCGCACCGCTCCAGGCGCGCCGATATAGACTCTGCCGACTCCGCCACACCGAATTTCGGCGCCGACCCTGCCGACCCTGCCGACTCCGCCACACCGTTTTTTTGCTTCTACCCGGGTAAAACCGGCCTCAGCCCAGCCAGTCCGCCTGCGGCTCCCGGCCCCACATCTCGTCATACGACGGCCGCGCCCGCACCACGGCCCAGCGCTCGCCGTCGACCAGCACCTCCGGGACCAGCGGCCGCGAATTGTACTCGCTGGCCAGCACCGCCCCGTAGGCCCCGGCGCCCATGAAGGCGACCAGGTCCCCCGCCTGCACCGGCGCCAGCCTCCGCTCCCGCGCGAACACGTCGGTCGACTCGCAGATCGGCCCGACCAGATCATAAGCTCCGGCCTCGCCCGCCCTTTGGCGCACCGGCACGACATCGTGGAAGGCGTCATAGAGGGCCGGCCGCATCAGGTCGTTCATCCCGGCGTCCAGCACCAGGAAGGTCCGGCCGTCGCTGCGGGCGTTGACCTGGATGACCCGGCTCAGCAGCACCCCGGCGTTGGCCGCCAGCAGCCGGCCCGGCTCGAACGCCGCCTCGACCTCCAGCCCGTCCAGCACCCGCGCGGCCATGCCCACATAGTCGGCGATCGACGGCAGGTCGGTCTGGCCGTGATAGGGCACGCCCAGCCCGCCGCCGAGGTCCAGCCGGCTCACCGTCAGCCCTTCGGCCCGCAGCGCCAGCGTCATCTCGCGCAGCGCCGTGAACGCCGCCTCCAGCGGCTCCAGCGTGGTGATCTGGCTGCCGATGTGACAGGCCAGCCCGACCGGCGTCACATGCGGCGAGGCGGCGGCGCGGGCGTACAGGGCCGGCGCCTCCTCGGCCGGCACGCCGAACTTGTCGGTCGCCCCGCCGGTGGTGATCCGCGCGTGGCCCCCCGCGCCGATCTTCGGATTGACCCGGATGGCGATCTCCGGCCTCGCGCCCTTCGCCGCCGACACGGCGATCAGCCGGTCCAGCTCGACCGCGCTCTCGACATTGATCTGGCGCACCCCCGCATCGAGGGCGAAGGCCAGTTCGGCGTCGGTCTTGCCCACGCCGGAAAACACGATCCGCTCGCCCGGGACGCCCGCCTTCAGCGCCCGCCGGATCTCGCCCTCGGACACGGTGTCGGCGCCGCAGCCCAGCCGCGCCAGGGTGGCTAGCACCGACAGGTTGGAATTGGCCTTCACGGCGAAGGCGATCAGGGCCTCCCCCAGCGCGCCCCGGTGGGCGTCCACGGCCTCGCGGAACAGGCCGTAATGCCGGCTCAGGGTCGCGGTCGAATAGACATAGACCGGCGTGCCGACCGCTTCGGCAATTGCCTCCAGAGGCGCCCCCTCGGCATGGAGGGCGCCGCCGATCCGGTCGAAATGATGCAAGGCTCTAGCGGGGGCCGTTGCCCGAACCGCCGTAGGGGTTCGAGCTGGGCCCGCCGTCGATCGGCGCCTGGCTGGGCGGCCGGTAGACGGTCGCCGGTTCGACCGGGCCGGGTCCGCGCTCGCCAGGCAGGCTGCGCTCGGTGCGCTTGGCCGGCGGCGCGTCGAGGTCGGCCATGCGGCCGCAACCGGCGGCGGAGACGGCGATCAGGGCGGCGGCGCCCACGAGAACGAGTTTCTTCATCCCAATCCCTCTACGCGAGACGCGTCTTCCACTCGGCGATGCGCGCGCGGACCTGTTCCGGCGCCGTGCCTCCGAAGCTCTGGCGGCTGGCGCAGGAAGCCTCCGGAGTGAGCACCTTGTAAACCGCTTCCGTGACGCCCGCCTCAAGCGATTGCAGTTCGGAGAGAGGGAGTTGCGACAAATCCACGCCCAGGGCCTCGGCCCGCTTCACCGCCGCGCCCGTGACGTGGTGCGCCTTGCGGAACGGCAGGTTCAGCTCGCGCACCAGCCAGTCGGCCAGATCGGTCGCGGTCGAGAAGCCCGACCCGGCCGCCGCCCGCATCCGCTCCGTGTCCGGCTGCAGCGCCGAAACCATCGCCGTCATCGCTCCCAGCGCCAAGGTCAGGGCGTCGAAGGCCTCGAACACCGGCGGCTTGTCCTCCTGCATGTCCTTGGAATAGGCCAGCGGCAGACCCTTCATCACCGTCGACAGGGCCACCAGCGAGCCCATGATCCGCCCGGTCTTGGCCCGCACCAGCTCCGCCGCGTCCGGATTGCGCTTCTGCGGCATGATCGACGACCCGGTGGTCAGGTCGTCGGGCAGGGAGACGAAGCCGAACTGCGGCGTCATCCACACCACGATCTCCTCGGCCAGCCGCGACAGATGCCCGGCGCAGATCGACGCCGCCGCCAGGCTCTCCAGGGCGAAGTCGCGGTCCGACACGGCGTCCAGGGAATTGGCCATCGGCCGGTCGAAGCCCAGCGCCTTCGCCGTCATCCGCCGGTCGATAGGGAAGGGCGATCCGGCCAGGGCCGCGGCCCCCAGCGGGCTCTCGTTCATCCGCGTCCGGGCGTCGGCGAACCGCCCCGCGTCGCGCCCGAACATCTCGACATAGGCCATCAGATGGTGGCCGAAGGTCACCGGCTGGGCCGGCTGCAGATGGGTGAAGCCCGGCATCAGGTCGCCGGCGTGGTGTTCCGCCCGCGTCAGCAGTACGGCCTGCAGCCCCTTCAGCTGTTCCACGGCCGCGTCGCAGGCGTCCCGCACCCACAGGCGGAAATCGGTCGCCACCTGGTCGTTGCGGCTCCGCGCCGTGTGCAGCCGCCCCGACGGTTCGCCGATCAGCTCGGCCAGCCGGGCTTCCACATTCATGTGGATGTCCTCGAACTGGTCCCTGAACGGGAAGGTCCCGCCGCGGATTTCGACCTCGATCGCATCCAGTCCGCCGAGGATCGCTTCCGCATCGGCCTGCGACACGATCCCCTGCAGCGCCAGCATCCGGCAATGCGCACGCGACCCGGCCAGGTCCTGGGCCCACAGCCGCCGGTCCACGCCGATCGAGACGTTGATCGCCTGCATGATATCGGCCGGCCGTGCGCTGAAGCGTCCGCCCCACATGTCTTGACCTTTCGCCGCCGCCTCGGCTTTGGTCTCGGGATCGGAAGGCGTCGGGTCGGGCATGAAGGTTTCCAGGGCGATAATCGGCGCGGTTGCGGGCGTGCTGCTGGTCGGCGTGATCGGCGGCGCGGCGCTGCTATACGCCAATCCCGGCCTGTTCGACAAAGCCGCCGCCCCGGCCGCGCCCGCGAAGAGCGAACTGGCCCGTTTCGCCAAGGGCCCGATCGCCCGGCTGGAGACGCCGGCGGCGCTCGAAACCGCTCCGGATTATGTCTTCAAGACCCGCGACGGGGTCGATACGCGGCTGTCGGACTTCCGCGGCAAGGTCGTGGTGGTCAACCTCTGGGCCATGTGGTGCGCGCCGTGCCGCACCGAGATGCCCACCCTCGCCCGCCTGGCCGAACTCTACGACGGAACCGACCTGCTGGTCCTGCCGATCAACGTCGACAAGTCCGAAGACGAACTCGCCGACGCCACCAGCTTCATCGACGTGCACGAGCCGCTGCCGCTTTACAGCGATCTCAAATTCCAGCTGCCGTTCGAACTGCCGGGCAAGGGCAAGATGCCCCAGACCGTCCTGCTGGACCGCGAGGGCCGCATCCGGGCGCATTTCTCGGGCGAGGCGGACTGGTCCAGCCCCGAGGCGCGCGCGCTGATCGACGCCCTGCTGGCCGAACCCGCCTGACGGATCAGTCGGCGGGCACGCGTTGTTCGGTCGCCGGATCGACGGCGCCGGGACGGCCCTCGGCGGCGGCTTCGGCCTGATTCTCTTCCAGACGCTCCGCCAGGCTGCCCGCGCCGTCCTCGACGGCCCGCGCGGCCTTGGCGGCGCCCGACTCGATCACCTCTCCGGCCTGGGCGGCGGCGTCGCCGGCCCGGTCGCCCGCGACCTCGACATTGGCCTCGGCCTCCTGCTGCTCGGCCGGCGTACAGGCGGCGACGCCCAGGGCGAGGGCGGCGAGGGTGAGGGTGATGGTCTGCAGGCGCATGGAGAAACCCCGTTCAGCGTGGAACCCTGGCGGTTAACGCCGGGAAACGGCGCCGGTTGCGGGATGGTGGCCGGGGGGCGCTACATTCGTGGACCCACATTGCCGCCGTTGCTGAGGGTCGCGGTGGAGCCCGGGAGCGGAAGACCGCTTCCGACCCCTTCAGACCTTCAGAATGTCTGTTCGCCGGTCAAAAAAGTTGAAGCCCGGCGGCGATGCCTAAGTTGCAGCAAACGATGCCCAATGTGATCATCCACGGGTTAGGCTTTAGCTTGATCCGGTTTCTCGTCATCTGACCCTCCATGATTGTGAGACCGTGCGGCGCTACCTGAGGCGGGTCAAGGCTTCCCCTTGTGAGGTCCGCTCCCCACCCTCAGCCGACCTCGACGATGTCCGCTGACGGGCGCGCTTGTCCAAGGTCCGGTTTTAGGCGGGGTGCCAACGACCCGACCCATTGCGGACATTGCAATCGCGGACAGCCTGACGGATCGTGGGAGAGCTTAGGGACCAATCGAGCCGGGGCTGATGAGGCTTGGAGCTTTACGGAGCATGGTAGTCTCAGGCGCCGCCGTCGTTAGTTTGGCGAGCTGCGTGGGCATCCTGAAGCATGACCCGATGACGCCAGATCGCGTCGGAGCCGAGCGCGCATTGGAGGCGGCGCGACGTTCCAGCTATATCGAGGACAGGGAACGTCATCGGGTCGCAACAGAACGGCGGCTTGCAGAGATGTTTGGCGGAACCACAGGTCCACTGACACCGGCGCGCCCGGCGGAAGAGTCTTGGGGGCTTCGGGGATGCTCGAAATCGGGTCAGGTGTTCGCATTGACTGACGTCGACATCAGGGACGACGCAGTCTGCGGAAAGTCGGGGGACGCAACGCGATGCATACCCTATTCACAGATGAGTGCGATCGGCCTGCCTCGCGACGCAACGGTCGTCGGATACTTCCCCGTCATGCAAGACTTGGCCTGTGACGCCGTGGACGCCAGCTCTCCGCCTTCAGACGTCCGCTAACCACCCCTAGGCGACATTCGGGGCGTCCGCTCCCAACGACTGCTCCGAAGAAGGCGCGGGTGCGCTTGATGCTGGGCGAAATAGGATAAGTCGAGGGAATAATTGAGGATTTAAGGTGGTGGCTGGAGGCGGGCTCGAACCGCCGACCTGTGGGTTATGAATCCACCGCTCTAACCAGCTGAGCTACCCAGCCCCGTTTGACGATCCTGCCACGCGAGTCCCGGCGGGAACTGGTCTGTCCGCCGGAAGAGGCGTGCCTATAGAGGCAGGCGCAGGCTGTTTCAAGTCGCTGGCGGCGTCGGCGTGCGTCACATCGTTCCTTGCGTCCCTCGCCGGGAACGCCAAGGTTCGCCGGATCGTTTTTGACGCGACCGATTCACAGGGAATTCCCATGCGCCTGCTCGCCCTTGCCGCTCCCGTATTCGTGCTCACTATGGCGGCCGCCTGCGGGGTGAACGGGCAGGACCAGGCGCCGGCGGCCGGCGCGCCGCTCGAGACCCGTCCCGCCGACGGCGCCGGTCAACAGCCCGCCTTCCCCGGCCAGACGCGGGCCCCGGGCGTCCGCACCGAGACGGCCCTCTCGCATACGGTGGTGGCCTCGGGGCTGGAGGAGCCCTGGGGCCTGGCCCGGCTGCCCGACGACAGCTGGCTCGTCACCGAACGCCCCGGCCGCATGCGGATCGTCTCGCCCGACGGCGTGGTCGGCGAGCCGATCACCGGAGTTCCGGCGGTGGACGCCCGCGGACAGGGCGGGCTGCTGGACGTGGTCGTCGGCCCGACCTTCTCCAACGATCGCCTGATCTACTGGAGCTACGCCGAGCCTCGCGAGGGCGGCAACGCCACCTCGGTGGCGCGGGGTCGCCTGTCGGACGACGGGACCCGGGTCGAAAGCGTGCAGGTCATCTTCCGGGCCACGCCGACCTATGACGGCGGCGCCCACTTCGGCTCCTCGCTGGCCTTCGACTCCGCCGGCCACCTGTTCGTCACCCTCGGCGACCGCTCCGATCGCCCGATGCGGCCGCAGGCGCAGGACCTCGGCTCGCACATGGGCAAGACCATCCGCATCAACGCCGACGGCTCGGTCCCCTCCGACAATCCGTTCGTCGGCCGCGAAGGGGCGCTGCCGGAGATCTGGTCGCTGGGCCACCGCAACGTCCAGGGCATCGCCGTCTCCGGCGATCAGGTCTGGACCGTGGAGCACGGCACGCGCGGCGGCGATGAGGTCAATCTCACACGCGCCGGTCTGAACTACGGCTGGCCCGACGTCGCCTATGGCGTCGAATACCGGGGCGGCGCGATCAATGAGGGGATCACCGCCCGAGAGGGGACCGAACAGCCGGTCTATTACTGGGACCCGTCGATCGCGCCCGGCGGCATGACTCTCTATGACGGGGCCATGTTCCCCGGCTGGCGGGGCGATCTGCTGGTCGCGGTGCTGAAGGACAAGCACATCGCCCGGCTGGTGCTGGACGGGAACCGCGTGGTCGGCGAGGAGCGGCTGCTGACCGACCTGGGCGAACGGGTGCGCGATGTGGCCGTGGCCCGGGACGGCGCCGTCTGGGTCGTCACCGACGAGCAGAACGGCAAGCTGGTCCGGCTGGCGGCGGCGGACTGAATTCCGGCGGCGAGCCGGATGTCTCCGGTGTCGCCCATGTCCCGTTTGTCCCGGGCGGCCTTGTCTCGCTTGTCCCGGCCGAAATGTACCGGGTCGGGTTCAGTCCCGAAGCAGGTCGTTGACCCCGGTCTTGGCCCGCGTCTGGGCGTCGACCCGCTTGACGATCACGGCGCAGTAAAGCGACGGACCGCCGTTCGGGTCGGGCAGGGACCCAGGCACGACCACGCTGTATGCCGGGACCTCGCCCCGGAACACCTCGCCCGTCGCCCGGTCGATGATTTTGGTCGAGCCGGACAGATAGACGCCCATGGCCAGGACCGCGCCCTCGCGGACGATGACGCCCTCAGCGACCTCGGCCCGGGCGCCGATGAAACAGCCGTCCTCGATGATGGTCGGATTGGCCTGCAGCGGCTCCAGCACCCCGCCGATGCCCGCCCCGCCGGACAGGTGCACGTTCTTGCCGATCTGGGCGCAACTGCCGACCGTGGCCCAGGCGTCGACCATGGAGCCTTCATCGACATAGGCGCCGATGTTCACGAACGACGGCATCAGTACGACGTTGCGGCCGATATAGGCGCCCTGCCTCACGATCGCGCCCGGGACCGAACGGAAGCCGGCCTCCTGATAGTGGTTGGCGGTCCAGTCGCCGAATTTGTTGGGGACCTTGTCCCACCACGGGCCCACGCCCGGCGCATGGCTGGCCGGGCCGCGGTCGCCGCCCCGGACCAGGGCGTTGTCGTTCAGGCGGAAGGACAGCAGCACGGCCTTCTTCAGCCACTGGTGCGTGGTCCAGACGCCATCGTCCCCGCGCGACGCCACCCTCGCCTCGCCGGCGTCCAGCAGGGCCAGGGCGCGTTCGACCGACTTGCGGACTTCGCCGTGGGTCGAGACGGAGATGCTGGCGCGATCGTCCCAGGCCGCCTCGATGACGGCTTCCAGATGCGCCCGGTCTTCTGTGGCGGTGGTCATGCTGCGGCGTCCTTGAAGGTCAGCTCGGTCAGGAAGTCCAGGAGATCCGGAGCCACATGGTCGATGTGGTCGCCCAGCGGCTTGCCGTGGCCGTCCCCGATAAGGACGGTGGCCATGCCCAGGACCTTGGCGGCCTCGAGATTGCGCGGGGTGTCCTCGAAGAAGGCGGCGGACCGGGGCTCGAAGCCGAATCTCTGGATCATGCGGCGGTAGGTCGACGGCTCGGGCTTGGGGGTCAGATCCGCATCCTCGATGGCGAAGACCCCGTCGAAACAGTCGGTCACGCCCAGCCGGTCCAGCACCCTCCCGGCGTATTCCCTTGCGCCGTTGGTGAAGACGAACCGCCGCCCCGGCAGACGCAGCAGCTGCTCCCGCAGGGCCGGATTGGGCTCCAGCGAGTCCATCGGCACGTCGTGGACGTCGTGCAGGAAATGCTCCGGCTCGATCGTGTAGTTGGCCATCAGGCCCGCCAGCGTCGTCCCGTGCTCGTCCAGGAACTGCCGTTGCAGGATGCCGGCGGAATCCGGGTCTAGCCCCACCGCCTCGACGACATAGGCGTTGATCCGCGCCTGGACGAGCTGCATCAGCCCCTGTTCGCGGGGATAGAGGGTGTCGTCCATATCGAACACCCAGGCCGTCACATGCGACAGGTCGATCAAGACGCCTTCACCAGCGTACCCGCGCCATGCTCGGTGAACAGCTCGACCAGCATGGCGTGCGGGCGCCGCCCGTCGAGGATGACCACCGCCTCCACGCCGTCACGGACGGCGGCCATGGCGGTCTGAAGCTTCGGAATCATGCCGCCTGTGGCGATGCCGTCCTCGATCAGCTTCGACGCCTCGCCGACAGTCATCTGGCGAATGATCTCGCCGTCCGCGCCCCTGACCCCCGGCACGTCGGTCAGCAGCAGCATCCGCTTGGCGTTCAGCGATCCGGCGAGGGCCCCCGCCACCGTGTCGGCGTTGACGTTGAAGGTCTGGCCGTCGTCGGCGACGCCGATCGGCGCGATGACCGGCACCCAGTCGGCGTCGGATTCCAGCAGGCGGACGACCAGCTTGGGATCGACCCGGGTCGGCTCGCCGACGAAGCCGAGATCGACCTCATGCTCGATCATGCTGTCCGGATCGCGCTTGGTGCGCCGCGTCTTCTCGACCGTCAGCAGGCCGGCGTCCTTGCCCGACAGGCCGATGCCGCGAACGTCGGCCTCGCGCCCGGCCATGGTGATCCAGTGGGCGATCTCCTTGTTGACGGCGCCGGACAGGACCATCTCGGCCACCTGCATGGTGTCGGCGTCGGTGACCCTCAGGCCATCGACGAAGCTGGTCTTGACCCCGGCCTTGTCCAGCATGGCGCTGATCTGCGGTCCGCCGCCATGCACCACGACGGGGTTCACGCCCATCAGCTTCAGCAGGACGACGTCGGCGGCGAACTGTTTGGCCACGGCGCTGTCGCCCATGGCGTGCCCGCCGTATTTGATGACCACGGTCTTGCGGTCATAGATCTGGATATACGGCAGGGCCTCGGCGAGCGTCTTCGCCGTGTCCCAGCCGCGATCCCCGGATTGCCGTTCTGTCTCGTCCATCCAGCGGGTCCGTAATGCCAAGCCAGGGCCGTGTCATCATGAAACCGGAGCCCCGCGCGCCCGTTCCGCCTGGATGAACGAGCATGACATCGACGACCGGGACCTCACGCCCTCGGACCCGACCGACCCCGCGTCCCTCCAGCGCCCGGACCCGACCCTTTGTCCCGAATGTCTCGGCGCCGCCGCCCTCCCCTCCGGCGAGACCTGCCCCGTGTGTGAAGGAACCGGCAAGGCGTCCGGCCGGGCCGGCGGCGGCTGAGGCGCCCCTCGGCGGGGCGCCCGGCAAGCCGGCCGGAGGGCCCCGAACACACCCGGCGCGCTCTTTCGGACGCGTTGCTGTATCTGTTAGGTCACGCTTTTCCTGTTCGCGGCTTCTTCGGCTCGACCTGGGCCAGCGGGGCTGTTATGAGGGTGCAAGCGGCGGCTCGTGCGCCGCCTTGAGAAATTAACCTGGGCTGCGGAGGGCATCCACCCATGCGCGTTAAGACTTTCATTCTGGCGACCAGCGCCGCCGGGGCGTTGGCCCTGTCGGCCGGCGCCGCGGCGGCCGATCCGAACGGCTGGTACGGCGCGATCGACGCCGGTATCCACACGGCCGAGGCCGACACCGCCTATGGTTACGAGTACGACCTCGATGACGACTGGACCGGCTTCGCCCGGCTGGGCTACCGGTTCACGCCGAACTGGCGCGTCGAGCTCGAAGGCGGTTACCGCCCGGGCGCCATCCGCGAGATCAACGTGTCCTCTTCGGGCGCGGACGCGATCTGCGCCGTCACCCCGGTTGTCGGCCCCTGCGAGCGCCCCGAGGGCGACATCAGGGCCACCACCCTGATGATGAATGTCATCTATGACTTCGGCAACGCCGACTCGGCCATGCGTCCGTTCGTGGGTCTCGGCGCCGGCGTCAACCGCGTCAACACCGACTACCTCGGCGCCCTGGCCGTCGCCCGCACCGTCACCGTCGGCGGGGACGACGCCTCGACCGATCTGGCTGCGCAGGCCATCGCCGGCCTCGCCTGGGCGATCAGCGACCGGGCCAGCCTGGACCTGACCTATCGCTACCTGATGTCGAACTTCTCGTTCGACACCTTCGCCTCCATCCCGGCGGGCGATCTCGGCGAGCTGGACGGCCGTTACACCGACCACTCGCTCACCCTGGGCCTGCGCTATTCGTTCGGTGCGGACGAGCCGGCGTATATCCCGCCCCCGCCGCCCCCGCCGCCCCCGCCGCCGCCCCCGCCGCCGCCTCCCCCGCCGCCGCCGCCTCCGGCTCCGGTCGCGCGTGAGTTCGTGGTGTATTTCGACTGGGATCGCTCGGACCTCACGGCCGAAGCCCGGTCGGTCGTCACGCAAGCGGCCAACTACGCCAAGTCGGGCCGTCCGACCCGCGTCCTGGTCGTCGGCCACGCCGACACCTCGGGTTCGGCCGCCTACAACGTCGGCCTGTCCAACCGCCGCGCCCGCACCGTTGCGGACGCGCTGGTCGCCCAGGGCGTCAACGGCGGCGTGATCTCGCTGGACGGCAAGGGTGAAACCGCCCTGGCCCGCCCGACCGCCGACGGCGTTCGCGAGCCTCTGAACCGCCGCGCCACCATCGGCATCAACTTCTAGGACGGCTGGCCCGGGCGTCGCACGAGGCGCCCGGACCTTCCACCTCGAAGGCCGAAGGCCGGAAACGACAGCACCGCCGGTCCCTCACGGGGCCGGCGGTTTTGCTTTGTCGGCCTGTCTCTCTTCGCAGCTCATCCCCGGCGCCGGTTCTTGCTGACCCTGCCAACCGCCGTTTCAGCCCCCCGGTCAGTCATCCACAGACAATCGACCCACAGCAGTGTGTCTCCCACGCCACCGGCCCGGCCTGTCACATCACTGTCACACGAATGTCGTCCCACTTTCCGACGGGGCCCGTAGAGGGAGCGGGACTTCAGCCGGCCGCCGCCGGTCGCCGAGCGCACGCGCTCTTCTTCATCGGGGATAGATGACAATGACGAACCGCAAACGCGTGTTCTGGGCCACGACCGCCCTTTTCACCGGCTTCCTGGCGGCCTCCGCCGCGTCCGCCCAATCGTCGGGCACTGTCGCGACGGAAGGCGCAACCGAAGTGGACACCGTCGTCGTGACGGGCTCGCGCGGCCAGCCGAACCTGGAAGGCGTCATCGTCGCTGAAACGATCGCCAAGACGCGGTCCAGCATCGGTCAGGAATATATCGAGCGGCAAACCCCCGGGCAGACGATTCTGCAAACGCTCAACCTCGTCCCCGGCCTGAACTTCGTGAACTCGGATCCCTATGGCAACTCGGGGGGCAACATCCGCCTGCGCGGCTTCGACGGGAACCGGGTGTCCCTGACCTTTGACGGCATGCCGCTGAACGACACGGGCAACTACGCCGCCTATACGAACCAGCAACTCGACTCGGAACTGATCGCGCGGGCCTCGGTCAACCAGGGCACGACCGACGTCGACAGCCCGACCGCCTCGGCGACGGGCGGCACCATCAACTATCTGTCTGCCCGGCCCCTCGAAGACATGGGCGGCCAGGTGAACGTGTCGATGGGTCAGTTTGACTACAAGCGCATCTTCGCCCGGTACGATACCGGCGCGTTCGGCCCCTGGGGCACGACTGCCTGGCTGGCCGCCTCCGTCACCGACTATGACAAGTTCAAGGGCCCCGGCTCGCTGCAGAAGACGCAGTACAACGGCAAGCTCTACCAGGACCTGGGCGGCGCGGGGGATTTCGCCAGCGTGGCCTTCCACTGGAACGAGAACCGCAACCACTTCTACAACAACTTCATCAACCAGGCCCAGTTCGCCAGCGGCAACTACCTGGAGAACGACATCGCCTGTATCCGCCCGGCCGGCGTGGACGGCACCGTTCAGAACGAAGGCGCCGCCGGCGGCGTCACCCGCATTCAATCCGACGGCAGCGTCGCCCAGCCGACCGGCGGGTGCACCAACTACCATGGCATCCGGATCAACCCGTCCAACACCGGCAACATCCGCGGCCAGTTCAGCTACGGGCTTACCGACAACCTGCGCCTGACCTTCGATCCGTCGTTCCAGTACACCATCGCCAACGGCGGCGGTTACACGCTGGTGAGTGAGCGCGACGACCGCCTCGACCAGAACACGACGAACAACGCCACGCTCACCACGGCCGGCCAATGCGCCGCTGCAGCGGTGAACCGCACCGGTGTCGATCTGAATGGCGACGGCGACACCTGCGACACTATCGGCCTCTACACGCCGAACAACACCAACACCCACCGCTACGGGATCACCAGCTCCCTGATCTGGGACATCAATGATTCCCACCGCGTGCGCGCCGCCTACACCCTCGACTACGGCCGCCACCGTCAGACCGCCGAATGGGTTCGCACGGGCCGCGACAGTGAGCCGCTGAATGTCTTCGGCGGCCAGGAGCGCTGGGGTGACGAAGACGCCCGCATCATCGGCCGGGACGGCTCGTTCCTGCGGGGCCGCGACCGCTTTTCGATCGCCGAACTGCAGCAGTTCGCGGTCGAGTACATCGGCGACTTCATGGACGATGCGCTGACCATCAACCTCGGCGTCCGCGCCCCGCAGTTCACGCGCGAGCTGAACCAGTACTGCTACTCGCAGAACGGCACCTCGACGGTGCGCTGCACCACCGAAGCGCCGGCCACGACCCTGGCCAACGGCAATGTGACCTTCGCCTCGACCGGTTCGGCCATCTACATCCCCCCGTATGAAGCCACGCTGAAGTACGACGGCGTTCTGCCGAACGCCGGCATCGTCTACCGCTTCGGCGAAGGCCACAGCGTTTACGCCAGCTACGCGGAAGGCCTGTCGGTGCCGCGCACGGACAACCTCTACCAGCCGGTCCGCAACGCCGGTTCGACCGACATCGACTTCTCGGCGGTCCAGCCGGAGACCACCAAGACCTACGACCTCGGCTATCGCTTCCGTCGCTCCGGCATCATCGCCCAAGCGGCCCTGTGGTATACCGAGTTCGAGAACCGCATCGTGTCTTCGCGGGACAACGACCCGAATTCGCCGACCTTCGACTTCACCGTTGATCGCAACGTAGGCTCGGTGAAGCAGCAAGGCATGGACGCCCAGTTCGGCTATGCCTTCACGGACAACTTCGTCGTCAACCTGTCGGCCTCGTACAATGAGAGCGAGCTGCAGGAAGACCTGTTCCTCGGAACCACCACGATCGGCGGCGTCGTCTACCAGCAGTTCCTGCCGACCGAGGGCAAGACGGTCGTCGAGACGCCGGACTGGACCTTCGGCGCCCGCATCGACTGGGACGTGACCCAGGATCTGTCGGTCGGCCTGCAGGCCAAATACGTGGGTGAACGGTTCGCCACCGACGTGAACGACGAAATCTCGCCGAGCTACGTCGTTGCCGACCTCGACGTTCGCTACAACCTGCCGAACATCATGATCCGCGACGCCTTTATCCAGCTCAACGTCAACAACCTGTTCGACGAGGAGTACCTCGGCAACATCTCGACGGGGAACAATGCCCTGGCGACCGCGGTCAACCCGAACCCGCTCGTGCCGCTGCGCTCTGGTCAGGTCCGCACCTATGCGGTCGGATCGCCGCGGACGGCGCAGATCAGCGTCGGTCTGAAGTTCTAGACGCGCGATCTGATCCATTCGGAAGAAGGGCGGCCCGTTCGCGGGTCGCCCTTTTTCGTGGGCGTGTTGAAGTAGGCCCTCCGGGTGTCTATCTGGCGCGGTCCGCCCGCCGCCCGAGGATCGCCCGCCCATGACCAGCGCCGTCCCCGCCGAATGGTCGCCGCATCGCGCCATGTGGGTCGGCTGGCCGAGTCACGCCGAACTGTGGGAAGACAACCTCGAACCGGCCCAGGCCGAGGTCGAGGCCTTGGTGCGCGCCCTGGCCGGCCCCGGCCGCGAGCACGTCAAACTGCTGATCGGCGAGCCCGGGGCGCTGGCGGACGCCCGAAGCCGCTTCGCCGGCCTTGAAGGCGTCGAGGTCATAGACGGCCGCTTCGGCGACATCTGGCTGCGCGACACCGGCCCGATCTTCGGCGAGGGCTCGGCGAGCGCCGCGGCCTTCCGCTTCAACGGCTGGGGCGGAAAATATGAGCTCGAGCATGACGACACGGTCGCCAGCCAGATTGGCGCGGCGTCGGGTGTCGCCCTGGACCGCCACGACTTCATCCTTGAAGGCGGGGCGCTGGATCACGACGGGCAGGGGACCATTCTGACCACCCGCCAGTGCCTGTTGAACCCCAACCGCAACCCCGGCTGGACGGAAGCCGCCGCCGAGGCCGCGCTCGCCGCCTCCCTCGGCGCCCGCAAGCTGCTGTGGCTGGGCGACGGCCTGCTCAACGATCACACCGACGGCCACGTCGACAACCTGGCCCGCTTCGTCGCGCCGGGCGTGGTGGCCTGCCCGGTCGCCTGGGGCCGCGGCGACCCGAACGACGACGTCTACGCCGGGGTGGCCCGCGCCCTGTCGACGATGACTGACGCCGAGGGGCGTCCGATCAGGGTCCTGCCTCTGCCGTCGCCCGGCTTCGTCGGCGACGAGGATGAGAAACCCGTCCCCGCCAGCCATATGAATTTCCTCATCTCCAACGGCGCCGTCATCGTGCCGACCTATGGCGACGACCGCGCCGCCGACCTCGTCTGTCAGGGGCTGAAGACGGTCTTCCCGGATCGTGAGATCATTCCCCTGCCGTCCATCGCCATCCTGTCCGGCGGCGGATCCTTCCACTGCATCTCCCAGCAGGAGCCCGCCTGATGGCCCGCACCATCTCCGTCGCCGCCCTGCAGACCTCGTACGGCGAGGACCTGCAGGCGAACATCGACAAGACCATCGGCCTGGTCCGCGAGGCCGCGGGCAGGGGCGCCCAAGTCATCCTGCCGTCCGAACTGTTCCAGGGGCCCTATTTCTGCGTCAGCCAGGAGGAGAAGTGGTTCGCCACCGCCCACCCGTGGCGCGAACACCCCTGCGTCACCGCTCTGCAGCCCATCGCCGCCGAACTGGGCGTGGCCATCCCCGTGTCGATCTTCGAGCGCGAGGGGCCGCACTATTTCAACTCCATGGTCATGCTGGACGCTGACGGCTCGGCCCTGGGGGTCTATCGCAAGAGCCACATCCCCGACGGCCCCGGCTATCAGGAGAAATACTATTTCCGGCCCGGCGACACCGGATTCAAGGTCTGGAACACCCGCCACGGCCGCGTCGGCGTCGGCATCTGCTGGGACCAGTGGTACCCCGAGACCGCGCGGGCGATGATGCTGCAGGGGGCCGAGGTGCTGTTCTATCCGACCGCGATCGGCTCCGAGCCGCACGACAAGGAGCTGGACACCGCCGATCCGTGGCGGCGCGCCATGCAGGGCCACGCCGTGTCCAATGTCGTGCCGGTCGTCGGCGCCAACCGCATCGGCCATGAGCAGGTCAATGAGGCCGGTCAGGTCTTCTACGGCTCCTCCTTCATCGCCGACCATCGCGGCGACCTGGTCGAGAGCTTCGGCCGCAAAGAGGAGGGGGCGCTGGTTCACACCTTCGACCTCGACTACATCGACCGCCACCGCGCCGCCTGGGGCTTCTTCCGGGACCGGCGCACCGACCTTTACGGCTCGCTGGTCAGCCCGCGTCCGGCCTAGGCCGCAGGGCCCGGCGTTCGGCCGCGCACGACGGATTGCCCAGGCCCTCGGCCCGGGCTGCGGCGACCTCCGTCCGCGCCGCCTCGAGATCCGCCCTGAACCCGGGCGAGGCGGAGATCAGCGGGTACAGCGCGTGGGCGCCCCGCTCGCCGGCGTCGACATCCCGCGGATTGTTCATCCGGCAGATCATGCGGCTAAGCCCGATCTCGCGACCGATCCGGCGGGTCTGCTCCGACCGGTCCGGGGCGAGATCGGCGAAGGCCTCGCCGTAGAGCGTTCCCGCCACCGCGCCGGCCGCCGGATACGAGGGACTGTTCCGGACTTCCGGCGTGACCCTCTGGCAGGGCTGCAGGTCGGGATCGCCGGCGATCGGCCGGAGACCGGGCCCGTGCCGTTCGGCCATTGCCCGGGTCAGGGCGTCCGCGTCGGCCAGCAGGCGCGCCATCAGCCGCTCCAGCGCCGGTCGCGGGCGGGCGGCGAGGCGCGTTTCCAGCGCGCAGTCGAAATGCTGGGCCGCCTCGGGCGGCCGGAGTTCCGCATGGGCGATGGCCAGCCACCAGCGGTCCGTTCCTGGCTCGACATCATGATGAAGCGCGCCACCGACCGGCGCCGTGTCGGGAATCCCCGCCGCTATCCGCGCCACGTCCCCGGCGGCGACGTATCCCGCGGCGACGGGGGCGGGCAGGGGAGCGCCGCCCGTAGCGCAGGCGGCCATGAGAGCGCAGGCGGCCAAGGCGGCCGCCCGTCTCACCGCCCGGCGGTCCAGCTCAGCTGAACGTCGGTGGGTCCGCCCTCAAGGCGTTCGGCGATGACCTGCACCAATTGCCCGCGACCGGCCGCTCCATCCCCCGCGGAATAGGCCTGGACGTCGCCGCGGTTCATCGAGTTGATCGGCTTCAGCCCCGCCGATTCCGCGCGCTGCCGGTAGAAGGCGATGACGGTCGCCGGGTCGGCCTCCGTGGTGAACTGCACGATGCCGCCCGGTCCGTCCGGACCCTGGGCCACAGCGGCGGGGGATTTGATCGCAGCCCCGGGATAGATCACAGCAAAGGCCGGTGCGTCGGCGGCGGCGGGTACGACCCCGGCAGCCCCCGCCGGCGCTTCGGGCGCCGACCGGCCCGGCGCCTCGGCGGCCGGGGCCGCCGCGACTTCGACGGAGACGTCATCGGCGCTCGCGGCGACCTCGGCCGGAGTCCGGTCGCTGCACCCGGCCAGAGCCATGGCCGCCACGACGGCGGTGGTCGCAAGACTGCGCTTCATCCCTTGGTCGTCCCCTCAACAAACTGTGTCGTTGGCTTCACCGTGGCGTAAGCCTGCGGCGCCCGCAAGGCGGGCTCACGACGCAGGCGAGGCAGGTTGACGCGTGGTTCAGCCCGTCGCGGCGTCGGCCCCGTCGCCCACGCCTTCCGCCGGCTCGCCGTTCGATCCGCTCGAGTCCTCCCCGGTGTTGTTGATCGGCTGATCGGGGTCGGCTCCCTCGGTCGGACCCACGGAGGCGGACCGCATGCCTTCGCTGGCCAGGCTCTCGTTGATACGGTCCTGGTCCGGGTCGATCTCGGAGCCGGTGGCGGCCCCGCCCTGCAGCGAACCGGCGCGGGTGTCCGACCCCATGCCGCTGCCCGACAGGGCCTCGCCGAGCGCGTCCGGCGTGCGGCCCAGATCGGGCTTTTCGCCCATGTCGTCGGCCTCGCGGGCGTCTTCCGCCTGCTGCGGTTGCTGTTGCTGGGTCATGGCGAACTCCTTCGTCCCAGTAAGCGAAATGACCCGGCGGCGGTTCCGTGGCTGCGACAGCGCCTGCGGGAAAGGAAAAGGGCCGGGATTCGCATCCCGGCCCTTCCCGTCTCTGTAGCGCTGCTGCGCCCTATTTGCCGAACAGCTTGTTCCAGCGGCGCTTGTCCCGGTTCTTCCACGACCCACGGTGCCAGGCGTCCGAGCCGATCAGCGGCACCACGGTGGTGGCCTCTGCGAAGACCATCTGCTCATGCGTGGTCTGCACCTTGCCCCAGGAGGCGGCCTCCTTGAGCGTCGAGGACGAGCAGGCCCCGTCGCGCACGTCGGCGACGGTGATCTGCACGGCATAGCGGTGCATCTCGGCCTCGACGCCGAGGATCTCGGCGCACACCACAGTGTCCTGCGCAAAGTTCTTCGGCACGCCGCCGCCGACCATGAACAGGCCGGTGACGCCCGCGGCGATCTTGATGTCGGTCAGTTCGCGGAAGTCCGCCACCGCGTCGATCATCAGATACGGCTTGCCCTCGGCCATCCGCTCCTTCTGGTGCTTGACCAGGCCGAAGCCGGCCGAGCTGTCGACGAAGGCGGGGCAGAAGATCGGCACGCCCTCTTCATATGCGGTCTGGATCAGCGAACCGGGCTTCTTGGCGTTCCCTTCGGACAGCCATTTGCCCATCTCCCAGATGAACTCGCGCGAGGAATAGCCGCGCGGTTCAAGCTGGTTGCAGATCTCCAGGATGGTGTGGTCGCAAGCCTGGAGCTCTTCCTCGTCGATATAGGTGTCGTAGATCCGGTCGATGTAGTTCTCGCGCAGGACGTTGTCGTCCACCTCGCCGGCGGCCTGGTAGTGTTTGAAGCCGAGGGCCTCGAAGAAATCCATGTCGACGATCGAGGCGCCGGTGGCGACCACGGCGTCGATCATGCCGAACTTCACCATGTCGCGGTACACATGCATGCAGCCGCCGGCCGAGGTCGAGCCGGCCAGGATCAGCCACGG